>JRHI01000929.1_pt1 | contig 28384 bp, 21 predicted proteins | sample 215371 | NCBI WGS metagenome assembly JRHI01 (sample SAMN02929681, study PRJNA255918) | sediment metagenome | biome: cave system; feature: Ice Cave; material: Sediment; isolation source: sediment from deep within a dark volcanic ice cave with no known source of... ...
GAGGCGCGAATTATGCACCGAGGCGCGAATTATGCACCGAAGCGCGAATTAAAGTACCCAGGCGCGAATTAAGCACCCAGGCGCGAATTAAGCACCCAGGCGCGAATTAAGTATTAAAGTACCAGGCGGGAATTGAAGTAGAAAATCACTTTGATTGCAAAAATGGCCACCCGCATCTCGTGGCCATTTTCCTTTAGAACGGCTGCATTTACGTAAACACGGTATACAAATTTCTAGCGGTCATGCCCACAACGCCGTAGACTTGTGCCGTGAACGGCGCAGGCGTGGCTCAACACAAAACCGGATGTATTCGCGTGCTGGGAATAGATCCGGCAGCCGCGGGACCGACAGGATACGGCGTGATCGAAAGCGATGGCCGAAATTGCCGGATGCTGCACTGCGGCGCGCTTTCCGTCACTACGAAGCGCCGTAAGGAATCCGCCGGAGCCGCACTGCAGGATGTGCACGCCTTGCTGTCGCGGTTGATTGATGAGTTCGAGCCGGATGCTGTAGCTGTTGAGGGGATTTTCGCCGCTCTGAATGTGCGCACCGCCTTGCGTCTGGCGGAAGTGCGAGGCGTGGTGTTGCTGGCCGCCGCGCAACACAATGTAGCGGTGCACAGCTATTCGCCGCGCGAAGTGAAAGCTTCAGTTGCGGGCTACGGCCACGCGGATAAGCAGCAGATGCAAACCATGGTGCGGGCTTTGCTCACCATGGCGGAAATACCGGAACCGTCCCACGCCGCGGATGCACTGGCGGTGGCTTTGTGTCACTTGCAAGTGCAACAGACCAGCAATAAATTCGCCTTGCCGGAAATAAAGAAGACCTCGCGCACACGGCGCACAGCTTCAGTAGTGGTGACTGCTACGGCAAACGTCCCTGGAATACGCACAACGCGAGTAGGCTTACCGCGCATCGTAACGACACGATGAAGAATCCCGTTTCGCGATTAGCAACAATGATTTGCGGCATGACGTTCGTAATTTGTTTATTGTCCGTAACGCCGTTCGCTGCCGCAAAATTTTCCGGCACTTTCATTGCCGTCGAACATTTTTCTTCCGGCAACTATCCTGGCGGTTTTTCCGCAGTGACTTCGCCTGCGGCCAGTGCCAAGCTCACCTTCCGCCGCATATTTAAATCCAGCTCACCCGAGTTTATAGAAATCGTGGTGCCGGAGGATTCCAGTCCGGCGACGTATGAAATCCGGCAACTCGACGAGGATCCCGGTGCAACGCCATTCGAGATCAGCTCCGGACTTCGTGCGCGCATATTCGATTTGGCTACACGGCTAAATCATTTTCAGGACCAGGATCTCGACGTACATCGCAAAATCGCTAATCTTGGCGAAAAAACATTTCGTTGGGAAAAGGGCGCGGACACCCACGAAGTAAAATTCAATTACACGCTGAACTCGGCGGCAGCGCAGTTACTGCAGATTTTTGAAGGATTGGCGCGGCAGCAGGAACACATGATGCTGATCACCCGGCGGATGAGATACGACCGCCTGGGAATCAATGACGCGCTGCTGCAATTTGAAACGGATTTGAACCACAAATTATTGCCCGAACCGCAGGGCGCGCTGCCCATGCTGGATCAGATCGTCAACGATTCACGCTTCGTGGATGTCGCGCGCCAACGAGCGCGTAATCTGGCCGATCGCATACGGCGCGAAGGTTAGTCCGTTGGCTAAATTCAACTAAGCTTCGTCGTTACGTTGTAGAGGAAATGGCTCGTACAGGCGCTGAGGTTAAAGCGCGCAAAGATTCACCGTACGGAGCGCGCGCAACGCCGCGCTCCGTGAAGATGGCCGCAATATAGCGCGCGGGTGTGACATCAAACGCGGGATGCGCAGCATGAACGTCAGGCGCAATACGCACGCCCAGAAAATGCGTTACTTCCGCTGGCGAACGCTCCTCGATCGGAATGTGGTCGCCATCCGGAATCGAAAGATCGAAGGTCGAAATCGGCGCGGCAATATAAAACGGAACATTATTTTCTTTTGCCAGCACGGCGATTTGATACGTGCCGATTTTATTGGCAGTGTCGCCGTTCGCGGCGATGCGGTCAGCGCCGGTAACGATGGCGCTCACTTTTCCGCTTTTCAAAAAATGACCCACCATATTGTCGGTGATCAGCGTGAGGGGAATGCCGCCCTTGTACAATTCCCACGCAGTGAGTCGCGCTCCCTGTAAGTACGGCCGCGTTTCCGGGACCAGAACGTGAAGTTTTCTTCCCTGCTGGTGCGCCACGCGAATGACGCCGAGGGCGGTGCCAATACCGCCGGTGGCCAGCGCGCCGGCGTTGCATTGCGTCATCACCTGACCGTCGCGCGGCATAAATTCCGCGCCATACTCGCCGATGGCCTGGTCGGTAGCCTTTTTTTCCAGATGAACTAATTTCGCTTCCTCCACCATTCCGTTTTTGATTTCAGAAAGTTGAGACGAATTGGCGGATAGTTGAGCGAAACGCTTCTTCATGCGGTCGAGCGCCCAGAAAAGATCCACCGCGGTGGGGCGCGTCTTCGCAAGTACATCGCAAATTTGCGCGAATTCCGCTGTGAGACCATCAACAGCTTTGGCAGAAGAGTGCAGCACTCCAAGAGCGGCGCCCATCGCGGCTGCTACGCCGATGGCTGGCGCTCCGCGAATCACCATTTCGCGAATGGCTTTGGCCACCTCGCGATAATCCGTATAGGTGTAACTGATTTCCTCGGCGGGCAAGCGGCGCTGGTCCAGCATTACCACGCCGGCGTCGGTCCATTCGATGGGTTGCGCTACGTACATATCCGGTGCGACCTCTGCGATTCTCGGATCTGATTGACACTAAATTGTAGCGAAGGAGCGCCTGGAAAACGAATTGCGAGCCGCTACGGTTGAAGGGGCATGTGCTGAAAACCTCTGGTCGCAATAATCGAGGTAATCGCGATCATGGAGTTGTACCCCAAATGGAGAAGAAAGCTGGCGAAGACAGTCCCCGTGCGCGCACGGGCGAAAGTGAAAACTACGCCTACAAAACTGAGCAGTAACACCAGGCCCCACGTCCAACCGAGCTGCGAGCCGTGCATCAACCCAAATAAAATACCGGTGATTAAGATTCCTGGTGCAACACCCAACGACTTGGCGAAAAGCGGATAAAGGTATCCGCGAAAAACAGTTTCTTCCACCAACGGCGCAACGAATACTGCCATGGTCATGAGCAGCATCGCTCCAGAGCGATTCTTAAAGATTTCCTGTATCGGCAGGTGATCGGTGTTTTTCATATTGGAGCTGGCGAGGCCCACAAAAATCGCCAGTCCACAGCCGGTAACAAAATACATCCAGGGGCGGCCGTTCCCCGCATCAAGATTAGGGTTGAGTTTCTTCCAGCCCAACGATCGCCAGAAAGGCGAGCCGCGCAACAAAGCCAGAGTCACATAGAGAAATAAAAACAGCAGTCCATACCACAGCACGTTGGTGCCAACCAGCAGTTGTGGATTGGATTCAAATAATTGTTGGACTTGTTTCCCGGACAAATGGCGGTTGGCGGAAATATAAAGGACAAAGCCCAACTGCACAACCAGCAAGCTTGCAAAGCCAAAGAAGAGAAAAACAATCAGGTGCGGCCACGACCAGGAGATACGCAGGTCTTCCGGAAGCACACGCTTCGGAGGGGCAACCACCGTTGACGCTACAGCCACTGGATCGGCAGCAAGCGGATCGGCAGCAAGCGACTCGACAGCAAGCGACTCGACAGCAAGCGACTCGACAGCCAACGGCTCACCTTGGAGTGAATCCGGAGATTTTTCAACCGGGAGTGATGGAAAGCCCGATGGCCCGACGTCGACGTGGCGAACATAGGTATCAGCCCCGAGCGGCTCAGGGTTTAGCGCTTCCGCGTCGTTTGGCTCAGCGTCAGCCGGATGATTGGGCGAATTTGACATCTCGTTTTCCGGAACTTCGTCGTGATGGGTCATTTTCTCTTTGTGCGTGCGCGTTTCGGCCAGCCTGTAGCCAGCGCAGTTCCAATCAACGGCATTAATAGTTCGTGATGTCCGGTGAAGGCATAGCCTCGCGAATCCGGGCCGCTCCGTGCGCCTGCGGATAACGTTGGGCGCTTCACGACATTCTGCAACGGACGATAGTGCTGGATAAAATCAAAGTTGGCGGTCGTAATCGGCCGCAAAGGCACACCGAGATTACGCACCACGGAAACGGCCTTCAGAAAAATCTCGGGTAGAAGCACGGCGGAGCCCCAATTCATATATACGCCACCAGGATGCATTGATTTCACCAACGCACAAAAAAGGCGAAAATCGTGGTAAGAAGCCGCACCGAGCGCGGCGCCATCCGCCGCCGGATGCATGTGCGGAATGTCGGTCCCAATGGCCAGATGAACGGTCACCGGAATGCGCTGGCGATACGCCGCAACCAAAACACTGTACGAAGCGTAGCGGATTTTCCCGCTACCGGCGGACAGAAATCTTCCTGCAGCTTCACCATAACCGATTGCCGAGCGCGCGGCCTCTGCCGCAATTTCATTGAGCTGCTCGCCAGTTTCGGCGGCCATGCCGAATTTTCCTGCACCGATTCCGGCTTCAACATCCTCAGAAGTATTTCCGGCGATGGCAATTTCAAAATCATGAATCAGCGCGGCCCCGTTCATGGCTATCCCGGACATATACCCACGCTTCATTAGATCGATAAGCACGGGCGCCAAGCCGACTTTGATTACGTGGCCGCCAATGCCCCACAGAATCGCTTTGTTTTTCGCGCGGGCGCGATGGAGTGAGCTGAGCATTTCACGCAAATCCTTCGCCGCCAAAACATCGGGCAGCGAATCGAGAAAACCAGAAAACGACTTTTTCGGCGCCGGCGGTTGGGCGAAATTCTTTACGCTGACTTTACTTTTGCGTGAAGCAAGCGGGTAAGTCTGCACCGCACCGAGCTGCAATGGCGATGTGGAATAAATGCTCATCGGAGACTGCCGACTTTAGGTGCAAGTGTGAGCATACGCAAGACAAAAACCAGGCTGCCAGGGCGCGAGAGGAAAAGCCGCCCTAAGCGCTCTGATCGAGACGTGCAATTATTTTTCATGGCCGTTCAATCCAGCGGCTAGAGAACGCCCGTTCAGGTCGAGAACACGGGCCAAAGCTTGTCCCGTGTACGATTTTTTAGTGCGAGCCACCAGTTCCGGCGGCCCTTGCGCGACAATCCGGCCGCCACCCTCGCCGCCTTCGGGGCCCAGATCGATCACCCAATCGGCTTGTTTGATAACGTCCAAATGATGTTCGATGATCAGCACAGTGTTGCCAAGACCAACGAGGCGCTGCAAAACGTCCAGAAGTTTCCGAACGTCATCGAAATGCAATCCGGTCGTGGGCTCATCAAGAATATAAAGTGTGCGGCCAGTCTGGCGCTTGGAAAGTTCGCGCGCGAGCTTGATGCGCTGCGCTTCTCCGCCCGACAAAGTGGTAGCGGACTGTCCCAGAGTTACGTAACCAAGGCCGACTTCAACGAGGGTAGAAAGTTTCTGCTGAATCTGCGGAATATTTTCAAGCAGCTTCAGCGCTTCGGAAGCCGGCAGATTCAGGACGTCGCTGATCGAGTGACCTTTGTAGCGGACGGCTAAAGTTTCAGAATTGTAACGGCGGCCGCGGCAGACTTCGCACATGACATATACGTCGGGGAGAAAATTCATTTCGATGCGGCGTAAACCGTCGCCCTGGCAGGCTTCGCATCGGCCTCCCTTGACGTTGAAACTAAACCGCCCCGGGCGGTAACCGCGTTCGCGCGATTCCGGGAGCATGGAAAACAGATCGCGAATGGGAGCGAATAGTCCCGTGTAGGTCGCGGGATTTGAACGGGGAGTGCGGCCGATGGGAGCCTGGTCGATCTCGATGACTTTGTCGATTTGATCGGAGCCGAGCAGTTCGCGATGCGCCGCGGGCGGTTCCATCGAACGATAGAGTTTTTGTGCGAGCGCGCGATAAAGAATGTCGTTGATGAGCGTGGATTTTCCCGAGCCCGATACGCCAGTGACAACAGTGAGCAAGCCGAGTGGCAAGGTGATGTCCACGTCTTTAAGGTTGTTGGCGGTCGCGCCGAGAACCTGAATCACCTTTCCGTTCGGGCTGCGTCTCTTTTCCGGGACCGCAATTCGGGCCGCGCCGGAAAGATACTGCCCGGTTAGCGATGCTGCAGTGGCCTCGATGTGTTCGGGCTTTCCCTGTGCGACCAAATAGCCGCCCGCTTCTCCGGCACCGGGACCGAGATCGACGACAAAATCCGCGCGGCGAATGGTGTCTTCGTCATGCTCAACGACGAGAACGGTGTTACCCAGATCGCGGAGCTTTTCAAGCGAGCCAAGCAGCCGGTCATTATCGCGCGCGTGCAAACCGATAGAAGGCTCATCGAGGACGTAGAGAACACCACGCAGGCGCGAACCAATCTGCGTTGCCAGACGAATGCGCTGCGCTTCGCCGCCGGAAAGTGTGGCTGCGGAGCGATCAAGACTCAGGTAGCTGAGGCCGACGGCCAGCAGAAAATCCAGGCGCTCGGCAACTTCTTCCAGCGGGCGCGCGGCAATTTCTTTCTGGCGGGCGCTGAGTTTCGCCAACATTTTATCGACAGCACCGCGCGCCGCAGTGAGCGACAGCGCAGTGAAATCCGCGATCGACAAACCTCCCAGCTTGACCGCCAGCGATTCCGGGCGCAGACGCCTGCCATGACATGCGGTGCAAAGCGTGGCGGACATGTAGCGCGTCATCCATTCACAATACGAGTCGGAGCGGGATTCCTCGAAATTGCTTTGCAGGAATTTCAGGATACCTGGGAAGCGGAAGCCTTTTTCGCTGCGAGCTTTTCTACCGGGGATGTTTTCCGGCGAAACATGTTTCTCGTTCGCCGGCGGATACCCGGTGAGCAAAATGTTCTGCACGCGCGGAGGAAACTTTTCAAACGGAGTGTTGAGATCGAATCCGTGCGCATAGGCGGCCAACTCTAGTGTGCGTTTCAGAGCGACGGAACTGGAGCCGGGCCCCAAGCCGCCATCCAGCAAAGGGCGACTCCAATCGACAACCACCTTGGCAGGATCAAAATCGTATTTTGATCCCAAGCCGTTGCACGCCGGACAGGCTCCGTACGGAGAATTGAAACTAAAAGAACGCGGCTCCAGTTGCGGTACAGAAATGCCGCAATCCGGGCACGCCAGCTTTTCTGAGAAAACGTGCTCCTGGCCGCCCACAATCGCGACGGTGACGAGACCGGAAGCTAGTTTTAAAGCGGTGGCAATGGATTTCTCCAGCCGTGACGCAATGCCGGGCTTCACCAGCAAGCGATCGATGACGATTTCAATGGTGTGATTCTTGCGCTTGTCGATCACCGGCAGATCATCGAGAGGAAAAAGTTCGCCGTTGATGCGCACGCGGACGTAACCATCCTGCGCAAACTTTTCCAATTCTTTGCGGTAGGCGCCTTTTCTTCCGCGGACGATCGGCGCAAGGATCATGATGCGGTCTTCAGGCTGGCAGAGTTCACCGTGCAGGATGGACTGAACAATCTGCTCACTGGATTGCCGGGTGATGGGCTTGCCGCAGTTGGGGCAATGCGGAGTGCCGACGGAGGCGTAAATCACGCGGAGGTAGTCGTAAATTTCCGTGATGGTGCCGACGGTGGACCGCGGCGAACGCGAAGTAGTTTTCTGCTCGATGGCGATGGACGGCGACAGCCCCTCGATAACGTCCACCTCGGGGCGTTCCATCTGATCGAGAAACTGCCGCGCATACGCGGACAAAGATTCCACGTACCGCCGCTGGCCCTCCGCGTAGATGGTGTCGAATGCCAGCGAGGACTTGCCGGAGCCGGAAAGTCCGGTGATGACCGTCAGCGAATTGCGCGGAATCTCAACGTCGATATTTTTGAGGTTGTGCTGCCTAGCGCCGCGAACAACCAGTTTGGTCAGAGCCACGATGGGAAACGCTCCCTCCACAGGAGCCTGGCCGCTACAGCAAGAAAATCGTGGCCAGAGTAACTTCCCACAATAACAGGGGCGAATTGGGGCGGTCAAGAAACCTGATTAAATGCGGCAAATCGATGGATGAAGCGATGACCGTGAAAGAGTGTCACGGCATCTGGTTTGGCGCCCAAAACGTATTAAGGACAGGCGGTTGAAACGAACACTATGAAAACAAAAGCGCTCATCATTCCCGTGCTCTTACTTATAGCCTGCGCAGCTTCCGCGCAGAGTTCTGGGCCGGATGCCGCGCACAGCGGTAGCCGACTGAACTGGCGGCCGTGGTCCGATGCGGCTTTCGCGGAAGCCAAGAGCCAGCACCGCTTCGTGCTGCTAGACCTGGAGGCGGTATGGTGCCACTGGTGCCATGTGATGGACGCAAACACGTACAGGGATCCGCAAGTAATTAAATTGCTGCAGGCACATTACATCACGCTGAAAGTCGACCAGGATTCACGTCCAGACCTTTCGAATCGCTACGAGGAATTCGGCTGGCCGGCTACGGTGGTTCTCGACGGCGATGGCCACGAAATCGTCAAACGCCAGGGCTATCTGGCGCCGGACGAGATGGCTTCGATGCTGCAAGCGATTATCGACGATCCCACGCCCGGACCATCGGTGCAACCCGAGCGCAAAGTGGAATTGACCGGGGATACGCTGCTGACTCCCGAGTTGCGCGCGGAGCTGACTAAACATTTTTACAGCGGATACGACAGCGAACATGGCAGCTGGGGCACGGACCAGAAATTCCTGGATTGGGATTCGGTGGAATATGCGATGAAGCTGGCGCGACTGAAGAAGGACGCGCGCGCCGAGCATATGGCGCGCCAGACCCTTACGGAACAACGGCACCTGCTCGATCCGGCGTGGGGCGGCGTCTATCAATACTCCACGGGCGGGGACTGGAATTCGCCGCACTTTGAAAAAATTATGCAGATGCAGGCGGAAAATCTGCGGATGTATTCGCTGGCTTACGCGACGTGGCGCGATCCGCAGTATCTTCATGCAGCGGAGGAAATTCGCCGCTATCTGAAGACATTTCTGCAGGCTCCTGTCGGCGCTTTTTATACCAGCCAGGATGCGGATTTGGTGGAGGGCAAACACAGCGCGGAATATTTCGCGCTTGGCGACGCGCAGCGCCGCAAGCTTGGAATACCTCGAGTGGATAAACATCTGTATGCGCGCGAGAACGGCTGGGCCATCAACGGGCTGGTCACACTCTACGCAGCTACAGGTGATCGCGCGACGCTTGAGGAAGCTATTCGCGCAACGCGCTGGGTGCGTGCCAACCGCGCGCTTCCGGGCGGAGGTTTCCGTCATGGCGCTGGCGATACGGCGGGCCCTTATCTGGGAGACACAATTGCGATGGCGCGCGCTTTCGTCACGCTATACGGCGCAACGGGAAATCGCGAATGGCTGAAGCACGCGGAAGATGCAGTTGGTTTTATCGCGAAGAATTTTCGCGACCAGAAAGGCGCGGGTTTTCTTACGGCAAAAATTCCCAGCGATCACAGCTATGCGCCGCATCCGCAGCGCGACGAAAACGTGATGGTCGCACGCACGGCGAATCTTCTTGCCCATTACACGGGCAAGGTGGAATACGAATCACTTGCCAAAGACGCCATGCGTTACCTGGCGGCAAAGCCGGTGGTCAATCGCCTTCCGGCGTCCAGCGCGCTGCTGGCGGATCTGGAAATTGGCTCGGAGCCGCTGCACCTCACGGTCGTCGGTCACAAAGACGATGCCGCCGCGCAGAATCTTTTCGAGGCAGCGCTGCGTTATTCGTCGGAGTACAAGCGGCTTGAATGGTGGGACCTGCGGGAAGGCCGCTTGCCCAATCCCGATGTGCAGTACCCCGAGTTGAAGCGCGCCGCGGTGTTCATTTGCACGAGCCACACGTGCTCGCCGCCCATTTTCGATGCCGATAAATTGTCGAGCCGCGTGGACACCCTGCTGAGTGCGCGTTGAAAAATGACCTTTGTTGGAGTATCGAACGGATAAGGTGATTCCTGTAGGCGGCTAACAGCGTTGGTAAATTCTAGGAGGGGTCGCGCTTTTTTACCCTGTGGATAGGTTTAGCCCGCTGAAAACATGCAGCTTAAAGATGGTTCGCTGCTTGCACTATCTATCGCCGGTGGGGGAGGCGAGCCGAGGATCCCTTTAGGGGATTGAGGGCTGGGCCGGTTCGCTACTCCCCCCTACTTCTTGTAGCTTCCTTCCTGCGATAACTTAAATTCCATAAAACTAAACGAATATAACGGTGGCATTCGCCGTTCCGTCTTCGATTGCGGATGACTAGCGTTGGCCTGACGAGCGGCGGCACTGGCGGGCAGTCGTGGAACTATTCTAGATTACTAACTCAATCGAATTTGGGACGCGTTGGTGATACGTGCGGAGTCGCGTTCGCGCGTGCTGTAATCGCTGAGCGTCAGCGCCAGCATAATAGCCAGCCAGAACACTGCGCAGATGATCACCAGTTGCGTGCGCTTCGGGCTGTAGCGGGCGTGCATGAAATACAAGACCACCAGGGTGGCCTTAAGGGTGGCGATTGCAAGAGCAACCACGATGTTGAACTGGCCGAGGTTTACGTACGCAGCCGCGACGGTGGCCGCCGTCAGAAGCATCAGGGAAGCAAAAATCCCTACGTATATTTTTGGCGAAACAATATGCTCGGACACGCAGCTCTCCCGGTAGCTCCCTACCTGTGGCGGTCAATCAAATACAACAGCGGGAATAAATATATCCAGACGATATCGACGAAGTGCCAGTACAAACCGATCATCTCCACGGGCGTGTTGTAGGACGCGGTGAAGCGGCCAGAAATCGATTGCTTGACGAGCCAAAGCAGCAGGCCCGCGCCGACAATCATGTGCAAGGCGTGCAGCCCGGTCATTCCGAAATACAACGAAAAATAAAGCTGCGCGTGGGCGTTCAAGTCGGGGTCTTTCGCGAAAGCCTTTTCCAGCTCTTCTTTTTCGGCGTTGATTTCCTTGGGGTCGTCGCCGGGTGCGGGATTCTGCGCGCGATAATCGATTTGGAAGTGATATCCGGGAACCAGATGATGATCGAATTTCTGTTTATACTCGATGACTTTCACGCCAAGAAACGCGGTCCCCAGAACGAGTGTGGCGATCAGAAATGACGTGATCTGCTTTTTCTTGCCGACATGCGAAGCCCAGACGGACATGGCCATGGTCAAGCTGCTGAGAATCAGGATTACGGTGTTGATGCCGCCCAGCTTCAAATCCAGGGTGTTGCTGCCAACTCCGAACGCAGCGCTATAGAAATGCCGGTTTATGGTGTAGGTCATGAACAGGCCGCCGAAGAATAAAACTTCGGTGACCAGAAAGACCCACATGCCCAGCGCAGCGGATTCCTTCTGCTGCTCAAGCGTTTCAAAATGTCCGTACAGTTCGCCGGTGCGATGCACGCGGTGCTCCTCGTTTTGAATTCAGTTCGTCCGCCGGTACTGATCGCGCACGCCGGCGTAAGCGTTAAAAGTGCTCAGTCGTCTCCGTGCGCGGGAGAAGGCAAAGGCAAACGCCCACCAGCAATTGCCGCCAGGTCGGGACGATTTTCAAAGTCGTAGGCCTCCCAGGTTACTTCCGGGGTCACCAGGAAATTCTCCGTGGGCGGAGGCGAATCCGTCTTCCACTCAAGCCCGGTCGCAGGCCACGGATTGGGTCCAGCGACAACGCCGTACTTCAGGGACCAGATCAAATAGATCATCGGCAGCAAATAACCGATCGCCAGAATTGAGGCGCCCGCGGTAGACATCACGTTGAGCACCTGAAATTCCGGCGGGTAGGAATGATACCGGCGCGGCATTCCGAGATAACCAAGAATAAATTGCGGGAAAAAAGTCAGATTGAAGCCGAAAAATAAAATTACCGCCGCAATGCGCGCAAGGAATTCGGGATAGAGCTTGCCGGTAATTTTCGGCCACCAGAAATGCAGACCTCCAACATAACCCATCACCGCTCCGCCGACCATGATGTAGTGGAAGTGGGCCACAACGAAGTAGGTGTCGTGAAGATGAATGTCCAAGCCGAGGCACGCCAGGAACAGACCCGTCAATCCGCCGACCAGGAAAAGCCCGATGAAGCCGAGGGCATACAGCATCGGAGTGTCGTAGGAAATCGAGCCTTTGTATAGCGTGGAGGTCCAGTTAAAAACTTTTACCGCCGAAGGAATGGCCACCAGGTAGCTGAGGAACGAAAAAGCCAGCGCGGCGTAGACGGACTCACCGGTGAGGAACATGTGGTGGGCCCAGACGAAAAACCCGATCACCGCAATGGCGATACTGGAGCCCGCGATGAAGGAATATCCGAAGATGGGTTTGCGCGCAAACGTGGGAATGATTTCGCTTATTACTCCCATGGCCGGAAGAATCATGATGTACACGGCAGGATGGGAATAGAACCAGAAGAGATGCTGGAAAAGTATGGGATCGCCGCCCAGTGCCGGGTTGAAAAAGCCGAGGTGAAACATCCGCTCGAGGCCCACAAGCAGCAGCGTGATGGCGATTACCGGAGTGCCCAGAATAAAGATGATGCTGGTGGCGTACTGAGCCCAGATAAATAGCGGCAGCCGGAACCACGTCATGCCCGGAGCGCGCATGGTGTGAATGGTGACGACGAAGTTCAGCCCGGTAAGGATGGACGAAAAACCATTTATGAAAATACCCAATACCGCGGGAGTGACAGCGGAATTGGAATAGACGCTGCTGAGCGGAGTGTAGAACGTCCAGCCGGTATCCAGACCGCCGGTGGAAAACGAATACAGAACGAAGCTGCCGCCGACGAGGTAAATGTACCAGCTCAGCAGGTTGATTTTGGGAAACGCCAGATCCTTCGCGCCAATCATCAGCGGAACCAGGAAATTTCCCAGCACCGCGGGAATCGAGGGGATCAGGAAAAAGAAAATCATGGCCACGCCATGCATGGTGAACAGCTTGTTGTAGGTCTCCGGGGTGACCAGAAAGCCCGAAGGGGTCAGCAGGTGGATGCGAATCATGGTGGCAAAAATGCCGCCCACGAAAAAGAAGAACGTCACGGATAGAAGGTAGAGAATCGCAATACGCTTATGGTCGGTAGTAAGCAGCCACGAGCGGATGCCATAGTTGGAATTCAAATAATGTTCGCGAGGTATTTCGTGCACAGCCAGTGTTTTCGTACTCATGCTATTTCTTCCCTGTACCCTGTGTAGCCTGTGCCGGAGCAATGCCCGCGCCGGTGGAAGGCGGAGGTTGCGTCTGCAGAGACTTCACATATGCGAGGAGAGCAAGAATCTGCTCTTCCGTTAATTGGCCCTGGAACGTAGGCATCAGCGGCTGATACCCGGCCACAATTTTGGCGTTCGGTTGCAGAATGGATTCGCGCAGGTAGCCGTCATCGGCAACCACGGTTGAGCCGTCGGCAAGGAGCACTCTCGCTCCATAGACACCGTTCAACGAAGGCGCGCGGCCCTTTCCATCGCTGAGATGGCAGGTGATGCAGGTTTTCTCGGCGAAAAGCTTCTCCCCTGCTGCCGCCGGGTCGGAATTCACGCCGGCAGATCCCGACAACCACGCCGCATAGTCGGCAGGCTCCATAGCGGTAATCCAACCGCCCATAACGGCGTGATTGGTGCCGCAGTATTGCGAGCAGTACAAACGATACCGCCCCGGCTTGCTGGGCCGGAACCACATGATGTTGTAACGGCCCGGCACCACATCCATTTTCACGCGGAAGGCCGGTATGGAGAAATCGTGGATAACGTCTTCGCTGGCCATGATGAGCCGGACGTTGCGCCCAACGGGAACGTGCAGCTCGTTAATTTCTTTCAGCCCGGTAGGCTGCTGGATCTTCCACATCCATTGTTTCCCTATGACGTAAATATCCAGCGCATCGGTGGGCGACCGGCGATAATCAACGTAAACGACACCGCCCCACGCGAACATAAACATCGACAGTATGAGCGGAACGACGATCCAGGCCGTCTCCAGGCGCGTATCGCCATGAATCGCAATGCCGATCTCGCCTACGTGCTTGCGGCGGTACTTAAAGAAAAAAAAGATGATCGCGGCAGTTACAGCCACCGCGAAGAAAAGACAAACGGCGACAATAAACAACATCAGCGCGTCCACGTGGGGCGCGAAGTTGGAGGCTTGCTCCGGAACCATTGGCAATTGCGACTGCACGCTTAGTGTGCTCCTCGTTCATGGTAACTACCGAGCGGTTGGCCGCGCTTGGCAGCACGCTGGCCAGTCTCGCGCCGCCGAAAAATTAAAATGCCCGCCGCCATGGCCAGCACCGTCAAAATTCCGCCCAGGCGAATAATTTTCAAAATGGACGCGCTGTAGGTAGCGGACGTGGGATCGTATTGATAGCAGAACAACAGAACGTGATCGATGGGCGTGCCAATTTTTCCGGCGGACGCGTCGACCAGACCCAAACGCACATCACGGCCGGGATATTCCACGCCGTAAAAGTAGCGGGAGATGCGGCCATCGGGTGTGAGCAGCATGATGCCACTGGCGTGCGCGAAGAGATTTGTTTTGGCGTCGAACGAATAGCGAAAATTGGCGGCCTGGGTGGCGGCGTCGATGCTTTCTTTCGCGCCGGTCAGGAAATGCCAGCCCGCAGCGGTTTCCGTCCGGCCGAAATGCGATAACGCGCTCTTCTTTTTCTGCGCGGCCATGTCCGGGGATTCGCGCGGATCGAAGCTTACAAAAACAACGTCGTAGTCGCGGCCCGGGGTGAACGAGAGCATGCGCAGCGCGCCCACCACGCCTTGTTCCACCTGATTACAAAGCATGGGACAACCGTAGTACACGAACGCCAAGACCACCGGCTTCTGTCTGAAATAATCGCGGAGTTGTACCGCAGTGCCGTTTTCATCCCGGAAGGAAAGATCCAGCGGCATTTGCGCGTTCAGTTTCGGGTCAAAACCAACGTTCTGCAACTGCAGAGGCATGGTTGTCGAAGCCTGGCCAACGTTGCCGGGAATGGTCTGTCCATGCACAGCGTATCCGGCTAGCAGCACAGCGACAGCAGAGATGTAATGCAGTCTTTTCATGATTACTTCTTTTTCTCCGCTGGCGTATTGGCGGGCAAACCTTTTTCCGCGATCATCTTCATCGCTTCCTTCACGGGAATCTGCGCGACGCCGGAACTCTGATCCACCCAGCCATACTTTTCGTTCGCTTCGGTATCCGCTCGCACTTTATCCCGGCGATCCTGTTGCGGATCGGTGTCATGCCCGGGAACGCCCTGAAGGCGGGGCTCCGGCGGCATGGTCCGGTAATCGAGACCCATGGCCGCGCGCGCGGGCATCATCGGCACATCGGATTCCTGCACGTAATTGGTGACGAAGCGAAGTATGTACACACAAACCAGAAAAGACGCGGCGACAGATATCGCCAACACGATGAGGTACCAATAAATCGTGCGCACGGTTACATCGCGCCCCTCAAAGGAAACGTCCCGATGCCTCGGTAGTTCGCCGTGGGCCGGAGCTCCGTGATGAGGATCAGTGCTCATGATGCGCTATGGCCTCCGAAAGCTTGGGGTCGCCGAGCGGCAGCAACGGCAGCTTCTGCAGATTAAAGGCAAAAAATCCAGTCCACAGTCCGACAAGAGCGACGGGCACGACCAAATCAATCCAGCTGGGAAACGCGTGCGCGGTAAATTCCGGACGGGTCATCCAGAACAGATCGACCAGGCGCATGAAGATCAGCCAGATAGCAACTTTAGGCAGCAAGCGCGTGTTGCGCTTCAGGTCGCGCGAAAGCAACAGAAAAAAAGGAACGAAAAAATGGAACACCAGCACGAGGACGGCAACGACTCCCCAGCCACCGTAGAGGCGCGAACGATAAAACGTAATTTCTTCCGGCTGGTTACCAGCCCAGATAATGAGCAATTGCGAAAAATCGAAGTACGCCCAGAGCATCACAAAAGCCAGCAACAGCTTGCCGAGGTCATGGATGTGCCGCTTCTGGATTAGACCAGCCATTGGCGCAGTGCGTGAAAGCAAAACCGCCACGGCGATCATCAGCGACATGGCAGAAATCAACTGCCCGGCCACGAACAGAAAACCATAAATCGTGGAGGCCCAGTGGGGTGAAATCGACATCACCCAATCGATGGCCGCGAACGTCATGACGAATACATACAAGATTATTCCCGGTCCCGCGAGCATCTTAAATCGCCGGCGCAACGCACGGTCGCCTTGCTGGACGTCCTGCCGCCTGGACCAGCTATTGAAGATGAGCATCAATCCAATCCACACGACAAAATAAATTGCCGCACGCAAGTAAAAGCCGTGCGCGGTCAGATAGCCTTGCTGCATGGTGGACAATGGCTCTTCGCGAACTCTTTCCGGATCGAGCCACGCACCATAAAGATATTTCATGCCAAACACGATGGGCAGAAACAGAATCGCCAGCAGCGGCAGCGTGCGCGTAGCGGATTCCAGCGGACGGCGAATCACGATGCCCCAATGCCCGCCGGTCAGGTGCTGCAGCATCAGCAGTCCCAGAGAGCCCAGCGCCAGTCCAAGAATAAGCATGTAGGCCATCAGGTACGATGGAAAGAAAATCTGCGGCGATTTCATCGCGCCGAAAATGCAAAGAAGCAACGCGATGCCTCCCGCAACCAACGCACCGCGTTGCAGGCGTCCCACGCTCTCGGGCGTCTTGTAATCCTGCGCGGTCATTTCGCGCTTCCTCCGGAATTCAATTTCTCGCGGGCGTCCGCGGGCATCTCGGACGCTCGCATGTTGCGGCTCAATTGCAGCGCGCGAACATAGGCGATAATGGCCCAGCGATCGCGTGGCGGCACCTGCGCACCGTAACTGTACATTTGCCCAAATCCATTGCTGATCACGTCGTAGAAATAGCCATTGGGCGCCTGCCGCAGGCGATCCTGATGGTAGGTGGGCGGATGCTTCATGCCGCGCATGGCGACCATGCCGTTTCCATCGCCCTGCAAGCCGTGGCATGGCGTGCAGAAAATTTTGTAGCGTTCTTCGCCGCGTTCAAGAAGCGCCTGATCAACCGGAATCGGAAAATTATTGGAATCCTTGGCGACCATTAATTCGTCATTCGCCAGAGCTCCGCGCGTAACCGTATTGTCCACCGGCGTGCGCTCCGAGCGACCGTCGGAGAAAAAATCGGACGGCGAAAGCGGTTTATTCTTGGGTTGATTGCCCATGTCCTGATGCAGATTGTCGCAGCCGGCAGCAACAAAAATACCTGCCGAAACACAGGCGCAAATCACGCCTTTCCATAGCCGCGCTGAGAACGTATTAGCCATGATTGCGTTCTCCCACCGGCTCTTCGTCCTGCACTTCCGTAACGTACTGCGCATCCAGGCTCTGCAAAAAGCGCGTGCTTTCCGCGACATTAAATTTGGGATCGCTGGATTCGATGCAGATAAAAAAACGGTCAGAGGTCGCACGTGAGAAACGAGCCACGTTAAAAACCGGGTGGTACGGGTGCGGCAGTTTATTCATCGCCAGCATCCCGAACACTGCGAACGTGGAAGCACCCAGGATGGTCAATTCAAACGTGACAGGTATGAACGCCGGCCAGCTATTTAACGGGCGCCCCGCGATATTCATTGGATAGGCAATCACATTGACCCAATATTGAAAGCCGAAACCAGTCAGGCCTCCAAGCAATCCGCCGATTAGCGTGACCAGCGGAACCCACGAGTGCCGCAGTCCCATAGCCTCCGACAAACCTTCCACGGGGAACGGCGCGTACGCATCCACTTTACGGTATCCGGCTTCGCGAGTTTTCGCCGCCGCACGGATCAATTGCTTGGCGGTTTCAAACTCGCCCATCACGCCGTAGGTGTAGGAATGATTCTCCATCACTCATGTTCCTCAGCAGAACTGTGCGCCACCAACTCGCGCATCTCGGCTATGGAAATCGCCGGGAGCACGCGGACAAACAAGAAAATCAGCGTGGTGAACAGGCCGATGGTTCCCGCGAGAGTGGCCCAATCCCAAATTGTTGGAGAGTAGCGGCCCCACGCGGAGGGCATGAAATCGCGCGTCAGGCTGATGACTACGATTACGAAACGTTCCAGCCACATGCCGATGTTCACGACGATGGACATGAGAAACAGAACGACCACATTGGTGCGCATGCTGCGCAGCCAGAGCAGTTGCGGCGCCAGGATATTGCAAAGGATTAACGCGTAGTAGTAATGCGCGTAAGGGCCATGAAGCCGCTGCTGCACCAGAAATACGTCGAACTTCTGGCCGCTATAAAGCGACATGAAGAATTCGAAAAAGTAGCCGTACGCCACGATCAATCCGGTGGCGAGCATCACCTTGGCCATGTTTTCCAGGTGGCGCATGGTGATGAAATCTTCGAAATGGTAGAACTTGCGCAGCGGGATGGCGATGGTCAGCACCATCGCGAAGCCGGAATAAATCGCGCCGGCAACGAAGTACGGCGGGAAAATAGTGGTGTGCCAGCCCGGAACGATGGCGATCGAGAAATCGAAGCTCACCACGGTGTGAACGGACAATACCAGCGGCGTAGCCAATCCCGCGAGCAGCAAATACGCCGACTGATATCGATGCCAGTGGCGCGCGGAACCTCGCCAGCCCATCGCCAGCAATCCGAAGATCATCTGCTTGGGCTTGCTGACCGCGCGATCGCGCAGGGTGGCAAGGTCAGGAATCAAGCCGACAAACCAGAACAGCAGCGACACCGTGCCGTATGTGGAAACCGCGAACACGTCCCAGATCAGCGGGCTGCGGAATTGCGGCCAGATGCCCATGGTGCTGGGATACGGAAACATGTAGTAGGCCATCCACGGACGGCCGGTGTGGATCAACGGAAAAATGCCCGCGCAGGCCACCGCGAAAAGGGTCATCGCTTCGGCGAAACGGTTGATGGAGGTGCGCCACTTCTGGTTGAGCAGGAAAAGAATGGCGGAAATAAGCGTGCCGGCGTGGCCGATACCGATCCACCAAACGAAATTGACGATGGCGAAGCCCCAGCCGATGGGAGCGTTGATGCCCCAAATTCCCACGCCTTTGATGATGAGCCACGCGATGGCAACGGTCATGATGCCCAGGAAAGTGAAGGCAATGGTGAAACCTGCGAACCAGCCGAGCGTGGTCGGCTTGGTCAAGACCGCTGCGCTGATCTGTTCGGTTACCGATTCATAGGTATGCCCGGGCCCAAGGACCGGAGCGAGCCGGGGAATCTGCGGAGAGTCGATGGGCGGTTGCGCGACGCTCATGCCTTCTCCGTTCCGCCGGTCACATCGGGATTGGGATTGCGCACGGCGGCCAGATACGTGGTGCGCGGGCGCGCGTTCAGTTCGCCGAGTATGGAGTAATTGCGTTGCTGCGCCTTCAGCTTAGCGACGCGGCTGTTGGAATCATTGGCATTCCCGAAAACGATCGCTTCACTGGGGCACGCGGCCTGGCACGCCGTGACGATTTCGCCGTCGCGAATCGGACGATTTTCCTTTTCGGATTCGATGCGCACGTTATTGATGCGCTGCACGCAGTACGTGCACTTCTCCATGACTCCGCGGCTGCGCACGGTAACTTCGGGATTGCGCATAAGTTTTAATTGCGGAGTTTCCCAATCCTGAAAGCGCAGGAAATTAAAGCGGCGCACTTTGTAGGGACAATTGTTCGAACAGTAGCGCGTGCCGATGCACCGGTTGTAGGACATGTCGTTCAGGCCTTCGGCGCTGTGAACGGTTGCAGCCACCGGGCAGACCTGTTCGCATGGAGCGTTTTCGCATTGCATGCAGGGAACCGGCTGGAAGAATGTTTCGGGATTGGCCAGCGCGTCGTTCGTGTTTGTGCTGGGATCGTTTGTAGCCGTTTCCGCCTGGTAATAACGATCGATGCGAATCCAGTGCATCTCTCGGCCACGCATGACCTGATCTTTGCCGACCACGGGAATATTGTTTTCCGACTGGCAGGCCACCACGCAGGCGTTGCAGCCGTTGCAACTAGTTAAATCGATGGCCATGGCCCAGGCATAGCCGGGGTAGGAATATTCTTTGTAAAGCGAAAGTTCCTTGCTGGGCTTTTCGTCGTGCTCGTGCGCGAACGCCGGATTGCTCTTGTATTCTTCGAGCGTACCGGTGGCCAGAATTTTTCGGCCTTCCATGTTGAAGTGGTATTGCGTGCAAGCCAGGGGATACTCGTCGCCGGTTTTCTTCAGCGTGCCGCCGGTGGCCGTCCACAAAGCGTATGACGTGCGCACCGCGTACGCGTTGAAGCCTTTGTTCGTACCGGTGTAGCCGGCTTTGCTGCGGCCGTAGCCCAGCGGGAGAACAATCACGCCATCAGCCTGCCCCGGAAGAATCCAGGCCGCGGCGGTAACTTTACTGTTGGACAGAGAAATGTCGATGACGTTCGATAAAATCTGGCCGTGTTCGCCGCCGCGTGAGGCCACCTTGTGCATTAATCCAAGCGATTCCGCGGTTTTCGGACTGACCAGCGCGGCATTGTCCCAGGTGAGCTTGGTAACCGGCTTCGGCAACTCCTGCAGCCAGCCGTTGTTCGCGAATCTGCCATCGTAAACGCTGGGATCGGGGCGGAAAATAAATTCCAGCGCATCGGTGGGAGCCGGATTCGTGGCGGGCAACGTGGCCGCAGAAGCAACGGAGATCGGCGCAAGCGTGGTGTTCGCGACAACGCCATCATGCAGCGATTTCCGCCAGAATTTTTCAAAATCGGCCCCGGCATGCGCAGTCTTTAAACGCTCCCGAATGGCGTCGTAAGCGGAGATTCCCGGCTTGTCGCTGAACGCCGCCAAAACTTCATACGCGGAATGCGTGGTGTATAAGGGCGCGATCAGCGGCTGGACGATGCTGAGCGTTCCATCGAAAGCGCGGACGTCTCCCCACGCCTCCAGGTAATGCGATTCCGGGATGTGCCACTGGCAATAATCGGAAGTTTCGTCGAAGTGGGAACTGAGATGCACCGTGGCGCGAACGTGTTTTAGTTTGGCGGTGAACTCAAAATCGTGCGGCGCATCGTAAACCGGATTCCCACCAAGGATCAGCAGGGTATCGACCTTGCCGGCGCCCATGTCGTTGCAAAGCGCGCGGAAAGATTCCAATTGATTGACGGTATTCGCTTCAACCGGCTCGGTGTAGTACACCGTCTTGCCGACATTGCCAAGCGCGGCGTTAATGGCGTGGGTAAGAGCGTGCACTTCAGCGGGCTGTTGTTCGCCAGCGATGACCAGCGACGCGCCGCGATGCTTTTGAAGTTCTGCGCGCACCGTATCAAGCCAATGCTGCGCCGCAGCCGGCATCTCCGCCGTGCCGCCCAAACCCACTTTTGCCGCCAGGGCGCGGGTAAAAAGTTCGATATCGCGGGAACGTAACGGCAAACGGTGATCGGCCGTTGCCCCGGTTACGGAAGGCGTTGGCTCGACAACGTATAGGCGGTTCATTTCCGCAGCGTCGTTGTCCAGCTTGCGGCGGCGATAAAATTCTTTCATGTAACGAATGTGGCCCGGGCCGCTGGCCATGAAGTCCGAATCCAGCGAAAGAATGACCTCGGCCTTTTCCGGCCGATACACGGTATTCACGTAGCGGCCGAAAGCCATTCTGGAGCCTTCGCGCGCGCCATCGCTTCCCGCCGGCTCCCACTGATGCCACTGCGCTTTGGGATAAAGCTTCAGCAGCGCCTGAATCTGGCCACTGACCAGCGGCGACGTAATCGTTCCGGTGAGAATACGGAAGCCTTCGCCCTGTGCCGTTTTTATCGCGCCGGCCATGGTTTGCGCGGCATCCGTGAATGCGCTGGCGGAGCTGATTTCCCCCAGGTACATGGCGACTTGCGAACGATCTGGATCGTAAAGATTCAAAATCGACGCCTGCACGAAAGAATTGATCGCGCCCAGACTCGATGGATGGTCGGGATTACCCTGAATATTGGTGGGCCGGCCTTCGTGGCTTTCGACCAGTACACCGATGGCATCTGCGCCGAAGGGCATGGCCGTGGCATAAAATTGCGGCTTGCCGAGAATTAATCCTTCAGGCTGCTTCACATACGGAATGATGTGTTCTTCGGGGGCTTTGCCGCACCCGGACAAGCCGGCGAACGCCAGCGACGCGGCCATCAACTTTAGAAAATCGCGGCGGTCAACGGAATCGTCCCACTCCGAAGCCTGGCGCGGGAATTCCCGATGGAGCAACTGCTCAAAGCGCGGATCATCGGCGAGTTCTTCCAGCGTGCGCCAATACTGCTTGCCGGTCTTGGATTTCAGGCTGGCCCGTACCGCGGCGAGGTCGAGCGTATGTTCCAGCACCACGCCGGCATCGGCGCCCGCGAACCCGTCCGCGTGATCCTCATGATCCGTATCCTCGTGATGCCCATGGTCGTGATGCACGTGATCGTGATTTGCACCGGGAAAGTGCGCCGCGTGACCATGCGCTGCGAGACCGTGCAATTTACCGTCGATGTTGTCGTTCTCTTTCATACCGTCCATTAACGCTTAGCGATGACACGTCGAACAATTTGTCAGTTCATTGGTGCTGCGAATATGATTCTGCGCCGCCAGTTTCTTGCCGAGTTCCGCCTGATTCGCCGCCGGCTGCCAATCCATATTTACGACTTGATCGTGCGGGCGCAGGGCCTGCTCCGGATTGCGATGGCAATCGAGACACCACTGCATCGTCAGTGGTTTCGCCTGAAATACCAGCGGCATTTGATTAATCTGCCCGTGGCACGACGAACAACCCACGCCCTTATTCACGTGAATGCTGTGGTTGAAGTACACGTAATCCGGCAGCCGGTGGACTTTCACCCAGACAATGGATTTATCCGTGCGATAACTTTCGCGAACCGGCTCAAGATACGCGGAGTTGTTGTAAAGCACCGAGTGGCAATTCATGCAGGTCTTGGTGGGAGGAATTCCAGCGTAGGCGGAGCTTTCGACGCCGCTATGACAATAGCGGCAATCGATGCCGTCATCGCCGACGTGATGTTTATGACTGAATTGAACGGGTTGTTGCCGCGTAATGTTCTGGTGGGTGTAATACGGCGCGCGCGCGACTCCCAGCACGCCGCTAAGTCCCAACGTCACCGCCAACACAGCAAAGAGGAGACTGAATCGGGCGGCGGAATTGGCGCTGCGGTGAAAAATCTGGGCCATGTGTGTTTTTGCACTTGAGTGGAGGAGCGCACCGAAAGAGAAACGGCTGCCTGAGCGTCCACGACTCTAACCGGGAAGTGCGAGCCCGGGTCCGTTAACGCGATAGTTTCCTCTAAAACTTTCTGGAATGCAACCATCGATCAAGAAGGTGGTATTTGAAAATCTAAATTGAATGCGATGACCATTTCAAATTTTCAGAAAATGTAGAAATAGGTTACGTCACGATAAATCCCAATGATTACGCGGTTTTGCGCAAACCTGCGTGCTGAGCGTTACGCACTACAGCTCCGCGCGAAGTCCATGTTGGAAAATTCCCTCGGACATCTCGAATGCGTCCGCAAGGTTGTCGGATTGGCGCGCAGCACTGTTGCCCGGGCAGATACTTGTTGCAATGTGTCCTCCGTTGCAGTAATAACCGGGTATTCATCCGGTTGTCGTTGTGACTGGCGGGCCCATCCCGCCGGCGCTAGGGGTAGCGGACGTTCGGGTGAATACCATCGGAGGCAATATGGATCGCAGGCAGAGTGTGTTTGCGTTGATAGTGTCGCTAGTGCTGGTATTTTTCTGCGCGGCAATCGGCGAAGCGCAAGTGAATACCGCGATCCTCTCGGGGAGAGTGACCGATCAGCAGGGACTCGCGGTCAATTCCGCGACAATCACCGCGGTCAACACCGCCACCGACGCCGAGCGCTCCACCCGCACGGATGAGACTGGGCACTACAGCCTCGTCGGGCTACCTCCGGGCGTTTACAAAATTAGCGCCGATGGCGGCGCGCACTTCGCGATCTTCACCGATGAAAAGGTAATCGTGACCGTCGGCGAGGACGCTACCTTAAATATTCCGCTCGCACTAGCAGGCATGCAGCAGAGCATCACGGTCAGTTCCGAAACGGCAGTCATCGAAACTTCGAAGACCGAAGTGTCACAAACCATCGAGCAGCGCCAGATCAACAATCTGCCTATTAACGGCCGTAACTACATCAACTTCACCCTCACAAATTCGCAAGTCACGCGCGATTCTTCTCCCGCCATCGGTCCGGCACCCACCAGCGGCCTCAATATCGGTGGCCAGCGCGCAAGATCCAACATGGTCAGCATTGACGGCGCCGACGCGGTCGATAATTCCGTCAACGGTATTCGCTCCACGGTTTCGCAGGAAGGGGTGCAGGAATTCCAGATCGTCCTCAGCAACTACAACGCGGAATATGGCCGCGCGACCGGCGGCGTGATCAACATCGTAACCAAGGGCGGTGCCAACGATGTGCACGGCGATCTGTTCGGCTACCTGCGCAACAAGTCTTTCCAGGCGCGCAACGCATTCTCCGGAGAAATCGATCCCGCGACTGGGGTTCTTACGCCCGTCAAGCAGCCGTATACGCGCGTGCAGTCCGGCTTCACTCTCGGCGGCCCCATCAAGCGCGACAAAACTTTTTTCTTTCTCTCCTACGAATACACGCAGCGCGAAGAAACCGGCTTCTCCAGTATCGGCAACGGGAATTTTGGCCTGCAATCTTTCAGCTTTCCATTTTTCCCCGCGCCGCTGGAGCTGACCCCGGCGCAAGGGTCCGCGGTCAATACGCTGCTGGCCACCGGCAATCCCGCGCTGCAGAATCTTGCCGCCAAGTATGCGGTGCTCTTCGGCTCGGCCTCCAGCGTTGCGCTGAATCGCGTTGATTTCGGCGCGGTGGCTGCCGGTTCTACGAGAGGTTTTCTTCATCCGGGGCCCGGCGCGCAATTCCCTGTCCCTGTCGATTGTCCCGCCGGTCAAATGGTCAACGCCGTCAACTGTTCGGCGGCGGGCGTGGGCGTGGCGCCGTTACCCGCGTCGTTCGTAGCTCTGAACACCTTGCGCGGAAACTATCCCGTCATGGAGAAGACCAGTCTGTTCTCCGCGCGGTTCGATCATCACTGGGACGCCCGCAACACTTCGCTTCTGCGCTTCGGTTTTTCTCCCTCGCAGGTTACCGGGCTGCAAACCACCGCGCAGAATCAGGTCTTCGGCCAGAACGCCGGCTCCCGCACTGGCTCGCAGCATTCTCGCGACGTCTCCATCACGTTCCAGCACGACACCATAACCAGCGATACCGCTTTCAACGAGTTCCGATTTCAATTTGCGCGCCGCGGTTTGCATTTTGGTTTCTCGCCGTTTCCCGGCGGCGACCAGATCGCGGTGAACATTCCCGGCTACGCGTATTTCGGCCGCGAGCCGTATTCCACAGTCGACCGCATCGAGAAACGCTATCAATTTTCAGACAACGTCAGCATCGTTCGCGGGAAACACACGTTCAAGTTGGGTATTGATGCCAACCTGGTGCAATTGCGCTCCGCAAAACAACAAATTTTCGAACTGGATTTCGGCGGACTGGCCAACTTTGGCGGACTCGCGGCGTCCACTTTCGGCATTCCAGACTCCGTGACTCTCGGTCCCGGCAACACCGTTTTTCTTCCGGGTACCACCGGTCTGCAATCCTACGGACTCGGCATTCCTACGACCTACATTCAAGGCATTGGACAGTCCAATCAGCCGTTTGATAATTTGCCGTTCGGATTTTTCGCGCAGGATAGCTGGCGCATCAATCGCCAGCTTACGCTGAATTACGGCGTGCGCTACGACATTGAAATTTCGCCGCTGTTCGCTCCCGCCACCGCTGTTAATGCGGCCGCTGAAAAAGCGCTTGGGGTGGTGGAAGGCATTCCGCGCGACACCAACAATGTCGCGCCGCGATTCGGATTGGCCTGGGATCCCGCAGGCAACGGCAAGACCGTTGTGCGCGCGGGATTCGGATTGTTTTATGATCACCCGCTGCTCGCGGTGGCATTCGATGCAAGCACCGCCGACGGCGGCCGCTCCGTGCAACTCATCTCCGCTGGCGGTGCGCCGTCTGCATGCGGTCTGGTGACCCCGGACTGCGCCACATCCGGCGGGCCGGGCACGGACAGCCCGACGAATCTCAACGGCTCCTCCATTTTTCAAGGCGTGCTGAATGCTTTGCCCAGCATGCTGTATCTACCGAATCAGCAGCGCTTCGTTGCCGAGACTTCGCAATCGCTATTTGCCAATCAGAATTATTTGACGGCCGGTTTTCCTTTGCCAATTCTTCCCTTCACCCTGCCGGTGTCGAAAAATTTTGTGTACGGTTACGCGGAGCAAGGCAATCTCACCGTTGAGCGGCAACTCGGCGGTTCATGGACCATCAGCGCCGGCTATCAGTACACCCACGGCCTGCACTTGAATAAGCCCGTCGACGTGAACTCCACCGATCCCGTGCTGCTGACGACAAATCTTCGCAACGCCGATGCCGCCGGCCTCGGCTTCACGAGTCCCGTCACCGTCGCCGTGCCACAAACCAGCACTTCAAAAGCAGGATTCTGCTCGTTGAATGTCATCCAACCTTCCGTGCTTGGCGTTCTGGGAGGTTGCCCTGGACCGCTGGCGCCACTAAACGGAGCTTTCGTCGGAACTCCTGCGGTATTCAATTTCTTCCGGCCGTCGGGCCCGAACCCGTCGTTCGCGGGACCCAACGCGGCCCAGTATGCGGGGCTCGTGCAACTCGCAGGGCTGGCCGGATATCCCGTGGGCTTCGGCGCGCCGGTGCCGTTCAACAGCGTGGACGCGCAGCAATCGACGGGCAGCTCGGTTTATCACGGACTGACCGTCAACGTTCGCAAACGCTTTTCCAAAACGTTCGAAATGCTCTCGAGCTATACGTGGTCGCACACCATCGACGATTCCACCGACCTGCAATCTCCCCTCGAAGCACAGGACAGCCGCTTCCTCAACGTGGAGCGCGGCAATTCCGACTTCGACCAGCGTCATCGTTGGGTGACCAGCGCCGTATTCCAGTCTGGTTCAGCAAAGGGCGGAAGCTCATTCCGCAGACTTCTGTCCGATTTTAGTGTCGCGCCAATCATTGAAGTTTCTTCCGGCCGTCCGTACACAGTCATCACCGGCACGGACTATCGGCTGGACCTCGGCTCTTCCAACGGCCGGCCTTCCGTCGGTAGTGTCGCGGGCTTGCCGTCGGCCACTTCACCATTTCTCCCGGGCGTTACCTTCACGCTTCCCACCACCTGCCTGACCAATGGGAGTCAGCCGTTCACCGTGACCGGCATCACGCCACCCGCGGGTTGCGATGGCAATCTCGGCCGCAATCCTTTTGTCACGCCAGGCTTTTTCCAGATCGATCTCCGTGTCTCCAAGCGCATCCCGCTCGGTGAACGTTTCAATCTTGATCTCATCGCCGACGGCTTCAATCTTCTTAATCGCACGAACATTGGCGCCGTCAACCAGCTGTGCGATCCGGCATCCAGCACCACGTGCTTTGCCGGGCAGCCGACCGCCGCGTACGACGCGCGGCAATTTCAGTTCGCGCTGAAGCTGAACTGGTAAGGGAAAGTCTTCTAATTTGTTCCTGTATATTTGAATCGATCTTTGCGAGGCCGGCCCGTAAGCCATGCCTCTTGACGCCGACATTACTCCGTCCTAACTTCAACCCCACAGAAAGTGGAAGTCGCGCTCCCCTTCGTGCTCCTGACGATTTCCGCTATGGAGGGTTACCATGCCGATTAGCCTCGTTTCTCTTTCGCTCGTGGATTCCCCGGTAACGGTTGAAGAAGGCCGCAAGATTCTCACACGTGATGATTATGTCTGCCGATATTGTGGATTGGACGGACGCGCCAGTTTTGAAAACGCGATGGTCATGCGCGTCGACTTCGTAATTCCGCGTGCCCACAAAGGAAAGAAGGATCCCCGCAATCTTGTGGCTTGCTGCACTCCCTGCAACACCATCAAAGGCACGCGCGTTTACACCAGCTTCGACGAAGCGAAAGCTGATGTCCTCGCGCGGCGCGAAGAGTTGCGCAAAGGCTGGCTAGCGAAGACCGCGCGGCCTATGGCCAATTCCGCGAGCGCGTGATGTAACCCGGTTTCAGTGGCGTCCCGCGCTATGTGGCGTACTTCGCTTCATTGATTGAAGAAGCTTTCGATTCCCACTACCGCGCGACGTGAATTTTGGCGCTTTTACTTAAGCGTGTCCGCGGCCCAATCTGGGTGTGGCCAAAACCTATTCGTGCCACCTGCGTCTCGGTCAAGGTTGAGAGCGTACCGCCTCAGGTGCGCTGCACAGGTGGGTTTCAGTTCAGCATCAGAAGAACCAGCGATGTTGTAGTGGGCAGACTCTAACGGAATGCGGTTACGTGCAGTGCCTCGTTGCACTGCATGGTAATATAAAAAAGAATTGGGGCGTGGTCCAACTG
>JRHI01000930.1_pt1 | contig 28304 bp, 28 predicted proteins | sample 215371 | NCBI WGS metagenome assembly JRHI01 (sample SAMN02929681, study PRJNA255918) | sediment metagenome | biome: cave system; feature: Ice Cave; material: Sediment; isolation source: sediment from deep within a dark volcanic ice cave with no known source of... ...
CGCCTCGCGACATCTCAATTACTAACGTTATTTCTTGACGGCTCCTAAGCATTCCATTTGCAAGACCTAAGCTCACAAATGTTGCTCTTGCTGTGTTGGTTATTTGTGTATGTGTGGTAACAGCCGTTGTGTTTGTCCATTTTGGACAGCCGGGTCCAGCAGCAGCTACATATAAGATGGCATTTGCAAGGGGGACGGCGACGACTCCGCTACGCATTCCAGGACATACAACGCTCATACCAACGCCAAGGCCAACACCTATTGTACACGTACCAACTATTTATGAGTGTCAACAGCCGGGTGATGACCAACACAAGCGCTTGCGTATCTGTGGTGAGTACTTTACGCCAAGGGATTCTATACAACTTGATTTCACGATACCTAGTTCGCACAACCCTAAGACACATAAGGACATTGTTGTACAAGATGATGGTACGTTTCAGGATACCCTATCCATCTTATCTTGTAAGTCAATGCCAACAGCTATACGGGCTTACAACCAAGATAACCTATCTGAGGTATCTGGGGTATTCCAAGATATTCAATTAAATTCCTGCTCCTCCTCTGCGGAGGTTCTAAAAACAGAAGGTGACGCAAAGGTGTCGGCTTTTGCTCTCCTCGTATGAAGGAAGAAAGAACACATGATTGCTGAAAAAGAATGCGGAAGCACGCAAAACGTGGAGAAGACGCCAAGACAATGTGCATGGTGCTTGCGCTTAATTGACAAGACAGGGAAACGTATTTCTGTTTTGCCTTCGCCCAAACTCTATAAAGCAACGCATGGTATGTGCCGTATTTGTGCTTTGGGATGGATGGAGCAGGTAGCTCAAGCACACGACGTGCAAGCTGGCACTCTCTGGGGCGAAATTCCCTTATCCTTGCTGGCTCAGGACCCACACCACGCGATGGTATTTGCTGAGCATACTGGCGCAGTCAGCGTCTAATAAGAACCCTCTCTCTTTGTTGAGCGATGTGAGCTATGCACATCGTTGCAGAATGGGTCTGATGGCTGTGCTAGCTTGTTTTCCCCCCTCACAAGCTAGCACAGCCATCAGACCCATTTCTGCGTTTGCCTCGGCTATGGTAGGAGCAGCAATTCATAGCGCCCTTTGTCGGGTGTAGATTCTCCGCCGACAAAGGGCGCTATGAATTGCTGCCCCTACCTCTGTAAAAATTCTAGCATGACCTCATTCACGCGGTCTGGTTTCTCTTGTTGCACCCAGTGCCCACTATCGGGGATGCGCTCTATTTGGATATTAGGTACCCATTGCTCAAGGCCATAGGTTAACTCGATGCCAAGGGCAATATCTTGTTCGCCCCAGATGAGGAGCGTCGGTGTGCTAATGTGATCGTTTGGTCCGATGGTTCCTTGGAAACCATGCAACAATGCCGAGCGGAAAATGGCACGATAGTAGTTGAGGCCAGAGGTCATGGCACGCGGCTTGCTCGCAGCTCCTTGATAACGTATTAGAACGTCCGGCGGGAAAGCAGATTTTTGAATGGCACTCTCGTACAACATTCTGCCAACAATTTGAGCGCGATTTAGGGTGAGTACGTATTCAGGCAACCAGGGGAGTTGGAAGAACAGCGCATACCAACTTTTGCGCAACTGTTTCGCGGTTCGTAATTCGCGGGCGAAGGCTCTGGGATGAGGTGCATTCAACACAATCAGCTTTTGGGTCATAGTCGGGTAGGTCATTGCGAATGCCCATGCTAGAGCGCCGCCCCAGTCGTGACCGACGATGATGGCTTTTTCCTGCCCTAGACCATGAATGAGGCCAACGATATCGCGTAGCAGCGTTTGGATATCGTAGCCTTTACGTGGTTTGTCAGTGTCGTTATAGCCGCGCAAGTCAGGTGCAACAGCGGTATAGCCATGCTCAGCGAGGAAGGGAAGCTGAAAACACCAGGAATACCAGAATTCTGGGAAGCCATGCAGTAGCACCACTAGTGGACCATCACCCTGTACCACATAGTGCATACGGATACCATTGGTGATAATATTACGGTGTTCCCAGGTTTCCGTCTTCGCAGCGGTCATATCTACATCCTTCCATAAGCCTAGCATCACAAACGTCGTAGGGGCCTGATTGATCGCGCCCGTCGTGGCGATCCACAATGTCGGCGATGTTGACTATGCCCACGACGGGCGCGATCAACCAGGCCCCTACGGCAGTCGCGGTACATCTCAGGTGTAATTGCTAAAGAGTATTTAGTGGCCGCTGATATCGTTGTAAACAATGGCGCGTTTGACTTGTTCGATCAGGTCTGTGACGGGAATGCCACGTGGGCAGGCGTCGGCGCAGTTGAAGATGGTGCGACAACGCCACACACCATCACGCTGGCCGAGAATCGCTAAGCGTTCAGCGGCTCCCTGGTCGCGGCTATCGAAGATGAAGCGGTGCGCGTTCACAATTGCGGCAGGGCCGACCCAGTTAGGATTGCCCCAGACCGAGGGGCAAGAACCGGTACAGGCGCCACACAGAATGCACTTGGTGCCCTCGTCAAAGCGGGCACGATCTTCGGCACTCTGCAACCGTTCCGTGCCAGGCTCATTATCATGGGTGATAAGGTAGGGCTTGACCGATTTGTATTTGTCAAAGAACTGATCCATATCAACGACGAGGTCGCGGATCACCGGAAAGCCGAGCATTGGCTCAATCGTTACTTTGTTGCCCACATCGCGCATCAGCACCTTGCAGGCAAGGCGGTTGCGTCCATTGATGCGCATGGCGTCGGAGCCACACACACCGTGGGCGCATGAGCGACGGTAGGTGAGCGTGCCATCCATCGTCCATTTGACGGTATTGAGAGCGTCTAGAAGACGATCAATTGGGTCGGCCTCAACGCGATATTCGGCCCAATAAGGCTTGCTATCTTGCTCCGGGTTATAGCGTCTAATACGCAAAAGTACGTTCATAATGATCTCCCTAATATTTGCGTTCTTTGGGCTTGAATATCGGATCGTCAATAAGGATCACATCTTTGTAGTCCAGTCGAACGTCGTGTGCTTTCGTGCCTTTATAGGCCAAGGTATGTTTGAGCCAGTTAACATCATCACGTTGTTGGTAGTCGAGGCGGAAGTGTGCACCTCGGCTCTCGGTGCGTGCTAATGCCCCGTGAATCGTTGCTTCAGAGCAGTCGAGCAGGAAGCCTAGCTCAATCGCTTCTACTAGCTCGGTGTTGAAGCGCTTGCCCTTATCTTGTAACTGAATTTTCTTATAAGCATCCTGAAGTCCGTCGAGCGTGTCGAGTGCATGTCGTAGGCCCTTGTCGCTGCGCTCGACCATCACACGTTCATCCATCTCGTTCTGTAGCTCGCTGCGGACGCGTGCAGCTGACTCGCCACCAGTGGAACTATAGAGATGGTCTACCAGTGCGCGTGAATAGGCTTCTGGCTCATTTGGTAAGGGTGCGTGATCGTTCTCTTTGATAAACTGTGCCATATTCTTGCCAGCACGACGCCCGAACACGATCAAGTCTACGAGCGAGTTGGTACCGAGACGGTTTGAGCCGTGGACTGAGACGCAGGCCACCTCTCCAGCGGCATAGAAGCCGGGGAATGGTGTCCATTGGGGATCAATCACGACACGAGCGTCTACATCAGTGGGGATGCCACCCATCGCATAGTGCGCTGTTGGCTGAATTGGCACAGGCTCGGTAATGGGTTCGACACCGAGATAGTTACGGGCAAAGTCGGTGATGTCAGGCAACTTTTCGGCGATCTTTGCGGCACCCAGGTGACGTACATCTAAGAAAACGTAGTCTTTGCCATCGACGCCGCGTCCCTCTTTGATCTCTTGCACGATACAACGCGAGACGATATCGCGTGGGGCTAAGTCTTTCAGCGTTGGCATGTAGCGCTCCATGAAGTACTCGCCTTCGCCGTTGAGTATCTTGCCACCTTCGCCGCGTGCAGCCTCACTCAATAGCACTCCCACTCTGTAGATACCAGTGGGATGGAACTGATACATTTCCATATCTTGTAGCGGAATACCGCGCCGATAAGCAATCGACATGCCATCACCCATACAGGCGAAGGCGTTGCTGGTAATACGCCATGCACGCCCATAGCCGCCTGTAGCGAAGAGCACGGCCTTGGCATGGAAGGTGTGGATTTCGCCGGTACGAATCTCCAGCGCCACAACGCCGCATGCTTGCCCATCGCTGATCAGCAAGTCCAGCACAAGATACTCATTAAAGAAGCGCACCTCGTTCTTGACGGCACTCTGATACATGGTTTGCAGAATCATATGACCGGTGCGGTCGGCGGCATAACAGGAGCGGCGCACAGGGCCTTCGCCAAAGTTGCGCGTGTGTCCACCGAAACGACGCTGGTCAATACGCCCATCGGCTGTACGATTGAAGGGCAGACCGCGATGCTCTAGCTCGTAAACAGCGTCAATCGCTTCACGTGCTAGAATCTCGGCGGCTGGTTGGTCTACCAGATAGTCACCGCCCTTGACGGTGTCGTACATATGCCATTTCCAGTGGTCTTCCTCCTGGTTGCCCAGCGCGGCGGCCACTCCACCCTGTGCCGCGCCTGTATGTGAGCGGGTCGGGTAAACTTTGGTCAGAACTGCGACGCTGGCTTGAGGAAGCTGCATCGCTGCCATCAGGCCAGCGCCGCCAGAGCCAACAATCACGACATCAAATTTATGATACATAGGTGTAATCCTCGCTTTTGAGCCACTACTTAGAAAGGGTATGCAAACAGCTTAATGTACCAACATTGCTGGGTGCGACAGGGAATGTAATCAGCGTGATGGTTCCCAACATAAAGAAGACCATCAGCAGCGTGCCCACAATAGAAAGCAGAGTAAGACGTGGGCCACGTGCATGCACATAATCATCGATCACCACACGTAGCCCGTTCATACCGTGTGTCAGAGAGAGCGTGAGCAGGAGCCAGTCATAGAGTCGCCACAGCGGATTGGCGTAACGTGCTGCGACGAAGGCATAGGTGGTGCATGAAACATCGTTAGTGCCATGCATGATAATCAGGTGAATAATTACCAGGAAGAGCAGTGCAACACCGGAAACGCGGAAAAAATACCAGGAAAAGGTTTCAAATCCGCCGCTTGCAGGGCGAGCACCGAAGCCACTCGAAATACGCATACAACGCAACTCCTTCATAGGGACACGTTTCTTCGTGTCCGAGTAACCGAAAAATGCTTAATGGCCCGACACGGTACTCGCGGGGGTCAAATGGAAAAACCAGGGAACGGCTGGTGCGATCACATAGTATGCCAGAGGCACAAAACCGATGATGGTCAGCACAATCACCGCAGCGAACAGAGCACGTTGATAGTGGGCGCCTTTTTGCCAGAAGTCAATAAACATGATGCGAACGCCGTTGAAGCCATGCAGCAGTACCGCGCCGATCAACGCAAGTGAGAGCAAGCGCACAATGACCTGATCAAAAAGCAGAATGCCATCATTGTACACCTGGGGGCCAAAACCCAGCAGCGAGATATCGACGATGTGGATAAATAAGAAAAGTAAAATACCGAGTCCGGTGATGCGATGCAACAACCAGGACCACATACCCGATTGACCTTTGTACATCTTTTCCTCGATTCTGACGATGAGGTGGGGCGTAGGGCGGGGAATGTCTGTGGAGAAAAGAACAGCACGCGGCTATCTCCGTCCCTGACAGCACCGTCCCTTACAACATAGCACCTCGTCGTGTCTACCAAATCTGTTGACGTTGTATTTGTTATTATACGTCAGATGGCGCAGACACGCAAAGAGGAGCAATTTTGAGAACCCATTGCGCATGGCAAAGCATTGATATGCGCAATGGGTTCTCAAAATTGCTCCCCAAAACACTTTCTTTTTGCGCCAAAATAGTGTATACTCTATGAGTACCCGAAATTCTGAGATTTCTTTTGGCGTCCCCAAGGCGCCACTCTGGGTGGGCTGTGTTTCGCCCCTGCAAAGGCATATGTCACGGTTTTTGCAGGGGTGTGCAATGCATAGTCCATCCTTTTATTTTGGCTGTTTTTACAACGGACCTGTCTGGGTGTAACCTGCGTACGTAATAATAGATGTTCGATAAACATTGATACATCATCATAGATTATTATTACTAGGTTTCAGCAGGGGAGCGCCTCGTGAATACGCCACGCGGTCCACAACAGACAACGAATCTTGCTATGGCATTGCAAAGGAACACTCATTCAGGTAATATAGGGGGCGTCGAGGGGGAACAGACGGCGCGACGGAGTGAGCATGTGCAAGCGTTTCAGACATTTTATCAGGAAAATCTCGGCCTGATTTATCGATATGTGTATAGTAAAGTGGGGAACCGAGAAGAGGCAGAAGACCTAACCTCACAAATATTTGTGAAGGCCGTACGTGGTATAGAATATGAGCGAGGGCCGTTGAGTATACAGAAATGGCTCTTTCAGGTGGCACGCACCACATTGGCCGATCACTGGCGTAGCTATTACCGTAGTTCCGTCAGTTCATTAGAAGAATTGCTTGATGCTGGCTGGGAAGGCCCTGTAGAAGAGGAGCCACTAGAGAGTAGTGCCGCCCCTGTAGAACGGGTCGAACGCATTCTACACGCCTTACCAGAGCATTATCGCGAGGTACTGACCTGTCGCTTTTTGCTCAATCTCTCGATTAAGGACACTGCCTTACGGATGGGATTGTCAGAGGCGAATGTGAAGGTCTTGCAATTTCGTGCGCTCAAGCGTGCTGCCGACCTCGAACCGCTCGTTACACCGGAGAAACATCATGGCAGGTGAAGATCAGGAACGTTTTGAAGATTATCTGGAGCTAGAACGCTATATTGAGGAGTTGCAGGCTGGGCACGTCGCACATCCACCCAAGGATATGACGCCGAGCCAAGCCCGTATCTACCGTATGGCCGCACTTTTTCGCTCCGCCTCACCTGATGCGGCAGGGCCGCGCCCAGAGTTCGCCGAACAGTTAAAAGCACAACTCCTTGCCCAATCTTCTGTCGCAGATGATGACGATGCACCTACAGTACCGCGCCACCCTGTTGTACGGGCGCAATTGATTGCGCCTGCCACACCCGTTGCGCCCTCTACGCCCGTAAAAAACCCAAAGCCAGTACGTTTTGTCTCGCGTCGCTCTTTGTTAACAGGAGGAGCTGCCGTCGCTGCGTCACTCGTTGTAGGGGCCGGAGCTGAGCGACTTCTTGGGCAACCATTAGCAACAGGCAGAGTCGATCCAGATGGGTTTACTCCAGCGCCTATTACTACGCGTATAGCCTTAGAAGGTGAGACAACTTGGCTGCCAGTTGCAACCGTTGCTGCATTAGGTGGTAGCGCAGTATCTTTCTTCTTGAATGGTATCGTCGGGTACGTGATACGTGACACCACCTCTCAGCAGATTATTGCCATGTCTGCCGCCTGCACGCATCTGGGCTGTATCGTGGAATGGCAGGATACAGATCGCCATTTTCATTGTCCCTGTCATGGAGCTATGTTTACTGCTGATGGTCAAGGGGAGAATCATGCTGGTTATCGTTATGACCTTCCGCCTTTGCCGCGCCTAAATACAAAAATTGAGAATGGCAAGGTTTATGTTGAGGTGCCTGCGAAAAAGAAATAGGAACACAAAAAGTTCAGTTCAGAGCATCCCCATGGGGATGCTCTGAACTGAACTTTTTGTGTTCCTACTCGTATAGCTCTAAGAAAGTAAATAAACATACACAAAGGAGCATCTCATGGGCCTCTCTCGTTGGAGGAGCATTTTCATACTCTTTCTCTTATTATTGACAACCTCCCTACTAGCAGCGTGTAGCGGAAGCACTCCCCAAGCAGTAAAGCCAACGCCGACATCCGCTCCGCCGACGCCTACAGCTGGGCCGGGGCAACAGATTTTGGGAGCAGCTGCCAACAAGTTGAATACCGCGAAGACGTTGCATGGTGTCTTCGACCTGACCATTACAGCACAAAACATTAATGGTACGATCAACACTGAAATCTGGAACGCAGCACCAAATAAGAATCGCACTGTGGTAGTGCAATCAACGGTAGAGCGGTTTGCCGAGCCTGGCGCCGTTACGGTGACGGATGGAAAACAACTCTGGCAATACGATCCGCAGAAAAAAGTAGTCTATAACGGTCCTCTGCCAACAAATACGGCAAGTAGCTCAAATGGTGTTGGCATCGGGGGCGGGGGTGGACGAGGAGTGGGTGGGAATCAGAACCAATTTTTGCTCACGATAGTGCAGACAGTATTTACACAGAGTGATGCAACACTCAAATCATCTTCCGCGAATGTCGATGGGCATGCTGTCTATGATATTCACGTAGAACCACAAGGGCAACTTACGGGCAATGGGACAGGCGGCTTTAATTACAGTGGTGAAGTTTTTCTTGATAAAGCCACACAGCTACCTGTACAAGTCAAACTCATTATCCAGGGATTGGGCAATGTGCAACTTGACATCCCTTTGCTGGATATTAATCCAACGCTTCCAGATGCTACCTTCACGTTTGTTGTGCCACCTGGAGTGCAAGTATTGCCCTTGACGGCAGCGAGCGCGACACCCGATAGTGGTTCGCTGACACTGGTCCAGGCGCAGCAGCAAGCTGGCTATCACCTGTTGAGCATCCCTAGCAATCAAACGGATTATATCCTACAAGGCGTGAACGCTCTAGGTGCGCCGGGAAGTCAGACATATACATTGAACTACATGAAAGGCACTCTCAGCTTTACGATTGCACAAGGGAAAGCACTAGCGAATCTTCCAGAGACTGGTCAGCAGGTGAGTATACGCAATACAATGGGCTATCTTAGCAGTACGAACGGCCTGACTTCCCTCTCCTGGACAGAGCATGGTGTCGGTATTCTGCTCAATGGAGCATTGAGCAACGATCAGATACAAGCTATCGCAAAATTGTTGTCATGAACCAATAGAAAATGAAGACGAACACTGTTGGCGAATGCCAACAGTGTTCGTCTTCATTTTCTATTGGTTCATTGTCTCTTTGACTACCTCTGCTAGTGCTTTGATGAACAGAGGCGAGGTGTTGAGCGATTCGATACGCGCAAACTCGATACCATGCGCTTCGGCTTGCTGGCGTGCTCCGATCTCGATATCATAGAGAATCTCAAGATGGTCGGCGAGAAACTGCACAGGAGCAATCAATACGTGCGTGTGTCCTGCTCGTTGCAACTGCGGCATGATGTCGGCGAAATCGGGTTTGAGCCACTCTTCGGGCGTATGACCCGCACTCTGATAGCAGAACATCCACCTATCGTCAGGCAGGTTAACCAACCTCGCAACAGCCTCTGCCGTTTCCTTGAGATGACCGATATAGTCGGGTTCACGCTCGACAACACGTTTGGGCATACTATGCGCAGTAAGTAGCACAGGCACATGCTCACACACGTCGGGTGGGAAGCGGTCGAGCGCCTGTTGCACACGTTCTGCCAATGCTCGCAAAAAGTAGGGTTGCAGATGCCAGTCACGTGAGATACGTAACGTCAGGTCAGGACGTTCCAAGTCCGCAACAGCGTCCTCAAGCATCGTCACATACCCCTTCATGATGATAGGCGAATATTGTGGTGACATGATGATGCCAACTATTTGTTGCACACCCGTGGCAATCTCTGGCACAAGATCACTGACAAATGGCGGAGCAAAGCGCATGCCTGCCACAACGGAGTACGTTGTGCCATCAGTACACTGGCTATTCAATTCTTCTTGTAGCGCCACCGCCTGTGCGCTGGTGATGCGTAAGAGTGGTGAACCACCGATCAAATCATACCGTCGTCGAAACTCGGCAACGACCTCTGGACTAGCACTGCGTCCACCATACACATGTTTGATGTAGACGGGAATGTCATCGAGCGCTGCTGGTGAGCCATATGTCATTAGCATCACGCCCACATGTTGGGCCATAGGTTATGTATCCTTCCTTCTATGAATGTCGGCGATATGGTCAACGTCTTCGACATGGTGTATTGCCACGACGGACGCGCTGAAGCTGGTCCCTACGCACGGGCGGTTCTCTCGTGAACGGTATCGACAAGGCGTTTTAGCATATCTGGGTCGGTGGGAGTGAGCACACCATGTCCGAGGTTGAAGATGTGGCCGGGCCGTCCGGCAGCACGATCAAGAATGTTTTGCATGCCTCGTTCAATGGTGGGCCAGTCGGTGAGCATCAGCGTTGGGTCGAGATTGCCCTGCACGCCACGTTCAAAGCCAATGCGTGCCCAGGCTTCGTCGAGTTCGACACGCCAGTCGAGACCAATCAGATCGCCGCCTGCCTCTGCCATCAGCTCTAATAAGCTAGCTGCTCCGGTACCGAAGTGAATGGCTGGTGCGCCTGTTTGCTTTACGGCGTCAAAGATGCGACGTACATAGGGCTGTACATACTGTATGTAGCTACTGGGATTGAGTGCGCCAACCCAGCTATCAAAGAGTTGCACCACATTCGCACCCGCTTGTACCTGTGCAACGAGATAGCCAGCGATGACCTCGGTCAGTTTGTGCATGAGTGCGTGCCATACCCGTGGCTGCCCATACATGATGGATTTAGCGATAGCATAATCGCGTGAGGGACGCCCTTCGATAATATAGCATGCTAGTGTGAAGGGTGAGCCAGAGAAGCCGATGACGGCCTGCTTGCCCTCTAGCTCGCGACGTATCATACGGATAGCCGCCATCACATAGCCCGTCGATTCTTCGGGGTCTGTGATGCGCAATGCCTCAACATCCTGCATGGTGCGTATCGGATTGTGGATGATAGGGCCAACCTCTGGCTGTAGTTCCACCGAAATACCCATACCCTCTAAAGGGACAACGATATCGGCCAGCAAAACCGCACCATCAACACCGAGCCGCTTGACGGGCATCAACGTGACTTCGGTACATAATTCCGGTGTTTTTGCAATGGTAAGCAAGTCATAATTTTTACGGACCTCACGAAATTCTGCTAGACTACGCCCGGCTTGGCGCATAAACCACACCGGAGTTGCATCCGGTTGACGATGATTACAGGCATCCATAAAACGTGCTACGCCACTTCTGGGTGTCATAACAGGAGATATTCTATTGTGCTGCATGGAAATTCCTTACCGTGTGTGGTAGGGACGCGCTAAAGCTGGTCCCTACCACATTCTCATTTATTATCAGGTTCAATTCTTCTTCAAAGAGCATCATCGCACCCGCTTGTACTCTGTGCGTATACTTTGCATATCATAGCGTGTTTGTGGTGTTCTGGCAACAAAAATCTACATAAATCTGTGTCAATACTGGGAATAGAGAGAGAATTTTGTCATATGGACATCATAGAGGAGGAAATAGACACTAGTGTACTTCATGATAACTCGCGAGTACACTAGTAATAAACACATCCGTACTACCCAGATACTGCGCTGGGTCGAGTGCTCGCTCAATAGCTTCAGGGGAGAGAAGTGTACACACCTGCCCATCATGTAGAGCCACCTGCAGCAGGCTCGTTCCTGACTCAACCACATGGTTACAAAGGGTCTGTACGAGATGATGTGCATCAGACCTACCTAGATGGGGGGCAAGAGTCATGGTCAACGACTCGGCCATCACCAGCCCACGAGTCAGATCAAGGTTTGCCCTCATGCGTGCAGGCACAATCTGTAGGCCGATAACTGCGCTTCGCACCCGTTCGACTGCTCCTGCTGTATAGCGGAAAAGATCCGGAATGGTCGCCCACTCAGCTTGCCAGCCTCCAACGGCACGCTCGTGCTCCTGCGCCATTGCCGACAAAATCACCGGCACCATCCCGATAGCCAGTCGTGCTGCTGCCAGCGCATAGGTCGCATCGACCGGGTTACGTTTCTGCGGCATAGCAGATGATGTGCCCTTTCCTGGTGCAACACCTTCCGACACCTCGCCAACCTCGGTTTGTGCAAGCAAGACAATATCACCCGCAATCTTTGCCATCGCACCAGCCACCACACCGAGCGTCGCAGCAATCTCTGCCACACGGTCACGTTCTGTATGCCAAGGTAAATCAGGCACTGCAAGCTTCAATTCTTCAGCGAGCAATTCCACAACACGCAGACCATTATCCCCAAACGAAGCAAGTGTTCCAGCGGCGCCCCCTAATTGGACGGCTAATGACTGCTCCCGTTGTGTGCGCAACGTACGCACCTGCCGCGTCACTAGTGCTAACCATCGTGCCGCCTTGAGGCCAAAAGTAATCGGCAATGCTTGTTGCAAGAGCGTGCGCCCCACCATCAGTGTATGTCGGTGCTGCTCAGCAAGAGCCGCGCATGCCGCACACACATCAAGCAATTCCGCTACCAGAAGATCAATGCCATCGCGCATCTGGAGCATCAAGGCAGTATCAATCGCATCCTGACTTGTTGCCCCCCAGTGTACGAATTTCTGCGCGTCGCCTTCGACACGTGCCGTTAGCATACGTACAAGCGGAATTGCAGGCGTACCAGCCACAGCCGCCTCTTGATAAAGGGCTGCGATATCAAACAATTCCACTCTGCAACTGGCCGCGATGACGCTTGCCGCTGCCTCTGGAATAACTCCGGCACGAGCTTCCGCACGAGCGAGCTCCGCCTCGAATGCAAGCATACCGCGCACATGTGCCTCAGCAGAAAAAGCCGCCGCCATCTGAGGCATGCTAAACAACGCGTCCATCGGCTCGAACATTTAATCCCCCTGATTCGACCCGTTCTCTTCTGATGTAGGCATAGGTTGATTAAATTCTTGCTTCGCTTTCGCAAACGCAGCATTGGCGGCAGGCACACCTGCGTACACCGCTACATGCATCAGCACCTCCGCGACCTCATGTGGGTCAACCCCGATATTGCGGCTACCATGCAGATGCACAGCTAATTCTTCGCGCCCCAGGGCCGCCAGAATAGCAATCGTCACTAGGCTTCTTGTGCGTCGATCCAAGTCCGGCCTAGCCCAGACAGAACCCCAAGCCATCTCCGTAATGTAACGCTGAAAGTCAGCATCGAACTCAGTTGTACGTGCCAATGCTCGCTCAACGTACTCGCTACCGAGCACCTCCTTGCGCACCTTCATTCCATTCTCATAGCGCGATTCCATAGCATTGTGCTCCTTCCCGCAAATCCTTCTCAGGGTGGTTGAAGGTCGTAGGGGCCTAACTCCTTATTCAGACCACCAACGCGCTACCACGCTAGCTTTGCTCAGGTAGTCTGAAAGGAAGTATTCATGGCGCCCGTCGTGGCAATAGTCAATCCCACTGACATGCGGAATCCCCACGACGGGCGCCATGAATGAGGCCCCTACGACCTCTACGTTCCCATTTGTAATAGTTAAACAGCACTCTTCAACCACTCTTGTTCTTTTGAAGATTACAACAGAGGTGGGGCTTTTCGCAATGGAGAAGAACGTTAGGAAACTCTTACCCGTTCAAACACCAAACATGTAAAACTCACCTCTGTCTCTAGCTCCTCTATATTACCCATCCTCTGGCGCAACTCATTTGACATATGCCAGCCATTCGGCGTCATCAGTACCGCAAGAGCTATCTCTTCCTTATGCAAAGCAATGTTATACGTGATTGTCTTGCTTGTAAGCAATGCAAAGCGCTCTGAAAATTGTTCAATCACCTTCTGCTCTTTCTGCTCCTCAATATCCAACAAGTGCAATACTGAGCGCAACCCGTGAAGGTGAGAAGGACCTGGAATAACCACGAGCACGATTCCACCAAGCATCACAATCCGCGCAAACTCATCAACATTTCTGGGCGCGAAGATATTCAACAGCATATGTAGCGCATCGTTGGCAAAGACAAGGCGTTCTTTCACATTGGCAACTACCCATGATAGCTGTTTGTAGCGTTTCGCCGCCATACGCATTGCGTCTTTGGAAACGTCCAGACCGACAGCACAATATTCCATCTGCGGAAACTGTTGCGCTAGATACTGCTGCATCTGCCCAAGATAATAGCCCTCGCCACAACCGGCATCCAACATCATGAAATGTGGCAAAACACCGGCTACTTGTGCTTGCGTTTGCACATAGTCAGCAACGATGTCATTGAGTGCAGCGGACAAAGGACGATAATAGCCGCGCTCCAAAAACTCGCGCCGTGCTAGCAACATCTCTTTTGTATCCCCCGGCATTTTGCCAACAGCAAGGTTGACATAGCCCTCTTTCGCCACATCGAAGCTATGCCCATTGACACATTTTAAGCTGCTACCAACCCTGCTAAAACGCAGATGGCAGACAGGACAGGTCAGTAGATGTGTAAGACAATCCATGAAGTTATCCTAAATAATGTTACGGTGCTCTCCACACCTGCACTGTATCATCTTTCACATTGCCAAGAGTGGGTATCTCGCTACCACTCCCCGACACAAGACGTGTGCCATTGGGCGACCACACGACAGAGGTCACAATCCCCACATAGCAGGGATAGGTATAGAGCAACTGGCCCGTTTGCGCATCCCATATATTGACGGTCTCATCCTGGCTTGCAGTTGCTATTCTACGTACATCAGGCGACCACGCGATAGCCTCCACAATGTTTTTATGGCTAGCTTGCGAAAGAATGCGTTCCCCCGTATCCACACTCCACACTTGCAGATGCTGATTATTCATGGAAGCGAGAAATAGATGTTGCCCATTCTGTGACCACACCAGCGTAGCCGCACTAAAGCTGCCTGTATTCGCTAATGTATAACTCTTGAGCGCGTTGCCTTTTGTACTATCCCAGACCGTCACCGTATTAAGGTCATCATAGGTGGCGATACGCTTGCCATCGGGCGCCCACGCCAATGTAGTCTCACCTTTGATCGTCACCAGATTATTCCCTGTTAGAGCATCCCATATATGGACAACAGACATGTTATTGGTTTGGTTATCGAGTGAGGCTAAACGTTGCCCATCCGGCGACCACGCGACAAGCTCAACGCTGCTCGCATGTCCTTGAAAGGTATAACGACTCTGCCCATTGCTAGGGTCCCATACCTGTACAATGCCCGTACTATACCCCACCGCAATATTCGCACCATCCGGCGACCATGCCAGCGTTCGAATACTGCCGCCAAGTCCGCTAAAGATAGAGACACCACCACCGCCAGCGGCATCCCAGATATGCACAGTACCATTATCATCAGCCGAAGCCACGCGTTTACCATCCGGTTCCCAAGTCACCGTATTAACCGCTGCGCGATGCCCATTATAGATATAAATCGTTGCATCAGACGTTGGGCGCGACAGGTGAATGTTGTTCTGCCCATACGGTAGCAAGATGACAGGCAGCACGTTATAGCCAAAGATAGCACAGAAGGAAATAGCTGAGCACAGCCCAAGCACAGCTAGCAACGTGACCCCTAGCACGAGGCACGAGGCGCGTCGTCGTGCTGGTTCCGCATGCTCAACAATATCGTCGTTCATTGTTTGCATAGATAATAGCCTTTCACCGTTCTATTATTATATAGCACCTCTATGGTACAATAGCGAAGGTTTTACAACGCATACAAGACCGAGGAAAATACCACAATGGAATACGCAGTACTTGGCGGAGGAGCATTAGGACTAATGACCGCCTATCGACTGGCACAAGCAGGTCAAGCAGTCATGATCTTTGAGCAAGAGCCACTAGCAGGTGGTCTTGCCTCTGGCTTCAAAATAGGGGATGTGTGGCTCGAAAAATTTTATCACCACCTCTTTCAAAGTGATACCACAGCAATTGCAACCATTCAAGAACTGGGCTTAGGTGACCGTCTGGAATGGTTGCGCCCATTCACAGTGAGTCTGATCGGAGGCGAGATTCATCAACTAGACTCGCCCCTCTCGTTGCTGCTCTTCAAGCCGTGGCGACTCGATGAGCGTTTGCGCGTCGCCGCCATCCTCGCCTTTCTCAAAGTGGTGCCCCCGCAATTACTAGAGGGCAAGACCGCCGATGCTTGGTTACAGCGTTGGATGGGCCATCCCTACAAAACCCTTTTTCAACCGCTCTTCAAGGGCAAATTTGGCAACCTCTACGATAAAATCGCCTTACCATGGTTCTGGGCACGTTTGCATGATCGCACTACCAAACTTGGCTACCTGCGTGGCGGCTTCCAACTGCTCTACGAACGCTTAGTCGAGCGCATCAGCCAATTAGAAGGCAAGGTCTTACTGGGAACGAGCGTGCAACAGGTTGAGCAGGTCGATGGGCGTTGGCGCGTCGAGACCAGCCAGGGCACTTGGACCGTTGATCGCGTCATTTCAACATTACCAACCCGCCTGACCTGTCGCCTCATACCTGCATTGCCAGAAGATTATCGCGCCAAATACGATTGGGGGCAGGCATACGGAGCACATTGTCTCATCATCGCCACAGACCGCCCCGTTACGAATAGCTATTGGATCAACATCTGCGATCCCAGCTATCCCTTCACGGGCCTGTTTGAACACACCAACTTCCGCACGCCAGCCGAATATGGTGGACGCCACCTACTCTATCTCGGCAACTATCGCCCCATGAATGACCCACTCTTCAACAAGAGCAAAGAAGAGGTTATGGCGGAACTATTGCCAGCCCTCAAACGTATCGTGCCAGCATTTGAGCCTACATGGGTGACAGAAAGTTGGATGTTCAAGGCCCCCTACGCCCAGCCAATTGTGACTACCGATTACCGCGAGCACATCCCACCTCTACATACCCCACTTGATGGATTGTGGATGGCAAACATGTTCCAGATTTACCCGCATGACCGCGGGCAGAATTACTCGTTGGAGTGGGCGAACACGCTTGTGGAACAACTTCTACAGTAACATCATACACATTAAATGCACAATGTGGTAGGAACCAGCTTGAGCGCGTTCCTACCACATGTATGACAGTCATGAACTGTATGCAAACCAGCCATTCTTAGGTTGTGGAGGGTTCTTCCAATCTGCTCGCAAACTCAAATGATAGCGTATTTGCTCTCCTGCTAATTGGAACAGGTACAATGTCGCTAGCCATTCTTCATTATCTTTATCGCTAAACGTCCATGTACTCCATGCCGCGTGTTCCGTCTGCTCTTCATCAATCTGGGTCCATCCTGCCTGTAGGAGTTGTGCGATATAGTGTTTCGCCAAGTCAGCAATCTTCCATGCCTCTTTCAGTTCCAAAGTGCCATTTGTATGGACACTATCACTACTCCCACCTCCTTGCTGCGAAGCTCCTGCAGGTTTGACACTATCATAACATGCTTACATCTGTCTTTCAAGTAGATATTTGCCCTCCCCCTAACCTGAACAAATACAATCTTCTGACGCATACCACATTACCTGTAGAGCTTGTGTTTTCCTTTTACATTTACATTAGAATTTTCTCACACTTTTCCAATACGTATTCAATAGTCAAGGTCTATTATAGAAGACAGAAGGGAAATAGCGCCCATTTGTAGGTGTCTTCCCAACAAACACCCGAATAGTAGTACGCTCCTTTTTTCGGAAAGGGTACGTCCGTTACGTTTTCTTTTTATAGGTGGGCTTGCACGAGTGATACAACGGTGAATCATTTTGTGTTCCGTAAGCGCCCGACACCACTTACAGAAACAACACATACACACTATTCTGCGTATGATAAAAATAAGAGAGATTCACATAATACGAAAAAGCAAGAAAGAAGAGTATGATGACCATACAGAGTGAGCATATGCTACAATTGGAACAGGAAACAACCCATCCAACTTACTCGATTATCGCGCCCGTTTTTAACGAGGAGGAGACACTTCCACATTTTTATCAACGGGTTGTAACAGTCATGGAACAGGTTGGAGAATCCTTTGAAGTCGTGTTTGTCAATGACGGCAGCCGTGATGGTTCCTTACGTATTCTGAAAGACCTGCATGAGCACGATCCACGTGTGCGTATCATCGATTTTTCGCGTAACTTCGGACACCAAATCGCCATCTCTGCTGGGCTTGATTATGCGCAAGGGAATGCCGTCATTATTCTTGATGCCGACTTACAAGACCCACCAGAGGTGATACCAGATATGATCACACATTGGAAAAACGGGGTCGAGGTTGTCTATGCTCAGCGCACGAGCCGCAAGGGTGAGACACGCTTTAAGTTGCTCACTGCTGCTCTGTTCTATCGCCTGATCGCACGCATTACCTCGGTGGAGATACCGCGTGACACTGGTGATTTCCGCTTGCTTGATCGACACGTTGTCGATACGCTGGTGACGATGCGCGAGCAACATCGCTTTATGCGTGGTCTCTCAGCATGGGTCGGATTTCGCCAGGAGGCAGTCTTGTATGAGCGGCAAGAGCGTTTCGCAGGTGAGACAAAATATCCTTTCTTCAAGATGCTTCGTTTCTCGCTCGACGCCATTACTGGTTTTAGTCATGTACCATTGCAACTCGCTACCACGTTCGGTTTTATCCTGGCTGGCTTGAGCCTAGTAGGTATTCTTATCGCTGCCCTGCTACGCATCTTTACGGGCGCCATTGTTGGGCAAGCCTCGACGCTGGTCCTAGTGCTATTCCTGGGTGGCATTCAGCTCATCTTCCTCGGCATTATCGGTGAGTATCTTGGGCGCATTTATGACGAGGTACGTTCGCGTCCTCTCTATATCGTGCGCAAGGTCCTGTAGGGACCAGCTTCAGCGCGTCCGTCGTCCACATAGTCAACGTCATGGATATGGTGCATCGCCACGACGGGCGCCATGAATGGGGCCCCTACGACGCTACCCGTCGCATCAGGATTGGCAGAGTCGTAGAGGCGAAATTCATTAAACCCTTTTAGGAGAGGGAGAACCATCATGCACATTCTCGTCGTTGAAGATGAACAACGCTTAGCCCAACTCTTGCGCCGCGTCCTGACAGAAGAACGCCATAGCGTAGACTTGGCCTACGACGGCAAAAGCGGACTTGATCTAGCAGAGAACGACACGTACGACGCTGTGATTCTAGATGTTATGCTCCCAGGCATGGATGGCATTGCCGTCTGTCGCCAGATGCGCGAGGATCGCATCATGACTCCTGTACTCATGCTCACGGCACGCGGGGCTGTCGAAGACCGTGTGCGCGGCTTAAACGTTGGAGCAGACGACTATCTGACCAAGCCCTTCGCTATGGAAGAACTACTAGCTCGTGTTAACGCCCTACTACGCAGGCGCAATCGTCCTTTCGAAAATACATCGACCCAATTACACGTTGCAGATGTCACGCTTGACCTGATTGCTCATGAGGCACGTCGCGCCGGACGTGTCATTGAATTGACCGCGAAAGAGTTTGCCCTCTTGGAGTACCTCATGCGCCATCCAGGGCAGGTCCTGACACGCACACAGATCACCGATGCAGTCTGGCGCTACGACCTGGATAATCTCTCCAATGTCGTCGATATCTACATTCACTATCTGCGTGATAAAATCGATCAGAGTTTCTCACGCCCACTCATTAAAACCGTACGTGGTGTAGGGTATAAAATCGAGGCGTAATATATGTTAGTAGGGACGGGGGCGGATGAGCGGTGGAGTGGGGACCCTTGTGGTCGTCCGTGGGTTAAACGAATATCATTCATACACTGTGGGGACCCTTGTGGTCGTCCGTCGTTGTGACAAAGGCTTTCAAGAGGCTGATATGCAGAGCATACACAATAATACCAACAACACAAGCGATACAGAGCACACACAACCTACTGTACGGGCGCCAATCCCTATTCCGAGCACCAACGCACTACGTGCTAGCTTTGCTCAGGTGTTCGGAAAGGTAGTATTCATTGCGCCCCGCTGGTTCCCTTGGCGTACACCTTCTCGCTTCAAAGACGAGCCAGGGGCAGCCCTCTTCTCACATGTACGCTTACAATTGACACTCTGGTACAGCGGTGTACTCGCGGTTGCACTCATTTTATTCAGCATTGGCCTCTATAGCGGTGTATCGTATATGCTCTTTACCCCCATTCGTAACGCCCTCGCTGATCGTGCTCATTTCGAGAGTATGCAATGGCAACGCTTTCCAGATACGCCTTGTGGAAACCCTAACTTCAGACCCGATAGCGGCCCTCCACCAACGCACATTTACGATAGCCCTATGGTAGCTTGCTTCAATTCACAAGGGATATTGATACAAGCAGAGACATCACAACAAACACCCTCTTCTTTCTTGAACAACGACGTCGTCAACACAGCACTTCACTCTGGTCCTACTTTTAATACCATTTATGGAGATAATTCAACTGGCGACATCTATCGCTATGCCCTACCAGTCACCAATCCATATGGACAGGAGCTGCTTGGAGTAGTGCTCGTCGGCATCCCCGTTGCGCAGCAGGAAACAGCTTTACATGTCATACTGATTGTACAGATTATGCTGGGGTTGTTTGTATTGATTGGTGCCGCTTTTGGGGGCTTGTTTCTAGCCAATCGTGCTCTCGCTCCAACACGCTTGGCATTTGAACGCCAGCAACGCTTCATCGGTGATGCCTCACACGAACTGCGCACACCACTCACGCTACTCCGTGCCGACGCAGAAGTGCTGTTACGCGGGCGGACCCATCTGCCAGCCGATGATGTAGCATTACTAGAAGATATCGTGTCCGAAACATCACATATGAGCACATTGGCAACCAACATGCTCGTGCTAGCACGTCTGGACACGATGCCCCATCATTTAGAGCAGGATATCGTCGATCTGAACAGTGTTGTCAACAATGTGCTGCGACGTACTACAGCGCTCGCAGAGCAGATGCATATCACCCTACAGACAGAGCAACCGGATTCTCCGATCATACTAGGCGATGCTGTATTACTAGAACAAGCACTCCTCATCCTGCTCGACAACGCCATCAAATATAATCATAGCGGTGGATCAGTGACAGTTCGTACCACTGTGAAACAGGAGAGAGCTATTGTCGAAGTTCAGGATACTGGCATCGGCATCGATGCCGAGCACCTCGCACACAAGGGAGAGCGCTTCTACCGTGTAGATAAAGCTCGTTCCCGCGAGGCTGGTGGAACTGGTCTCGGTCTATCCATTGCTCGCGGCATCATCACCACACATCAAAGCACCCTCACCCTACAAAGTATTCCTGGCGCAGGCACCACAGTGACACTGAATCTGCCATGTGTCAAAATCCACTCTAGGTAGGAGCACAATAGAGAAGCCATTTAACCCGTGTTCGTCTGTCGGGTTCCCAGGCTCGTGACAAGCGTCAGTCCAATGAGCGTGATGCCACCTGTCACGATGACCATCTGGGGGGAGAAGAAGCCCATCAGTGTTCCAAGGACCCATCCACCCAGCGCGGGCATACCAGCAGCAAGCCAAGTGTAGAGACTCATCACTCGACCACGAACCTCGTTGGGAGTCGTCTCCTGCACTCTCGCATTGAGCAGCGTCATCGTTCCCGTTGCGAACCATCCTGTTGCAAATAGCGCGAGACCAGCTACTATGAGACTCCATGCCATCCCAAAACCGATCAATGCGATACCAAGCAGGATTCCTCCCAGCCACACTGGGGACGTTCGCTCTCGCTGTCCGAGCAGCCAGACGACGAAGACGGCAGCGAGGGCCGCACCAATTCCTGGAAGAGCTGCCAGCATTCCATAGGTATGTGCTCCACTGCCCCAGGTTCTGCTCACCACAATAGGTAACACCGTCGGATAGGACCGTCCCAGCAGGCTGACCACGGCCACCAGCACCAGCAGGGTACGTACCGACGCTGTGTTCCGGAGATAGTTGCCCACTTTGAGTGCATGCTCATGACTGCTGTGAACAGGACGAGGGGGTGCTGCCGGCCCTGCGAAGAGCCAAGTCAGAACAAAAAGGTAGGAGAGGGCATTGAGCAGAAAACACCAACCGACTCCAGTGAGTGGGAGGAGGATACCTGCCGCAGCTGGACCCACGATAGCCCCTGCATTGTAGGTCAGTGCATTCAGTCCTACGGTTCGTCCTCGCTGTTTCGCCTCCACGACACTGGGGAGATACACTTGACGGATTGGGTTGTCGAGCGCACTCGCCGAGGCGAGCATCCCCGAAAAGGCCAGTGTGAGAGGGATAGAGAGGGAACCTGCAAGTGCAAGACCGCCCATAAGGGCTGAAATCAGTGCCAAGACACTCTGGGTGAACAGCAGAAGCTTTCGCCGTGAAAAGCGATCTGCAAGTATCCCACCCAGCAGGGGAATACCAAGCAGAGGCGTTGCCTGAACCAGTCCAAGGAGTCCAACAGTGGCCGGACGATGGGACAGTTCCCACACCAACCACGCTTGCGTGGCTAGTTGCAAAGCAGTCCCAGCATTCGAGACAAACAACGCACCAAGCATGCCATACAGCCAGAACTGGGATACACACTCAGGTGTAGAACCACCTGAGGTCGATGAAAGAGACTCGGCTTCCTGTTTCCTCACGTTTCCCCTCAGTCCAGTTCAAGTAGCGTAAACGCCTCAGCCAGTGCGAGGTTGGCACCTGTCCCGATGGATGCTGAACGCGCTCGCCAACCTGCTACAAGCGCAGCAGGGTCAGCAGTCTGACTCATGTGGGCGAGTCGTGCAGCCAACTTCCGCTCAAATCCGCCAGTAATGTCTACGTAGGTATCGGCGTTGCTGCTCGCAAAAAGCCAGACTTCGTGAACCTTATGCGGACCTAGTCCTGCCTCCACCTGTTCCGGAAATGCCAGATGATCACGAGCTAACGGGTAGACAGCATCGAGGGCTGCGCGACCGACAATGCGGTGATCTCGGTGACAGAGATAGGCAGGATAGGGGTGCTCTGGATCGTGAGTGAATAGGACTGACGGCTGCCAACGGCGAATCCATTCCACTAGGTCGGCTCGCAGCGCATGAGTGTCTTCCACATCTCCATCAGGATAACGCAAAAATACAACCTCTGCAATGCCAAGGATATCAGCCGCCCTTCGTGCCTCTTCTTCTCGACGGGTAGCAACCTCATGGGCGTCAAGCGCTGGATCACTTGATCCATGCTCCCCTGATGTGACTAGGAGGAGGCGGACCGTGGCTCCCTGATCGATAGCCTGCGCAAGTGTTCCCGCACACCAACTCTCGATATCATCGGGATGGGCCGCAATCGCTATGATTGAGGTTACCCTTGGTGGTTCAACGACTCTCATTTATCCCCTTCTCTTTCCTACTTATCGCGTTCCCGCAACCCAATGAGACGTGCAGAGTTGGCAATGACGGGAATGGAAGACAGTTCGTGCAATAATGCTCCCGTCACTGGTGAGAGAATACCCGGAACGGCAAGCCCCACAGCGATCGCTAATACCCCCAATGAGAAGATCAAGTTCTGTGTAATGGCCCGCATCGCTTGACGCGAGAGGCTCAAGAGATGGGGAAGTTTCGCCAAATCATCAGATAACAAGGCAATCTCTGCTGTCTCAATCGCGACATCGGTCCCACCTAATCCCATTGCCACACCTACATTGGAGGTCGCGAGGGCAGGCCCATCATTGACGCCATTACCAACAAAGGCGACCGTGCGGCCCTCGGCCTGAAGCTGTTTGACAATCTCGACCTTCTGTGCTGGAAGCATCTCAGCATGTACCTCACTGATACCCAGTTCCCCTGCGATCCGCTCAGCAGTTGCCGTGTTGTCTCCGGTGATGAGCACGGTACGGATGCCCAGTTTCTTGAGCCGCACGATGACTTGGCTTGCTTCGGGTCGCAGCGTATCTTCCAACACCAGCATCCCGACGACCTGCCGGTTTTGGGCTATGAGAGGGTATGAAGTGTTGTTGCCATGAGAACCTCCTTGTCTGTATACCTGTTCATCTACTCAGGTAGTGAGCAAAAAAGAGCACGTTGCGTGTCGAGCAATTAGCTCACGGATAGGGATGATCAGGGATGTCCTGGTAAACATGATCAGCATGATATTCCGCCTCTCGGAAGAGCATAGCAAGGTGGTTGTCATTCAGCGAGTAGTAAATGGTAGTTCTCTCACGCCGTTGTTTGACAAGCCGCCGATCTTTCAAAAGCCGGAGTTGGTGAGATACCGCCGACTCCGAGACACCAGCCAGAATAGCCAGATCCCGCACGCAACAGGAGTACTTCGAGAGGGCATAGAGCATTTTCAGGCGCGTTGGATCACCAAGCGCTTGAAAAGTTCCCGCCACCAAAGCGATCAGCTCATCGGAAGGAGCTGATGCTTGAAGCTCTGCCACTTTCTCAGGATCAATAGGCAGTAGGCTATAGGGTATTTCTTCACTTTTTCCGGTCAGGTGTGACATGCTTGGCTATTTCATCCTTCTCAATATGTGAATATGTACTCAGATAGTACCAGCGTTTCTTTACTCTGTCAAGGGGGAGCGTGTTTCCGTAGAGTAGCACACAAACAAGTCCTAGAAAGACGGAGAAAGAGACATTTCCCGCTTTCTTCTCTGAGAATGAGCTGAGGTGCGGTAGGGAGAATGTTTCTTATAGCTTCAAAAACTTTTTTAATATGCCTTGACAAAATACAAAGAATCCTGTTAATATAGTTTTAGAACAGTAAAATTTAATGTTTTCCTCTTTGAACTTTGATGAGGTCTTCTTATGTCACCAGAATTACACACCTTGCCCATTCGCGCTATTGACTGCTTGAAGCTCTGTTACAAACTACGTGAGCGTGGCGAGTCCATTACCACCTCGGTCATGCAGGAACGCTTGCAGCCCCTGGAACCGACGAGGCAACTCTCTGATGCCACCGTGACCCAACTCTTCAAATGGTTGGCCCAGCGTGGCTACGTGCGCTATACTCCCTATCATGGGGTCGAACTCACAGGGGGGGGCGAGACTATGGCGGTTGAACTGGTTCGCCGTCACCGCTTACTGGAACTGTTTCTCGTTCAGGTGATGGGCTTTGCATTGGAGGAAGTCGATGCGGAAGCGGAACAGATTGAACATGCTATTTCCGATGCGTTTGTGGAGCGCATGGATGCCTTGTTGGAGCACCCCACTCTTGACCCGCATGGGGACCCCATCCCCAATAAGGCAGGTGGAGTCGTCCTGGCAAAAAGTCGGCCCCTCTCCACGGTGTTGCCAGGGCAACAAGTCATCGTACAGCGCGTCAGTGATGAGAATCCTGACCTGTTGCGCTATCTGTCCTCGCTCGGCCTCATTCCAGGGGCCTCCGTGCAAGTGGAGGATGTTGCCCCCTACGGAGGGGTCTATACCGTGCGCATCGGAGCACAGACGCATGCCATTGGGGACATGGTGACACAGGCGGTCCTCGTGCGTCCTGCCACATCTGATCTGGGGAGCGAACTGTCACCCTCCACAAACCCGCCAGGAGACCACGCATGAGAACCTATCCTCCACTACCACCAGCAGGCACCTCACCTGAGAGCGTGGGCGAGGCCCTTGAACACCTTCCCTTGGAGACTGGGACACGAGCTGCCGCACGCGCAGTGCTTGAAGGGCGCAAGAAAGGCATTCTCGCTATCCTCCCTTTTTTGGGACCCGCTTTTATCGCTTGCGTGGCCTATATTGATCCCGGCAATTTTGCTACCAATATCCAGGGAGGCAGTGCCTTTGGCTACAACCTGCTCTGGGTCATCGCGCTCGCCAACCTGATGGCGATGCTATTGCAAACCATGTCAGCGAAACTCGGCCTGGCAACTGGTCAGAACCTAGCGGAACTGTGTCGGCAAGAGTTTCGCAAACCGATGGTCTATGCCATGTGGGTCGTCTCCGAGATTGCAGCTATGGCAACTGATCTCGCCGAGTTCCTGGGAGCTAGTATCGCCATTAATCTGTTATTTGGCCTTCCCTTGCTCTACGCCACGCTCATAACGGGTGTTGCCACCTATCTGATCTTGCAGTTGGAACGCCGTGGGTTCCGTTCTCTGGAGGCAGTCATTACGGCTCTGGTGGGGGTGATTGCGGCCTGTTACCTGATCGAGACCTTCTTTTCTCGTCCCGATTGGGGCCAGGTGGGCTTCCATACCGTGGTTCCCTGGCTGGGCGGAACGCAGAGCATCCTCTTCTCGGTAGGCATTATTGGAGCCACAGTGATGCCTCATGTCATCTACCTGCATTCTGCGCTCACCCAACAACGGATTATCCCACGCAGCGAGAAGGAAGCACGGCGCATTTTCCACAGGAGTATTCCAGATGTGGTGATTGCAATGGGCTTAGCGGGTCTCGTCAATATGGCGATGCTCTACATGGCAGCGGCGACCTTCTTTGCACATGGGCAGAGTAATGTGGCTGACATTAACACTGCTTACCAGACGCTCACTCCCCTGCTTGGAGGCGCCGCCAGTCTGGTCTTTGCGATCTCGCTTTTGGCCTCCGGTCTCTCCAGTTCCACCGTTGGCACAATGGCTGGGCAGGTCATTATGCAGGGCTTTGTGGGCTTCACCATTCCCATCTGGGTACGGCGTGTGGTGACGATGATCCCTGCTGTGCTCGTTGCCGCGATTGGGTTCAATCCAACCACTACCCTCGTGATCAGTCAGGTCGTCTTGAGTTTCGTTCTGCCTCTGCCAGTGATTACTCTGATCATGTTCACCCGCCGCAGCGATCTGATGGGCACCCTGGTGAATAAGCCGATCACGACGTGGGTCGCTATCGCGTGTAGTGTGCTTATTCTCGGCCTCAATGTTTGGCTGTTATACTCAACCTTTGCCCCGCTCTTTGGCTGGTGGCTGCCCAGTTAGCGCGAAGGACTGCCTGGGGAAGGTGTTCAATTCAAGGAGGAGAAGGTTGTATCTCCAGAACTACTACCTTCAGGTAGGTAATATTGCCAAAGACCATTCGTCCTTCAATGACTCCTTGTTCTAGCACCAGCAGGTTTTTCTCTAGCAAGATCAGATCAGCAGATTCTTTGGCGATATCGACTGCCGTATCCACCGAGATACCCACGTCTGCCTCACAGAGGGCGGGTGCATCATTTATGCCATCGCCCAGGTAGCCGACGGTATGCCTGCTACACAACTTTGGTACACGCTTAGCGTTGATCTCCTCCATCTGATTGATGACACTGCCTGGCTAGGTGGCTTGCTTTATATTGGTAGTATTCTTATCCCTACCCTCTTTACACTTGATGCACGGCAGCGTGGATCAGTCCTTGCACAGGGACTCCCTGAGTTCAGTGCCTTCGCGATTATCACTGTGTTTCTCCTAACAACCACAGGATCATTGAACATCGCATTTCACTTGACCTCACTGAATCAATTCTTGACAACGCTGTATGGACGAACACTGCCCGTCAAGATAAGTCTCTTTTTGCTGATGACAGTGATCAGTGCCTATCATGCCTTCTACCTACGTCCACGGCTCACCCATATGTTAGTACAGCTAGACACGAAGCAGACCGAGATGGCTGTAGTCGGGGCAAGAAGCCCACTCCAGGTTGTGCAAGAAATTCCTCACGAGGAAGATGCGTCGAGGATCTGGGGCGTGCGACGACAAGCCGCGCGTTTGGCGGCTTGGCTCCAAATAGAAGCACTGCTTGGTATTGCGGTACTCTTGTGTGTCGCCTTATTAGGTGCATTCACTGGAACACTAGCGCTTTCATCGTCTGCGTCGAGTGCAAATGCTCCAAATCAACCAACTCAAGCGCGTGGTCCTTTTGTACAAACACAACACGCAGGCGGCTATATACTTACATTACGGGTTACTCCCGCCTCTTTTGGCACGAATACTTTTACTGTGACTCTTCAAGATGCACAAGGGCATCCTGTTCAAGGAGCAGGGGTGTTGCTGGAAACCCAGATGCTTGATATGGATATGGGTATACAGACCACTCAACTTCAGCCTGTCTCATCTTCTCCCGGCATATACAGCAGCTCAAGCGATTTGACAATAGCAGGACATTGGCAGGTTATTTTGAGAATACTCCCACCTAAAGTGAATACATTTATCCGTTACACATTTACGTTTTCAGCTGTATAAGCATTTTGTGATGACAGAGAACATAAAGATCACCAAACTAGCGGGATGGAACAACTACCATCGCGTACTGCATAAGCAGAATTGTGTTTTTTGTGAGCGCCTTTATTGTTATTCATTTGCAGTTGTAAGCAATTTTCAATAAATTAGCTGAAAATCAGTCCATCTCTTGCTAGCCGACGTAATTACCCATGAAGCGATAGAAATGGATTGTTGTGCGCCATTCTGACATGTTTTGGCACTCTATGGTACCCACATTGAATCGCTACCACGTACAAGAAGTTGCAGAATAGGAGTGGATATGAGACACCTCTACGACAAGTTCGACAAGGTGGACGCCAGCCTTAATCGGTGGCTGCTGCGTTATAGCGTCGCACTGCTGCGCATCAGTTTGGGTGCCGTTTTTTTTGGATTTGGCGTGCTGAAGTTCTTCCCAAACGTCAGCCCGGCACAAAGCATCGCAACGCAAACGGTGGAGGTGCTCATACTAAACTGCGATCTCATGTAGCACACTGAAAGCTAGCTACAAGC
>JRHI01000931.1_pt1 | contig 28303 bp, 32 predicted proteins | sample 215371 | NCBI WGS metagenome assembly JRHI01 (sample SAMN02929681, study PRJNA255918) | sediment metagenome | biome: cave system; feature: Ice Cave; material: Sediment; isolation source: sediment from deep within a dark volcanic ice cave with no known source of... ...
GATGCGCTAGGCCTGAGCCAGCCCGCAGTGACCCACCAGATGCAGGCGCTCGCCCGAGGCATTGGACATGCTTTGTTCCAGTCGAAACAGCGGGGCGGCAAGTTGGACTTGACCGCCGTGGGACGCGAGCTGTACGATCGCGCCGGGCAAATTCTGGCGCTTGTCCAAGAGGCTGACGACGCCATCGCCGATATCGAGGGCCTTAAGAGCGGCTCGGTCACGGTCGCTGGCGACACGACGGTTGGGATTTATGTGGTCCCTGACGCCCTCTCGGCATTCCATCGAAAGTTCCCTCACATCAAGCTGCGGCTCGACGTCGTCAACCGCAATCGCGTTCGGGAACTTCTGCAAAGCGGTGACGCCGATCTGGGCGTGATCGGCCGGTTGTTCGAAGACAAGCTTTTCTCAGCGCTTCCGCTCGTCGAGAATCACCTGATGTGGTTTTGTGCGCCGGACCACCCGTTAGTCAAGCGCGAGCCATTGCGATTGCGTGATGTTATCAAGGGACCTTTGTTGATGCGCGAGCCCGGATCGGGGACGCGCGAAGCGGCCGAGACGGTTTTAGCAAGCCAGGGCATCGATGCGACTCCCGACATGGAGATGGCAAGCAACGGTGCGCTCAAGCGGGCGGTCGCAGGCGGCTTGGGAGTGACATTGTTTTCAACTTCGGCGGTACGCCTTGAAGTGGCCGCCGGATTGCTGCACCCCTTACGCGTGAAAGGCTTCCCTTTGCGGCGGATGTGGCACGTCGTGTGGTTGAAGGAGCGTTTGTTGGGTCCAGCCGCGCGGGCTTTCCGCGATTACTTGCAAACAACAGAATGGCGAGAGCACCTGCCCCTCGCGCTGGGCAGCGACTAAGTCACCTGCAATGCTGGTTCACTCTCAAGAATTTTCAATGCGGTGTTGCGCCACTTTGCGGTCGGGGCGTGCGATCGCCTCGTAGATGGCTCCGATCGCCACAATGATCGCCATGACCAGTAGCGTCACCCAGCCGTAATTAAAGATTGCGCGTCCACTCGCGAGCGAGCTCGGCCAGATGATGTTCAATAGCATCAGCAGCAAGTACGAAGCGCCGCCGATCGTGATGGCCATCCCCCACTTGCCTAGCGTGAAGGCGCCGCTCGGCTTCCAGCCGCGGCGGCGGGCGAGAAACGCTCCGAAGACGGTGAGAAAAAAGGCCAGGTAGATGCCCGAAGTAGCAAACGAGACTAGGGCATAGAGCGCGTTGACGTTTGCCGGGTAGTCGAACCACAGAATGTGAACGGGCTTGCTCGGATTCACGAGGACGAGCAACAAGAAAAGGAACGGAACAATCGTTCCGACCAGAATCGCGTTGGCGGGCGTATGGTGGCGCTCCGATATCTGCTTGATCTTGTTGCTGAACGGCAGCGCTCCGTCGCGAGCGAGCGCGAATGCCACGCGGGCGCCGGCACCTTGAACTGCGGTGCCGCAACTGAAGAACGCGATGATCACCATGACAAGGAAAAAATCCTGAAGCCAGCTCGGCAGGACAGTGAGAATGCTGTTGATACCGCCGGAGACGACGCCGCCGATCCCCGATGCCGGGGTCGCGAGTAACAAACCCAGGACCAAGACGAACGACGCGATGCCGCCGTAGAGCAGCGCATTGCGCATGGCCTTGGGAACCTGGCGTTGCGCGTCGACGGTCTCCTCGGAAATGTCGCCTGCCGATTCGAATCCATAGAAGATGTAGACGTTCGCGAGCACGGCGACGAGCGCGGCGGCCGTCCACCAGTCGCCACCGAAGTTCACGCCTAGCGGATTGCTCTTCAGGTATTCGACGTTCTGCGATGAGAAGACGAAACCTAAACCCTGATGAAAACCGTAAATCGCGAGGGCGATAAAGACGCCGAAAGTACCGATGGTCTCCACGTACACTCCGAAGCGCGCCACGCGACCCATGATTTTGGCACCGATCGAGTTCAAGATGGCCGAAAGGACGATGATGCCGCCCGCGATGACGAAAATCGTGAGGTGTTTCGCTGGGTCCAAGTGGGTGTGGAACCAGATATTTGAGAGCGACGCAACGTAGCCCACGGCGCCGGAATCCACAGACGCCACGGTCGCCAGAAGTGCGAAACCGTAAATCCAGCCGATGTACCAGCCGTAGCGCGGGCCGACGTTGTACTTGCCATATTGGTAGAGCGCGCCGGAGAGTGGGTACTCGCTGGAAAGTTCGCCGAAGACCAAAGCGACGAGCAGCATGAGGCCGACGACTACGGGGATTGTCCAGATGTAGCGCGGTCCACCCGTGCCAAGACCCAAGGTATAAAGAGAATAAATCCCCACCATGGGGCTCAGATAACTAAAGGCAACGGAGAAGTTATCGAAGAGTGACAGTACTCTCGAAAGTTCTTGACTGTAACCTAATGCAGCGAGACGATCGCCGTCGGGTTGGGCCCTTTCGCTTAGTGCCTTGCCCACGCCCAGCCCGTTATGCGCCAGCGTGTTGCGATCTTTTTCAGCGCCACCGTATAGACAGAGCCCGACTCCCTCACGGCTTTTCCATTCTGTTTGTACGTATACGTCACTGGAACGACGACGTAAGCGCGATCGCCCGTGACATCCACGTGCCACGGTGTGCCCAGCGTGACGATCCCATCGGTGATCCCGTTCTTCTTGGCGTTTTCGTCATAAGCGTTCGACCAATCGGCGCACGCCGTCGGTCCGTGCCATACGTGCGGCGGAAAGTCGTCGATGATGGATACGGGTGAGGCGCAGGCCGCCAGCGCGCCCTTTGTGTCGCCCTTGTTGACGCCGTCGATGAATTGATGCACCGTCGCCATGACAGCGGTCTGCTCAGACGCAGCGGCGACCGACGCCCCAGCGAAGAAAAAGATGAATCCAACACTCAACGTCAAGATGGCGAATCGTCTCAAAGCAGTGTTCCTCCCTAACGCTCGATGCGGAATTCGACCTCCGGCCTGATCCCACTTGCTAGCGTTTGATAGACGACGCAATATCGTTCCGTCAATTTTTGCAGTGTGTCTACTTCTTCCGGCGTTGCGTCTGCATCAAGGTCGAAGCGAAGCCGAATATTCTTGAAGCCGACCCGCGCTTCGCGGTCGACACCCAAGGTGCCGCGGAAGTCCAAATCTCCCTCTGCGTGTACGGTTCCACCGCGCAGCCGAATGTTTTTCGCCGTTGCGACTGACCGCAGCGTCACGCCAGCACACGCGACGAGTGCCTGCAACAACATATCACCTGAACAAGCCAGGGTTCCATCACCGCCCGTTGCCGGGTGCAGGCCGGCTTTCACGAGCGCGCGCCCGGTCTCAACTGTGCAGCTGAGCCCTTCGGGGTCATCGACCCGGCCGCAAGCCTTCAGCGTGATGATCGCGGCATCGGGCTCGGCGCGATACCGATCCTTGATCGGCGCCTGTAGAGCGCGTAAGCTGTCGGAATTCATGCGCATCCTCCGTTCTCGCAGAATTTCATTACGACCTGACGATTGTCGGCCCTGCCCTGCTCGTGCCAGCAGAACAACGCCAAATCTAACCGTGCTTGCCAAGGCGGAGTCGCACGCGCTATAATGCGCGTACCTTAGAATGGCTGTAGAATGGCTGTGAAGTCAACCTTTTTCCGCTCGCGAATTTGATGGAGGGATTTATATGCCCCGCTATGTTATCGAACGTACGTTCAAGGACGGGTTATCGATCCCAACCACAAACGAGGGAGCCGATGTGTGCCGAAGTGTCGTTGACAAAAACGGAGACCTCGGCGTGACGTGGGTCCATTCATACGTCTCAAAAGACCATAAAAAGACGTATTGCATCTACGACGGTCCGAATGAGAGTTCCATCCGTAAAGCGGCCGAACGCAACGGACTACCAGTCGATAGTATTTCTGAAGTCAGCGTGCTGGATCCGTACTTCTTCCACTAGCCGCTCGTTAGGCGGTTCGCCTCGCTGTTGCAGGTAGCAGCCGTGGTTCGTGGACGCGCAGCGTCAGACACTTGGCGGCTCCGCCAGCCTTCAAAAACTCTGTCAACTCGCGTGCGGTCACCGTAAATCCCCTGGCTTGCAGGCGCTGCGAAAGTCGCTCGCTGCTTTTGTTCATGATAATCGTGCTGCCGAGGTTGATCGCGTTACACGCGAAGTTCAATGCATCGTCTTCTTCGATCCCGATCCGCAAGTCGGGGCGAACCAGGCGCTCGATCATCAGGTTGGACTGCGCGTCGAACGCCGGCGGGTAGTAGAGCAGATAGCCGCCCTCGAGCGGACAAAAACAGGTGTCGAGATGATAGAAGCGCGCGTCCACCAGACGTAGCGACACGACCTCGACCCCGAGCATTTTGCCCAAAATGTCATGCGATGTACGCGCAGACCGATGTCCCCAGGCTGCCCATATACGCAAAGAGCCGCGGTCCAGGAGCGCATCGCCGGCGCCTTCGAACGGAATATCATCGGGCATGTGTAACACGGAAAAGCGCCGGGAGCGAAACCAGCGTTCGAAGTGCGGTTCTTCGCCTTGACGCTCTGCAAAGCGAAAGCGGCTGATCACCGCGACGTCGTCGAGCACGAAGCCGGCGTTGGCCGTAAACACCATATCCGGCAGCCCTGGCTCGGGTTCGATCAGCTCCACCTGCGCGAACCCCTCAACCGTCGACAAGAGAGCGCTCCATTGTTGGGTGGCTCGCTCAACAGTAGTTTGATTGATGTTGCCCTGCATCCAGGGATTGATCACGTACGAAACTCCGAAGTATTCGGGCTTGCACATGAGCAAACTCAGCGTTTCCGTCATATAGCGGCTTGTTGTCGCACCAAGTGCGCCCGCCTTGCGACCAATGTTGGACCGCGAGCTAAATCGGTTGGCCAGAGGTCCTATCGAGCGCTGCTGCTCCACCGCGGTATGATTAGAAAGGGAGTGCAGGCAGAGGCAAGCAGTCATCGCATATGGGAGCAGTTGAATTTACGATCGTTGCTTGGATCACGGCTATACCGCCGCACCCCGCAACCGCCATCGCTTTTCTTGCAGCAGAGGCCATCGTTCTCTTCGGCCTGGCATGGATCTCGGGTTTTGTCGGCATGATCGGCACGCAATTCCATAACCGCAGCATTCTGAATGTGACACTGCGATATCGCTTGTGCTGCCGACCGACGGCGTGTGGCAGCGCGGTCTACAACTTGGAGCCGGCCGCTGTGGTAGCTGCACGATATTGGAGATAGCGTTCGCAACGTCGGCCCTTCACAGAAGCCGAGCCGCCTCCACCCGCTTTTCTCGTATGGACCGGATGCTGGACAGTTGCTGTTCTCGTTGTGGCGGTGTGAAGTTTCAACCGCCGCGACCTATAGCTATTTTTGGGTGTGCAAAGTTTCGATCAAAAAATTCGCGACGGCTGCGTACGCAAGACGTGCGTGTAATCCGAAAGGAACCAATTCAAAGCCGTGCTCGGCCCACGGCAGAAACAACGTCGCAGGCTTATCACCCCGCATCGTCAGCAGAGCTCGCAGTGCGATTGCTTCGCGAATGTCCACCACGTGATCGCGCGCTCCATAAATGAGAAGCACGCGCGGTAGTACCGGACCGATGTGGTCGATGGGCGATGCAGCGCGATACGCTTGCGGTGCCGAGAATGGCGTTCCACCAATGAAATCGCGCAGAATTGCCGGTATCTCAAACGGGTCCGGCGTGGGCGGACTCTTGTAGCTGTCAGCCAAGTCGATAGGACCGGAATAGCTTACGACTGCTTCAACGGGTATCGTTCCTGCGAAGGCAGTCAACAGTGCTAATTCGCCCCCGGAAGAGTGGCCGATGAGTGCTATGTGCGTCGGATCGGCGTGATACATCGGGGCCTTCCGAGTGATAAATCGGATTTCGTCCTGTATGTCATGGAGGGCAACTGGAAAATGATACTGCGGCGAGTGCCGGTAGTCGAGTGCAAAAACTGCAAATCCTAACGCGGCCAACATTTGGTTCAGCCGAGCATCTTGCGCAGCCGAACCGTGTCGCCACTGTCCACCGTAGATCGCAAAAACGATCGGGCTGGTAGCGTCGCCGGTTGGAATATAAGCTCGAATGAACGTCGCCTTACCGCCCAGCACGATTGGTATGTCTTGTTGATTAACCGTGTCCTGCGCATGTCGTACAAACCAAATGTTCCTAACGGCAAGTGGATTGCTATCTCGCATCAGCAACACAATTGGAAGAGAACTCAAGGCCAGGCTTACTACGAGCAGTGCGGCCGCGAGCCAACGGCGTCCGCCGCGCAAGATCGCCAGAGCCACTATTAGCGTCAGTGAGTTTGCAGCTAGCAAATAAGGGCTCCACTCTGTGGCAATGGTGGCTGCGATCATAAGAGGTGGAGTCCAAGGCGGCACAATAATGCAGAGGGAAACGAAGGTCAAGACTACTATGAACGCAAGCAGCACCACCACACCCAAATCATAAAAACGAATTGCAAGGGCAGACGTAGCCACAAAACTTCCGGCGGCGCTAAATCGCGAAATAGCTGCGCATGGGTTGCCATGTAAATGTTTGCGGGATATACTGCCAAAAGCAAAGCGATCAGAGCATAGCCTGCCACCTTTCTTGTCGATACCCACAGAATGGCGAGACCGCCCGCAATTTCGCAGGCGCCGGTTAAGTACACCCAAAACAAGGGTTGCCCAAAGTACGGTGGCACAATAGCTGCATAAGCCTCAGCCTTCAAAAAATGAAGCGCTCCTGCAACAAGGAAAAAAGCTGCTAAAAGAAGGCGCAGCGCGGTTTTTGAGTCCGGAGTGAAATGTAAACTGTTTCGGTGCGACAATCCAGAAGTTTGAAGGCGGTCATCTCCGGACATATTGAATCAAACCCGACATCCTCGATATGAAAGTTGTTCCACGCGAATAGCGCCGAGTGTCTTTCCACCTCAAGGGCTCATAACTATTTATCGGAGCTAACGCACCTTATCTGTTCAAAAGCAGCGGAGGTCTCGCTGTCATGCAATATCGCCTCCTTTGGTACGACTGGTGAGCGCGTTGCGATGCTCGGCGCCGGCGGTTTCCACCTGGGCAAGCCGGACGATCCTCAGGTCGCCGTGCGCATCGTGCGAACGGCTTTAGAAAGCGACGTCAACTTTCTCGACAATTCCAGGGATCACGCTGAAGGTGAGAGCGAGCCAGAATGAATCGTGTTGCCGATCGCCGGGCAAACACAGATGGGCGTATCGGCATGAATGGCTGGGCCTGACCTAGTCTTTGATTTGCTGTGCGAGTCCCGCCGTCCAACGATACAGCGCTACGATCACGAGGACAAAAGCGATCGCCCCTAACACTGTGGCGATGGGTTGAAAAGAATCAGCGGCGAGCGCAAACGGACTGGGGTTTTTCGTCGCAACGATGACTCCGGCTAAAATCACTCCAAAGAGGCTCTCACCGACTATCAAACCGGAAGCAATCAAAACACCCATGCGCTTGGCGGCAGCGGCATTCGGCCGTTTTTCGACCCAGCGATTGTAATACCAACCAACGACCGCCCCGACGACGGCGGCAGCTGTGGTGGTCGCGGGCAGATATATGCCAAGTCCCACGGCAAGCGGCGGCAGCTGGAAGCGCGTTCTCGCCCGCAGCATTTCATCAATGCTGATGATGCCGATGCCGATGAGCGCCCCAGTGCCTATCAAGCCCCAGTTGATTTGCCCTTCTATCACGCCTCGCGCCAGCGCCGAGATCAACGTCGCCTGCGGCGCAGCCAGCGCATGCGGTCCGCCACCAAAACCATATGCCTGATTCAGCTTATCGAGAATCGGTGGAATGACCGCTGCGCCGAAGATCACGCCTGCGACGAGCGCGACCTGTTGCCGCCATGGCGTTGCATCCACCAGCTGCCCGGTTTTCAAGTCTTGCAAGTTGTCGTTGGAAATCGTTGCGACGTTGAGCAGTACGGCGGTGACGAACAACGCATAGGCGACCAATGGCAGCGTTCCGCTTGTCCCCCCGCTCTTGACGACCGCGAGCAAAAGAAGCGCAGCACCGATGACGCTGAGAATTCCCAGTCCGGAGACCGGGCTGTTCGAAGAGCCGATAAGCCCGGCCATGTAACCGCACGCAGCCGCGACGAAGAACCCCGCAACCACGACGTATAGGACGCCGGCGATGACGAGCGGTAGCGTGAGCGAAGCGATGGGCGTGCCTTGCAGAAACATGACGAACAAGAGCGTCAGCGGGATGAAGCAAGCGAGGCTGATGAGCGCTACAAGGCCGATCGGAATGTCGCGCTCTGTGCGGGGCAGCGCTTCAAAATCACCTTTGGCCGCGGCGCGGCGGCGCGACGCAGCCATGGCGGACATGACTCCGGAGTAGACAGGCTTAGCAAGCCTGCCCAGCGTCCAAATTGCGGCAATGCCGATCGTACCGGCTCCGATAAAACGCACTTGGTGGCCCCAGACAGCCAGCGCAACATCCGCCGCCGGACCCGCAGCCGGATGAAGCGCCGTCAGCAGCGGCGTGAGTACGCCCCATGCAAGCACGAGACCCGTCAGGATGGCGAGGCCCACGGACAAGCCGATGAGATGTCCGGCGCCCACCAGTGCCAGCGACATAGACATTCCGAAGCCGGTGGCTGCGGAACCGATCCGAAAATAGCCTGCCAGCGTGTCGACAAAAACTCGCGCAGCGACGAGGGCAGCATAGCCGGCGGAAGCCAGCGCGCCAACCGACAAGACCAGCAATCCTTTTTTATTTTCGTCGATGGCCTCACGCGTTGCGCCGCGCGACCCAACGCCGACTTTGAGCACCTCGGCGGCGGCGACACCTTCGGGATAAGGCAGATCGGATTGCGAGACCAGCGCCCGCCGCAGCGGCACGCTGTACATCACGCCCAAAATGCCCCCGATCGCGCAAATCGCAAATGATTCCCAATATGGGAAGTGCGTCCACCATCCGATCATGACCAGACCTGGCAACACGAAGATGATCGCCGACAAGGTCCCGGCGGCTGACGCGATTGTCTGCACGATGTTGTTTTCGTAGATCGTGGTCTTTTTGAACGCCCGTAAGACAGCCATCGAGATCACCGCAGCGGGAATCGATGACGCAAACGTGAGGCCGACTCTTAGTCCGAGATAGACGTTTGCTGCCGTGAAGACGAGCGTGATGGCAGCGCCGAGGATAATACCCCGCCAGGTGAGCTCCAGGCGCGAATCAGTAGTACCGGATTCGGGGCGTGCAGCCAAATTGAGATCCTCCCAGAGAGAAAATCTCCCCGTTCGAAACGGAGTGGTGAGCCGTACATCCGTTGACGAGCCGACGGATGCCTTCCGCCGCTACTCGGCTGCGCGTTTTAGTGCGATAGCAAAGTCGACGTTCACGTCGTCCTTTACTTTGACCGTGCCGCCCGCTAAGCGGATGGGACTGATGCCGAACGCGCTCTGCCGCACGGTGGCGGAGCCTTTGAAGTGGGTGGGGTCAATCTGAACGATTTGGACGACGACGACGTGCGTTTCACCATGAAGCGTGAGATCGCCGGTCACGGTGAGTTGGCCGGGTCCCGTGGCTTGCGAGTTGGTGGAGTGAAAGATGATTTCGGGGTATTTCGCTATATCGAGAACCTGCGGTCCCAGCATGTTTGCTTGTACTTGCGCTCGCCGGTCGGATGGGAGCGGCGGATCGAGGACCGTTAGCTTCGCCGATTCGATCTTCAATTCGATGCTGTTGCTCTGCCGATCAAACGTCCCCGATGTGATGGGTGCATCAACGACGTGGTTGTCGGCTGCGAATGCAAATATGCCTTGCTTCCAGACGTGCACGGTCATCGTTGACGCTTTGGGATCAATCACAAGCGCCGGACTTTTGGGTGCAGCAAGCACCAGGGAAAAGGAGACCGACACGACGCCAAGCGTGCAGGCAACATACTTTATGGAACTGCGCATATATGTAAAACGGTACGGCGAGGCGATTAATTTCGTATGAATTGATGACAGCAGGGAGGCGGACAAACTTTTAGCTAGGCGGCCGGCGCGTCGCCATCTTGTCAGATTTTTCCGATCATTGCGTAGGTGAGGCCGGCGATGAGGCCCACCAAGAGAATACAGGCGGAACGAAACAGCATTTGATCTTCCTCACGCAATGTCATAATGCACGTATCGACTGCTATTCGAATAAGCTGTAGCTGCTTGGACCGCTTAGCAATTGAAGCGTGAATTTCATCACTAGCAGGGCGCTCCAATGCCTGCTCGAACGTATGTTTGGAGCTGACTCTTGTCCGATAACTAATCTGTAAGTGCGTTAGAAGCTGCGCACTAGTTTTATGGACCGGAGGTTGAAATCGTGGTCATTACGGGCGGTCATTTACAACTGCGTCTCGATACGATTGTGTGCGCCTATTACCGGTTCGAGCTGTCAAAGAAAAGTCGCCCGGTGGGCATGGACAAGTGCTGGCTTTATAAAGATGGCCAGAGCGGCAGGGAAGAGCTGCTGCAATATTGCGTCGTGACCGAGCACAGGAACAACACTGGGGAATTCGATAGCGAACTGCGCACCGCGAGCGTCGATGTCGTCGACGATAACGGCCGGCCCGCGCTGTTTGTCATCCGGGGCGATGAAACTTCCAACGGCTTAAAGAGCAGCTCGCCCTACGCAGCCGCGATGTACGCGATCAGCTATCTGTTCGCAAAGGAAAAAGGCGCTTCGCCTTAGGCCTACGTGCCGTATTGGGCGATCGCGCGGCGCGCAGTGGCGTTGCCCGGGTCGATCTTCAAGACTTGGTGCCAGTATTTGAGCGCGAGTTGGCGATCGCCATCGTGAAAGCTCGACCAGGCTGCAAAATCCCAGCTAAACATATCTCCGGGAGCAATGGACGCGCTGCGCTCGAAAGCAATGCGCGCGTTGCGATAGTCCTTGAGCGTGTAGTAGGAGCGGCCGAGCGAGAAAGCCAGCGATTTTGCGCGCGGATTGTATTTCAGACCCGTGGTGAAGATTCTGATGGCTTCGAGAGCGGCGGCTCGGTCGGACGGAGCTTTCATCAGGTACAACTCCCCCCAGCCTTGCCAGCCCTCGGGAATCTTGGCGTAGACGATGGTGGACTTGCGATAATAATGTTCGGCCGTCTTCAAACGTAACATGCGCTCGTAACTCACACCGCGATAGAAGACCGAGAACGCGAACATCGGCCGGAACAGAAACCAGCCGATGGTTATGACCAAGAATAGGATGATCCAGCGGTCGTACGTCCGGATGACGTAGGGGCGCACATCGGTCGTGGCAGGCGTCGCGTTCATGCGATGACCGCGAAGAAGAGTGCTAGAAATACGAGGATGTATCCGGCGGCCATCTCAGCTACAAGGTGCCATTTCTTGACGGCTTTGTGATGCGTATACCAAGGTGCGAGCGCACCGACGAACAGCACCGGAATCCCGTGCCCTATCCCGAAAGCGAGCATGAGCAGCGAACCCAGCGCGACCTTTCCTTGAAACGTCGAAACTGCAAGCGCGCCAATGATGAAGGGCGTTGCGTCCGGGGCGATGAGAAACGCAAAACCGAACCCCAGCAGATATGCGCCAGTGAAACCATGCCCCATCACCGAGAGCGCCGGAGCCGGCCAACGAATTTCGATGAGGCGAATCATGGAGAGACCCATGACCAAGCACAACGCAGCCGTGAAATAATACAAAAATCCAGTGAGCGTAAGAAGCGCTCCGAATGATCCCGCAAGCGCGCCGACTGCGCAGTACACAGTGCATATGCCGGCTACAAACGCCAAAGATAGCGCAAACGCTCTCCAAAATGTTCGCGCTTCCTTGCCTGCATAGTTGACGATCGCTACCATGCGGGGGACGCTGGAGGGGCTTAAGCTGCTGAGTATTCCGCCAACGACCATGATGGCAAGCGCGAGCGCACGGTGATCTTTGATGACATCGCCGACCTGCTCGGACAGCGAGTAAATATTACCCCAGTCGATATTCATCTGTTACCAGATATCGGCTTGCTCCAGACCGTGCTGTAGCCAAGTCCTGCGGGACATACCCAAAGAGCCAGGGCCTTGAAAGCGCCGAACTGGCGCGTATGATCACTCACGAGGAAATCGAAGCGCTTATCCACGCCGCCCTGCCTGACGCATCGGTCGAGACCCGCGACCGAACGGGCACCCAGGACCATTACAACATCCGGGTTCGCTCTCGAGGATTTGCGGGGAAGCCTCTGCTTGACCAACACCGAATCATCTATGATGCCCTGGGCGGGGTACTCAAAGACGGTCGCTTGCATGCGATCGAACTGCGGACCGAAGCGAAGGAAGTCTAATGAAGGAAGAATTGAGCGGCCAGATAGCGGACGAGATCCGCGAACACCGGATTCTCGTATACGGCAAGGGCACAAAACAGGCGCCCCGCTGCGGTTTTACCCTCGAGACCGTGCAGTTTTTTGACGCTCTGGGTTATCCCTTTGAGGTCTTGGACGTGCTGGCCAATCAGGAGAAGCGTGACGCGCTCAGCGCGATGACGAACTGGCCGACCCTTCCAAAGGTCTTCATCAATGGAAAGTTTTACGGCGACACCGACATTCTCGCGCCGATGCTGGAAAGCGGCGAGCTGCGACACATCCTGGATGAAGCGTTCGCAGCAAGTCCTTCCAAGTAGCGTAGAGCGTTTAGAGACCTAGTAGTCTGGACCACTATGCCGGCGGCATGGAGGTCATCGCTTGGCTGCCCGACGAAATGGAGATGTTCCAACGCGAGCCGGCCGCTTCGTATAGTGGCTCGTTCTAAATATTTTTCTCCAATAAGAATTGCATGCTGAATTTTCCCAAGCGAACCAAACGACCCGCAGGAACCTCCACCCTTCCGGAAACTGGGTTTGGGGGCACGACGTTTACTGCCGCGATCGTCTTGGCAATCGCCCTTTTTGTGTCGGTGCTCGGCTCGTTTGTGACCTACGTTAATGCGCGATCTGCTTATGCACGGCAGACAACTCTTGCCCAGGCCCAGCAGCAGCTGGAATCGTTGTTGGGCAACCAGTTGAACGAAGAGACGGCCGTGCGCGGGTATCTAGCCTCGGGCCAGCGCCTGTACTTGGAGCCCTACTACGACAGCGGCCCGCGCTTCCAATCAGATTTGGATAGCTTGCAGCGTCGTATGCAAGATGCTCATCTGCCCGAAACGCTTCCCATCGTTTTTGATGTGCGGCGCAATCATCAACTTTGGGAACGCGAAGTCGCCCAGCCGTTGATCGCCCGTCCAACTTCGCCCGACGAGGCGGACCGTCTGCGCAAGGGCAAGTTGCTGGTGGATCAAATCCGCCTGGATTTTTCACAGCTGACGGCCATTCTCAACACACAATCCCAACAAGCGGCTGACGCCGTCAAGAAGCTGCTGCTCAGAGCCGCAACCTTGACGGCGGCGTTGATGCTCCTTTTCGGCGCCTCGGCAATCATCGCTGACGTCATACGCACCCGTACCCAGGTGGCGCTTGAACGCGAACGGATCGTCGGCGATACGCTACAACGCGCGTTCCTCAGCGGCTGGGACGTCCTTCCATATTTGCGCATCGGCACCGCCTACGTGTCGGCGGCACGTCACGCCGCAGTCGGCGGCGACCTGTTCGACGTCCACCGCATCGGTCCGCAGCGCTGCCTCTTTGTGATCGCCGACGTCAGCGGAAAGGGCCTCGAGGCGGCGGTGGAAACGGCGTTCATCAAATATTCTTTGCGTGCGCTGGCGGAAGACTATGACGACCCGGGCGCCATGCTCAAGAAATTCAATAAAGCATTCTTGCGATCGACCAAGGACGACGGTTCATTCATTTCGTTGTTTGCCGCGGTACTCGACCACAACAACAACACGCTCCAATATTCGAGTGCGGGTCACGCACCCGCATATCTGCGACGCGGCTCGGACATCATTCAAATGCGCGTGACCGGCCCCGTCATCGGCCTGCGCGAGGTTGATGTGTTCCCATCGACGCAAGAACAGCTGTTCCCGGGAGACATCTTAGTACTGGCGACGGACGGATTGACCGAAGCGCGTGACACGGCCGGCATCATGCTCGATGACGAGGGCGCCATGCGGGTGATCCGCGAGGCGCCGGAGGACCCTCAGGCCCTGGCCGACCACGTGGTGGCTACGGTGAGCCGGCTATCCGGCGGCCGCATCGCAGACGACCTGGCCCTGTTGGTCATCCAATTGACCGCGGACTCGAGCGCGGAGCCGCCCGCGCCGGCCGAAGTGGGAATCTCGACCCTATCGGCGGTTTAGGCTTTTGCTGCGAGCCGGCTTGGCTTGTGAAGACTGCGGCGAAGTCCTTTGGATAAGCCAGGGTATCGTGAACGTGCGCTGGCTGCGCGATCGCGAGCATATCGTGCGCGAAGTTGAGCAGCACAGTTCGTCCGGATTGGATACATGGATGGGCGAGGGATTGCGCTTTTTGGACGAGCATCGCGGCCATCCGGTTGTGGTAGTCGCCGAGAAATAAAAAAAGAGCGAAGATGATTTCTTCGCTCTTTCTCTATTGAACTATATTCGAAAGACTAGCGTTTCTTTTTCTTGGTTGTCTTTTTGGCGGTCTTCTTCGCCTTTTTCTTTGCCATTATTACTCACCTCCATCCTGCGGAGTAATGGGGTGACGCGCTCATTAACTGAGCTTGTTCCTGCTATTCGTCCATTGTGAGCAGATTATCCTTTTTTTGTCGCGGCGAAATCTTCTCAAGAATTTTGAGAGACATGCATGCGCGGTTCGCTGCGATCGCGCAGCGGCGCACCAGCGCGTTGATATTTCGCTGCGATCATCTCGCTCAAAATCGCGACAGCGATCTCTTCCGGAGTCTGCGCACCGATATCCAATCCTATCGGTCCGCGCAAGCGAGCAATCTGTTCTTGCGATAAGCCGGCCGCCTGCAAACGTTCGCGCCGCAGCGCTTGTGTTTTCTTGCTGCCGATCGCGCCGACATACCTCAACGGCAGCGGCAACGCGTACAACACGGTGGGATCATCGAACTTTTCATCGTGCGTGAGGATTGCTATGTACGTGTTGTCATCCAGCCGCAATTGCGGCAGCTCGTCTTCCGGCCAGCCCACTCGCAGCGCTTTGGCCTTGGGAAAGCGCTCGCGGTTGTTGAGCGCGGGCCGCGGATCGATGACCGTCACCTCAAAGCCGCTGAGCGCGGCCATTTCGCACAGCGCCGTAGCGATGTGCACCGCACCCACGATGATGAGACGCGAATTAGGAATGCTCACATCCACAAAAACCTCTTGCGATCCGACCTCCAGAATTTTCGATTGCCCTAGCGCGAGCTGGCGGCGTACTGCCTCGAGCAAAGCCGGCACGGATTCAGCATCCACGCCCTGGCCGGCTGACGACGCGAGCACGCCCCGCTCGGAGCTGACCACAAGCTTGCTGCCTGCCGCGGCGGATGGCCGCACCACCGTGCAGATGGCGAATGCCTCGCCCGACTCCAGCAATTCGGAAACGGCCGCCAGCACCTCGGCGGAGCTACGTTCGGTCACAACTGCTCGATGAAGACGTCGATCGCGCCGCCGCACGACAAGCCGACGTCCCACATCATGTTACGGTTGATCCCGTAGCGGACGATCACGGCTTCACCGCTACGCAACACACGCTGAGCTTCCTCCGCCACCGCGGACTCGACGCAGCCGCCGCTCACCGAACCCGCAATCTTGCCGCTGAGCGTGATCGCCATCTTTGCACCTTCGGAGCGCGGCGCAGATCCCTGCACCGCGATGACAGTGGCGAGGGCAACCTGCTCGCCCGCTGCTTGCCACTGTTGAATCTTATCGATGACGTCTCTCATCGTCCGCTAGCCAATACCTTGAGCAAGAGGAGTGATCATCTGCGGCCGCGCGGCGCGTCTGCGGTCGACCGAGCGAAGCGCCACGATCAACTGTGCAAGGCTCTTGAGGTTATGGGCCGGCAAGAAGTCGTCAATGTACGGCAAGGCAGCCTTCATCCCGACCGTCTGCGGCCGATAGTTCTTGGCACCGAGCAGCGGGTTGAGCCAGATAAGCCTGTAACTGCGGCGCTGCAGCGAGCGCATTTCGTCTGCCAACAGCTGGATATCGCCTCGATCCCAACCGTCGCTGATGATGATGACGATTGCGCCGTGAGCCAGAACGCGGCGTGCCCAGCGGCGGTTGAATTCGTGCAGGCACTCTCCGATGCGGGTGCCTCCGCCCCAGTCGGGAACGCTCGCCGAAATCTCGCTGAGCGCTGACTCGATGTCACGGTGGCGGATTTGCCGCGTGATGCGCGTCAGGCGCGTACCAAACGCGAATGCTTCAACCTTGCCCAGCGTGTGGCGCATAGCGTGCATGAACTGCAGCAACAAGCGCGCGTAGCGATCCATCGACCCTGAGATATCGCACAGCAAGACGAGATCACGTTGTTTGGTCTTCGGCTCTCGCGTCGGCAGTGCCACGAGTTCGCCGTACTGCCGCAGGCTGGCACGTAACGCCCGGCGCGCATCGAACTCGCCGCCGCTTCTACCCGCTAGCGTCCGGCGTGATGCTCGCGCGCCCAGCGCGAGGCGTTCTTTTTTCGTCAGGCGGCGCGCGATTTCGGCTTCGTCCGGCAGCAGCTGAGAAAAATCTCGCTGGCTGAGCGCCTCGGCAAAGCTATAGGTGAAGCTGCGGTCACCGCCGGCCACAAGACGCGTTTCTGGGCCGCCGTTTTTGGATGCCGCAGGCAGCGACGGGTCGGCGCGAGCCGTGGCCGGCGGCGCAAGATCCTGGGGCAAGGTTGCGGCCTGGCCGTCGCCGGTTTTTCCATCGGCCGGTTTGCCGTCGCGCATCTTTTCGCTCGCCGAGGACTGCGATTGTTGCGTTGCGACGCTCGTCCAGTAAGCGTCGAACGCCGCGTCAAAAACTTGCAACTGCTCCGGACCCCTCACAAAAATGCTACGGCCGGCGGCCTTCACATCCGCGCGCGAGTAGAAGCCCAGCCGCGCAAGCGCCTGCATGAAGAGGATGCAGCGGTCCGGCTGCGCGGGCAATCCAAACCGGTGCAATGCCCGCACAAAAATGAGCGTGTTGCGCGCCAGCTGATCAAACACGTGCGCCAGCCGCGCGCCGGGCGTCGGCAATCCTTGTGTGCAAGCCGCGCTCGCTCATCTTTTTCAGATCCTCTTGATATTTGAGCAGCGCCCCCAGCGTGTCGGCCACGACTTTTTCGTCCAGGACGCTGACCCCCAACGCGCACACCGCTTGTGCCCAATCAATGGTTTCCGCCACCCCCGGCTGCTTATAAAAACTTTCGGTACGTAAGCCGGCAACGAATGCAGAAGCTTCGCGGGCGAGCTGCTCGGAGATGCCCGGCACTTTGGTCGTCACGATCTTGGCTTCGACGTCAAGCGTCGGGTATTCGATCCAGTGGTAGAGGCAACGGCGTTTGAGCGCATCATGCACTTCGCGCGTGCGATTGCTGGTGAGGATGACCAGCGGCGGGTGGATCGCCTTGAACGTGCCGAGCTCGGGCACCGTGATCTGAAAATCCGAAAGCAGCTCGAGCAAAAATGCTTCGAACTCTTCGTCGGCCCGATCGATCTCGTCGATCAAGAGCACGGCCGGCGTTTCCGCGCTTTGATCAATCGCTTGCAGCAGCGGGCGCTTGATCAAAAAATCGGGCGTGAAGATCTCGCGCTCGAGCGCTGGAGACCCCGCGCGCGCAGCGGTCTCGGCGAGACGGATATGCAGGATCTGGCGCGCGTAGTTCCACTCGTACACGGCATGGTTGATGTCCAGACCTTCATAGCATTGCAGCCGGATCAGCGGACGCTGCAGGCCGGCGGCCAGCACCTTAGCCACCTCGGTCTTGCCGACGCCTGCTTCGCCTTCGAGAAACAACGGCTTGTTGAGCGTCATGCTCAGGAAGATAGAAACCGCTAGACTGCGATCGGCTATGTAACCGTGCTCCGCCAGCAGGCGGGCGAGTTCATCGATGGACTGCGGCGAATGATCGTTCGGGCGATCTTGGGTGTCGTGTTTCACGGAACCAAAGAGTTCGAGTGCGCTAATCCGGCTGCCTGTCTTTGTGCGCTGCGGGAGACGAGCCTCACTGCGGCATAGTGTGTCGCATGGATCTTGGTTTGCGCGATCGCGTGGCGCTCGTCGCCGCATCAACCAGCGGTCTAGGATACGCGGTCACTCACGGTCTGGCCGTCGAGGGAGCGAAGGTCGTCGTCTCGGGCCGCTCGCAAGAACGCGCCGATAAAGCCGCCGATGCCATAGCCCACGAAACCGGGGCGAGCACGGCAGCGGTTGCCTGCGACATATCTAAAGAGGACGGACCGGAGAAACTCGTGGGCTCCGCAATTGAGCGCTTTGGTTCGCTCGATGTCCTAGTGACCAACGCGGGCGGTCCACCGCCCGGCACTTTCGAGTCCACGCATGATGCAAGCTGGCAGCAGGCAACGCAGTTGGTTCTCATGTCGGTCGTGCGTCTCATTCGCGCTGCGTTACCGCACTTGCGCGCCAGCGGCCGGGGTCGCATCATCAACTTATCGTCCACCTCCGTAAAGGAACCGATCGACAATCTACTTTTAAGCAACAGCTTGCGGTTGGCGGTGATCGGTCTTGCCAAAACTGTCGCGCGCGAAGTAGCCCAGCTTGGTATCACGGTTAACAACGTCTGCCCTGGGCGTATACGCACGGCGCGTCTCTATCAACTGTACGGAAGCGAAGAAGCGCTTGCGCAAGCTGCTGAAAGTATTCCCATGAAACGTCTGGGGGAGCCGGCGGAATTTGCGCCCCTGGTCGTCTTTTTGGCAAGCACTCAGGCGCGTTATATCACCGGTCAGACGATCTCAGTCGATGGTGGTCTGACGAGGACAATTCTCTAACCCGCTGCAGGGCGGTTTTCCACTATTCGCAAACCTGCCAACGTGTTTCGCTGGATTGTAAGCGGCGTGCTCATCGCCGCGGTCATCGTCTTCATCGCAGCCGTATACCCGAATGAGAATGGCAGCCAGCGCGGACCGGCGCTTATGGATGAAAGAACGCTGCCGGGCCTGGCTTTTCCATCGCTGCAGGGACCGGCAGTCGACTTGAGCGCATTACACGGACAGCCCGCGCTCGTCAACGTCTGGGCGACGTGGTGCGGACCCTGTCGGCGCGAGATGCCCGCGCTGGCAATGCTGGCGCGGCGGTTCAGCGGCCGGCTCGCGGTCATCGCCGTGGATCAGGGAGAAGATCCTGAAGTGGTGAAGGCTTACGTCAAGCAATTTGGCGTTGGCTTTCCGGTGGCGGTCGACAAGGATCAGCGGCTCGGTACCGCCTTGCACCTGGTCGGTATGCCCAGTTCATTTTTTGTGGACCGCCACGGCGTCGTGCGCGACGCGATCGACGGCGAGATGTCGTATGCATCGATGTCCGAGAAAGCGCAGCGGTTGCTCGCTGACAGCTCCGAAAGGAATTAACGTTCGCATGCCCTCGCGTCCGGCAATTTGGAAAGACCTTGCCTATGGCATTGCGGCCCTGATTGTCTCGGCTATCGTCGCGACCGGAGGATGTTCGAATTCTTCCACGCCCGCACCGACGCCGAGTCCGAGCCCCATCCCCACGCCATCGAGTTCGCCTACGCTCTCGCCATCGCCGATCCCGTCGCCCGTGAACTTCGTCGTGATGAATTACGCAAGCGTGCCGCCCACTATGGATCCTACCTATGGCGCAATCCAGGGATACGGCCAGACGACTACGGTTCCGGCGGCCTCTCCTGTACCGACCGTGAGTTCGCAAGTAGTGACCGTGCATTGCAACCAGACGATAGGGTTCTACAATCTTGATCGCTCAGCGGCGCACACGGCATCGCTGCTGGGGCCGGCAGCGGGAATGAATTGGCCGGCTAATTTCAATAACATCAACGGCGCGACCACAGCCAGCCCCGTGCTGACGCCGATCACGACTCCTGAGTTTTCAACCGGAAACATTTTTCAGTTTTCGACTGTCCCGGGGACGTCGCTCGTCTATACGACTGGCGGCAGCGCCGGCTCATTTTATTTCGGCGACTTCTATGACTATAAGCCGGTGATTCCGGGATTCCCGCAAATGCGAACCGTGATCACGATTCTTTGCCCCTAGCGCCGCATTAATTCATTCCCGTTTCAGGACTTCACGCTACCTTCTAAAGAGCGGGTAAGGCGTTGCGCCCTGTCGTCTTACCCGCAGTAATGCGAAGGGCGAAAAGGGACGGGCTTTTCAGTGAAAATTCAGAAAATTTTCAAAGTCAGCAGCATTGTTGCCACACTATTGTTTGCAGCGAGTGTCGCGCTCGCGTCATGTTCGGGGAGCGGCTACGGCGGTGGTGGTGGCGGCAACGGCGGACCATATGGGAATCCTAGTCCGAGACCATCGCCGAGCCCTAGCCCCTCCCCGTCAATGTCATCCACGCAAAGTGTCGTCGTGCGGCTTGTCGGTGAGAATGCCGCAAGCGATCCGACGTATGGCAACATCCTCGGTTACCAAAACGGAAGCACCGGCAACACCTCCCAGATCATTCATTTGACGGCAAACATGCCGGTGCAGTTCACCAACATGGACGCCAGCCTCGACCATACTGCGAGCTTCATAGGGACGTGGGCGGGCTCTTACCCCGGCACATTCCCCGCGTCGAATCTTGGAGCGACGGCTTCAGCAGCTGGAACGTCGATCAGCCAAGCCAACTTTAGCACCGGTAATCTGACCGCAGCCGGCGGCACATCGTCCGTCTTCACATCCGGAGGTGCCGGAATCCTGATATTCGGTTGCGCCTATCACTATCAAAGCAGCGGCATGCGCACCGTGGTCATCGTACAATAGGCCGAAGAATAGGGTCGCAGGGCACATCGACCCCCACGATCATACACAGGGCGCGCTCTATTTTCCCGTCGTCGCGCTGAGCGCGATGAGAGTCCCGCCGTGATCGCTCGCAAGTACGACCTGCTTCTGGACGCGGTTCGCTTGGACAAGAAAATCCGCCGTGCCGCCGTCCGCCTCGTTGACGAACATCTTCAAACTGCCTTTGGGCATGCGCGCAGCATAGTAGCGTTCGACTTTCGCAAGTGGATCGGGACTGCGGTAATAGGCCGCGAAAACTTCGCCGTTGGATGGCCGTTTGATAAAGATACCGTTCGTCGTTGGTTGGGCCCCTGGGTATAAGGGCAGCGCGAGATGACGCCTGACGTTCGCACTGACCACGGGCGGCGATTGGCTAGCCTCGTGGTCTCTGCGATTCGAGCAGCCCACCAAGACTAACAGCAAGGACAGGCACGCGAGGGCGTCGCGCATGCACACACCTGGGCTCCGCAGCGCAGACATCAACTCGCTCGTTCGTCTCCCTTATGTCGCGGCAGTACTTTTACGAAATTCGAGACCAGCACGTCATAATCGGGCGAGTGGTAGTCCTCGATACAGCCGGCATCGCACAGCGCGGTCAGCGCGGGATCGATCGGCAATTGTGCCAGCAACGGCGCGCCGCTTTCTACGACGAGCTGCACTCCTTTGGACGGTCCGAACAGCTCGTGTCGAGTGCCGGTGTTCGGATCGGTGAAGTACGACATGTTTTCGACCAAGCCAACGATCGGCGAGTGCAGTTGCTGCGCGAACTTCACCGCCTTGCTGACTATCATGGTGGCTAAGCCCTGGGGCGTCGAGACCATGACGATACCGGAAACAGGCAAGGCTTGCAAGACCGTCAGCGGCGCATCCGACGTTCCAGGCGGAAGGTCAATGAGCAGATAGTCAAGCTTACCCCACTCCAGATCGTTGTAGAATTGCCGGATGGCTTGAGAAACCATCGGACCGCGCCAGATGACCGCCTGTTCCGTGTTATCGAGAATCAAATTCATCGACATGATTTGAATCCCGGTGCGCGACACGGGTGGATGCGGTTTTTGATCGGCGCCTTGATACGGGCGCGCGGTGACGCCAAACAGTCGCGCCATACTCGGGCCGGTGATATCGGCGTCTAAGATGCCTACGCTGTAACCCTGTCGCCGCAACGCGACCGCCAGCAGCCCAGTCACGAGCGACTTACCGACACCGCCCTTGCCCGACATGACCGCGACGATCTCGTCGATGCCGGGCTTGAGTTGACGCGGTGGGGGACCTGGAGTCGGCGCAGACTGTTTGGGGCGCGGTGCCGGAACGGTGCCATCCGCCACAAACCGATCGAGGTCCGCAAGTAAAGCTTGTAAGTCGAGCGCGTGCACTGCGGCACCTTGCCGGATCGTCTCACGCGTGGAAACGTGGCAGCCTGCGCAGGGCAAGCCATGCGCTCCGAAAACGCGGTCGGCGCCTGGATGTTTCTCCACGACTTCCTTGATGGTGATGTCCGCTGAGATGCTCGCGCTCATGCTCGCTTTGTATTCGCCGCGCATGCTTCCAGCGCCTTACGGAAAGGACCGCAAAAGCGACTCACGAACCTTTGTGCGCTCTTGAGAATCCCCTACACGGAGATGATTGCGACCATGGGATCTACCATTGTCACCCGGTGGCTTTTGGCCGCGACGGCACTAGCCACAAGTTCCGCCATTCTCGCCGCGTGCTCGAGCAATAGCAACACGCAGAACGCGAACACCCAAAACTCCACGGCCGCCGGCGGCAGTGTCATACGCATCGGCGCAGACCTGCCGGTCTCGGGTGGCGATGCCTCAGACGGCATACCCACAGCCAACGGCGTGAAGCTTGCGGTGATCGACGCGAACAAGCGTAAGCTCATACCGGGCTACACGATCCAGGCATCCGTTGTTGACGACGCGGTCAACGGCAAGCACAATCCGAGCCAGGGTGCAAAAAATATTCAGGCCTTCGCGAGCGATCCTAGCGTGCTCGCCGTGGTCGGGCCATTCAACAGCAATGTCGCGAAGGCAGAGATACCTTTGTCCAACAGTCTGGGCATCGCGCTCATCAGCCCCGCGAACACCAACCCCGATCTCACCAAAGGTCCGCTGGCACTGCAGCTGCGTACCAGCAACCCCAATGCAATCACCTACTTCCGCGTCTGCACCACCGACGATATCCAAGGACCGGCGGGCGCCGACTATGCGGCGCAAGTGCTCAAAGTTCGGCGCGCCTATGTTCTGGATGACAACGAAACGTATGGCAAGGGGGTCGCCGATCAGTGGGCGGCGCAATTCCAACGCGACGGTGGCACTGTCCTCGGTCATGACCACACTGTGGCAAATCAACACGACTTTCACGCGCTCTTGACGCGTGCCGCAAGCTTGAATCCAGATGTGGTCTTCTTTGGCGGAACGACGTCCACGTACGGCGGTGAAATCCGAAAGCAAATGGCAGACGCCGGGCTCGGCGGCATAGTGTATTTCGGCGCAGACGGCATTCGCAACGACCAATTCCTCACCGATGCGGCCAGTGCGGTGAACGGCTCATTTGCGACGGTGGCGACCGTCAACGCAAGCAAGATCCCGGCGGCGCAAGTCTTTCTGAAGGAGTATCAGGCGCAATTCGGACAGCCGGTCGGCTCGTACTCCGCCAACGGCTATGTCGCAGCGATGACCGTTGTCGATGCGATCGCATCGGCTATGAAGAGCAATGGCGGCAAGCTTCCTACGCGCGCCGAGGTGTTGGATCAATTGCGCTCGGGCAAGACGTACAAGAGCATCATCGGCGAGTTTTCTTTCGACAAAAACGGTGACACGACCAACAAGATCATTTCCATTTACGGAGTGCGCAACAGCGGCTGGGTCTTCCTCACGCAGAAGAATTACGCTAAGTGACCTAGGCAGCACGAACGGTTTTCGACAGTGCATGAGTTTTTACAGCAGCTCATCAATGGCATCGCGCTGGGTGGGGTGTATGCGCTTATCGCGCTCGGGTACACCATGGTTTATGGAATCATCGAGCTCATCAACTTCGCCCACGGCGACGTCTACACGTTGGGCTCGTATTTCTCGATCAGTATCTTGGCGCTCATCCCGCTTTCGCAGTTCAGCAGCGGGTGGGAACTGTGGCTCATCGCTTTCGCCGTCATTCTGCTGGCGGCGCTGCTGTGCGGCATCGTCGGCGTGCTTATCGAGCGGCTAGCATACCGCCGCCTGCGCAACGCGCCGCGCTTGGCGCCCCTCATCACTGCGATTGGCGTCTCGCTCATCCTCGAGAACATCATGCAGATCTGGAGGGGTCCTTCACAAGTCCCTTTTCCGCAGTTTCTCCCTGATCACGTCTACGTAGCGGGCGGCGTCGCCATTCACGAACGAGCAGTGCTGGTCGTCGTGGTCAGCCTTGTCTCGATGCTGGTGCTCAATCTGCTGGTCTTTCACACCAAGCTCGGCACGGCGATGCGCGCAACGGCCCAGGACAGAGATGCGGCCCAACTCATGGGGATCAACATCAACTCGACGATCGCGTGGACTTTTTTTATCGGTGCCGCGTTAGCGGGAGTAGCGGGTTTCATCTCAGGCATCTACTACGGCACCACATTTTTTCTCAACGGCTATGACGCAGGTCTGAAAGCCTTCACCGCCGCGGTCTTGGGGGGCATCGGCAACATTACCGGCGCGATGCTAGGCGGTTTCCTGATCGGCATCGTTGAGGCGATGACATCGCAATATATTTCTGACCAGTGGACCTCGGTCTTCGTGTTTTCCATACTCATCCTGATCCTGGTGTTGAAACCGAGTGGATTGCTCGGCGAGCACCTGCCTGAAAAGGTATGAACAGCACATGGTAAGGCACGCATGAAGAGCAAATCATTCAGCCGCGGCGCGCTCCTGCTGTTGGCCATCGCGCTCTTCACCATGCCTTGGCTGGATAAGAATAGCTCGCACATCTCAGCCTATGCGGACACCGGTTACATCGTGCTGCTCGCCTTTGGTTTGAATATCATCGTCGGGTACACCGGGCTGCTGGCGTTGGGCTTCGCTGCTTTTTTTGCGATCGGCGCCTACACCTACGGCTTCTTGGCCTCGCCACAACTTGGTATCCATTTGAATTTTTGGCCGATGCTGTTGGTCAGCGCCGCGGTGTCCGCGCTCTTCGGACTCATCCTGGGCGCTCCAACCCTGCGCTTGCGTGGTGATTATCTCGCAATCGTGACCCTCGGCTTCGGCGAAATCGTACCGCAAGTATTTCAGAATCTGGACAAATGGACGGGCGGACCGGACGGCATCGCCGGCATCGACCAGCCGCACCTCTTCCACTATGCGTTCGGTTTCAATCCGGTCCCGTATTATTATCTGTATATCGCGGTTATCGCGCTGTCCGTGTGGCTGTTGAACAATTTGCGGAATTCGCGGCTCGGCCGCGCGTGGATGGCCATCCGGGAAGACGAACTGGCTGCGCGGCACATGGGTATCAACACGACCACCGCAAAACTCTCGGCCTTCTCCATGGGTGCGGCCTTCGCAGGTGTTGCCGGTGTATTGTTCGCCGCCAAGCTGAGCACGGTGAGTCCCGGCGGTTTTGACTTCAACACCTCGGTCATGATTCTGGCGGCGATCGTCCTGGGAGGCATGGGCAACCTTGCAGGCGTCGCTCTCGGCGCGGTGATCATCGGCTTGCTCAACTTCCTGATCTTGCCGCAATCGTCAAATTGGATCCACGGTATCGGCGAACAGCTGCACGTCACTTTTCTGCAGAACATCGAACTCAATGCATACCGGTTCATGATCTACGGTCTGATATTGGTCTTTGTCATGTTGTTCCGCCCGGAGGGTCTCATTCCAAGCGCGACTCGACGCGCGGAACTGCACGCGGAACTCGGCGAGGAGCCGGCCGTCTAGTGGCGCTTCTTTCTTTGCGTCAGCTCACCAAAAAATTCGGCGGCCTGTTCGCGGTCAAAAATCTCTCGCTCGAGGTCGAGCGCGGACGTATCCTCAGCCTGATCGGTCCCAATGGCGCGGGCAAGTCAACCGTGTTCAACCTCATCACCGGGATTTACCGTCCTACCGATGGCGACATCATCTTCGATGGACGGCGCTTGAATGGCTTAGCGCCGAATGCGGTGGCGGCTGCCGGCATCATGCGCACCTTTCAAAACATCCGGCTCTTCGCGTTCATGACGGTCCTGGAAAACGTCATGGTGGGGCAGCACGCACGCATGCATGCGGCGCTCTGGGACGGCGCGCTGCACACACCGCGCGCGCGGCGCGAGGACGCGGAGGTGCGCAAGAAAGCATTCGGCTTGCTGGACTTCGTCGGGTTGCGCGGTTTTGCCGACGAATGGGCTCGCAATCTGCCGTACGGGATGCAGCGCCGCTTGGAAATCGCGCGAGCTTTGGCCGGCGATCCGCAACTGTTGTTGCTCGACGAGCCGGCGGCGGGCACAAATCCAGCAGAGAAGCAAGCCCTCATGGCCTTGGTGCAATCCATCCGCGAGCGCGGCGTCACCATCGTGCTCATCGAACATGACATGCGCTTGGTCATGGGCATTTCAGACGAAGTGCACGTGCTGGACTACGGTGAAAAAATCGCTGCCGGCACACCGGAAGAGGTGCGCCACGATCCGCGCGTGATCGAAGCCTATTTGGGAAAAGGCGCTTGAGCGACGCGGTTCTCTCCGTCGCAGGCGTGCAAACGTATTACGGCCGCATCCAAGCGTTGCGCGATTTGAGCCTCGAGGTTCATGCGGGCGAAATCGTCGCCTTGATCGGCGCCAACGGCGCGGGCAAAACGACTACGCTGCGAACGATTTCCGGGCTGCTGCGCCCGGCGCGGGGCAGCATCACTTGTTACGGCACGAGTCTCGTCGGGTTGTCCGCGGATGCGATCGTGCGCAAGGGTGTGGTGCATTCGCCCGAAGGCAGACGGATATTTCCCCGGCTGACCGTGTTGGAAAACCTGCGGCTGGGCGCCTATGCGCGAACCGACAACGAGATCTCTGCCGATTTCGAAATGGTCTTGTCGCTCTTTCCCCGTCTGCGAGAGCGGTTGAAGCAGAAAGGCGGCACCCTCTCCGGCGGCGAGCAACAGATGCTCGCCATCAGCCGAGCGCTGATGGCGCGCCCGAAGGTCCTATTATTGGACGAACCTTCGCTTGGACTGTCACCGATTTTAGTTGACACGATTTTTTCGGTGATCCATGATGTCAACCGACGCGGCGTGCCGATCTTGTTGATCGAGCAAAACGCTCGCAAAGCGCTGCAAGTCGCGCATCGCGGTTATGTCTTGGAAACCGGATCGATCGTCAAGTCCGGCGCCGCCCAAGCGCTGCTCGCAGACGACGATGTACGCAAAGCCTACCTGGGCGAAGACTGACTTTAGGGCGATGGGATCAGCTTCATGACATAGTCGTTTTCCGGCGTGCCGTAGGCTATCCAAACCGCGTGCGTCGTCGGGTCGACCGCTACGCTCTGAGTGCGGCGCGGTATCGGGATGTTGCCCAACAGCTCAAGGCCGCCGTCTGTGACTTGCACCACGGACAGTTGACCCGTTCCGCTCGCGCAATAAACGCGCCGCTTACCCGGATCGAACGCGATTTGATCAACTTCTTGCGCAATGTCGGCACTCGCGAGGACCGCGCCTGAAGTGATGTCCAGCATCACCAGCTTCCCGTTTGCGCCGGCCGAGAAGACTCTTTTGCCAACGCTGTCAATCGCAAGACCGCTCAGATCGCTTGCGGGCGCGGTGGGCCACTTCGCCAGCACGGTCTTGCTGCCGGGATCGATCACCGCCACGATTGCAGGCGCAACGATGTTTTGGTAAACGCGATCGCTGACGGCGTCGTAGGCAAGATATTCCAAATCGCCGCCGATAGAAATCGTACCCGTCACCTTATCGGTTTTGCCGTTGATCAACACGATTTGACCGTTGTCGACGCGATCCGCGTAGACCGTGCTATTCTTGGTATCGAAGGTGACGGCGTCGATCGGGCCGTCGAGGGCGATATGATTGTTGAGCACGAGGTTCTTGCGGTTGACGTCGTTCACGGCTGGTTCCCGGCTCGTGCCGACGAAGTACTTGCCATCCTTTACGTCCACGGCGATGCCACGCGCTTCGCCGAGGTCCACCTGGCGTTCAACATTAGCGTTGGCCATGTTCACGATGTCGAAGGTGCGGCTGCCGGTGTGCGCAACGAGCAGCCGGTGCAGATGGTCGTCGACAGCCAAGTAATCAAAGCGGCCGGGCGCACGGGGCAACTGAATCGGCGGTTGCGCTACCAACGGCGGTGTCTCAGCGGCGTACGAAATGATGGTTGACGCCGGCAAAGCCAGCGCAACTGCGCTCAAAATCCAGACAAGGCTCTTCATACGTTATTCCTCACGAGGTTTTGGTGCCGATGCCCAAGCCGTCGCCGACAGGGATGATGGTCGCTGCGAGCTGCGGGTGGTGTAAAAACAAATCATTGAAACGCCGGATCGTTGTTGTGGTTTCGGGATCGTCGGCCCGCGGCGGCTGTGCGGCTGCATGATGCCAGAGCAGGTTG
>JRHI01000932.1_pt1 | contig 28301 bp, 27 predicted proteins | sample 215371 | NCBI WGS metagenome assembly JRHI01 (sample SAMN02929681, study PRJNA255918) | sediment metagenome | biome: cave system; feature: Ice Cave; material: Sediment; isolation source: sediment from deep within a dark volcanic ice cave with no known source of... ...
CCGTAGTGGAAGAACTGCTTGGTCCATACCAGCCCGGCGTGGGCGGCGCGGACCACAGCGCGCGCGTCGGCATCGAGCTCGGCGGGGATGCGGGTGGCATAGAAGCTGTCGGCCTCGGCGCGGCGATCCGCGATCAGACCGTCCACCGCGGTGGCGTCGAGCGGTGGCGCCGCCGCGCCCTCCGCGCAGAGCCGCAGCCGCAGCGTGAGGGTGCCACCCGGGGGCAGCTCGGCGGCAAGGTGCCAGGCGGCCTTGGTGCCGCTGAGCGAGGGGTTGCAGCCGGCGCGGTCACCACCGACCACCGCCGCGTGGAAGGCGTCCTTGACGAACGGCGTGGGCGAGGCCACGCCGAAGAGCCGTTGCGTGTTGGTCTCGTTGTCGGTGACAAGCAACTCGCTCGTGGCCCCCCCGGCGTCGACCAGCTCGAGCCGGAAGCGACCCAGCGAGACGTGGTCGGCGAGGACCGTCATGGCGCTCGCGGTGCGGGTGGCAGCGTGCAGCTCGGGCCGTGGCCAGTAGCCCTCGCCGGTGCGCCCCCACGACCAGGTATTGCGGAACCACAGGGTCGGCAGCACCCCCAGGGGCGCAGCGTCGGGGCCCCGGTTGGTGGCGGTGAGCCGGATGACGATGTCGTCCGGCGCCGCCTTGGCGTACTCCACCACCACGTCGAAGTAGCGGCCGCCGTCAAGGATGCCGGTGTCGACCAGCTCGAACTCCGGGTCCGACCGGGTGCGCGCGCGGTTCTCCTCGACCAGCCGCTGGTACGGGAACTCCGCCTGCGGGTACTTGTAGAGGGCCCGCAGGTAGCTGGACGTGGGGGTGGCGTCGAGGTGGAAGTAGAGCTCCTTGACGTCCTCACCGTGGTTGCCCTGGGGTCCGGTGAGCCCGAAGAGCCGCTCCTTGAGGATGGGGTCGCGGCCGTTCCAGAGGGCCCAGGCGAAGCACAGGCGCCCCTGGCGGTCGCAGAGGCCCAGCAGCCCGTCCTCGCCCCAGCGGTAGACCCGGGAGCGGGCGTGGTCGTGGGGCAGGTAGTCCCAGCACTCGCCGGTGGCCGAGTAGTCCTCGCGCACCGTCCCCCACTGCCGGTCGGCGAGGTAGGGGCCCCAGCGCTTCCAGTTGGCGTGCCGGGCAGCGTCGGCGATGAGGCGGTCGGCCTCGGGATCCGGACCCCTGGGGATGATCACGACCGGCGGAGGGTAGCCGCCGCGGCCCTGGACCGGTCACATGGCGGCCCAGGGCGACTGCTAGCACCGGCCCGGCCCCATCGGCGGTCCCGAGGGGGTACGGTCTCCCCCGTCTCCGGGAGGGTTCCGCGTGGCCTCCCGGCCCGATTGCAGAAAGGGACCGCATGGACGCCTATCAGCGCATCGTCTGCGAGTGGTGCACCAACCAGAACCAGGCCGGCGCCACCCAGTGCCAGTTCTGCGGCGCGCCACTCGACGTCAAGAACCTGGTCAGTGAGAGCGGCTGGCGCGAGGCCCCGCGGCTCCGCGACATGACCGAGATCCGCTTCGACAACAGCACCTGCCAGGTGGAGGGCGAGATCGTCCCGGTCAGTGAGGTCAACCTCGGAGCCGGCGACGCCATCTACTTCGAGCACCACGTCATGCTCTGGAAGGACCACCAGGTCCCGGTCTCGGTCATGCCCCAGCCCGGCGGCGCCAAGCGGTCGATGATGGGGATGCCGCACATCATCACGGTGGCCCAGGGCCCGGGGCGCATCGCCTTCAGCCGCGACGCCACCGGCGAGCTGGTGGTGCTGCCGCTGCACCCGGGCATGGAGCTCGACGTCCGGGAGCACGCCTTCCTGGCGGCCTCGATCCGGATCTCCTACAGCTACGTCCGCATCAAGGGCCTGGCCAACATCCTCCACGGCGGCAGCGGCATGTGGATGGACCGCTTCATCACCCAGCAGGCTCCCGGGCTCCTGCTGCTGCACGGCTACGGCAACGTCTTCGAGCGCAACCTGGCGGCCGGCGAGTCGATCCAGCTGGAGCCGGGAAGCTTCCTGTTCAAGGACAGCTCGGTGACCATGCAGACGGTGCAGATCAAGCTGAGCAGCGGCGTCTTCGGCGGTCACTCGATGTACCTCGCCCAGATGACCGGGCCGGGACGCGTCGGCATCCAGTCGATGTACCACCACCACCACGGCGGCGAGTAGGGAGCGCCGGCAGATGACCACCACGCCTCCCCAGTCCACCTACCAGTGCATGTTCTGCGGCACCGTGAGCGCCGGCGGCACGCGCAACTGCCCCGGCTGCGGCGCGCCGGTCGACGTCACGCTCAAGACGAGCAACTCGGGCTGGGTCGAGATGCCTCCGGTGCGCGACATGACCCACATCCAGCTGGGCCGGTCGTCGGTGCAGGTGGAGGGCACGCTCGTCCCCACCGCCGACTTCAACCTGGCGCCCGGCGAAGGGATCTACTTCGGCCACCACGAGCTGCTCTGGAAGGACCAGAGCGTCCAGCTGGTCCAGCAGAGCCTGCGAGGGGCCTGGAAGCGCATGCGGGCCGGCATGGACGTCCACATGCTGACCGCCACCGGTCCCGGCCACATCGCCCTCTCCCGCGACCACGCCGGCGAGATCATGGCCATCCCCCTGCACCCAGCGCACAGCGTCGACGTCCGCGAGCACCTCTTCATGTGCGCCACGAATTCAGTCAACTATGACTGGAACAGCTCGAATGTCTGGTACCAGACGCGTTCGGGCTCGGAAACCGAGACCCACTATCCGGTCGGCCAGTACATCGACACCTTCAGCTCGCCGACGGCGGGCCTGCTGGTCCTGCACACGCACGGCAATGCCTACCTGCGCCAGCTGGGCCCGGGCGAGACCATCCTGATCAAGCCCCAGGCCTTCGTCTACAAGGACACCTCGGTGCGCTGCCACCTCCACTTCGAGCATCCGGGGAACACCTTCCGCAGCTGGCGGACCTGGGGCGAGCGCTACATCTGGCTGCGGCTCAGCGGGCCCGGCCGGGTGGCCATCCAGTCGGCCTCCGAGCACCACCATGACGAGGGTGGACGGGTGGTCAACGACTCGGGGGCGAGCCGCCAGCAGTGGTGACCCCCGGCCGGGGTGCGGCCGGCATCCCCCGCCTGCACCTGCCGGCCCGGTGGGCCTTCGGTGCCGTGCCGCCCAGGGTCCGGTGAACGTCGAACCGCACCAGGGAACAGGACAGAAGGTGGCCGCTTCCTCCCCGCATGCTGGGCGGTGCCCCGAGGCCCCCCGGCCCGACACGCAGGAGGCGACCCCATGACCGCGGCAGCCATTCCACTCCCCTCGGCCTCCGCCCCCGACCCGCGCCGCTGGAAGGCGCTGGCGGTGCTGGCGCTGGTGCAGTTCATGCTCGTGCTCGACATCACCGTGGTCAACGTCGCCCTGCCGTCGATCAAGCGTGACCTGGGTTTCAGCCAGTCGGGCCTGGCCTGGGTGGTCAACGGCTACACCCTGATGGCAGGCGGGCTGCTGCTTCTCGGCGGCCGCCTCTCCGACGTCCTCGGCCGGCGGCGCCTGTTCCTCATCGGCGTGGCCCTGTTCGCGGTGGCCTCGCTGACCTGTGGCGCCGCACTCAACGCGCCCATGCTGGTCAGCAGCCGCTTCCTCCAGGGGGTGGGCGAGGCGCTCGCGGCTCCGGCGGCGCTCGGCCTGGTGGCGCTGCTCTTCCCCGATCCCAGGGAGCGCATGAAGGCGCTGGGAATCTGGGGCGGCATCGCGGGCCTGGGCGGAACCACCGGCACCGTGATCTCCGGGGTGCTGACCGACACGGCCAGCTGGCGCTGGGTGTTCTTCGTCAACCTGCCCGTGGCCGCCTTCGCGCTGGTCATGGTGCCGCGGCTGGTGACCGAGAGCCGCATGGACCGCGTCCGTTCCGTCCGGGGTACGCGGCTCGACATCCTCGGCCCGCTGGCGGCCACAGGCGGTCTGGTGGCCGTCGTCGACGGTCTCCTCCAGGCCGCGACCAACGACTGGGGCTCCGCGGGCGTTCTGGTTCCGCTGCTGGGTGGCATCGCGCTGCTGGGCGCCTTCGTGGTGATCGAGGCGACGGTGGCGAACCCGCTGATCCCGCTGCGCTTCTTCACCAACCGCACCCGGGTGGTGACCAACGTGGCCACGCTGTTCTTCACCAGCGCCTTCTTCGCCTACTTCTTCCTGCTGACCCTCTTCCTCCAGCAGGTGCTCGGCTTCAGCCCGCTGCGCGCCGGCCTGGCCTACGTGCCCTTCGGTCTGGGCATCGGCGCCGGCATCGGGCTGGGCACCGCACTGATGCCCAGGCTCGGCGTCAAGCCGCTGCTCACCGTCGGCTTTCTGAGCTGCGCGATCGGGCTGCTGCTGACCAGCGGCATCTCCACCGGAACGACCTACCTCGCCGGGGTGCTGCCGGGCATGCTGATCCTGGCCGTCGGATCGGGCGTGTGTTTCCCGGCGATCGGCAATGCGTCGCTGCACCAGGTCACGGGACAGGACGCCAGCCTGGCGTCCGGCGTCCAGAACGCCGTCCAGCAGGTGGGCGGGGCGCTGGGGCTGGCGACACTGGTCACCCTGGCGCTCCGGCATGCGGCCGACCAGGCGGGACAGGGGGCCGACCTCTCCGGCGCCGCCACCAGCGGGTACGCGCTGGCGCTCCGGGTCGGGGCCGTGCTGCTGGTCGCGGGCGCGGTGCTGGCGGCCGCACTGCTGGAGCGCGTGCAGAGCACCCCACGTCAGCCCGAGCTGGAGCTGGACCTGATCGCGGAGCCGGTGCTCGTCGCCTAGCCGGCGGCGGCGGCATGATCGTCGAGGTACCAGCCGTAGGGGCTGGGTGTCGACCCCGCCTCTCGGCGTGGCTCGTAGTGCTGCAGGTTGATGGTGGCCACGAGCTCGCCGCGGCTCTGGACCCCGACCTTGGCAAACACGGCCTTGAGGTGGTCCTGGACGGTGAACGGCGAGATGCCGAGCGCCGTTGCGATCTGTTTGGTGCTGCGGCCCTGCGCCGCGAGGCCGGTGATCTCTCGCTCCCGAGGGGTGAGCCCGTAGGCGCCGGCGATCACCTCGCTGACGGTGACCGGTCGGGCCTCCTCGATGATGATTCCCATCCCTGCGTCCTGGCCGGCCAGCGGTGAGGCGTGCAGCACCACCCACGGACCGTCGGCGGTCGGAATGGCGGCGTGTGCCAATGCATTACCGGCCGCGGCAGCGGCGGCAACGGATCGGACGACGCTGGGGATCCGGTCACGGTTGTCGAGCGTGTCGAGCCAGCGCTTGGCGGCCTCGCTGAGGGCGGTCACCTCCCCGGACGGTGAAACCAGCAGGATTCCCGGCGGCCGCTCGAGACCGGATGGCATGGCGATGGCGGCGCGCAACATGGCCAGCCGGAACAGGTCGGCCATGTCGCCGAGGGCGCTGCGGACGACCGACTCGTCCCGGTCGCCGAAAGGCATCCGCGGGGCGACTCGATAGAGGGTGAGGGTGCCCCACGCCATGTTCCGGCTCATCAGGATGACGCGCATCTCGTCGGTCACATCGAACCTGGAGAGGAGGGGCACCCATCGCTTGGCCCGAGACAGGATCCCGCCGGTCGCCTGGTGCAGCCGCCCGACGAGCCTGCCGGTGCATGCCAGCTCGGTGTAGCCGTTGATGTCCTCACCTTCGAACTCGAGCTCGAAGATCACCTTCTCGCGCTCCGCCTCGCCGCCAGGGGGCAAACCGCTGACGAAACAACTCGTCCACAGCAATGTCGCAGGGTCGACCGTCGAGATAGCTGCGAAGTCATAGGCGACACTGGCCCGAAGGGCACGGTCGAGACCCGAACGCACCTGGGTGAGGTCTCCGCCGGCCGCCGCCAATCGCCGGATGCGCTCCTGAAGGTCCATGACCACGAGCATGCCACGGCGATCCGACATGGCGAACCCCCTCAAATCTGGGATTGGCAGCGGGTATCCGGCTCCGTACCGTGGCCACCATGACAACCAACACGGCAGCCCGCGACGACCTGTTCACCCACATCCACAAGGCTCTGCGCCTCGGTCTGTTCGAACTCACCGCCCAGGCCGGTCGCACCGACTGGTCCGACCCGGACCAGGTCAGCGCCCTGACCGGCCGCTGGCGGCCTCTGCTGGAGCTGTTGCGGGTCCACAGCGCCCACGAGGAGCGGCACATCCTGCGGATCCTCGACGCCTACGACCCCGCGGTCACCGAGCCGAACGGCGACCAGCACCACGATCTCGACGACCTGCTCGATGATCTCGCCCAACGGTTCGACACCATAGCCTCGGTGCCGGATCCCCGCAGCGGACTTGGCCTCTACCGCGACCTGGCCCGATTCGTCGCCGCCTACCTGCCCCATCTCCACGACGAGGAGACCCGCATCATGGCGCGGATCTGGGAGCTGTGCTCCGACGAGGAGATCGCCGCGACCCGCGCTCGCTTCACCGCCGACACCCCACTCGAGGTCACCATCACCTCCCTCGAGTACCTGCTGCCGGCAATCGACCGGCCGACCCGTCAGACCCTCATCGGTCGCCTTGCAGCCACGGCTCCCGCCCCAGCCGTCGCCATGGCCCTGCAGGTCGCGGAGCGGGTACTCGATCCGGCCGAACTCGCGGACGTCCACGCGGCCGTGAGCATGGCGACCAGCGCGGCATAACCTGGCGCCCCCCGCACCTGCTCAGCTGTCCCCGCATGCCGGGCCGGACGGGGCGCCGCCGGCGGTCAACTCGACCGCCGTGCCCTCCCCGCCGGCGCCGCCGTCGTCGGGCAGCCAGACGGTCTGGATGTTGACGAACTCGCGGATCCCGAACTCGTGGAGCTCGCGGCCGTAGCCGCTGCGCTTGACCCCGCCGAAGGGGATGCGCGGATCGCTGTGCGTCATGCCGTTGACGAAGACCCCGCCGGTCTCCAGGCGCCGGGCGAGCGCCCGGCCGCGCGCCACGTCGCGTGTCCAGACGTTGCCACCCAGCCCGTACGGCGAGTCGTTGGCCAGCTCCACCGCCGCGGCCTCGTCGGTGACCCGGGCCACGGCGGCCACGGGCGCGAAGGTCTCCTCGGTCATCACCGGCATCTCCGGAGTGCAGCCGAGCAGCACGGCGGGAAGCGTGTACCAGCCGCGCGGCCGGGGGCGAGCGCCGCCGCAGGCCAGGCGCGCGCCCCGCTCGACGGACTCGCCGATCTGGCGCTCGGCAGCGGAGCGCAGGTCCTCGCGGGCCAGCGGCCCCATCTGGCTGTCGCGGTCGAGCGGATCGCCGACGCGCAGGCTCCTGACCCGCTCCACGAAGCGCTCCTCGAACTCGTCGGCGACGGCGTCCACGACGATGAACCGCTTGGCCGCGATGCAGCTCTGGCCGGCGTTCTGGTAGCGGCTCTTGACCCCGACCTCGACAGCCTGCTCGAGGTCGGCGTCCTCCAGGACGATGAAGGCGTCGGAGCCGCCGAGTTCGAGCACCGCCTTCTTGAGCTGCGCCCCTGCCGCCGCCGCGACCCTGGCCCCGGTGTGGTCGCTGCCGGTCAGCGTCACCGCCTTGATGTGCGGGTTCTCGATGACCCGCGTGGTCTCGTCGCCGCTGAGCAGCAGGACGCCGAAGAGGCCGTCCGGGCCGCCCGCCTCCTCGACGCACCGCCCCAGCTCCAGCGCGCAGCGGCTGACGTTGGAGGCGTGTTTGAGGACGCCGGCGTTGCCCGCCGCCAGCGCCGGCGCCAGGAAGCGGATCACCTGCCAGTAGGGGAAGTTCCACGGCATCACGGCGAGGATGCAGCCCAGCGGCTCGAAGCTGATGAGGCTGTTGGGCGAGTCGCTCGGCGCCGGCCGCTCGGCCAGGTAGGCGGCGGCGTGGTCGGCGACGTGATCGCAGGCGGCGGCGCACTTGTCGACCTCGGCCTCCGCCTCGGCGATCACCTTGCCCATCTCCCGGGTGGCGTAGGCGGCCAGCTCGCCGCGCCGCGCCCTGAGCCGCTCCCCGAGGCGGCGGACGACGACGGTCCGGGCCTCGACAGAGGTCCGGCGCCAGTCCTCGAAGGCCGCGGCCGCCCGGTCCACGACGGCGTCGACGTGGTCGCGAGGCATCACGTCGAAGTGCTCGACGACCTCCTCGGTAGCGGGGTTCTGCGAGGTCAGGTGGGCGATCGCGACGGCCATGGGGCTCCCTCCAGGTGGATGCACCCAGCCTACGTCGGGTGTTCCGCCCGGCGCCCGTCCGTCTATCCGGGCCGCACCCCCGGGACCGCGCCATCGGCGACCACGACGGTCGCCAGGTCCGCCGGTGACCCCATGGCCGGGCGGCCCGCCGCCAGCCATGCGGGTGGCGCCGTCCCGTGCAGGACCGCCTCTGCGGCCAGGCGCGCGCACTCCACCGCCATGCCCATGCCGTGGCCGTTGTAGCCCGCGGACACGTGCATCCCGGGACGGCCGGGAATCGGGCCGACCAGCGGGAGGCCGTCCGCAGTAAAGCCCATGGCGCCGCTCCACCGGTGGGTCACCGTCTCGGTGGCAGCGCCGAGCTGGCCGCGCAGGATGTCCAGCGCGGCCTGGACGGGCCCCGTCACCGCGTCCTCCTCCCCCACCTCGGCGGCGGCGTCGACATCGCGGCGGCCGCCCACGATCAGCCGTCCGTCGGCCAGGCGTCGCCAGTAGTCGAGCCCCCGCCGCGCGTAGGCCGGCCGCCCCAGCCGCGGCGCCGGCCGGCGCGGTGCCGTGGCCAGCATCTGGGCCCGGACCCCTCGCACCCCCAGGCCGGCCAGGCGGCACGTCCAGGCGTTGACGGCCAGGACCACCACCCCGGCAGCGACCTCACCGGCGTCGGTGTGCACACGGAGGTCGCCCTCGGCGCCCTCGACCCCCAGCACACTGACCCCGGTGTGCACTGAGGCGCCAGGGTCCGCCGATCCGGCGGCCACCGCAGCCACGGCGGCGGCGGGATCCAGCTCCCCGTCGCCGGGGACCACCAGGCTGCCGTGTGGTTCCCCGGGCCATTCCTCGGCGCGCCGCGCCAGCCGGGCCTCGACGCCGTCCTCGGCCAGCAGCGTTGCGGAGAGGGCCAGGTCGTCGCTCTCGGCCGCGTCGGCGGCCACCACCACGCTGCCGCAGCGGCGGTAGCCGATGGGAGCGCCGGCGGCGAGCTCGACCAGCCGCGCGTGGCTGGCGACGGTGAGCGCCCACAGCTCGCGGGCCGTGGACCGCCCGTGTGCCCGCACCGCCGCCGCATAGGTGTCGGCAACGCCGGCCAGCAGGAATCCGGCGTTGCGGCCCGAGGCGCCGGCGGCCAGCCCGGCTCGCTCCAGGAGTGCCACCCGGCGCCCGCCGCCGGCGAGATGGCGGAGCAGCGCCACCCCGGTGATGCCGCCGCCGACGATCACCACGTCGGCCCGGCCGGGCGGCGGCGGGGCCGGGGGCGACGCGGTCTGCGCCCAGACGGAGGTGGTCGGCATGCTGTTTCAGCGTACCGGCCGCGGTGCTGTTTAGCCCGGGGTGATACGTCCGCCGCAGAATCACTCCACAGGTCGACCGCCCGCCTCCGGCTTCGCGGGCCGGCGGACCGCCCACAGACAGACACGGAGACCCATATGACAGGCCAGGCGCCCGGCGACGAGGGGATGGGGCGGGGCAGGAATGCCGACGGACCGGCGGAGCGCAGGTCGACCTGGGCACCGGTTCTCGACGGCGTTGCCACGCCGATCTCGGGCGCGCCGGTTCCGCGCGGTGTGGCCTCGCCCACGGGCGTACCGGCCGACGGCGCGGAGGCCGCTCCTGCCACCGTCGCAGCGGCGCCGCCCGCTCCTGGCACCGCCCCGGCGGCGCCCCCGGCGCCCGGGCCGTTGACGTTCACGCCCGCCCCCCGGCCCGTCCCGGCGTGGACCGCGCCGGTCGCCGCCGCGCCGGCGCCGTTCGTGGCCGTGCCGGTCGGCGAGGCGTCGCCGGCTCCCGCGACCCCGGGACCGGCGTCCATGCGCCACGGCCTCCCGCTCGGCGGCACCTCGCCCGCCCCGGCGGGGCTCAGCCCCTGGGCGGCCACCGCCGTCGCCGAACCGCTCCGGCAGAGCGCGCCGGTCACCCCGTCATGGACCCTGCAGGGTCCGCAGCGCCGGCAGCCGCCGCCGGCGTCGCAGTGGGCGTGGCCGCCGCCCCCGCCGCCCCCGACCCGGATGTCGCCGCCGTGGACGAGCCCCGAGCCGCCACGATCTCGCAGCCGCGCACCCATCGCCGTCGCCGCCATCGCCCTGCTGCTCGTCTCCGGCGGCACCGGTGCCGTGGTGGCACGGCTGACGGCGAAGAACAACTCCACGCCGATCATCCAGGCAGCCGCCAGCCCTGCCGGCACCGGCACCACCGGCAGCGGTGGCGGCGCCGCATCGAGTGGGGGCCCCTCGGGTGGCATCGCCTCCAACCCGGCCATCAGCGGCGGCGCCAGCACCGGTGGCGCCGCCTCCATCGCCGACGTCCCCAAGGTGCTCGACCCCGCCATCGTCGACATCACCAACACCCTCGCCGACGGCAGCGGCGTCGCTGCCGGCACCGGCATGGTGGTGACCAGCAACGGTGAGGTCCTGACCAACAACCACGTCATCTCGGGGGCGGGCACTCTGACCGTGCTCATCGGCGGCGTGGGCAGCCCGCACGATGCCACGGTGGTGGGCTACGACGCCATCGACGACATCGCGCTCGTCCAGATCAAGGGCGTCTCCGGCCTCACCACCATCACCGCCGGCGACTCCAGCGCGGTCAAGGTCAGCCAGCCGGTGGTGGCGCTGGGCAACGCCCTCGGCAAGCAGGGTCCGCCGGCCGTGGCCCCGGGCATCATCACCGGCCTCGACCAGCAGATCACGGCCAGCGACGAGCAGGGCAACCAGGAGACCCTCACCGGTCTGATCCAGACCAACGCCAACATCCAGCCCGGTGATTCGGGCGGGGCGCTCGCCGACGGCACCGGGCGGGTCATCGGCATGAACACCGCCGCCACCGTGGGCCGCTCGCGCTTCAACATCAAGACCACCGCCAACGCCTACGCCATCCCCATCAACAAGGCCCTGAGCGTCGTCAAGCAGATCGAGAACGGCGACTTCACCGGCAATGTCTCCGCCGGCACCCGGCCGATCATCGGCGTCCAGGTCGCCGGCCGTCCGGCGGCCACGGCCACCCCGGGCGCGCAGGTCGTGGGCGTCCAGTCCGGATCTCCCGCCGAGGCCGCCGGCCTCAAGGCCGGCGACACCATCGTCGGCGTCGAGGGCTCCCCGGTGGCGTCCTCCACCGAGCTGGGGACGGCCATCCAGAAGCACAAGGTCGGGGACACCATCAAGGTGGAGTGGGTCGACAGCGCCGGCACCCACCACACCGCGACCATCAAGCTCGCCGCCGGCCCTCCCGCCTGACCCACCTCCGCGCCCTCGTCGGAGCCGCCTCCCGGTCAGACTGACCCGGGCGGCCCGGCAGATGGCGAGGCGGGTCGCTCACCGAGCGCCCGCCTCGCCAACCGAGGGACACAGATGACCGCGGCCGCGCCGTCGCGTCTCGAGGGCGACCCCCACCCGGCAGCGAGCGCGCCCACCGCCGTGGTGGCGCTGCCCCGGCTGGCGGCCATCGTCTTCACCGCCGGCGCCGCCTCCCTGGCCACCGAGATCTCGGCCAGCAGGCTGGTGGCCCCCTTCTTCGGCAGCTCCACCATCGTCTGGGCCAATGTCATCGGCCTGGTCCTGGTCTACCTCAGCATCGGCTACTGGCTGGGCGGCCGCTACGCCGATCGCCACCCCACGCCGCGCGCGCTGGGCCGCATCCTGCTGGTCGCCGCCGCCGCGCTGGCCATCCTGCCATTCGCGGCGCGGCCCATCCTCAACCTCGCCCTCAACGCCTTCGCCTCGGTCGACGTCGGGGTCACCGTGGGCTCCTTCGTCGCCACCCTGGTCCTGTTCAGCGTTCCAGTGACCCTGCTCGGCATGGTCTCGCCGTGCGCACTGCGCCTGGGGGTCTCCGGGATCGACAACGCGGGGTCGGTCAGCGGGCGGCTCAGCTCCATCGGCACCGCCGGCGCCATCGCCGGCACCTTCGGCTCGGCGCTGGTGACCATCCCGCTGGTCGGGACGGAGCGGACGCTGCTGGGGGCGGCGCTGCTGGTGGCCATGGCCGCCGCCCCGCTGTTGCTGCGGCCGGCGGCGATCGCGGGCGCGGCGGCGGCCGCGCTGCTGGCCATCCCGCCCGGAGTGGTCAAGCCCGTCCACGGCCTCATCGAGGAGCGCGAGACCCGCTATGGCTACGCCGCCGTGATCGACACCGGCGACCACCTCGTGCTGCGCACCGACGAGGGCGTCGCCGATCAGAGCGTCTATCGCACCCACACGGCCCTGACCGGCGGCGAGTGGGACATGTCGCTGGTCGTCCCACCGCTGCTCGACCGCCCCCTGCACCGGGTCCTGATCGTCGGCAACGCCGCCGGGACCACCGCGCGAGCCCTGGCGGCCACCTATCCGGGGGTTCGCATCGACGGAGTCGAGATCGACCCCGAGCTGTCCGACCTGGGCCGGCGCTACATGGCCGAGGGTGACATCCCCGGGCTCGAGGTCATCACCGCCGACGGCCGCGTCCACCTCAGCACCACCTCGCAGCGCTACGACATGGTGGTCGTCGACGCCTATCACTCCGCCTACGTGCCCTTCCACCTCGCCACCCGCGAGTTCTTCCAGCTGGTGCACGACCACCTCGAGCCGGGTGGCGCGGTGGCGCTCAACGTCGCCCGGGTCCCTGACGACGACGCGCTCCCCGATGCCGTCGCCGGCACGCTGGCCACGGTCATGCCGGCCACCTTCCGCTGGCGCGCGCTGCGCTACAACGAGCTGGTCATCGGCCTCGACCGTCCCCTCGACCTCGCCGCCGTGCGCGCCCGGATGGCAGGGCTGCCCGCGCCCGTTCGGTCGCTGGCGCCGCTGTTGTCGGCTCAGACCAGTGGTGTGGTGGCGTCCTCGGATCCCCTGACCGACGACCGCGCGCCCGTGGAGTGGCTGACCGACCGAGCGCTCCTCGAGTTCATCGCCAGGGGTGGCCATTTCGATGAGCACCTGCTGCCCACCGCCCCCTGACCGGCGCCGTGCCAGACCAGCGCAACACACCGCTGGTAGTCTCGAGCCATGGTTGATCGAACCGAGACCGCGACTGTCGCCGGGGGGTGCTTCTGGTGCCTCGATGCCGCCTATCGGCAGATCGAGGGTGTCACCGGGGTCGTCTCCGGATACACTGGGGGCGCCAACCCCAACCCCAGCTACCGGCAGGTCTGCAGCGGCAGGACCGGCCACGCCGAGGCCGTCCAGGTGACCTACGACCCCGAGGTGCTGACCTACGAGGACGTGCTCGACATCCTCTGGGCCGTCCACGACCCCACCACGCTCAACCGGCAAGGCGCCGACCAGGGCACCCAGTACCGCTCCGCCATCTTCACCCACGACGACGACCAGGCCGCCCGGGCCACGGCGTCGAGGGACGCCGCCCAGGCGTACTGGAAGGACGCGGTCGTCACCGAGATCACCCCGCTGGGCGGGTTCTATCCGGCCGAGGACTACCACCAGGACTACTACGCGCAGAACCCCGGCCAGGGCTACTGCCGGGCGGTCATCAACCCCAAGCTGCAGAAGGTTCGCGCCAAGTTCGCCTCGCGCCTGCGGGCCGGGGTCTGAGCGCCCGCTACGGTGCCGGCGGCGGCGAGCTGAGGAGGCGAGCGAGGCGCCGGTAGTCTCGCGACACCGACCGTCTGACCAGCAGGCGCAGCAGCGGAGCCGCGACTCGGAAGAAACCGCGCGCGTCGCCTCCGACGGTGGCCTCGACCCGGCTGGCCCGCGGTCCGCTCGGGGTCACGACGCGCGTCTCGATGATCGGGAACGGCCCGCTGACGCTCTCGAAGCGCACCTGGTGTGGCGGCTGGTGGTCGGCCACCCGGAAGCCGGAGACCACGTCCTTGCCGAGGAAGTGGGCGACCTGGTCGTAGGTCGCACCGGCGCCGTGGGGCTCCGGGGAGGTCCAGGTGCAGGAGCGCATGCCGCCCTGCCACAGCGGGTTGTTGCGCACGTCGGACACAAAGTCGAAAACCTCGGTGGCCGGGCGCTCGACGACGACGCTGGCGTGGACGGGCTTCACCGGCGTCCCGTCCCCGCGTCCAGCTCGGCACGGCGCGCCGCCGGGTCACCGGTGGGATAGACGCCGGGGTCGCTGCCGGCGGCGTGCGCGGCGAGGCGCCCGACGAAGCGCGTCCAGCCATCGTCGTGGAGCGGCCTGACGCCGGTGGGGAGGCCGCTGTGGACGAGGCGCAGGCGGGTGCCAACGCCATGGGGCACGAGGTCGACGGTGACGATCGAGCTCCCTGGGGGGACCTCCATGGCGGGATCGGACCAGCCCCAGGTCAGCACCACCCGCCGGGGTGGCGCCACCTCGAGATACTCGCCGATGCAGCTCTGGCCGGGCGCCACCTCGAAACGGAAGTGTCCGCCCGGACGCGGGTCGACGTCGGCGGCCATCCCCAGCCAGCGCTCCAGCCCGGCGGCGGTGGTGAACAGGCGGAAGACGGCATCGGGTGAGGCCCGCAGCTCCAGTTCGTGGACGACGAGGTCGCCGTCGATCACGGGGCGTCCTCGGCCGGTGCTTCGGCGGCCGCCCGCAGGGCCTCGAGGCGCCCGCCCCAGAACTCGTCGAGCACCGTCCTGACCGCCGCCAGCCGCTCTGCCCGGGCCCGGTACAGCCGCCGGTTGCCGCCGGTGCGGACGCTGACCAGCGAGGCCTCGCGCAGCACCTTGAGGTGCTGCGACGCCGCGGGCCGGGTCAGGCGGCAGGCGTCGGCGAGTTCTCCCGAGGTTCGTTCGCGCTCCCACACCAGTTGGAGCATGCGGCGGCGGCCAGGGTGGGCGAGCGCCCGCAGCGCCGTTTCGGGGCTGTCCGGCCGTGCCATGGCTGCGGTCATGGGGCAGGAGCCTACCGCAATTTAAGTCATCATGCAAATAGCGCCGATCCGGGTCCGGAAGGTGAGCTGGCCGCCCCGGCGCCCGGCGGGAGCGCTCCGGCCGGCTGCCAGAATCGACACCGCGTGAGACCCCCTGCAGCAGCCGGCGATCCGAGCCCGTCCGGTCGCGTGCGGCCCGCGTCGCAGACCCGGCTGGCCGCCTTCTGGTTCGGCATCTACTTCCTGACGGGCTCGTTCCTCAGCGTGGTGCTGCCCTTCCTGCTGGTGCCCGAGCATCCGTCGGCGAGCGACCCATCGCTGGTGGCGCCCGACTCGAAGAACACCGCGCTCGCCGTCCTCGAGGGCTTCGGGCTGCTGATCGCGCTCGTCGTCCAGCCCCTGGCCGGGGCGGTCAGCGATCGGCTCTGGGGCCGGTTCGGCCGCCGGCGGCCGATGATGACGGTGGGGGTGGCGGTCGCCGTCGTCGGACTGGTGCTCACCGGCTCGGCGCCAACCTTCTGGCTGCTGGTGGCGGCCTACTGCCTCATGCAGGTGGCCATGAACGTGGCCCAGGGCGCCTACCAGGGGCTCCTTCCCGACACGGTCCCGGGGGCGGACCGCAGCCATGCCTCCGGCCTGCTCGGCGTCGCCGTGCTGAGCGGGCAGGTGGCCGGCATCCTGACCGCCGGCGCCCTCTCCCCCCGCAGCGTGGTCTACCCGGTGGCGGCGGTCCTGGCGGCGGCGGCATCCGTCACCATCCTCGGGGTCGCCGAGCAGCCCATCCCCCGACCCCACCGCTCGTCGCGCGCCGCCGCGGCGAGGCCGTCGCCGGCGCGGCGGCTGAGCGCCTACCTCGCCGACTTCCGTGCCTATCCCGACTTCTGCGTCGTCGTCTTCAGCCGCTTCCTGATCTTCACCGGCATCGTCTGTGTGCAGCGCTTCGCCGCCAACTACCTGCGCGACAACTTCCAGGAGTACCGGCTGTTCGGCGCGGTGTCGCTGGGTTCGGCCAAGAGCGCCACCGCGGCTCTGTTCGGCATCGTGATCCTCTTCGGCCTGCTCGCCACCTATCCGGCGGTCCGGATCTCGCAGCGCGTGGGACGGCGCCCGGTGCTGGTGGCGGCAGCGCTGCTCGGCGGTGCGGGGACGCTGGCCTTCACCGTCGCCCCCAACCTCAGCGTCATCGTTGTCGAGGCGGTGCCCATCGGCATCTGCTTCGGGATGATGGTCAGCGTCGACTGGGCCTTCATGGCCGACCTGTCGCCCCGCGACCAGGCGGGTAAATTCCTCGGCTTCAGCAACGTGGCGTCGGTGGGCGCGCAGTCGCTGGTGCCCTTCGCCATGGGACCGGTCATCGACAGCCTGGATCGCGGCGGCGGCACCGCCGGGTACGACGTGCTCTTCGTGACCGCGTTTCTCTTCTACATGGCGGGGGCGCTGATCCTCGGCCGGGTCAGGATCGACCGCCACCCCGACGCCGACGGCGGGACCATCCTGGCACCCACTCCCGCGCCGGCCCGGTCCGCCTGAGCCGGCGGCCACGGGTCCGGCTGTCGGAGATGGTCAGGAGGCGGCAGCGCGGGGCAGCGAGAGGCTGCCGCAGGCGACGCACACGGGCTCGGGCACCAGCCCGGCGCGGATGGCGACGGCGAACACGCGGCACCCCAGGCAGATGCCCAGGAAGGCCTCGAGCGAGGCGGCGGCCAGCAGCATCAGGACCACGACGTCGGCCGCCAGGTCGAGATGGAGGCCGAGCGCCAGGACCAGAGCGGTGCCGCTGAAGGTCAGGCCGACGGCCTGGGCAAAGCGCTTGGGCGGACCCGGCACCGGGCGCGCCGGTCCCGGCAGGCGCGGCACCACCACGCGCGTGGCCAGCAGCCCCAGCGGGCTGAGCCGCGGGCCGGCCAGGACTCGGGCGGCAAAACCGTAGGTCAGGGGGAGCAGGAGCAGGTGCTGATGCGTCAGCAGGGTCGCCGCGGCGAGCAGCACGACGCCGAGCGCCACCGTTCGCGCGGCTCGCTCGTCGACCGGATTGGGGAAGCGGAACATCGCCGCTACGAGACCTCCCGCAGCCCGCCGGTCTCGACCTCGTAGACGAAGCCGCGGATCTGCCCGGTGCGGGGAATGAATGGACTGGCCTGGATGCGCTTGATCGACTGGCGGATGTCGTCGTCGAGGTCGGCGAATGCCTCCAGGGCGAAGTGGGGCCGGATGCCGGTGTCCTTCTCGATCTGCGCCTTCACATCGTCGTCGCGGAAGGTCAGCATGCCGCAGTCCGTGTGGTGGATGAGGATGATCTCCTCGGTGCCAAGCAGTCGCTGGCTGATGGCCAGGCTGCGAATGACGTCGTCGGTGACCACGCCGCCGGCGTTGCGGATGACGTGCGAGTCGCCCTCGGTGAGCCCGAGGATGCCGTAGGGGTTGAGGCGCGCGTCCATGCAGGCGACGACGGCGGTCTTCTTGGCGGGCGGCATGGGGAGGGCACCCTTGTCGAAGGTCGCCGCGTACCGCTCGGCGTTGCTGACATACTCGTCGGTGACGGTCGTTCGGGACTCATCGGCCACAGTCATGACGCCTCCTCCTCGGGCCCTGTGCCCCGGTTCCACGCCATTGTTGACTATCGTGATCTACAGTCAACTACGGTGGGCGAGCGGAACCGGGCCGTGGCTGAGCGTCTCCTCGCCGGCGTCCGCGAGGAGGTGGCCGCCACCTGCCGCCGCCTCGCCGGCGCCGGTCTGGTGGTGGGCACCGCGGGGAACCTCAGCGTTCGCGCCGGCGAACTGGTCGCGGTGACGGCCACCGGCACGCGGTTCGCGGCCATGACGGCGTCGGACGTCGTGGTCGTGGACCTCGCCGGCGCCCTGCTCGACGGCGAGGCGGAGCCGACCAGCGAGCTCCTGCTGCACCTCAGTGTCCACGCCGACCGCGGCGACGGTGCCATCGTCCACACGCACGCGCCGCTCAGCACGGCGGTCGCCTGCGTCGTCGACGAGCTGCCGGTGATCCACTACCAGCTCCTGAGTCTGGGCGGCGCCGTCCGGGTGGCCCCGTACTTCACCTTCGGCACGCCCGAGCTGGCCGCGGCCGTCCGCGCCGCCCTGGTGGGCCGCAGCGGTGCCCTGATGTCCAACCACGGCGCCGTCACCACCGGCCGGGACCTCGCTGTCGCCCTCGAGGGCACCCTGCTGCTCGAGTGGGTCTGCGGCGTCTACCTCAACGCCAGCCGCTTGGGCCGGCCCCGGCTACTCGACGAGACGCAGCAGGCCGCCGTCTTCGCCACCGCCGTCGCCCGCGGGTACGAGGCGCTCCGGCCTGTGAGCCCCGCACTTGAGCTCACCGAGTGACCGCGGTCACGACATCGCCTCCCAGAACTCGGGGAAGTACCGCGCGATGTCCTCCAGCGCGAACCTGCGCAGGATCGAGCTGGGAGGCTCGCGCTCGAGAAGGAAGCGGACGGCCCGAGCCACCGTCTCCTCGGTGGTCTCCGTGTCCCGCCGGATGCGGCCCACCGCCGCGGGCGTGGCGGTCACCTCATGCTCGGTCACGGCGCCGATCCTGACCCGGTAGCGATCTCCGCAGACGTGATCCACCGCGACTGCGTCTGCGCTCACGACGGCGGCGGCCACACGCTGCACAGGCTGCCACAGACCGCCGCGGCGCCGCCCGGCGCGCGGGGGAGGTGTCAGAGCTCGCGGAGCAGCGAGACCTGGGGCCGCCGCGTGACCGCCACCGCGCCCGCCAGCAGCGCCACCAGCGAGCCCGCCAGGGTCGCGGCCACGGCGCCCAGGTAGGGCCAGGGCAGCGCCGGCGCCGCCGGCGGGGGGTCGAAGACACCATTGAGGGCATCGATCAGCACCACCGCCAGGGCGCCGCCGAGCAGGGCCCCGAAGGCGGCGCCACCGACGACCACGATCACGGTCTCGGCGCCGATCAGGGTGGCCAGCTGGCGGGGCTTGGCGCCCAGCACGGCGGCCAGCGCCAGCAGCCGCCGACGCTCCGCCAGGCCGAGGCCGAGGACCAGCAGGATCGACCCCGCGATCATGGCGATGGCGAAGCCGGATTCGACCCGGGTGAGCCCGGCGAGGTCCACCGCGGTGAGGCTCGACCCCACCACGCGCCGGCTGGAGACCAGGTCGCTGACGCGTACGGTCGGGCCCAGGGCGTCACGCACTCGGCCGGCGACGGTGTCGGGGGACGCGCCCGCGGTCTGCAGCAGGAAGCTGGCCACGGTGGGATCGCCGGTGGCGGCGGCGACGTACTCCGCGTTGGCGACCAGGAAGCTGTCCTTGGGCGCGGTCGGGAACTCCTTGACAACCCCGACGAGGTGGAAGGTGACGCTGACGAGCCGGCCGCTGCCGCGCTCAGGAAGCCGCAGCGTCAGGGAGTCGCCGGTCTGCAGCCGGAAGTCCTTGACCGTCTCGGCGCTGACCAGGATGCCGTCCCGCGTGGCGCCGAGCCGGGCCACGACGTCGGAGACATTGCCGCCGCCGCCGCCGACGTAGGCGTCCTGGAGGCGTCCCGCGGCGACGATGGTCCGGGCGCGGACTCCGTAGATGTCCTGGAGGTCGGCACCGACATAGGCGAAACGGTGCACCAGCGGCTCCACCGCCGAGACCCCGTCGACCGCGGCCAGCCGGGCGCCGAGGTCGGCGCCCCCGGGCGCCCCCGGGGTGGTGGCGACGGTGACGTCGGCACCGTTGCTGAGCCGCGCGTCGATCTCGGCCTGCTGGGCGTAGGTGGCGTCGAAGACCGACGTGGAGACGGCGAAGGCGGTGGCCAGCGCCGCGCACACCAGGGCGGTGATCAAGAGCCGCCGCTGGCGCGAGATCCAGGCGGCGACGGTGGACGCCAGTGGGCCGGCCGCGGGACGCACCAGCGCCGCCACCACGCGCCGGCCGCGCCGCAGCAGCAGGGAGGTCAGCACGCCGACGGCCAGCGCACCGCCCAGCCAGAGCGCCCCGGGCCCCAGCAGGGCCCGGTAGTCGACGGCGATCGAGGCCACCCCCTCGGGAGCGAGCACCAGTGCATAGGCATCGCCGCGCGTCAGCAGGAAGCCGGCCAGGGCCACGCTCAGCAGCACCGTCGCCGCCAGGGCCGCCGGCCAGGCGCGCCGCCCCGCCCGCGCCGTCGACAGGCGTGCGGAGACGACGCTGAGGTGGCGGGCATCGCGCACTGCCGGGCCGAGCGCCGCGAGCACCGTCACCCCCAGCCCGACCAGCGCCGCCAGACCGAGCCAGAGCGCACCGGACCATCCCGCCCCGAAGCCCCAGCCGCCGAAGGCGGCGCGGCCGATGACCAGCGCCAGGCCCACGCCTGCCAGCGTGCCCGCCAGGGCGGTGGCCAGGCTCTCGGCCACGGCCAGCTTCACCAGGGTGGCCGGCGCAGCTCCCCTGGTGCGCAGCAGCGCCTGATCGCGCCGCCGGCGCTCGCGCCCCGAGGCGCCGACCACGACGGTCAGCAGGCCGGCCAGCGCCGCGCCCGGGATGCCGAGGAAGAGGAACAGAGCGGTGGCGTAGGCGGCGTCGCCACGCGCCGCGCTCAGGGCGGCGCCCAGGTTGTCACCCACCAGCACCGAGCCGCTGAGCCGGCTCTCCAGGTTGTGGGCGGCCGCGGTCACCTGCGCAAAGGCGTCGGCCGGCGAGTCGGGCAGGGCGTGGTCCAGCCGGGCATGCACCTGGTGGCGCACCAGCTCGGGGCGCGAGGCCGCCAGCGGGTCGAAGAGCTGGTGCCAGGTGGCTGCCGGGAGCAGCAGCACGTTGTCCGGCGGCGCCGAGGGCTGCGAGCCCGGACCCGCGCCCACGTGCTGGAAGAGCGAGTCCGCGGCGGCGAGCTCGACCACCCCGATCACCTGGACGCTGGCGTCGGGGAGCCCGGCCCGCTGGACCGACACCGAGTCCCCGGCCTTGACGCGCAGGGTGGCCGCGGTCTGCTGCGCCACCACGGCGCCGTCCAGCGAGCCCACCAGGAGCCGGATCTCGCCGGGGAAGGTGGCGGCGTAGTCGGCGGGGATGCCCAGGGCAACGCCCGACCCCGTCGACTGGGTGGTCCCCTCGGTGACGGCGGAATAGCCGGAGACGGTGCCGTAGTCGACCGGCCGGGTGCTGATCACTCCGGGGGCCGCGGCCACGGCGCTGTCCACGGCGGCGAGATCGGCGCCGGCCTGCGCCTCCACCTGCCAGTCGACGGCGACGTTCTCCGCCGTCCGCTGCGTCATGGTGGCCTGCGAGGCGTGGAGGAAGGCGCCGATGGAGCCCGTCAGCGCCACCGCGACGGCGATGCCCAGGGCGGTCCCGGCCAGGCGTCCGGGGCGCCGGCGCACCAGCCCCGCCACCCAGGGCGCGATCAGCATGGCGCCGCGCCGGTGTCGAGGCGCCCGTCACGCATGCTCCAGCGCAGCGGCAGGCGGTGGGCGACGCGCTCGTCGTGAGTGGTCACCACGCAGGCGGCGCCGAGACGCTCGACGACCTCGTCGATCAGGTCCAGCACCGTCGCCGCGCTCTCGGCGTCCAGCTGGCCGGTGGGCTCGTCGGCCAGGATCAACCGGGGGCGACCGGCCAGCGCCCGAGCCACGGCGACGCGCTGCGCCTGGCCACCTGAGAGCTCGTCGGGGAGGCGCGAGGCGAGGCCCTCGAGCCGCAGGGCGGTCAGCGCCTGCAGGGCTCGCTCCTCGGCCTCGGCGCCGTCGACGCCGGCGAGGAGCAGGGGCAGCGCGACATTCTCGAGGACGTCGAGCGGGGCGAGCAGGCTGGGCCCCTGCAGAACCAGGGCCACGGGCCCCGGCCGCAGCGCCGCGCGGCCGCCCAGCGCCGGCCAGGTGACGCTGCCACTGGTGGGCATGTCGATGCCGGCGAGGAGGTGGAGCAGGGTGGACTTGCCCGAACCCGAGGGCCCGGTGACGGCCACGCGGTCGCCCGCCCCCACCGCGCAGTCGGTGTGGTGCAGCGCCACCACCGTGCGCTCACCGCTGCCGTGCACCCGGGCGGCGCCCTGGCAGACGGCGAGGAGCCGGCTCACGACTCGACCCGCCCGTCGCGCAGCCGCACCGTCCGATCGGCGGCCGCGGCCACGGCGGCGCTGTGTGTGACCACGACCACGGCGGTGCCGGCGGCGGCGCGTTCGCGCAGCACCTCCAGGACACCCGCCTCGGTGGCCTCGTCGACCTCGCCGGTGGGTTCGTCGGCGAGCACCACCAGCGGCTCGTTGGCCAGTGCCACGGCCAGCCCGGCGCGCGCCGTCTCACCGCCCGACAGGGTCGAGGGCCGGGCGTGGGCACGGCCGAGCAGGCCCAGGCTGTCGAGGATGGCGTCGGCGCGCCGGCGGTCGGGCCGGCCCGCCAGCCGCTGCACGAGGAGCACGTTGCCGGCCACGTCGAGATGCTCGACCAGATTCGCGGCCTGGAAGAGCATGCCGATGCGGCCTGCCCGGATGGCCGCCCGCTCTGCCTCGGTGCGGCGCGAGAGGCGCTCGCCGCCGACGCGCACGGTGCCGCCGTCGGGGTCGTCGAGGCCGGCCAGGCAGGCCAGCAGTGTCGACTTCCCGGAACCGGACGGGCCCACCACGGCGACCACCTCCCCGACCTGCGCGACCATGGAGACGCCGCGCAGCGCCAGCACCTCCTCGTCGCCGCTGTGGAAGAAGCGGTAGAGCTCCGCCGCCTCGACACCCGGCGCCCGGGTCACGACCACTGGAAGGAGTCGGTGACCTTGCGCCAGGGATCGACGTTGTCGGAGCCGGCCGCGGCGGACAGCGTCAGCACCGCCTCGCTTCCCGAGCGCCAGAACTCGTAGCGCTCGACGTCGAGGCGCACCACCTTGCCGGTGACGGGGTCGGTGGGGCTGTCCGCCTGGTAGGTGATGAGGACAGCGGTCCCGGCGCTGCGGCTCACCGAGATGACCCTGGCACCCGAGACCCCGGCTCCCGCCGACATCACCTGGGGCACCTCCGTGCTGGTGGCGCTGTCGACCGTCGGCGCCGAGGCCGCCGGCAGCACCTCGAGCCGGATGCTGTTGAAGTTGGACGTGAAGGTCACCACCCCGCCCTGTTCGCGTCGTGCCCAGCCTTCGGGAACGTTGACCCTGAATCGCGACCCGGGACCGGCGGTGGCGACGAAGGCCTGCGTGTCCGGGATGTCCCCGGCGACGTTCGACTCGGTGGCCGCCGAGGAGGCCGACGACGCCGGCCGGCCTGTGCCTGCGGCCGAGGCCGGCGGCGAGGCCCCGACGCCGGGCGAGGCCGGCGGGCTGGAGGCGCTGTCACCGGATCCGCAGGCGGCGAGGAGGAGCCAGGCGGCGATGAGGACGGACGCGAGGGCGGCACGGATCATTGACAGGCGGGGCCTCCGGTCGGACGGACGCCCCCGGAGCCTACCGGTACTGGCCCGCGATCGACGAGTTCAGCTAGGCTGAAGGCATGAGCGAGCCCGCCAACGACGATGAGCGCATGGTCCTTCAGGCCATCGCACGGGTGAAGCAGGCAGGCACCACCAACCTGCGCGACCGCATGAATGTCGCCGCCCTCTGCAAGGCCAACGGCGACATCCTGGTCGCCGACTGGATCCTCGACAACCCCAGGGTCTACGCCGGCCTCATCGCCAGCAACTACAACGAAGAGGGCGGCACCTCACTCTCCTGAGCGGGAGCCTTGCCTGAGGGCAAGGCAACCCTGCGTCGGTGGTGGCGAAGGCCTCCCCGGCGGCGAGGGCGGAGCGGAACGCCCGACGCGACCATCGGGGTAGCCGGCAGCCGCCGGCGTCACCCCGGAGATGAGTCGTATGGCCGCGATCGTGACCAGCAGGGCGTCCGCCGCGATCGGCGCAGGCGGCGACCAGCAGACCAGCACTCCCGCCGCCGCGGCCACGCCGTGGGCGCAGTTGCGGGATGCGCTCGCCGCGGCGGTCGCCACCCCACATCCCGGACGCGCCAACCAGCTCATCACCGCGCTCCATCACCAGCTCTCGCTCCGGCTCGCCCGCCGCCTCGGTGCCGACTCCGGGGCCAACTTCCACACCTGGGCGGTGTGGGGCTCGCTCGAGGCCGGGGTGACCATCGCCGGCCGCCAGGCCTGGCGGATCATCGGATGCCTGGCCGCCGCGATCACCGGCATGGTCGCCGCCGGCTGCATGCTCGCCGGCCACGCGCCGTCAGCGGCGCCCGTGGCCGCGGGCATGGTGGTGGTGAGCGCCGGCGCGCTGACCCAGGCGAGGACGCGCCGGCATATATCCGAGGGCAATCGCATCGTCATCGAGGAGATTGGAGCGGCGACCATCACGTTTCTGGAGCACCTCGACAACGCCACCTCGCCAGATCCCGCCGCGCTCGGTGAGCTGGTCAACATCCTCCGCCAGGGCGCCCGCGCCGGCGAGAGGTCCCTCCTCGCGGAGGCGTTCTCGGCCTACCACGAGGCGACGTTCGAGGACGACCGCAAGCGGTGTCACGAACTCGTCTTCACCGGGAACTGTCTGGCGGTGTGGCACGAGCACGTGCGCCTGCAGCATCACATCGAGTGCGCCATGCCGGTTGGGCTGCGGCGCTGGATGACCTCGCGACTGCTCGACTTCCGAGTCGGCGCCGAGCATCTCCATGTGGCTCGCGACCTCGTCCCTGTCGGCGCCTGCGCCGCCGCCGACACCCTGGCCGAGCTGCAGGAGCCGCGGGCCGTCGCCATCGCCGCCGAGATGCGGCGGCCCGGCCGCGCCGCCGGCACCGGAGCCGGCAGCGCGGCGGCCGACTGGGCCGCCTTCACGGACCGCATGAACTACATCGGCGAACTCTTCCGGTCGCGCCACTCCGCGATCGAGGTCTTCGCCGACCCGCCTTCGAGCCGCAGCGGAGCCGGCGCCGTCATGCCGGCTCTCCGGCTCCGGCCCCGGGTCCGGGCCGGCGCGTCAGGCGCCCCGCTGCCCGCGTGACGGCGCACCGTCGGCGATGCCGACGGCCGCAGGCTCTGGCGCGCCGGCGCTGCGGCCGCCCACCTCGGCGTCGTGCGGGGCCGGCCGATCGCGCCGCCTCAGCCGGCGGACCAGCCGGTGAGCAGCCGTGCGGTAGTCGGCGCTGAAGAGCCCCTCCCCCAGGGTGGCTCCGGCGATCCTGCGCGAGGCCACCACGTAGCCGACGAGGCCGATGGTGGTCACCAGGATGGCGTCGTTCAGCCGGCCGAAGGGATGCCCCGGGTTCACCACCCGGGCGATGAGCCGCTCGACACCGGCGATCAGCGTCACCAGGATGCCGGCGTCCAGCCCCAGGGCGAGCGGCAGGCGGACCGCCCCGGGCAAGCCCGCCAGCGGGTGCTCCTCGCGCTCGGCGCGGGGGATGCGGCTGACTGCAAGAAAGGCACCGAGTCCGAGCGCGAGCAGCAGCACGCCGCTGACGGCCAGTCCGTCGACCTGGCCGATGACGTGCTCTGCGGGGAGCCCGACGAGGGCACCGAGGGCAGTGAGCACGCTCAGCCACACCACCAGGGCGGGCAGCGCGCCACTCAGGAAGCGCCGCAGGTCGACGCCGGCACCGCCGGCGACCAGGGTGGCGTAGGTGCGCACCCCCGGCAGCACACGGGTCACCCCGATCTGGACCGGACCGGCGGAGCGGAGGCGGGCCGCGGCCTTCTCGTAGGTCTTCTCGGCATGCAGGCGGCGCGCCAGTGAGCTGAGCTGGGTGCTGCCGAGCAACCGCGCCCAGCCGAAGCCGCTCAGCATCCCCGCGGTCATGGCCACCAACGCCAGGGGAAGGTAGACGAAGGGGCTGAGCGTCCCGGTGCCGATCAACAGCCCGCCGACCAGCAGCAGCAGCTCGTTCGGCGCCAGCGGGAGCGGCAGCCCCGCCTCATCAACGAACAGGAGCGCGCACAGCAGGACGATGGCCAGGGTGCTGTCGAGCCCGTTGATGAACGAGACCACGAACGGTCAGCCCACCGGCTGCGGGTCGGGGACGATATGCGGCACCGGGTCGTCGACCATCGCCCCCTCCTCGTCGATGTCGGTGATCTCCTCCCCCAGCCGGGGCAGCGCGTCGGCGTGGATGGCGCCCGCCTCGTCCGTGGTCAGCGGCGCGTCGCCCCGCCGGGACCGGTACAGCGCGCCGAGGAAGATGTTGACCATGGCCGCCACCGGGACCGCGAAGAGGGCGCCCACGATGCCGCCGATCTCGGCCCCGATGAGCAGCGCTGCCAGCGCGGCGAGCGGATGCAGGCGCACCACATGGGCGTTCACACGAGGCCCGACGACGTAGGCGTCAAGGGCGTGGCCACCGAGCCCGACCACGGCGGCGAGGAGCGCCAACGAGGGGCTCTGCACCAGGGCGACGGCGACGATCAGGACCATGGAGATGGTTGCGCCCACCAGTGGCAGGAACTCGAGGAGGGCGGCGAGGACGCCGAGCAGGATGGCGTAGTGAATGCCCAGCACGCTCAGCGAGATGCCGATGTATGCCCCCATCAGCGCCGACATGATCAGCTGGCCGCGTACGTAGGCACCCAGCGTGCTCCCCAGCGCCACCAGGGTGAAGTCGAAGAGGTGGGTGTGCCGCGGGAACAGGCGGCGGGCGGAGGCGATCAGCTCCCGGCCCTGGGCCAGCAGATAGATCGAGATGACCAGGATGAGCAGCAGGTCGACAACCACGGTGATGGTGCCGGTGAGGACGCTGATCGCCGAGCCGGCGATTCCCGACCCGCCGCTGCCCAGGCTATGGAGGTCGAGTGGGATGCCGCGCGTCGCCAGGTTCGACTGCAGGCCGTCCGCCGCGGACCGCGCCCTGTCGGTCAGCGCCGGGAGCGCCTGCGCCTGGTCGACGATGCTGGGCGTGACCAGGGCGACCAGGCCGGCGAGCACCAGCAGCATGCCCAGGTACAGAGCCAGGACCGCGGCGATGCGGTGGGTGCGAAACGGCGCCACCCGCTGCATGGCATCGATGACCGGCGTCAGCAGCAGGGCGAGGATGGAGGCGAAGACGAACAGCAGGACGACGCTGAAGACGTGCGCCACCAGGAAGGAGGCACGGTCGTTGATCTCCACAACGCACAGGGCGATCAGCAGGTAGAGCAGGATCCTGGCCGGACGCTCGTAGAAGTGCCAGCGGGACTGGCCCCGGGACTCCGCTCCGGACGTTCTCGTCGCTTGCTCCACGTGGGACACTCCTCGTTCGGACTGGGACAGGGTGTCACCGGCGCGCAGCCCCGCGTGACTGACTTGATAGCTACCATATGAATTTATAGCGGTATTGTCAAGTTGGCAGTTGATGAAGGACCCGGGCCGGCGGCCGACGCCGGTTCATCGAGGCGTCGGTTGGGTGCACGGCGCCCAGCCCGCGCCGGCGCGGTTTGGGCGCTACGGACGAGGGCCTCCGCGCCGGCAACAGCCTACCCTGCCGGCGTGTCACTTTCCAACCGAGGCCCGCGATCCTGCTCGTGCGGCGGCGCACGGCGGTGGGCGCTGGTCGAAGGACTGGATCACGTCCGGGCGCACTGTCTGCGCTGCGGTCTCGCCGCCGGGGAGGTGATGAGCGCCGCCGCCCGGACCACGGGCGCGGAGCCGCCGGGAGGCCGCCGGCTGGAGCGGGTGCGCTGGATCGCCCACGCCGGCATGGCTGCCGCCCACGACGCTCGAACCCCGACGCGCACCTCGCTCGACCGCGCGCTCACTGTCCGCGCCGACACCGTCGAGCTCGACGCCTGCGCGACGCTGGACGGTCACGTCGTCGTCCGCCACGACGTGCGCGTCGCCGGCGGCCGCCGCCACGTCCACCAGATGACGCTGGCCGAGCTCCGCTCTCTCCAGCCGACGACGCTGACCCTGCCCGAGGCCGTCGAGCATCTCGGGTCCGACGTCGAGATCCTCATCGACGTCAAGGATTCGCGCGCCACCGTCCCGTTGGTGCGGTGGCTGCGCCGGCGCCGCACGCGCTCCGGTCTGGTGGTGTGCTGCCCGGATCCCGGAGTGCTCGTCGAGCTGCGCACGGCAGCGCCCGCCGTGGAACGCTGGCAGTCGTTGCCCCGGGTGGGCTCGACGCGGGCGGGGGCGATGGCCCGGGTTCTGAGGGCGCTCGCCGAGACCTGCGCGGCCGGACGTGCCGGCTCCGTGGCCGCCGAGTTGCGCTCCGCGGGCGGGGCGCTGAGGAGCTCGCCGCGCACCGCCGCCTGCCACGTGGTCGGATCACCGTGGCGGCGCGATCTACCCGTCGTCCTCGGTGGCCTGACCGGATCCGTCGGGGCGGCAGGCCTGAGCATCGACCACCGCCTGGTGTCGCCGGAGCTCTGCGACGAGGCGGCGCGCCGCGGGCTGCGCCTGGTGGCGTGGACCGTCAACGCCGCCGACCATCTGGCGCGCGTCGTCGGCTGCGGGGTGCGCGAGGTCACCACCGACGAGGTGGTCAGGATGCGCCTGGCGCTGGCCGGCGTCGCCGGCTGAGCCCACGCCGCTAGGTCTCGCCGC
>JRHI01000933.1_pt1 | contig 28299 bp, 26 predicted proteins | sample 215371 | NCBI WGS metagenome assembly JRHI01 (sample SAMN02929681, study PRJNA255918) | sediment metagenome | biome: cave system; feature: Ice Cave; material: Sediment; isolation source: sediment from deep within a dark volcanic ice cave with no known source of... ...
AGGTTACGCCGTGGAAGGTGGGGTCGGCGCAGCGCTTACCGAGCATCGCGGTCGCCGGCGGCTTAACCTTCGCTCGGGCACTCGTGCGCACAGGTAATCGGGAACTGGGGAACTGGCGGGCGGGTTATTTTCTGCGCTTGTTTTCGAGGTTGCCGCTCTTAGTTTTGCTGCACCCTGTTTTTGATCGGCTTACCTGCTGCTGCACCACCCCACTGCCCCACCAAAGTGTGGTGGTGCAGCAGGGATGGATGCAGACATTCGGAGGTCAGTTTGCAGCACCTGCTGCACCCTGCTGCACTCCCCGGTGCAGCGGTGCAGCAACCGGCCTCAGGAACTTCTTGTCTAGGCGGTGCTTGTCCTTGGCCACGTACTCTTCAAACAGGCCCGCCGCCTTCCACAGTTTTAGAAGCTGTTGAAGGTGGCAGCCGCCGACCGGGCAGTCGGGGTCGATCTCAAGCGCCTTGCCTATCGGTCGGCCTATCCAGTCGTCAGCCTGCGAGTCGGCCCGCCATTTCCCCTCGCGGGTCGCCTCCTGTGCCCTCTGGCGGGCGTCTGCCGGCAAACCAGCCTCAGGATCGTCCGGCCACTTCCAAGCCCCAGCAACGCCCACGTTGTCGCCGGCGAGGTTGGCCCGCGCGTTTCCGAGCGACACGTCATTCAGCTCGAACCAGCTCGCTTTGGCCGGTGCCTTCATCATGTTGCTCTTGCCATTGTCGAGCCTGAAGTAAGCGCCTCGGTTCTCAGGAAGCACGCGAGCGCTGTTCGCCTCTTCCTTTGTCATTGAGTTGATGACCCGAACAGAGCGAGCGGCGCCGTGCAGCGAGCTAGCGCCACGCATGTCTTCCGCCGTCACTTCGAGCCCGCCCGTCTTCCGGACGTGGTGCAACAGCTCAACAGCCACGCCGGCCTTGCGTGCGATCTCTCGGAAGACGTTGCACACAGCGTGGATCCGAACGTTGTCGTTCTCAGAGATGCCGTGTGACCGGATGAACGGGTCCGCGATAAACACGTCGATCCGCTTTGCCTTCAGCTCGGCGATCAGAGCGTCCCTGACCGGCTCATCGATTGTCAGACCCTGCCGGCTCTCCTTTGCCAGCATGATCTTCGAGTCGTCGCCCGTTCCAACGAACAGCCGCCCCTCGATCTCTTCTCGCTTGATGCCGAAGTGCCTACACGCGGCTTGGATGCGCCGCCTCACCTCGTCGAGCGGGTCTTCTCCGTTCCAATAGTAGACTCGCAGCTGTTCAGCCTTTGGCTCAGTATCTGGTTTCTCAGCCAACAGTCGCCGGCCTGTCACCATTTCGAGCGCTTCGACCAATGCCAGCGAGGTCTTGCCCTTGCCGCCGGGCGAAGCCGTGACGGTCACGAACTCGCGTATATGGTGATGACTTCGCCCGAGCCACTGTCGCGGCTCGATCTTCTCGGCCTCGGTCCACTCGTAAGCTCGAACCTCGAACGCCGGTGGCTCAGTAGACGATTTGCCCGTCTGCGCAGCCCCAGCGCCGCTCGTCGGCTCGCTCCCCTGGTTCTCGTTCGCCGCCGCCTCGAAGATGTCTTCAAACTCAATATCAATCGCCGTCCAGCCCTTTTGCCGAGCACGCCAGACAATTGACGCTGCGGTTTTGACCTTGCCCTTGGCGCGCTTGAGCGAGTCCCACGTCGCATCTTGCATCTCAGGATCGAAGTTATCGGCTGTCTCGCTCCACTCGTCGGCGGCGTCGCGACCGGCTTCGCCGTAGCTCGCTTCCTTGTCGTGCTCCGCGAGATACTTCAGCGCGCTAACAGTCACTTCGAGCGGAGGCGGCACCTCGCGCGCTGTTGTGTCTGTCGCGTCTGTTGGGGCCGCGTCGACGGCACCAGAGAAGCGAACGAAGTCCGGCAGGGGCGCAATCGGCAGGTCGCGCAACAGTCGATAAGGCTTGCCGTCGACTGTGCAGCCAGGTCCGACGACGTACGCGGTCTTGCCGGCTTTGATGTCGATGCACGAGGGATCAGCTCCCGATTTGAACGCCTTGTTCTTGTTCTCGGTCTCACCCTCGAAGAAAATGTGAAAGCCGCCATTGGCTGATCCGTTGGCGAGTGTGTCAGGCGTCTCGTCGAAGCCCATCACAACACTCAGCTCGAATTGCCAGTGCTCGCCCTTGCGAACGTCAACGTCAACGCAGGTGCGCCCGCCGAGCGCTAGGCCGTAGTTGATGACCGGGTAGTCGCGGAACCATCGCTTGATTGTGGGCGCGTGGTTCGTTGCCCTGAGCGTGCCGCCGTTCAGCGGATGCCCCGGAGTCGCGAACTGCGGCTTGCCGCCTCCGTCTTTACTGAAGGCGCGCTTCTCATTCGGCCGCACCGGCAGAATGAGAAAGCCTTTCGACAGGAAGTAGAGCGCGAAGTCGAGCTTGGTCTTCGGTGTCTCGACGACGCGGAGCTGTGGGGGCTTGCGCGGCCCAAGTGCGAACGTCTCGGCGTCGATCTCGGGCTTACCGTTTTGTGCGGTGTCGGTCATTCCCCGTCCCCCTCGTCGAAGTCCCACTCCTGACGGCGGCGCGTTTCAGCTACGCACGCGGGGCAGGAGCAGTTGGGGCCGGGGCCGGTCGGCCAATGTGGGCCGGTGACCATCCACACGGCCTCGTCAAGCGCGTTCCAATTAGGCATGACTGTTCGATCTCCTAAACTGTTGCAGGAGCGATCAGTCGTGTCGTGTTTGGAGTTGCAATTCTCGGCTATTGCCGCTAGATTGCTGGTGCTGATTGACTACGAAAGACCGCTCAAAGTTGAAACCCCCAGCCGTTCACCGGGGGTTTTTTTTATGCGGCTTCACGAGTTTCGGCCCAATGCTCAATAGCGGCAAGATGCCAGCCTATGCGCTTCGGTCCGAGCTTTACCGGTTTCGGAAAAAGTCCTTGGGCCTTCCAATTGTAAATGGTTGAGCGCGATGTGCCGACCATTCGGCACACGTCGCTGATGGTCAGCAGAAGCAGAGGCGCTTCCGACGACCTTCTGTTGCGTTTCATAACCGTTCATCCTTTTTGTTGGGAGCCGTGTATATGGCTTTGCACAACAGGAAAAGTGTGAGGACGGTTCTCCTGTCAATAGCACCGTTCGTCAACACTGGCATTCAGTGTTGACGAAATTGGACCGCAACGCTCGGAAACCCCCGTATTCATTGGCCCAACTTTATTTTCGATTAGACTAGTTTCGCGCTATCTCCCGCCCAGCTCGCCAGAGGTGCGTGAAACGCCCGTGAAATCAGGAGATATAGAAGGGTGTCAATTCGAGCTTGAAATGATTTCGGCGAGTTTAGCGCTCCACGTATCGAGCGCTTCGCGCTTCTCTTTGTCCCAACTGTAATGAATGTAGACCTTGCCGGTGACTGTTCCTTTGGTCGCGCTGACGTGATTTAGCACCAGCGAAATCGAATGCGGATTGACCCCTAATTCTGCCATCCGTGACGCCGCGGTGCGCCGCAGATCGTGCACGCGAAAGTTCTTCAGCCCAATCGCCGGGCGGGCGCGATCAAGTGCCTTCGTAGGCGCGCTGGCATCGACGGGACTATCGCCTTGCGGGTTCGGGAACAGCCACGGACTGTTGCAAGCGATCTCCCGCGCCTCGCTAATGACGCGAAGAGCCAACGGCGACAGCGGCACGCGGTTTGGTTCGCCATTCTTCGTTCGCTCACCCGGGATGACCCATATCGGCGCCGGCCCGCTCAGATCGAACTCGCTCATCGCCGCTTCGGCCACTTCGCCAATGCGCTGTCCCGTAACAAGTGACAGCTTAAGCGTGAGGGCAGTTGCCCGGCGCATGGGAAAATCATCCGCCGAACGTCGCAGCTTTGTCCGTTTCACCGGCGCCCTGTCTAAGGCGCGCCACAGCGTTCGTATCTCGTCATCGGAGAGTACGCGTTCTCGCGGCTTCTCTTTCTTGATCGGCGGCGGCAGCCCGAACAAAGGGTTGCTTGCGATCAGGTCGCGGCCCAGCGCCCAATTCAAAATCGACCGCACCAGCTCGAAGACACGGTTAGGCCGATGCGTCAGTTTCCGCGCTGCCGATTTCCTCTTCGCCCGCGCATCCGGCGCCACAGCTACCGCGTCGAGCATGCGAATGATGTCTCGCTTGGTAAGCTCGGTCGCCTTCATTGAGCCGATCTGAGGCAGTACATGCCGCCGCAACATGGCCTGATCGTCTTCAACGGTGCGCCAGCCCTTGTTGGGTTTCGCGTGCCTCTGGGTCCATTCTTCGACGACATCGGCGAAAGTCGGGGCGTCTTTGCGCTCCTGAATGCCCCCGGCAGGGTCGGCGCCCCGGGAAATGGCCGCTATGGCCTCTAGCGCGCGCGTACGGGCCTCTTCCAAGCTGATGGTGGGATAGGAGCCCAGCGTGCAGCGCCGCCTCCTGCCGTCGCTCTTACGGCGATACCTGAGCGCCCAAGTCTTGACCCCGCTTCGAGTGACGCGGAGCTGAAGACCCGTGACCTTGTCGTCTGCAATATCCTGACGATGTTGCTCGGACCGGAAGGTCGCAACGGTGCGGGCAGTTAGCCGGGCCGGGGTCCCAATGGGGTCCCGTTTTGACGACGTTCGCCGCTCACCAGATGCCACGGGCAAAAACTCGCGCTGGAAAAAGCCTTGAATATCAATAGTCGTTGTCCGAGACGATTCAACGGAGTCCAACAAAATACGTGTGGAAGGTTCTCATAACCTGAAGGTCGCAGGTTCAAATCCTGCCCCCGCAACCATAGAATTTCAGTAGCAATCTCTCCGTCATCCTCTCAACTGGCCCTGGCTCACGCTGGGATCATTTTCTTGGTGCCGCCGATGGTGGTTCCCGCTCAGAAGGTGGCCTTGTCGCGGTTCCGTTGAGATCGGCGTCCTCCAAGTTTGCTCCCGACAGGTTGGCACCGCGAAGCACTGCCCGTGAGAGATCGGCTCCCGCAAGGTTTGCGTCAGCGAGGTCGGCGCCGCTCAGATCGGCGAACGCCAGATTGACTCGCGACAGGTCGGCACGTCGAAGGCCTGCGTTCGCCAAGATCGCCCCCGCGAGGTCCGTCTGTTGGGGCGTTTTGAGTTCGTTTCCAGGCTCGGCCGGACCCAAGCGCGCATCCGCGAAGTTGGCGCCGCGTAGATCGGCGCGGCTCAGGCGAGCCATAATCCGAGCGCCGCTCAGATTCGCGCCAGAGAAGTTCGGCGCGTTCGTCGAGTGAGCCTCGAAATCGAGAGTGCCCACCGCATGGTACAAGCTCGCACCCTCAAGGTTCGCTCCGCTGAAATTTGCGCGAGTCAAGCGTGTGCGATCGAGCTTTGCGCCGCTGAGATCAGCCTTGGAGAGATTCGCATCGGTTAAGTCCGCTCCGAGCAGGTTTGCTCCCGTGAGCCGGGCCTGCTTGAAGTCGAGTCCGCTCAGGTCCAGCGACGAGAGGTCCTTGCCGGCGAAGTCGGGCCGGCTTGCCGGTGGTGCCTTGAATAGCGTTTCCACCACCTGACGAAGCGTCAGATCGCTGGCGTTGGCCGGCGCAAGCGTCAAGGAAGATGCGAGTAGAAATGCCAGCGCGGCGATGCTCTGCCGCGTGCGGCGCGTCTGGTCGTTCATCGGCGGACATTAGCACGCGGCTTGCTTGCCGCCGATGATGCTGCGCATCAGGGGCGGCGGCGATGACTGGCCGTCAAAACTGGCCGTGCGGGATCAGAACGCCGATACCCAGCATGGCGACAACAACGAGCGTCCCGCGGAACAGCCAACGGCGCGCCGTGCGGCGTGGGCGTTCGAGTTCTCCGAGCTTACGACTCACCGCTTCGAAGCTGTTGTAGGCGTGGTAGTCGCCGGTCGCGTGAGCCTCGATGCGATCTAGCCGACCCTTGAGATCGCGGCAGATGCGAGCGACCTCTTCGAGCTTGCTCTCCTTGGCACGCTGTTCGTTTTGCTGGAAGGCGTGCAGTCGATGGTCTTGCCCCGCGGTCTCGTGAATCTCTGCCACCTTGGCGGCAAGCTCACTGACTTCACGCGCCAGTATGCGATGGCCCGCCTGAAGCTGATCGAACTTAACCGCCGTCTCAGCGATGAAGCCATCCCGCTCGGATGTTGAGACGGGCGGGTCGATGATTCCCTGCGATGCGAAAGCCTTGGCAGTACGCAGCGTCACGAGCTTCGGTGTGCCGTCCGTCATGTCCGCCTCCGAATCGTTCGAACAACTGATCGTAGACGGATGACTTCGGACGACTACGACACGGCACGAGTTGCCCCCACTATACACAGTTTGACGTCGGACGATTGGAAGGGCCCCCAGCAGACGGTCGGCAGCGACGGTGGTGGCGGTCCCCACCAGGGCGGGTGACGTCAACCAAATTCAACCTTGCGGCTTAGCCGAGCAGTAAGAAATCTCGCGCAGTCTGACGAGGCTGGAGAACGTCCGAATTCGGACACCTCCGGTAATTGATCGCATGAACTTCGGTGTCTATATCTGAAATAGCTAGTTGGTCTCAGACACAGGAGCCAGGGCGCGATGAATACGAACGCGAACGAGGGCACGACCACATCAGGTGGCCCTCCCTGAAGCCAAATTGTTGGCTCAAGGGGTCCCGCTCTATCTGCGGATAGCCGGCCTTGTGCTGCGCACACTGTTGATTGGTATCTTCGTGGTGCTGGTGGCACACGTCAGCAGTCCGCTGAATGAGACAATCTGGTCGGTCTATGAGACGCCTGGGGATCTCATCAGAGTTGTCGTGGGATTGGTCGCGTGCCTTTGGATGCTGATCCACGTTTTCAAGTTACCCCAGGACGCCGAGGCGTATCGGGTCTGGACGTACCTCGGCCTTGTCGTTGTGCCCGTCGTCTTGGTGTGCGTTATCGTCTTCTGGTAACGGTCTCGCCGGCGCTGATCAGGTCGCTGAGCATTACTGGGCCAGCAGAGGTCACCGCTTGGACAGGTGCCAGTTGCGCATCCCGAAGGCTATTGCGAACGCGCTTAAAGCGCCCTGGTCGCGCTCGCCGAACTTGGCCGCGTTGATGACGGCATTGGCCAGCGCGTCGCGCACGCTCCTCCACTCCTCGGGATCGGCCGGCGCTGGATCGAGGCCCAGCTTGCGGCATGCGTCCTCGTAAGCCAGCTGGAGCACCGTAAGCTCCTCTGGTCCAAAACTCGATTCGTACGACCGAAAGCGAGATATGGCGCGACCCCGTCAGTTGGGAGACCAATAGCCCGCAATCGAGGTTTGGCCTACGATTTCCTGACCGTCCGCGCCGACCAGGCGAAGCTGGGTCCCGCTTACGCCGCAGCTCCTGCGCTTCCTGCGCTATTTTCGTTCTTGCGCGCGGCGCAGGGCGGCGGCGAGTGCGTTTTCGACCGGCGGCTCTGACGTTTGACGCGGAGGCGACGCGCTGCTGCGCTGCATCGGCGCGGACTCGGGCGATCGAGCCCTGGCGCCGCCCGAAGTGTCGATCGCGCCCGACTTCATCGTCAGCGCGATGCGCTTCCTTGCCACGTCGACGTCCTTCACCCGTACCTTGACCACGTCGCCGGCCTTCACGACCTCGCGCGGGTCCTTGACGAAGCGGTCGGACAGCTCCGAGACATGCACGAGCCCGTCCTGGTGCACGCCGACATCGACGAAGGCGCCGAACGCCGCAACATTCGTCACGACGCCCTCGAGCTGCATGCCGGGCTTCAGGTCCGCGATCTTGTCGATGCCCTCCTGGAATTTAGCGGTCTTGAACTCGGGCCGCGGGTCGCGCCCGGGCTTCTCCAGCTCGGCCAGGATGTCGGTCACGGTGGGGATGCCGAACGCCGTGTCGGCGAAGTCCGCCGGCTTCAGCGACTTGAGGAATGCCCTGTCGCCGATAATCGATTTGAGCGGCCGCTTGGTCGCCTCGGCGATCTTCTCGACCACCGTGTAGGCCTCGGGATGCACTGCGGACGCATCGAGCGGGTTCTTGCCGTTCATGATGCGCAGGAAGCCCGCCGCCTGCTCGAACGCCTTGGCGCCGAGGCGCGGAACCTTCTTCAAGGCGACGCGGCTCTTGAAGGCGCCGTTCTCGTCGCGGAAGGCGACGATGTTGGAGGCAAGCGTCTGATTGAGGCCCGACACGTGCGCCAGCAGTGGCACCGAGGCTGTGTTGACGTCGACGCCGACCGAGTTGACGCAATCCTCGACCGCCGCATCGAGCGAGCGCGCGAGACCGCTCTGGTCGACGTCGTGCTGATATTGCCCGACGCCGATGGCCTTGGGCTCGATCTTGACGAGCTCGGCCAGCGGATCCTGCAGCCGCCGCGCAATCGACACCGCGCCGCGCAGGCTGACGTCGAGATCGGGAAACTCCTTGGCCGCCAGCTCGGAAGCCGAATAGACCGACGCACCGGCCTCCGACACCATCGCCTTGGTCAGCTTCAGCTCCGGCATCTTGGCCATCAGCTCGGCGACGAGCTTGTCGGTCTCGCGCCCGGCCGTGCCGTTGCCGACGCTGATAATGTCCACCTTGTGCTTCATGCACAGCGACGCCAGGGCGGCGAGCGAGCCCTGCCAATCGCGCTTGGGCTCGTGCGGGTAGATCGTCGTCGTGGCGACAAGCTTACCGGTCTGGTCGACGACGGCGACCTTGACACCGGTGCGGATGCCTGGATCAAGGCCCATGGTCGTCCGCGGGCCTGCCGGCGCCGCGAGCAACAGATCCTTCAGGTTGTTGGAGAACACGCCGATCGCCTCGGCGTCCGCGCGCTCCTTCAACCGCGTCAGCAGACCGGAGTGCAGCGACCCCGCGAGCTTGTCCTTCCACGCGATGCGCACGGTCTCGCCGAGCCACGCATCCGCCGGGCGCCCGCGATCCGCGATGCCGAAGCTGGACTTGATGCGCGCCTCGGCCGGATGCGGCTTGCCCGCCTCGTGCGCAACGTCGAGATCGAGGGAGAGGATACCCTCGTTCATGCCGCGCAGCATGGCGAGAGCGCGATGCGACGGCATGTCCTTGATGCGCTGGCCGAACTCGAAATAGTCGGAGAACTTCGCGCCTTCCTCGCTCTTGCCCTTGCGCACGGCGGATTTCAGGTCGCCCTCGGTCCACAGCCATTCGCGCAGGCCGCCGACCAGCGCGGGCGTCTCGGCGATGCGCTCGATGAGGATGTGGCGTGCGCCTTCCAGCGCGGCTTTGGCGTCGGCAATGCCTTTGCCGGCATCGACGAAGCGGCCGGCTTCCGTCTCGGGATCGAGCGAAGGGTTCTTGAGCAGCGCCTCGCTCAGCGGCTCGAGCCCCGCCTCACGTGCGATCTGCGCCTTGGTCCGCCGCTTCGGCTTGAACGGGGCGTAAAGGTCCTCCAGCTCGACTTTGGTCCCCGCGCCGTTGATGGAGCGCGCGAGCTCGGGCGTGAGCTTGCCGAGGCCGTCGATCGTCTTCAGGACCAGCGCGCGGCGATCCTCCAGCTCGCGCAGGTAGCCGAGCCGCTCCTCGAGCTTGCGCAGCTGCGTGTCGTCGAGGCCGCCCGTCTTCTCCTTGCGGTAGCGGGCGATGAACGGGACCATCGAGCCCTCACCCAGCAGCTCCACGGCCGCCGCCACCTGGCCCGGGGCAACGCCGAGCTCCTCCGCGATGCGCTGGTTGATCTTGTCCATGCTGCGCTCCTATGCCAGCCGCTTTTTATCGTGTCGATGGCGCCGCGTCATACTCCCTCCCGTGCGCCGGGCAATGGGCCAAATCGAGGGCATAAATCTGCATTTGGCCTCCAAAGATCGACGAGGCTTGCGAAGGGTGCTAATGGCCGCCCCTTCCCAACAGAGCACGCGTGCATGGACCCCAAGACCCTGGCCCCCGAAGCGATAGTGCCTACCGAGCAACCGAACGGCGGCGCTGGCATAGCCGACGACGAGCTGGTCCGCCAGATCCGGCGCCGGCGCACGTTCGCCATCATCTCGCATCCTGACGCCGGCAAGACGACGCTGACCGAGAAGCTCCTGCTGTTCGGCGGCGCCATTCAGCTCGCCGGGCAGGTCAAGGCAAAAAAAGACAAGCGCAGCACGCGCTCCGACTGGATGGCCATCGAGCGCGCGCGCGGAATTTCGGTTGCCACCTCGGTGATGACGTTCGAGTACGAGGACGCCGTCCTGAACCTGCTCGACACGCCTGGTCACGAGGATTTCTCCGACCATACGTATCGCACGCTGACAGCCGTCGACTCCGCAATCATGGTCATCGACGCGGCCAAGGGCATCGAGGCGCGCACCCGCAAGCTGTTCGAGGTCTGCCGGCTCCGCGACATCCCCATCATTACGTTCATCAACAAGATGGACCGCGAGAGCCGCGAGCCGCTGGAGCTGCTCGACGAGATCGAAAAGGTGCTCGCGCTCGACACCGCGCCTATGGTCTGGCCGATCGGCAAGGGCAAGGAGTTCCGCGGGACCTACGATTTCCTTCATCCGCGTGTTCGTCGCCTCGAGGGGAACCCCGACGGTCTGCCCGTGTCGGGCCCGGACGATCCGGTCTTCGAACAGCTCATCGAGGCGGACAAGTTGCAGCACTGGCGCGACGAGCTCCACCTCGTGCACGACGCCTGCGGGCGCTTCGATATGAAGGCCTTTCGCGAAGGAACGCTGTCGCCCGTTTACTTCGGCAGCGCGCTCAAGAATTTCGGCGTGCGCGATCTCCTCGATGCGCTGGTGTCTTTTGCGCCCCCGCCGTTGAATCGCAAGGCCGTGACGCGGACGGTGGTGGCCACCGAGCCGGAGATGACCGGGATCGTCTTCAAGATCCAGGCGAACATGGACCCCAACCATCGCGATCGCATTGCGTTCATGCGCGTTTGCTCAGGCCGCCTGACGCGTGGCATGAAGGCAAAGCACGTGCGCACTGGAAAGGTGATGGCGCTGCAGACCCCGCAGTTCTTCTTCGCGCAGGACCGGTCGCTCGTAGAGGAGGCTTACGCCGGCGACGTCGTCGGCATCCCCAACCGCGGCACGCTGCGGATCGGCGACGCGCTGACCGACGGTGAGGACATCCGGTTTCTCGGCATCCCGAGCTTCGCGCCCGAAATCCTGCGCCGCATACGGCTCGAGGATGCGATCCGGGCCAAGAAACTGAAAGAGGCGCTTGCGGAGATGGCCGAAGAGGGCGTCGTCCAGCTCTTCAGTCCGCTCGACGGCTCGCAGCCCATTGTGGGCGTCATCGGCGCCCTGCAGCTCGACGTGCTCAGCGAGCGCCTCACGCACGAGTACGGACTGCAGATCGGGTTTGATGCCGCGCCCTGCGAGATCCTCCGCTGGATCACGTCCGAATCGCCCGGCGCCTTGACGCGCTTCGTCGAGAAATACAGGTCCTCCATCGCCACCGATTCAGAGGGAGACTACGTGTATCTCGCCGCGTCGGTCTTCAGCTTGTCCTATACCCAGGAGCAAAATCCCGAGATCGCGTTCGTCGATATCAAGGCGATCGCCTAGGGCCGCAGAACCGCCCGCCGGAGCCCGCAGCGAAGCTGCCGTATTCGCCTTGGCGCAGAGCGAATCAAAACGCAGCTGGCGCTCTACGAAGACCGCGGTGTCGGGCCAGTTGCCAATGCTCCCCGGACGCGAGAGCGAACGACCGTAGCGAATCGCCAGATTTGCGGTGGAAACCGCGTTGGCGAATCACCGCCACCGTGTGCAAATGCGGCATCGTCCATCAGGCTCGATGAAACGCATGAAAGGCCTGCCACGCCGTTTGATACTGCCCTTCGTTGCAGGTGGGCTCCTCGCTCTTGCGCTATGCACCAGCTCCGAAAGCTTCGGGGAGCCAGGCGTTCTATCTGGCTCGGGAGCTGTGAGGTCGCTCGATGCCGGCATCAACTCCTACCAGGAGGGCGCAATCGAAGCCGCGGTCGAAACGCTGAGCGATGCGCTGTTTCAGGGCGAGCTCTCGCAACAACAATTCGCCGAAGCGTTCTATTACCGCGGCCTCGCGTACCGCGAGCTTGGCAAGCCGGGTCAGGCGATCACGGATTTGACCAAGGCGATGTTGTTCAAGAACGGGTTGTCGAAGGCTCACCTCAAAGTAGCCCTGAGAAACCGTACCGGCGCCTACCGCGAGGCCGGGCTCGCCGCCGGAGAGACGGTGGTCGCACCTGATCCCAGCGACGGCTCGCGCATCCCGGTCCCCTTCTCTGCCGGTCGGGCTCCGGGTACCGTTGCGGTCGCCGAGGATCAGCTGCGCCAGCCTGATCCGTCGCCAACGAATTCGATCGGCTCGGTACCACCACCAGTCCCGCCTGAGACGAAGGGCGACTTCGTCTCGTCGGTGCAGAAGTTGATTCCCGACTGGCCATAGCCACGCCTTCCGAATGACGTTGGTGGCGGCAAGTCCTGTACCCGGGAGCGTCATCCATGGCCGTCACCATCTACCACAACCCCTCATGCGGAACCTCGCGCAACACGCTTGCCATGATCCGGCAGAGCGGCGCGGAGCCGCGCGTCATCGAATACCTGAAGACGCCGCCCTCGCGGCAGGAGCTTGCAAAGCTCATTCGCGCGATGGGGATCGGGCCCCGCGCCCTGCTGCGCGAGAAGGGCACGCCGTACAAGGAGCTCGGCCTCGACGAGGACAAGTGGAGCGACGACGAGCTCATCGACTTCATGATCGCGCATCCGATCCTCATCAACCGGCCGATCGTCGCTACCGAGCGTGGCACGAGGCTGTGTCGCCCGTCGGAAATCGTGCTCGAGATCCTGCCCAAGCCCGACATCGGCGCATTCAGGAAAGAGGATGGCGAGGTCGTCGCCCCAAAAGCCGGCGCACGCAAAAAGTAAGGTTCGTGTAAGCCGGCTCGCCGCTTTATCACCGTGGCGACGGATCACCTTTACGCGCACCGTTAGCTGCACAACAAGCAGGGGTGACGCGTGCAGGATTATCGCGACGGCGAGGCGGACGGGTTCGGAGCGGCCTCCTGGTTCTGCCTGGGACTCGTGGTGATCGCGCTCGTGGCCTCGATCGTGGGCCTCATGGGCATCGGCTAGGTCAGCGCGGCTCGAGCAGGGCGTAGCCGGCAAATTTGCGGAAGGATTCGCGCCGCTCGGGCCGCAGGAACACCTGACGAATGCTCATGATGGATTTGGCGAGCAGTGACAGCGGTAGGCGCCGGCCTAGGCGCTCGGTTTCCTCGGCCAAATAACGGATCTCTTTGCAGAGCCAGCCGTGATTCTCGAAGAAACCCGTCCAGTCGTCGGGCTCGAACTTGAAGGGCGCGTTCTGCATCCTTTTGGCCATTTGCCGCCGGCGATACTTGACCACTTGTGGGGAGATATAATCGACCACCCACCAGCGGACGTGATCGAGCGAGTGCAGATCGTCTGCGAGCGAGCCGACGTCCTCGACGCTGAGATAAGGGATCACGCCCTCGGTGAGCACGAGCATCTTCCTGGCGCGTGCATTGACGCCGGCCAGCATCTGGCGCCGCGTGGATGCATCCGCGAGGTCGAGCTTCACGCGGGCCAGCTCGCAGTGCGGTGTCTCGCCGGCGAGCCGACTCTCCTTGAAGGCAATCATGTCCGGGTAGTCCGCCTCGATCCAAGTGAGCGAGGCGGGAAGCTGCATACGATAGGGTCGCGTGTCGAGCCCGGCGCCGAGGTTGAGGATCGTATCCGCCCCTTGGGCGATCGCCTCGCGGATGAAGTCGTCGATGATACAGGTGCGGATGACGACGGCCCACGTCGTCATGGCCGGCTGCGGCATCGCCTCCGCGATCAGGCGACCATGGTCGCCCGCAAGCACCCCTGCAAGCGGATCACGGAACAGTGCATCCGCCCGTTCGCCCTCGATAGCGCGGTGATGCGCCACCCAGAATGCGGTGTCGGAGACGTTTTCGATGAGGGGAGCAGACATGGGGCGCCGAATGCCGTTTGTTCGTGATTACAATTAGCGGAGCAAGGCGACGGAAATACCCGCCGCTCCCTCCGCGCCAGATCAGCGCGCTCGCGAGGCGTCAGCGCTTGGCGTAGTGGCGGCGCTTGACGTAGTGCGCGCGGTGATGCGAGCCGCCGTGCGAGGCCTCGGCCTTCGGCGGCTCGGTCTGCGCGATCACCTCGACGTGCGACTTTGGCACCAGATGCACCACCTTGAAGCCGTGCGACTTGAGCTCCTTCAGCACCGTCGGCAGCGCCTTTACGGTCTGCTCGTGGATGTCGTGGAAGAGGATGATGCCGCGGTCGACCTTGGTGAGACCCTTGAGCACGTTGTCCACGATCTTGTCCGGCGCCTTGGTCCGCCAATCGAACGAATCGACGTCGGTCGAGAACACCGCGATGTTGCGGGAAGCGAGATACGCGCGCACCTGCTTGGGGTCGCTCAGGTAGGGAAAGCGGAAGAAGGGCGCCACACCGTTGGGAAGGATGGCGTTCTCGGCGGTGATGGTGCTCTCGATCTGTGCCTTTGCGCGTTCCAGCGAGAGCGAGCCGAGGTTGGGATGCGACCAGGTGTGCGTGCCGATGGTATGGCCCTCGGCCTGCACCTGCTTGGCGACGTCCGGGAACTGCTTCGCCATCTCGCCGACGTTGAAGAACGTCGCCTTCGTGCACTGCGCGGCGAGCGCCGCCAGGATTTCCTTGGTGTAGGTCGGGTGCGGCCCGTCGTCGAAGGTCAGGACCACCTCGCCCTTCTGCAGCAGCGTCGTAGGCGGGTACTGGTCCCCAAATAGGGCTCCACCCGCGGTGTCGACCTCGGCCACGCGGGAGACGCCGAGCGCGTCCTCACAACTTGCGGGCTTCTCCTCGGACTTGGCCGGGGCGGTCGCAGGGGGTGTGGCCGGGGCCGCGGCCACAGGCGCAGCTGGGGGCGCAGTCTGAGCGGGGTCCTCGGCGCGCGCGGCCGCGGTCGACAGCACGGCCATCACGGCAAGCGGCAACAGCTTGTTCACGCGCGATCCTCCCCAGTCCCTGCCAAGGTTTTTCGCCTGATTTCCGGGCTGCGGGCAAGCAGCAAGCTTGGCCCGGCTGGCTTAACGTGCGGTTGAAGTGAGGTTGGGGCAAACGCTGCGGTCCGACGGCAACATTCGCAGCGCTTATGCGCTGACCCGTTGTGCTCAGCTGCTGTTTATCGACTCGGCGACCTCGATGATGTCGAGGCGCTCGGACTTCGCGAAGCGGATCATCTCTGCGGTCCCTTTGCCGCCCGGAAAGGCCACGAGCAAATGCTGGTGCCCCTCGGAGATTATCTTTTGGTTGCGCCTTTGCACCGCGAGCTTTCCGTCCTTTGCCCAATTCGCTGGAAAGCCGATGGCGCGCAGGCCGTTTCGATCTGCCCACGCAACCGACAGGAGATCCGCGCCGCTGGCGGCTCCGTGCAGGATGACCTCGATCCCTCGCTCGCGATGCAGTGCACTGAGCACTTCGAAGATTCGGTTGCGATTGGCGTACATTCGGCCGCCGCAAACCAAAACGCGCAAAGACATTCCGTATTGTCCCAAATTCCGGATTGCTGGCTTTCGGAATTAGGCGACGAATACTAGTCGATAGACCGGTAATTGTCGTTGCTCGTCGATGCCGCAACGGGTGCGAGGCGCATTAACCCTTCACGGCAGGATTGCCGCAAAGCGAAAGGCGCGGCCGATAGGCACGCGGCGAGGTTGTCAGGCGGCGCGCCCGGGCTCGGCAGCGCAATTCACCTCGATCAGCACCTGCGCGCCGTCCTCGCTTGCTGCCACGACGCGCCAATCCTCGACGTGGAACAGCGATGTGAATTCGCGCCAGGCGCGAAATTCGTGGTTCACCGAGTAGAACTCGTCGAAGAGGACGAGATAGCGGTAGCGCAGCGGCCCCAGCAGCGTGTCGAGCACGGGGCGGGTCGAGATGTAGATGTCCGCATCCATGTGTACGAGGCGCAGATCGCGCGGCCAGTCGTCCTTCAGGTAGCGGGTAAGCGCTTCGCTGAAGAGCCCTTCCTCGATGCGCACGTTCGGCTGCGGGGGAGGGGGAAACTTGCCCGGAACTCCGCGAGCACCTGCTCTTTTAGCGCGGGATCGTCGGACCAGAGCTCGGCCGGCATCCCGTAACCCTTGATCGAGCTGGCAGGCAGCCCGTCCCACGCTTCCGGAATGCCCTCGAAACAGTCGAAGCCGACGAACTTCATCGTCGCCGGCAGCCGGCTCGCAAAATAGTGGAGCGAGCCGCCATTGTTGGTGCCGAACTCGAGCATGGTGCCCGCCGGGCCGGCCGCGTCGATCCACTGGATCGCGACGTTCCAGATCGAGTGCTTGGGGGGCGCCTTGCTGAAGGTCGGGACGATGATGGTGCGCGGATCGGCATGAACGCGGTCGCGCCAGAAGGTCTGGAAGCGTAGCGTGTTGACGCCCTTCTGCAGGTTCGCCGCGACGTTCTCGAGGCGATCCAGCAGCCCGGCTGGAAGGCCGCTCAAATTCGCCAGAAGCCGCCGCACGCGCCCGGGGTGACGGGGCCGTGGCCGACGTTGCGCGGTGCGTATGGGAAGCGACTTGATCGGCGTGGCCACGTGCAGGAATTCTCCCTCGCAATCCACGCGGCTTATAGCTCAGGCGAGGGCCGCTGTCCCACGCCTGCGCCGAGTATCGGCTTGGATTTATCAGCGTTTCGAAGGGTGAAAGAGCCCCGTCGGCCCTTCGACCCAGAGGACCACGGCTAAGGCCGCGAGGCTCAGACCCGTGAAGCCGAGCGTCAGCGGCAGCACGGTGCCGTCGAACTGGTGACCGACAAGGCCGCCGCACACTGCACCCGCTCCGGTCGTCACGAAACCGATGACGGACGAGGCGAGGCCGGCGTTGTGGCCCTGCGGCTCCATGGCGAGCGCATTGAAGTTCGGCGCAATGAGCCCGAACAGAAAGAAAAGTCCGCCCATACCTGCAAGGAACAGCGGCAGCGTCGCCATGCCGGCGGCGGCCGCGCCGGCGAGCAGAATCGAAAGCACAGCAAAGCCCGTAAGCGCGGTATGCGACAGGCGGCGCATGCCGAGCCGCTCGACCAGGGTGGCGTTGGTGACGGAAGCGATCGCCATCAGCGACGCAACCGCTCCAAACGCCAGGGGAAAGCCCTTGCCGAGATGAAAGACATCGACAAACACCTGCTGCGCGCTGCTGATGTAGCTCATGAGGCATCCGAACAGGAAGCCGGCTGCGAGCGCATAGCCAATCGTCTGCGGCGTCTGCAGGGCGAGCTTCAAGGCCGCGCCGAGGCCGAGCGGCTCGCTGTCGGCACCTTCGCTGTGCGTCTCGGGCAAGCGCAACGCCGTCCACGCCGCGGTCACGAGGCCGACGACCAACAAGGCATCAAAGCTCCAGCGCCAGGTGCCGACCGCAAGCAAGCCCTGGCCGATCGAGGGCGCAAGAACCGGAATGATGATGAACACGGTCATGGCGAACGACATGACGCGGGCCATCTGTCGCCCGACATAGAGATCGCGCACGATCGCGATGGCGATGACGCGCGGAGCGGCGGCGCCGAGACCCTGCAGCGTGCGGGCGGCGAGCAGGACAGGAAAGGTCGAGGCAAGCGAAGCGGCGAGCGAGCCCAAGACGAACAGCGCGAGCCCCGACATGAGCACGGGCTTGCGGCCATATTTGTCGGAGAGGCGCCCATAGCCGAGCTGTCCAAGCGCAAAGCCGATCACATAGCTGATGATGACGATCTGGCGGTCGTTGGGATCGGCGACGCCCATCGCCTCGCCGATCGCGGGCAACGCCGGCAGCATGAGGTCGATCGACATGGCGGTCAGCGCCATCATCAGCGCGATGAGCATGATGAACTCGACCGGCGACAGGGAGAGGCGCGGCGCGGGCACGGCAACGGCGGCGGCCGAGGAGTAGGACGGTTCGGATGGGGTCATGACCCTGCAAATGGGGCCGGTCGCGAGCGGGCGCAATAGCGATTTTGGCCGCACTCGAAAGCCACGCCCGGCTTGTCGCGGCAACGTCCTAGAAGGTCCATTTTCGAAGGTTAATGTGAATGCGAGCGTAAGGAGACTCCGAAGCAACACCCCAAGGGGATTAGGGCCACGCCCGCACTTCGTCCGCGCACGAATTCAACCCCTGCGCTATATAGGATCGCATTGCGGAACAACGAGATTCGGGAGCTCAGGGGATCGTGCGCACCGACCAATATACTGGCACGCCGACGCGGCTAATCGCGGCCCTCGGCGGTGGCCTAATCGCCACGTTCATCGCCGCCGGCCTTCTCGGATCGGCCGCGCCTGCAACCGCCCAGAACGGCTTCGGCAACGTTTTCGGCTACCAGTCGCAGCAGCGCTATAAGCGCCGACCGGTGCAGCGCAACCGCGGGCCCTCGTCAGACGATCAAGGCGCCGACAAGACGGCCGCGAAAAAAGACAAGAAGGAGGAGGCGAAGAAGAACGCCCCGCAGGGCGCTGTCTACGCCGTCATCTCGCTCGCCGACCAACACGTGACTGTCTACGACGCGACGGGCCGCATCGCGCAGTCGCGCATCTCGACCGGCATGCCGGGCCATCCGACTCCGATCGGTCTCTTCAGCATCATCGGCAAGGAGCGCTGGCACCACTCGAATATCTACAGCGGCGCACCGATGCCCTTCATGCAGCGGATCACCTGGTCGGGCGTGGCCATGCACACGGGCGTGGTGCCAGGCTACCCGGCCTCGCATGGCTGCATTCGGCTGCCCGACTCCTTCGCCCAGCAGTTGTGGGGTATGACGCAGATAGGCAACCGCGTCGTCGTCGCCCGGCGCGAAACGATCCCCTCCGAGATCACCAGCGACGCGCTGCCAGTTCCCAAGATGCAACCGGCCCCGGCGGTGCTCCCCGGCAGCCAGCAAGCCACGCTACCGGCGCCGGTAAAGGTGGCAAGCATCGGCGACACGTCGCCGGTAGCGGTCAACGCTACGACGCCTCCCACCGATACCGGAGCTCCGGCCACGGATGCGGCGAAGCTGCTCAACCCCGTCGAATATGCGAAGGCGCTGAAAACGCGCGCGCAGGCGAGCAAGGCAGCAGCCGACCAGGCTGCCAAGGATGCCCTAGCCGCGGCACAGGCCGCAGGAGCCGAGGCGCGCCAGACCGTCGACGACGTCAATAAGGCAGAAGCGGACCTCAAGGCCGCAGAAGCAAAGCTTGCCGCGCTCGTTGCGCAAGCCTCGGCCACCGTCGCGGCTTCCGCCACGCCGGCCACGACCCAGGCGGTCACGGCCCAGCCCGGCGCCACGCCGATCGCAACGCCGCCCGCTCCGGCCGCCGATGCGGCAACCGAGGCCACGGCGGCTGCCGCCGTTGCCGCAGCAGCGAGCGCTCACACCGCCGCGCTGGCCGAAATCGACCGCGCGCGCGCGGCGCTCAACGAGGCGCAGAGTCGCGAGGCCGCGAAGACACCGGCAGCCTTCGCCACGGTTCAAGCATGGAAGAATGCGGTCGCGATCGGCGAGCTTGCCGCCGAAACGGTCAAGGAAGCCGACCGCCGCCTCGAGCCCGTCTCGATCCTGTTCAGCAAAAAGGAAGGCCGCGTCTTCATTCGTCAGGACTGGAAAGAGGTCTTCGAGGCCCCGATCACCTTCAAGGATCCGGATCGGCCCATCGGCACGCATCTCTTCGTCGCCACCAACGCCGATGCCGACGGAAAGGTGAAGTGGTCGGTCATCTCCGTGCCGTCGGGCGCAACGGCCGCCGACGAATCGCCGCGCAAGCGCTCGAAGAACGACAAGCAGGATGAGCCGGCCGTGGCCCCGCCGACGCCCCAGGGCGATACGGCGGCTGCCGCGCTCGATCGGGTCGAGATGCCGGAGGGGCTGCGCGAGCGCATGGCGGAGTTCGTTTGGACCGGCGCCCAGGTCATCGTCACCGACAATGCGCGCAGCGACGAGATGGATACCGACACCGACATCATCGTCTCGACGCGATAGGCTTAACGATGCGGTCACCATGTCCTAGCGAGCTGCCGAAGGCCGTGCGCCGCGGCTTTATGGGCGTCGAGCGCCGGCACGCGCAGTTACTTCGTCCTGCCGACGTGTATCGACCCGGATAACTTACTGTTAGAGCTTGCTTCGTTAGGGTCTCCGGTAGATCTGAATAATCCGGGGTACCCGTGCAAGCGTTTGGCAAATCCGTTCACCCGAAGCTCGACCCAACCGCCGCGCGCAACCTGCACGGCGAGGTGGCCGACGCGCCCAAGGTTGCGGAAACCAGCATGCCGATCCTCGAGGCGCTCGTGTGCGAGACGCACGCGGCGGCCCTGCTCGCGGCCACCATCGCGAGTGCCGTCAACGCCTTCAGGCGGCCGGACACCGAGCGGAGCGAGAGAGAGCTCAAGCCCTACGTGCCGTCCGAGCCGGCGCTGATCTCCGTCTTGCGCAGCCGCATGCTGGAAGCCGACCTCGACCCGGACACGGTCGCAGTCATCGTCGGCTTCTTCGACGACCTTGGGCCGGCGCGCGTTGCGCTCAACCAGTATTTCAGCGACGCCAACAAGCTCGGCGATGAACGCGCCTCTGCGCTGCATCTGCTTACGCTGAGCGATGCCTGGCAGCGCGCCTGCGACGACGCCCTCGTCGCCACCCGCCGGTTGCACGGCTACCTAGGACGGCTGCCCGCCCAGTACACGAGCAACTCCAAGGCTATCATTGGGGTGCTGCAGGTCGTGACGCGCGGCGGCTCGCCCTGCCTCGACGCCAACGGCAAGATCGCCCTCCCCGATCTGCCCCAGAAGCGCTTGTCGGCGCGGCGCACGATCTGCCAGCCGTGCACCATCACTTACAATCGCACGACCGCGCAGGCTTTCGTCCGGGATGTATCGCCCGGCGGCTTCGGCCTCGAGCGCGTGCCCCAGCTCACCCCGAAGACCCTCCTGCTCGTCGAGCTGCCCAGCGGCCGCCGCTTCACCGGCGTCGTGGCCTGGTGCAAGGATTCTACGGCCGGCATGCGCTTCTCCCGCGCCCTTTTGCCGAACGATCCGCTTCTGTCGGGCTGAAACCTCGTCGGAAAACTCGTCTAATTCTGTCTTATAAGCCGGCGGAGGGCACTCACCCTTCTCCGGCAAATATTTGCCGAGTATTTGCCGAGCCGGGGTGCCTGTGGCAGCGTATCGCAAATAGAGCAGAAGGGCCTCGGTCCCTGGGCGGGATCGAAGCGCCTCAGGAGCTGAGGAAACGGTCGTGGCGCGGGCAAATCGGCCGCCGAATGCGTGCGGAATTCGCGTCGCCGCGAGCGCGCTGGCCTCGACGCGCGACGCGGTCGCCGAGCTGAAAGCTGGGCTCGGCGGCGCCGACTTCCAGCACATCATCGTCTTCTTCGCCGTGGATCACGATGCGGCCACCCTCAATCAGGCGCTCGCCGAGGCCTTTCCCGGCGTGCCGGTCTCTGGCTGCACGACCGCCGGCGAGATCGGGCCCACCGGCATGATGCAAGGCGGCATGCTCGCCATCGCCTTTCCCCGCCGCGGTTTCAAGGTCCACAGCGAACTCATCCCCGACATTGGCCGCCTCGGCGTCGAGCGCGCGACCCAGGCCGCCCGCCGGCTCAAATCGCAATTGAGCGTCGAGCCCGATCGCATCCTCAAGGACAACGTGTTCGCGCTTCTCCTGGTCGACGGCCTATCCAACGCAGAGGAGATGGTCGTCGCCGCAATCAACTGGGCCCTCGACGACATCCAGCTCGTCGGCGGTTCAGCCGGCGATGGCCTCTCGTTCCAGCGCACGCAGCTCCTGCATGGCGGCCGGGTGGCCGAGCGCGCAGCGATCCTGATGATGATCGAGAGCGAGTTCCCCTTCTGCGTATTCAAGACGCAGAACTTCGAGCCCACTCCGATCAAGCTCGTCGTTACCGCGGCCGACGCCGAGAACCGCATCGTCTACGAGCTCAACGCCGAGCCGGCGGCGCGCGAATACGCCTCCGCTATCGGGCTCCTGCCCGACGATCTCGGTCCCTTCAGCTTCGCGTCCTATCCCCTCGTCGTGAAGATCGGCGGCGACTACTACTGCCGTTCGATCCGCAACATGAACCCCGACGGCAGTCTCTCGTTCTTTTGTGCCATAGACGAAGGTCTAGTCTTCACCGTCGCGCGGCCGCAGGACATGCTGCGCTCCACCGCCAGCATGCTGGAGGAGCTCGACGCCAAGCTCGGCGGCATCGACCTAGTCGTCGGATTCGATTGCATCCTGCGCCGCCTTGACGCGGAGACGCGCCAGATCCGTCATCAAATGAGCGAGCTTTATCGGGAATATTCGGTCGCCGGCTTCCAGACCTACGGTGAGCAGTTCAACGCCATGCACTTGAACCAGACCTTGACGGGCATCGCGTTCGGGCAGCGGACGACGGGAAGCTTGCGATGAAGCCTCCGCTCGATGCACCGCGCGCCAGCTCGGATGCCGAGCAGATCGAGCGCCAGCTCGCCAAGCTGACCAAGATCAACGCCGCTCTCATGCAGCGCGTCGAGAAATCGATGGACCAGCAGGCCAACGCGTTCTCGCTGTTCCAGACCGCCATCACGCTCGAAGGCCAGGTGCGAGTACGCACCGATGAACTCAAGACTGCGCTCTCGCGGATCGAGCGCACCAACGACGAGCTGACGACGGCGCGGGATACCTCGGAGCGCGCCAACCGCTTCAAGACGCGCTTCTTCACCGCCGTCGGCCACGACCTGTTGCAGCCTCTGCACGCTGCGCGCCTCTCGGTCAGCGCGCTGACCGACCCGAGCTCGACGCCCGATCAGCGCCGCCTCGCCGACCGCGTGGAGCACGCGCTGACGACCATCGAGGATCTGCTGAAGTCGATCCTCGACATCTCCAAGCTCGAGGCTGGCGCCATCGTTCCCACCCTGCGCCCCGTTCCGCTCGACGAGCTGTTCGCCTCGCTCACGCTGGGCATCGAACCCTTGGCGCGCCTCAAGAACCTCGCGCTCACCTGGCGCCGCACAGACGTCGCGGTCGTCTCCGATCCGCTGATGCTGCGCCGCATCCTGCAGAACTTGCTGACCAACGCTGTCCAGTACACCGAGCGCGGCGGCATCAAGCTGGCTGCGCGCCGCCGCGGCCCGCTCGTGCGCATCGAGGTCTGGGACACGGGCCCCGGCATCGCCACCGCCGACCAGGTCATGATCTTCGAGGAGTTCCAGCGTGGGCCGATCCCGGATCGGCTGTCGATCGGCGGGTTCGGTCTCGGGCTGTCGATCGTGCAACGCATGGCGGAAACGCTCGACCATCCCCTGGGCTTGTGCTCACGCATGGGCCACGGCACGCGCTTCTCGATCACGGCACCGTTTGCCGGGACCGTCGACAGCACCGCGGAGCGCACCCCGCCGGTGTCTTGCAATGCGACCTACGGATTGAACGGCGCCAAGGTGCTCGTCATCGACAACGACGAGGCCGTGTTGGAGGCGATGCAGTCTGTGCTACAGCGCTGGACTTGCAAGGTCGTGCTGGTGCGCGATCCTGCCGAGCTCGATCGCTTCATCGCCGCCGGCGCGCCCCCCGACATCGTGCTCGCCGACTACCATCTCGATCGCGGCGCCTGCGGCGTTGCTGCCATCGAGCGGGTGCGGGCCGCGGTCGCCGATCCAGAGCTGCCGGCCGTCATCATAACGGCGGACCATTCTCCCACCGTCGCCGACAAGGTACGCGCAGGTGGCTGCGAGCTGCTCTTGAAGCCGGTGAAGCCGGCCGAGCTGCGCGCGCTCATGCACCACCTTGTGCGGCCATTGGCCGCCGCGCTCGGTGACTGAGCGTTAGCTGCTTGGCCCGCGCGGAGCGTGCGCGATAATCGAATCGAAATCGATCTTGGAAGCCTCGATCACCGCTTGCGTACGCGAGGAAACGCGCAACTTGCGCAGGATCTCCGAGACGTGCGCCTTGACCGTCGTCTCGCCCACACCAAGGTCGAAAGCGATCTGCTTGTTGAGCAACCCCTGGCGCAGCATCTGCAGCACGCGCACCTGCTGTGGCGTGAGCGTGGCGAGCCGCGCGCTCAGGTCGGATATGCCGGCGCCCGGCGCATCGGGGCGCGGCGGCTGGTAGCCTTTTGGGAGTACAACGACGCCATCCATGACCGACTGGATGGCGAGTCCGAGATCGGAGCCGCGCGTCGATTTGGAGATGAAGCCCGCCGCCCCGCAGGTCATCACCTCGTGGATGATGCGCGCATCCTCCAGCGCGGAGACGACGACGATCGGCAGCTTGGGGTGGCGGGAGCGCAGCTCGATGAGCCCGTCGAGGCCGCGCGTGCCCGGCATCGACAGGTCGAGCAGCACGAGATCGTAGGGATCGCCCTTGTCGAGGATCGTGCGGGCGGAATCGATCGACGTTGCTTCGGAGACGGATGCTTGCGGGAACGCACCGTGGATGACGAGCTTAAGCGCTTCCACAAAGAGCGGATGGTCGTCGACGATCAGAATTGCCGTCATAGCCGGTGCCTCCGCCGAGGCCATCGTCCCCAACGCTAGTGACCAGGGCTTCTCCTGGCAACGGGCGGGGATCGAAAGCAACCATCCTCGGAGCGAGGCGACTGACCACGCCGGGCCCCGAGCGGCTAAATGATCCACTAAAATACGCTAAAAAACAGCTTCTGATTGTCCACGATCGGCGCCCACGGGCGATACGCACGCCAAACCCCCGGAAACTCTCGGCCGAGCTTGTCCTTGACCGCGGCCACCGTCCGCGCATTCTGCGGCACATGCGCGATTTGCGGGCCCGACTTGGGCCTGCGCAGCGACGAGGACCTATCCCAGCTCATGGCCGGAGCGCTAACCAACAGCCTGCGCCTTGCGAGGGCCGGTACTATCCTTGCCCAGCATGGCGTCCGGTTCGTGCCCAAGGGCGTCCCGGTGCCCTTGGGGCTGCGCCTCGCGCGGCTCGCCACGCTGCCGATCCGCATGGTTGCAGCGCCCTTTCATGCCGGTGAGCCGCCAGAGACGCGCGTCGCTGCCGCGCTGACAAGCCTCGGCCCCAGCTACATCAAGCTCGGACAGTTCCTTTCAACTCGCGCCGACGTGATCGGTCCAGAGCTCGCACGGGACCTGGCGCATTTGCAGGACCGGTTGCCGCCGTTCCCGCAAGCGGAAGCGCGCAAAGCGGTCGAGCAGGCCCTCGGCGGAAAGCTCGAGGATCACTTCGTGGAGTTCGGGCCGCCGGTCGCCGCCGCCTCCATCGCCCAGGTGCACAAGGCCGTCGTCGACGACGGCAACGGCCGGCGCACCGTCGCCGTGAAGATCCTTCGCCCCGGCATCGAGAAGCGCTTCCGCCGCGACCTCGACAGCTACTACTTCGCCGCGCGCCAGATCGAGCGCTTTCATCCGCCCTCGCGGCGCTTGAAGCCGGTCGCCGTCGTCGACAACCTGCGCCACACCACCGAGATCGAGATGGACTTGCGGCTCGAGGCCGCCGCCATCTCCGAGATGGCCGAGAACATCGAGGCTGATGCCGACTTCCTAGTCCCCGAGGTCGACTGGAAGCGCACGGCGCGCCGCGTCCTGACTGTCGAGTGGATCGACGGCATCCCCATCGCCGACGTCGCGCGGCTCGACGCCGCTGGCTTCGATCGCAAGGCGCTCGGCCTCGCGGTCATGCGCGCTTTCCTCAAGCACGCCATGCGCGACGGCTTCTTCCACGCCGACATGCACCAGGGCAACCTGTTCGTCGACGCCAGCGGCCGCGTGGTCGCCGTCGACTTCGGCATCATGGGGCGGCTTGGCGCTAAGGAGCGTCGCTTTCTCGCCGAGATCCTGCACGGGCTCATCACGCGCGACTACATGCGTGCAGCCGAGGTGCACTTCTGGGCCGGCTACGTGCCACCGTACCATCCGGTCGAAGTGTTCGCGCAGGCGCTGCGGGCGATCGGCGAGCCGATCCACGGGCGCACGGCCGAAGAGATTTCCATGGCCGACCTCTTGGGCCAGCTCTTCGCCTACACCGAAGTGTTCGACATGCAGACGCGCCCTGAGCTGATCCTCCTGCAAAAGACGATGGTCGTGGTCGAGGGCGTGGCGCGCGGCCTCGACCCCAGCCTCAACATGTGGACCGCGGCCGAGCCGGTCGCGCGTCAGTGGATCGAGGACAACCTTGGGCCTATGGGACGCCTGCGCGAAGCCGGCGAAGGTGCTTCCGAGATCGGCAAGGCGTTGGCCAACCTGCCGGCGCTGCTGACGCAGGGCCAGCAAACGGCGGTGGCGCTGAATGAGATGGCAAAAAGCGGGTTCCGGCTCGACGAGGAGACGGTGCGCCTCCTCGCTCGCGAGGAGGCGCGGCGCACGCAGTGGGGCCGGGTCGCGCTGTGGATCGGCGCGTTGAGCCTCGCGGTGCTTGCGCTCCTCGCGCTCGGCCGTTAGGGGCTAGCTGTCGAGCCTCCTAATGAAGGGCGCGACAACCGAGGGACCATGACGCCGCGCTACAGGATCGATCCCGGCAAGCTGACGGTCGTGCTGACGAGCTGCGGCCGCTTCGACCTGCTCGCGGAGACAATCGCCTCGTTCCTCGATCACTTCGACGTCGACCGCATCGTCGTCGCCGACGATGCCGGCGACGCGGGTGCCGCCGCCGTGTTCGCCGCCAAGGTCACGAAGGTGGACATGCGCGTGAACGACCCGAGGCGGGGCCAGATGCGCTCCATCGACGGGCTTTATGCATCCGTGCAGACACCCTACGTCGTGCATCTGGAGGATGATTGGAAGTTCACAGGCGGGGTCGACCTCGACAAGGTCGTGCGCTTCCTCGAGGGCCGGCCCGACGTCTCCGTCGTCTGCATCGGCTACCGCTTCGACAAGCGCTTTGCCGCCAGCGCCCGCAAGACGACGCACGAGGGCATCGACTACTGGGTCTGGGACCTCGACGCGCACCCCAAGTGGTTCTCCTATTCGTTCAATCCGTCGGTGGGGCGGCTCGCGTTCTGGCGCGAGCACGGCCCCTACGAGCACTTCAAGACCGAGGAGGGCCTCAGCCAATTCGCCAAGGGGCGGGGCTTGCGCATCGCCATGCTGATCCCGAGCCTCGCCGACCACATCGGGGACGAGCGTCATGCGGAGGATCCCTTCCAACCCAAGCGGGCGAAGACGCCGCTCGCACGCCTGAAGCGCTCGATTGCCAAGCGGTGGGAGCGCATCACCGGGGGCTCGAGCTGATGGGGCTCTCCTGCTGCATCATCTCCCACAACGAGGGCGACCGCATCGAGCGCTGCATCCGCGCCGCGCGCGGCATCGTGGACGAGATCGTCGTCGTCGATTCGGGCTCGACTGATGACACGGTGGCGAAGGCGGAGGCGCTCGGGGCGAAGGTGACGTTCCGCGCCTGGGACGGCTACGGCCCGCAGAAGCGCTTCGCCGAGGACTGCGCGAGCCACGACTGGATCTTGAACCTCGACGCCGACGAGGTGGTTACGCCGGAGCTCGCGCGCGAGATCGCTGCGCTCATGCATTCGCCAGCAGGGCTGCTGCCGGCCTACCGCTTTCGCCAGGTGACGGTCTATCCAGGGCGCGAGCGGCCGCGGCTATGGGCGGACTACCACAACTACGTGCGCCTTTATGACCGCCGGCGCGTGCGCTTTCGGCAGAGCCGCGTGCATGACACGGTCGACACCGGCGACTATCCCGTCGGGCAGCTCGACGGCGTCGCCCTGCACTACTCGTGGCGCTCGCTCGACCACGTCAGGAAAAAGCTCGAGAGCTACACGGATCTGCAGGCGAAGGAGCTCAAGAAGTCGCGCCGTGAGATCCTGTTGCGGCTGCCGTTCGAGTACCCCATCCTGTTCTTCCGCTACTACGTGCTGCGGCGGAACTTCACGGGCAGCCTGTTCGGGGTGCGGATTGCGCACACGATCGCGTGGGCGCGCACGCGGCGGCTGGTGAAGATCATGCGGGCCGGGCGTAAGGCCGGCTAGCGGCCGTGCGCTCGGGCGCCGGGGGGGTCGATTGACCGTACGGAATCGGCCCATGCATCGACTGAACGTCCTGATCTCGGGGGCCGGGATCGCGGGTTGCACGCTCGCCTATTGGTTGGCGCGGTACGGGCATTCCGCGACCGTCGTTGAGCGCAGTGGCGCACTTCGTTCGAGCGGCGCGCCGGTCGATGTCCGCGGACCCGCGGCAGATATCGCGGAACGCATGAACATCGTGCCGCGGCTGCGGGAAGCAAGCACCCGTATTTCGGGCTTGAGCTTTCTCGATCGGGAGGGACGGCGCTCCGCGCATGTCGACCTAGAGGCCCTGCGCCGATCGATCGCGCCCCAGGACATCGAGCTCCCGCGCGGCGACCTCGCGACCATCCTGCATGGGGCATGCCTGCATGGGGCATGCCGGGACGACGCCGAGTTCATCTTCGGGGATTCCATCGCGTCTCTGAAGGATGACGGAAAGGGTGTTGGCCTGCCCCTCATCACGATACCAGGATCTAAGTTAGA
>JRHI01000934.1_pt1 | contig 28297 bp, 21 predicted proteins | sample 215371 | NCBI WGS metagenome assembly JRHI01 (sample SAMN02929681, study PRJNA255918) | sediment metagenome | biome: cave system; feature: Ice Cave; material: Sediment; isolation source: sediment from deep within a dark volcanic ice cave with no known source of... ...
GTGCGCGGTCACGTCGTGAGGTGCGGAGCTACGAGCGTGATTAGCTCGCGCGAAGTAATAATCTTGGTTTTCTTCCAAAACCGTGGGAAATGACGCTGATTGCCGGTAACGAGGTAATCGGCGCCGGCAGCATCGGCGCATTCAAGAAAAATGTTGTCGTCCGGATCGCTGGTAATGTGAAGCCGGCGAGAGGGCGCGACGAAGTGCGCGCGTTTCTTGATGAGGTCGAAAAATTGTGGTCGCAGGCCTCTGCGGATGCGTAGTTCCGGGCGTGACAAGACTTCCCAATATTCTTTCAGGATGGAGTGTGACACATACAAGCGCGCCGGCTTGGTGAGCGCGAGCAAAACTACGGTACGTTGCATTCCGTCGGGTTTAAGCGCGGCGGAGACCAGAACGTTGGTATCAATCACCAACCGAAGCGGGAGCATCAGCGCTTCGATTTATTAGCGCGGGTCGCTGCAATAATCTGGTCGATCTGGCGTGAAGTAAGTGTCTCGGTACCCTTCCGTCGAGAGTCTTCTCCGAGAAGCTTGAGAACTTCGGGCTCTGGTGCGGCCAGCCGCACATAATTCCTGATGCTCATCAGTATGGCCCTGGGTGTACCGCGCTTCTCGATCACCAGCGAATGGCGATCTCTTTCCACCCGATCCAACAGCTTTCCAAAGTTTGCCCGGGCGCGAAGGGCCGAAACGATGATGCTCTGGCTTTTTTGAGGTTTTGGCATAAATATGAACTCTTTAGTTCAACAGCATGAAGTGTACAGTTGGCGCGGGGGAGCTGTCAATGAGCAGCCGGGATTTTCGAGGGGCGTTGGACACTGCTCAAAGCGGATGCGAATTATTTTCTATCTTGCGGGAACGTTGAGAGTTTTGCCCGTCCAACGCCAATTGAATAAATATCCAGCGGGGAGGCTATTCGACTCTGGTACGCGCAGCTGAATCATTGATATTGATCGTATTCTTCAGAGTGATATCCTCCGAAGAATCCCCCACAAGAATGCCAAATGCCCCAGCGGCGACGCGCCAGCTCTTTGTGGCTGCGTCATAGTACGCGAAGGAACGTGCATCGAGAGGGACGGTTAGGCGCTTCGTTTCGCCCGGGTTGAGCATGACCCGCTCAAAGCCCTTCAACTCCTTAGGCGGTCGCGGAACGCTGGCATGCGTGTCCGACACGTAGACCTGCGCCACCGTCGCACCTGGTCTGTCTCCCGTGTTTGCGACGTCAAAGGAGACCGAGTAATACAGGCCGGGGACGCCATCCGCAGGCGTGACCTGTAGATTCGAGTACTTGAATGTGGTGTAAGACAGGCCGTATCCGAACGGAAACAGCGGCTTGATCCCGTTGTGCTCGTATCCGCGATAGCCAACGAACACGCCTTCCCTATAGACGACACGCTGGGAATCGCCTTCAGGATAGTAGTTTGTGAAGGTCGGATTGTCTTCCTCGCGGCGCTCGAAGGTTGCGGGCAGGTGGCCGGACGGATTCACGGCACCAAACAGGATTTCGGCCAACGCCGTACCGCCTTGTTCCCCGGCATACCAGGTTTCCAGGTAGGCGGGCACGCGATCGATCCAGGCGCGGGTGTTCACGTTGCCGCCGGAGGTCACAGCTACGATCGCCTTGTGATTTGCCGCGGACATCTCGCGAATCAATTCATCTTGACCTATAGGTAGATCAAATGTGCGGTCCCCGCCCTCGCTTTCACTGGCGTTGTCGTAACCGGCGGCAATTACGACCATGTCAGCCTTGGCGGCCAGCGCTTTCGCCCTGCTGCTTACGAGTGTGCGCTGATCGGCGATGGCCACTCGCAATTTTCCCCCGATGGGGCCAGTCTGGCAGTCCTCAACAACGACCTTGTGCGGGCCCGCAGACAGATGAATGGTCAAGTGCGGCTGAAAGGCCCGTACCTGCTTCCAGTTGTCAAAGATGAGTTTGTCATCGAGGTAAAGACGGTTGCCCCCGCCTTCCCCCGCGTCCTCCAGAACAACCTCATACGGTCCGTCTGAGGAGGCCCGGTAGTAGCCTGTCCACCGCCGGGACTTGTTGGTTTTTGCCCCTGAGTTGAAGAGCGCAAATGCTGCTTCCGGATCGGCAGCAAAGGTTTCCCAACTGTTCCCCGCATCATTGATGTTCCGTATCTCGCGCGTCGATGCGGGAGCCCCGGAGAGATCGGCGTTCTCGAATGTCTCCAGTTTGACGCCGGGCTTGTCGCCGTCAGCTTCGGTCTGGTAGGTGGTGGTCCGTGCAAGGTCAGACACTGAAGGCAGGCCACGGTCATAGTAGACCGTTACGTCGGGACCGACGAACTTTTGAATGCCTTCAAGATCACTGACCAGGTTGAACGGGCGAACGCCCGCGCTGCCGCCGCCTACCGGCACGCCAGGGAATGCGTCTGGACCAACCACCAGAATCGATTTGATCGCTTCCTTGTCGAGCGGAAGCAGTTTGTCATTGTTCTTAAGAAGGACAGCGCCCTCGCGCGCTGTTTCGAGGGCTACTGCGTGGTTCCTGCCGTTGTAAAGAGAGAGAAACAGATCGGTCTGGTCGTGATCGAGCCATCCGAAACGCGCGGCTGTTTCTAGAATGTGCCGCACCTTCTCATCGATCGTCGCCGTGGTTACCTTACCTTCCTTGATGGCGTGAAGGAGGTTGTTACGGTTCATGAATGCAGCGGTGGGCATCTCAATGTCGAGGCCGCCATTGGCCGCGCCCACCCCGTTGTATGTGCCCACCCAATCGGACATCATGACACCGTCAAAGCCCCACTCCTTGCGAACGATGTTGGTGTTAAATTCTCCATTCTGGGTCATGTGCACGCCGTTGGTGAGGTTGTAGGAGTCCATGATGGCCCCCACATGCGCGCGTTTGACCGCGGCCTCAAAGGCGGGAAGATAGATTTCGCGCAGCGTACGCTCGTCGATGATGGAATCCGAGTCGTGGCGTAGAAACTCCGAATTGTTGCCCAGGAAATGCTTGACGGTTGCGCTGACGCTCTGATTCTGCATGCCATCGATATACCCGACGGCGATGGCAGCGGCCAAAAACGGGTCTTCGCCGAAATACTCGAAGTTGCGGCCGTTGCGCGGCGAGCGGTAGATGTTGACTCCGGGACCGAGCATGAAGTGCACGCCGCGCGCCCGCGCGTCCGTACCGATTGACGCTCCCGCGCGTTCGGCAAGATCCCGATCCCACGAGGCAGCCAGGCCAATGCCGATGCCGTAAGTTGTCGACGGGAAGCCAAGATTGCTCCGCACACCATAGGGACCATCGGACATCTCCAGGGAGGGCAGGTGCAGATTCGGCATGGCTCTGACCGCGAATCCTGTTCCTCCGATGTAGTCCACCTTCTCCTCAATCGTCATTTTGGAGATGATGGCATCCACCCTGGCGCGAATAGCCGCACTATCAGGGGCCGGCGACTGCGCATAGAGGGTACACGCGCCTAGGCAAATTCCAATAATGCAGCATACGATCTTCATAATTCTCCTTGCGTCAAAGCCCGCTCATTTTTCGGATACAGGACCCGGCGGGATTTGCACCACCCTGTTTGTTTCGTTGCCTCGTATCCCTAACGAAACCCTGGTAGATTGCCTCTGAACCGGAGAGTATATCCTTATCAATCTAGCGGTACATGGTTTTACAACAATACAAGATCGCGGGACTGCCAAAATACGCGGAAGTCTTACAAGACGCAATCTTAAGGGATACCCAAATTACCGGTAAGGCGACGCACTCTCGACAATTCACCGTTTTGCGTTACACCCTGAGTCAATAACCCCGTCTAACGATTTCGTCTGTGCTTCCGAACGTAGGTTGTACCACGCGGTATCGTGACCCCAAAAGGTCGCGATACGCCAATGTACTCCGTCCTTTCGTCGCTCCCGCGCGTCTATCCCGATGACGGCTCCTGCGCTATCTTTTATCCAACGTTGTTCTGACCAATCGGAGCCGACAGCATCAGTAGTCTCGGCTTTCTGGTCAGTGCTGGTCGAGATGAAAAATTCAGCACTGGTAGACTCGTCCCCGCGTGGAAATATAAAGTACGAGTGGAAATCATCAGTATCAAATGAGCTGGACTCCATAGTGGTAGGAATGGGAAACAAGACAGAGAAACCGATTCGACCTGCGGGATTCATCTCAGCCCCACACAGGGGAACCAACCAATCACTGGTCTTTGCATCCTCCAGCCTGACTTGAACATGAGCGCCTCCCGGTTCGACGGCGAGCGCGACCGGTCGATAATTTGGGTTTTCAAACCGAACCAATTGGCCAGAGATGGAAAAATTGAATTGCCCCTCGCCATTCGTGACTGTCTGTTGGCGCTCAGGAGGTGAGCCGCCGAGGATGTCGTCAATGACCACAAATTCTTCGATTGGTTTGCCGTCGGGGCCAAGCAAAGTGCCACGGACGTTGAGACTTGCGGAAGGGACGGCGACGTGCGCCGATGGCTTGCTACAACTTGCTATTCGCTAGAGTTAACGGGACCTGTAGCAACTTTCAAACGTCCTACACCTGCGACCATTGACGACCCATTGTTATCGAGTGTGCACCAAATTGTGCAGCAATATTCTGAGGGAGCACCCGAAAACGGACCCGGGGCTTCAACAAATACACATGTGCACATACAATTTTTGCAAAAATGGGATTTGCGAAAAATGCAGTCACGCACAGATGCCGGGGCCCTTGAAAAGTACCCGAAAGGCTAGAATCTGGTAACAAATATACCCGCTGCCAGGACCGTAATGACGCGATCCGTACGATTTCAGGTGTGGTAGAGTCACTGCCAATTTGGCTTTGAGGTGCGTTTATGAACGTCCGGAATTCGCTTTAAAGCGTGACAGCCTGAAGCACGAGCAAACCCATGAAGAATTCCTCTCTGTTTTTGGTCGCTTTGCTGATCTGGAACATTGCAGTTTTTGCAGATCCAACTCCCGCAGCACTGGAAAGATCCCAAGCTCAGTCCCAAACAGAGCCACAGATAGCGAAGGTTGAATCCGAAGTGCGGAAGCGTGGAACAGGTGAAAGGTCTCGAGTTAGAGTGACGCGGAAAAGCGGGTCCCAAGTGAGCGGTTATATCAGCAAAATCGACGAGGCTTCTTTTGTCGTAACAGACAAAAAGACAGGGCAATCGACCGAGATTGCCTATGGGATGTCCGGAAAATCGGTCGAGTCGGATTATCGAAAGGCGGTAAGGTCGCCATTGTAGTAGTTGTTGGTGTTGCCGTAGCCGCAATCATCTTCGGAGCCATCGCATATAAGGTCACACATAACTAGTCGGTTGCCTACTCCCCGATTCAATTAAACAAAACATCGGTAAGTCAATAACGGCTAGAAGGGTCATTGAAATCGAACCCCTCGCCATGCTGGGAAGTTACTGCTATGTCGAGCCGCCAAATTTGCCCCTTTCGGTCGGCAAACTTTGTCTTCCCGGCCTGCGGTGCGGCGGGCATCGAGCGAAAGCATCCCGACCTGGCGCGCATAGACTCCTCGCGGCCCATCAAATCGTGGCGTTCGGCGTGGCGCGGAGCCCCCAAGCGCGCCGGCTTACAGTTGCGCTTTCACGATTTGCGACACACCTGTATTACGAAGCTAGCGGAGTCGCAGGAGGCCAGCGAACAAACGCTGATGGCAATCGCGGGCCATGTCAGCCGACGAATGATTGAGCATTACTCCCACATCCGCATAGAGGTTAAACGCGGAGTTACGGACGCGGTTGTTGAGGGTAGTGTGAACCAAAACGTGTACCAACCGAGCCAGACTCAAAAGCGGCACACTTCTAACGTGTTGAATTGAATGGTGGGCCTGGGTGGACTTGAACCACCGACGTCGCCCTTATCAGTTGTCAACAGGCCGTTTGCGACGTGCGCCGATGGCTTGCTACAACTTGCTATTCGCTAGAGTTAAATGGGACTGGTAGCAGCTTTCAAACGTCCTACACCTGCGACCATTGACGACCCATTCTTATTGAGGTGTGCACCAAATTGTGCACCAATATTCTGGGGAAGCACCCGAAAACGGAGCGGGGGCTTCAACAAATACACATGTGCCCACACAATTGTTGCAAAAAATGGGATTGTCAAACGTGCAGGTAACTCGCTTCAAGCTCCTAACATGAACCGAATCTCACCTCTACTGTAAACGGCAAGAAGCAAACGTCCTCCGCTGCATCTTTGGTTATGTTTGGAAAAGATGGCAGGATGATATGGTCTGCACCTCGTTGAAGCACAAAAGTTCCTGAGATTTCAACCTCGTTAATCCCGCGCTGGAAATGATTTGTGTGATGAGTGAGAAACTCGCAGCCCATCGTCATTGCTGTAGATATAAACGTAGTAATTCGGACCTGCAATATTGAGTTGCATTTCGGCTTCTCTTTTTAACTCGCACAGCTCCCACTGTAGCCGAAAGCCTATCGGCCTATAGTGAATAGGGTATCTATCGTGCCCCAAGTCACGGCGCACTCGCAATTTTGCACCCAGAGGTCGTAACTTCCGAATAGCCGACAAGCCGGTTACGGCCGATCCGCGTTATAAGAGACTGCGGCGTTAGCCGGCAGCGACACTCCTGCCACAAGAAAGACTGTTCCGGACGAGGGATTTTGCTGTAGGGGAGGTAATGGTGCTAGGTAACCGCAGATCTCCAAAGCAGAAAGTGGAGCGACGATGAGAACGGAATTGCTGCGATTCAACGGCGCTGTCGAGCGGGATCCCGCCATCGATGCGTGGATGAAAGAGCATGCAGGTGAATTGGGAGCCATCGCGCATCAGTGGTTTGAGGTGATGCGAAAATGCGGGGACGAAGTCCGGGAGCTTTTGCATGACGGCTGTCCGGTTGCATGTTTGGGAGATGCGCCCTTCGGCTACGTCAATGTATTCACTTCGCACGCAAGCGTAGGGTTCTTTCACGGCGCAGCGCTGCCGGACCCGGCCCGCTTGCTGCAAGGCACTGGCAAGTTCATGCGCCATGTGAAGCTGAGATCGAGAACGGCCACAAACGCCGCAGCGCTAACCAGGCTGATCGACACAGCGTACTCGGATATAAAGGCGCGCGTCGAAAACGGCTAGCTTAGAGAAACGCTTGATAGGTCGCGACTCTGAAATAACCCGATTAGGGAAGGGTTGCCGCCAAGTCAGAACTTATACACAAATTTTGTATGGTCAGCAGTTCACCGAGCCTCTGGTATTGGCGCCCGAACGCGCAGGATCGACCAAATCGGATACACAGTACACAGCGCGACTCCGGAAAGCAGCACTCCTGACATCACAAATGGTGGTCGCACAGCACGTTCGATGGCGTTGGCGTGCCACAGCGCCGAAGCACCCACCGCAAACGTAAGCGGGGCTAAGAAGCTGGCTGCTATTGCAATGCGCCGGGATTCGCGCCTCATCCATGCATGAATGACCGCGCCAGCAAAGGCTAAGCAGATGGCAAAGAGAGGCATACGAACAAGAATCTCCGATGACGCTTCCAGTATGTTCCTAACCCGGAAGCCCCCGGAGTCGATCATGCCGCTCGCCGCAAAGGCCTCGCGCAAATGCCAGTCCACACGTGCCGCAAAGAATAGGTTGAAGGAAATTGCAAAGCTGAGCGTGATCAGCGTCGCAACAATCGCGCAAGAAACTCCGCTGGTCACCGCCAATACCAGTGACCTGGTGCGCTCCCATGCCGCCGCGCCTGCCGTACCCAACAGCGCAAGCATTAGCAATACCGGGCTGATAATAAGAACGAAGGGTCTGATCGGAATAAACGCTTCAATAAGGTGATTTGCTATCTGCACTACACCAAGAAGTAGGCCAATCTGCGCCCCAACAATTGCCGCCGCAGTATTCGAGTTACCAGCCCTTTGCTTCCAGACAACTACTCCCGCTATCCCGTATACGAGCAAGAGCGCGACGTCCATACGGAGCAGGCCACTTCCGGAGTTTTGGACGCTTGCGGGATGGTGCACGACTCCGACCACAACCAGCGAAAGAACAAGAAAGCAAACCACGAATACAAAGTACTTTACACAAAAGAGTTCGTATGCTAGGTTTCCATTCGAGATCCCAGATGAGACCTCTTGACTAAGGAGCTAAATCCATGAGTATCGTCTCGTCAATCAAACCCAATCTTTCTGCACGAGTAGGACTATTTCTTTTGTTAATCCCTGGCTATTTCATAAGTGCCTCAGTTCTCAGGGAGAATGCGCCGGGGCTTTCAGTGGCGGGGAGTCCCATCATTTTGGTTGGCGCGTTGTTCGCCGCATTCGCCCTAAACGCTTTGTCGATTCTCTCGGTAAACCTTCATAGCAATGCTCCACCTGTCCTGAATGTTTCTCTCTCATTGCGCTTCTGGAATTTGGCTGTGATCGTAACGGGCTTGCTGCTGCTGGCCGTGGTGCTCGGTTATGCGTTTGTCGAGAATTTCCAGGCCCGTCCGGGCAGTTAATCGCAAGGAGGGTGCAGATGCGCTCGCCCAATTAACTTACCAATCATTGAAGTAAGACCGCGCCCGAAAAGACGGCCTCCTGGGCACAGAACATTACACTTAGGCCATCTTTCTTGTCATAAGCCAACTCGGAGAAATAAACCGTCCCCTTACGCTCCCGCTTCTGGGAAGTTGGAAGGTCCATTGGCGCTTGCCGTGGATTGTGGGCGGTTGACGGGCTACGCGGAACTTAGCACTGGACGAGTCATAATTTCCGGATTGCCGATTATCGAGACAAAATGGCCTCTTAGCTCTGTCTGCGGTCGATCGGCGCAATCCTCTAGCACGGCCCGCAGCCAGTCACCTGCCGAGTCTCGCCTAAAACCAAGTGGCACGACGATATGCCTCATACCGCTCGCCGAACTTCTCCTTAAGCAGCGCGCTTTCTCTGCGAGCATTCCTCATTTGCAGCGGGAACAAGATGACCAAGAGCAGCAACACGTACCAGCCGTGTATCGCAAGCGCAATCCCACAAACGGTTAAATCGACAAACACGTACATAGGGTGTTGGAGGCGCGAGTACAGACCGTGCGTTACGAGATCTGTCGCCTTCGGAGTCACAGCGAACGACTTGCCTAACTGCACTCGAGCCACAACCGCAAGCGCAAACGAAATAGCGGCAAGCGTCACCCCGGCAAAAGTTTCCGTACTCATTCTGCCCACTCTCACAAATCATCCCTCGGCGAATTCAGTTTACCCGATCAGGACATGGATTGCTCCTGGATGACGGGCAAACCGGAAGGAACCGAATTACTTCTTGTTTGCCGACCATCCGTCCGTAATCATCGGATTCGCTGCGCCCCAATCAGCGGTGCCCGGCTTTCGCCATATCCTTCGATGTGATCAGAATGAACCACTGAGCCTGGAGGAACTGATGGAACTCGTGGCTACGCACCATCTCGAAGCCGTTCGCCGCCCGAGTAAGGATGATCCGATGTTACCCCGAGAATTTAGGTGTTGACAGTCATCGCTTGGCAGTATACATTGCAATGCTAGGTATGGTGCATATGATGGCAAGGAAATTTCCCGCTGATCTCGAAAAGAACCCCTCCCCGGAGCGTTGGGAGCAGCAAATCCGCAAGGGGGCGCTCGAAATGGCCACCCTGGCGGCGCTTTGGTCAGGCCGGCTGTATGGGCTGGAAATCATCCGGCGATTCGAAGACAGTTCACAACTGGCTCTTGCCGAGGGCACCATCTATCCGATTCTTAGCCGACTGAAGAGTGAAGGCTTGCTTGCCTCGGAATGGGTGGAGGCCGACGCGGGACATCCTCGGAAATATTACTGGCTGACCGATGCCGGACGTACCCGACTGCAACAAATGGCTGGGACGTGGACTGAGTTCTCGCGTGAGTTGGGACGCTTGCTCAAGCCCGTAATCGCGGCACAGAAGGAAGAGGTGATGAAATGAATCCGTCGAAAGAGCAAAAGCTGCAGATTGACAAATATCTTACGAAGTTCCGCGAGTGCCTTCCCGACATGTCGGTTGCGGACCGCCAAGAGATCGTCCGTGAGATTAGCGTGCATATCCGTGAGTGCGCGCAGGACCCGAACGACAGTATTGACGGGGTTCTGAAGCGCATGGGTCCGGCAGAAAGTTTGGCTTCTGAGTATGGCCATGACCTGTTGATCCGGAAAGCGAGCCGAAGCCTCTCGCCGCTGCTGATCTTGCGGGCGACTCTCGAATTGGCAAAAAGGGGCCTGGAAGGCTTCGCCGTGTTTATCGGCGTGCTTCTTGGTTACGCGATGGGCGGTGGGCTGGTGCTCACGGCCATCCTGAAACCGATCTTCCCGCGCCAAGTTGGCCTCTGGATCGGACCTGATGTTTTTAATTTCGGATTCCATGAGCCGCGGCATTCCGATCCGGTGCATGAAGTTCTTGGGTCGTGGTACATCCCGGTCGCCCTCTGCCTGGGCTGCTTCTTTCTCTGGTTGACGACGTACGGAATCCGCAGGTTTCTCAGACGGTCGAAGCATAGAGGCCCCCTTTTCGCACAAAGCCAAGTGAAATCCATCACGGCCGTATTTCTTTTCTGTTTGCTCGCGACGGCGTGCGTTGCCCAGAACAAGAAAGACGACACACTGGAGCCGGCGCAGTCTATCGAAGAACTCCGGCAACAGCTCGAAAAGATCCTCAAAGACACACGTACACCGGGCATGTCGGTCGCGATCGTGCACCGCGATGGTCCCGAGTGGATTACAGGGCTTGGCAAAGCCGACCTAGCCAGTGATCGGGCCGCGACTTCGGAAACGCTGTTCCGCATCGGTTCCACCTCCAAGGGCTTTGCCTCGCTTTCCATTCTCAGGCTGGCCAATGAAGGCAAGCTTTCGCTGGATGACCCAGTGCGTAAACTGGCTCCCGAGGTTTGGTTTGAGAACCGGTGGGAAGCGAGTGACCCGGTGCGTGTCGTTGATCTTCTGGAGCACACCACCGGTTGGGACGACATGCACCTCCGAGAGTATGCCAAGGATGCCCCAGGCATGAGCCTGCGCGAAGCGCTTGACTATGACCACCACTCGCGCATTTCCCGCTGGCCGCCGGGCACGCGCATGGCCTGCTGTAACTCCGGACCTGCCGTTGCCGCTTACATCGTCGAGAAGATTACTGGCCAGCGTTTCGAGGACTATGTCCAGCAGAACTTTTTCGCGCCCATTGGCATGAAGACAGCGACCTATTTTCAGCCGATTTCGCATACGGCCACATCGCTCTATCATCCCGACGGCAAGATGCCGTATCCGTACTGGAACATCCTGTATCGTCCCGCTGGCTCAATCAACGCCTCCGCCAACGATATGGCCGCCTACGTTTTGTTCTATCTCAACCGCGGCGTCGCAAACGGCGCGCAAGTCATGCCGGCTGCCTCCATCGCTCGCATGGAAGTACCCACCCGCACGTGGGCCGCGCAAGAAGGATTGAAAACCGGATACGGCCTTAGCAACTACTCGAGCATCCATGAGGGCTTTGTTTACCATGGGCACAACGGGGGCGTAGCAGGCGGCATTACGGAAATGGCGTATTTGCCCGACAACGGCGTGGGCTATTTTTACAGCATCAATGCGGGGAACGGTGACGCGTTTGAAAAGATCGGCAAGACCATTCGCGCTTATGTCACGCGCGAACTGCGGAAACCGGCTTTGCCCCCAGCGGTGTCCTTGCCTGCGAACGCCAGCTCGTATGCCGGCTGGTACGAGCCCGACTCGCCGCGCAACGATATGGAGCACTTTATCGAGCATCTGGTGGGTATCGTCCGGGTTCGCTTTGAAAACGGCAAGCTGCTTCTGACTTCCCTGGGCGAAAGAAATCAAGTGTTCGTCCCTGTCAAGGGTATGCAGTTCCGGCAGATTCCAAAGAAAGGGCTGCCCGATCCCGCCCCTACGGTTGAATTGCTCGCACCGAACGCCGAAGGGCAGTTTATTCAGATCGGCGGCGGCACGACGATGAAGCGCGTCCCCGCGTGGTTTGCGATTACCGAAATCGTCCTCACTGCGTGGGTCCTGCTCGCCCTGGTCTCGATCCTCGTGTATGCACCGTTCTGGATTCTTGGCGGACTCAGCAAGAAGCGTCGTCGCCCGGCAGAGCGCTGGATTCGGCTCTGGCCTGTGGTTTCAATGCTGAGCTTGGCGGCCGCCATTATAATACTCATTCTTGTCGGCGATGACCCTATCTCGCTCCTCGGAAACCTGACTGATTGGTCTGCCACTTTCTTCTTGGCAACCGTCACTTTTGCGCTCGCTTCCCTAGCTAGCGCCCTCGCTTTATGGCGTGCGCCCAAGCAAGAGGTTCGCAGCCGCGTGCGCAGCTATTCTATGGCTGTCACCTCAGCCCTCCTGACTGCCGCCGCGTACCTTGCTTATTGGGGCGTTATCGGCTTCCGCACGTGGGCATAGCATTTCTCTGGCAACTAGTCTAAGTGCGCGTCAGGACTCCCCAACAATTCCAGCGAAGCCCCAGAAGTCTCGTTCTGGGAAGTGAACCGCCTGCGATCGCGAGATGGGGCCCGAGTCGCGGGGTAACCGGAAATAATTTGATAGCTCCTGGTTACTCCGAAACTCGTAGAAGTGATCCCGCTAAAGCCGCTTTACCGACGCCTCTTGGGATTGCGCCCGAGTCACGGGCCATCCAGAAGGAACCGAATTGTGGAAGAGTCGCCGACAATGCACTAACATCCGCCGGTGTTTCTTGCTTCCTTAGCTCGGATGCCGAGCTCGTATGGCGCCGACGGATTTTAGGACCAGGGTCTCCAAAACTTGTTGGTCTACGTCAGCGAGCTTTTTGATGTACAGACAGCCCTTGCCAGTAATGTGCTTGCCGAGCTTAGCGCGCAGTGCCTCAGAGCCGCCGAACCCGCCCATGTTATACAGAACAGTAGCGGCCTTGCGCGGCGAGAAACCAATAATCGGCATATCGCCCTCGCTACCGCTATCATACTGATAGTGATAACTGCCGAAGCCTATGAAGTCTCGATAGCGCTCCACACAGCTGTTTGACGGCCACGCGAATATGATTCACTGCGTAGGCGCTGTATCCGAGGAGGCCCTGACGACGCATCGGTTTTATACAAAACATTGAGAGTTGAGAAATTTAGTCTTCCTACAATTGACGGCATAACTTGAGCGGCACTAAACTGCGCCAGGTGGCTACCGATGTCTACAAAAAGAATCACCCCCGATTTCGTCGAAATCGGTTGCCGAATACCCAAGGACTATTTCTGGGTGATCGGATGGGGAGAAAGTGATATTGCAATCGAAACGGGTTCCTATGACGCAGCACTGACGATGGCGGGCATCGAGAACTTCAATGTGATGCTTTACACCTCGGTGTTGCCACCTGAGGCTTTCGAGCTCCCGCACGTGCCGGACATCCAACATGGATCTGTCCTCGAGGGAATAATCGCCGTGCAACATTCCGATCGGCCGGGTATGACAATCACAGCCGGGCTTCTTTTGGCCAAGGTCTTCCGTAAATCAGGTTCCTATCTCGGCGGCTTTGCGTGCGAGTATGCGGCGAACGGAACGGTTGAGGAGGCACATGGCAACTTGCGCGAGGCAATGCACGGGCTATTTATAAGGCGCTACTCCCCGGCCCTTTACAAACTTGAGTTTGGGAAATCCGTGGTTAGGACGTTCACACCGAAGAAATCGTTCGGAACGGTTCTTGTCGGTATCGGCTTCTCGAGTTATCTTTCGCCCGTCTTGAAACAGGATGTAGATTTCACTCCGTCTCACAAAGACAAATCGCATGTAAATTATACGACGTCATGAATCGTTGCTGTGACCGAAAGCTGCGGAGGAATTTGCCCTCCGGATAAGAGTCCTCGCTGCGCGTCTCAAGACCTAACCTGGCAGCGTTGTCCTCGTTCGCGAATTCGCTATTACTTGCCGCGAAATAGAAAGACAAGGTCGATGATTAAAATAATCACTACCGCCAGCTCCAGGACAAAACTACGGGTTTGGTTGAACTGATCCACCATGAATCTGTATAGCTCGCCGGCCGTGCGCAGTTTCTGATCGACGAGTCTCCTGTAATCGGGAACGCCGACTTTCGCTGCGATCAAATTATAAAGCCGTGCATAGAACATATCGCTTAAGAACTTCACGGCATTATCGACCTTTTCAGTCAATTCCATAACGTCCAAGCGGATTGTGTTCAGTCCGGCCGCCTCACGGGAGAGTCGCCAAGCCGTTAATAAGCCGCCTTTACGTTCCAGTGAGCGATACACGCCTCCAAGGAGGTTCGTAAGCAAAGTGTCGTAGTAACGAAATTCCAGGAGCTGCGTGTTGGCATACTCGAGCAGTTGAATCGTCGTCGCTGCTCCCTCCGCACTCCCGTACACCACAGCACCACTCCAGCCCACTACTAGCAAATCCGCATGTGAGTAGGAGATGCTTGATTGCAGAACTTCCTGGCGCTCCGCGTCTGATAAGAATGCTGACTCACCTCGAACGAGCTGAGCGATCTCCGGGCCGTGCGATGCAAGCAATTCTTCGGCGGCCAAGCTTCGTCCATCTGATCCGAGTATTTCCCGAATTTGGATAACGTAGTAGTCCTCTCTAAGCCAAGTGTCGTAAGGTTTGACAAGAGCAGGGGTGGCGCGGTTTAAAGCAGAACGAAATAATTCAGTCGCTTGGTTCTCCAATTCCGCAGCGCCGATCCATTTACTAGATTGCAGAATCAGAGAATCCCAATCGCACTCAAACGGCAATTCCAGTTCAATGCTGACCACTCCATAGTCATAGTATTTAGTCCTCCCCTCAATGTATTCGCCAGCCTTCAAGAGCATCGGAGCGATAGGCTCGACAACTGGTGGTCTCTCAAACCGCAAATAGTGCGGAATCGGAGGAGCGAGACTGGTGGGGGGCTTCACACCGCCAGGTTCGGACGAGGGTCTAAGTAGATCTAGACGGATAGCCTCGGCTGCATCGTAAAGAAACAAAATACGAAAATGTCCCTTCAATTAAATCGTTGCCCTCCGTGGCCACAACTACAGTACCCGCGAAGACCTAAACATGCGAATGAGAAAGGAATGGAATCGATTCTCGAAAGGGATTACTAACACTCTTCTAGCGAGGTCCCTGGTGTCGTGGTTTCGAAAACGTCGGTAGGCTTTTTACGCTCAAGCCGCTTACGCTGGTGAGCTCTAGCTAGCGAAAGAACACAATTGCTTCTGGCTGGCGCTCCGACTTTTACTCGGAGGACGATGACCAGCGCATACCGAACGCCACAGACGGATGATAATACTCGCGTTGGACCGGGTAAATCTTGCTGCCCTGGTAGAACCCAAAAACCTCATTGCTCAGATTCAGCCCGTACGCAAAGAAGCTCAGGCCCTTATAGATGCGATAGCTCCCCTGCACGTCGAACTGCGTATGAGCATAGAGATACACGTCGCCGGTCGGTCCTTTCAAGCCCAAAATTGGATCGTTAGGCGTGGAATTCTGCTGGAAGAGATATTGGAAAAGATTGGCATCGTTGTGCGAGATGGCAAACCGTCCGGAAAATCGAGACTTGTCGTACGTCAGGCCGATATTCCAGTTGTTCGGCGCCTGGCGTTGCAATGTTGGATGATCGTTTCTCCCATTTGAGAAATTAGCAGGGAAAGTAACCCGTGAGGTCGTATAGCTGTAGTTGGCGGATACTCCGAATCCTCCAAGCAGTCCCGGCAGGCGCGAAAGGCGTTGCTCCCATGCGGCTTCGAAGCCAGCGATGTGCGCATTCGGACCGTTAATGGATTGCGTCAGTAAATATCCTGCCTGCGGACCGGATGTAAGACTGACCGCAGTAGGATAAATCGGGTTCGACAATTGTTTGTAGAAGAATCCAGCTTGGATAATTCCGAGTGGCTGGAAGAAGTGCTCAACCAGTACGTCGTAGTTATTGGCCTTGGTTGGCTTCAGATCCGGATTGCCGGTGGATACGTTCTTTGGACTGGCATTCGGATCTACGATGGTGGTGGGAACAAGATCGCCAATGTTCGGCCTTGAAATCCCTTGGCTGAAGTTAGCTCGCAAATTGGTATTTTTCTCAACGAGATATTGAACCTGCACGCTGGGGAGAACACTCACGTAACCAGTGCTCTGGGTCAACGGAGTGATCGTGGGCGGCAAGGAATTGCCCATTGAATCCACGTTGGCGGTCAATTGATTGGTCAGGAAGCTTGTATCCGTACCCTCAAAGCGCACTCCAGTTTGCAAACGAAACTTGCCAATAGAAATGGCGTTCTGGAGGTAACCCGCGTATACCCGCTCGCTGGCGTCAAAGAATGCGCTTGCTGAACGAGTAGCGCTTTTGCCCGGGTCGAATTGAAACTGACCCAGATTACCCAGAAATGACTGAGTGATCTTGTTGTAATTCGAAGTGGGGCCGTATGCCAGCGAACCAATTTGAAAGGAATGGTCGTAGTAACTTGGATTCGTGTAAGTCCCCAACACGGACGACAGGGTGATCGGGGCACCTGAATTGAAACCGTAAAAATGGTCGTCTTCGTTCTGCGTTGTGTGAGAATCTCGGACCTTTACCCCAATCTCAAAAGTGCCGAAATGCGAGTGCGCGGTGTAGCGCCGCGCGAGCGACGCAGCGCCCTGAAAGTTTACCTGCGTAGCGTGATATTTGGTCTGGTCCGTGTCGAAGATGGAGTATTGCGTCGGGTCGTACGGGTTGGTGCCATCAATAGGAGTGAGCCTTGGACGGTAGGGATTGCTTAAATTCGCGCTCACGTCGGCGTTCGGCCCGGCGAAGTGCGTGGTTTCAAAATCCTGACCGCCAATATTGTGCGAGCGCGAACCAGCAAACTCGTAAACGATCAACGTAGAGGAAAGATCGTGGCGCGCACCGGTCAGGATACTGAAAACCTGCTGATCGGGACGGCGAACGTAATGTCTGTAGACATAAGATCCTGGATTACACGACTTGGGAGTCACGGCATTGATGGCGTCGCAATCGGCTTGGTTGTCAAAAGTAATCTGAGAACCATTGACGGCTTTGATGGTGTTACCCGTATTGGGGGTATAAACAATCGTGTCGCCGTAGTCATGGAAGTCCGAGTACAAACCCTTTATGTAGGCGCTTGTTCCAGGTTTGAACGTGTAATCGATGCCGGCGGCAAAGCCGTAGCGAGTCCGGTAATAGTTGTAGGAGCGCAGATCCTCGCTGTTAACGAACGCAATATTCCGTCCGCTGGCGGGATCGGTACCCAGCGCTTGCGTCGGCTCAAGGTCATCTATACCGCGGTTGTTGCGATCCCACGTACCGCCCAGCAGAATGCCCAGTTTTTTACTGGAGCCGAAACGCTGGCCGATGCTTCCGTCAAAGCCACCAAGCGTGCGGCCGCCCTGAATCGGCGTGTACCCACCTTGGCCTCCAAAACTGAATGTCGGTCGTTCACCCGCGGTCTTGGTCACCAGATTGACCGTGCCACCGATGCCATCGGCATCTTGACTCGCTGAGAGCGTTTTGAATACTTCGATGCGTTCTACAAGATCTGCTGGGACGGCATCCAGCTTGATATTGCGCACTACGCCTTCCGGCGAAGGCACATTTACGCCGTTAATCGTTACATTGCTCAGACGCGGCTCGGTTCCCCGGATCTGCACGTATTTTCCTTCGCCCTCATCGCGTTCCAGGGAAACGCTTGGCAGCCGGCCCACCGCGTCGGCGACGTTCGTGTTAGGCAAGCTGTTGATGACTTTCGCAGGCAATACCTGCACGATTTCATCCGACATACGCTCGATGTTGAGCGCTTCGGTTTCTCCCTGCAATCTTTCCGCGGTAACGACCACCTGGTCATTCTGGGAAGCCACTTGCAGAACCAGCTCGCTGGTTACTGTTTGCCCTGCGTCGACCTTAACCGTCGTGCTGAACGTCGCCAGTCCCACGTAGGAAGCCGTCAGCGTATATTCACCGACTTGCAACTCCGTGATGCGGAACTGCCCCTGATCGTCCGTAACGACTTTCCGTCCCGACGGTTGGATTTCGATGAGCGTGCTCGATAAAGCAGCGCCAGCGGAATCCTTCGCGGTTCCGGTTATCGTGCCTTTGCTGCTTTGCGCCATAGACGGCGACAACCACACTGCGCTGCATAATATCGTTGTAAGGAAAAGCGAATATACAAATCTGCGCATACTTGCACCCCTTGGACCACGTGTAGCTGTCCGCCTGTGGTCTGACTCTTTCTTTGTGTTCACGCTTTTTTGCTTCACGTTTCTTCTTAAATCGTGACTGGTGTATCTAGTTGTGCCCATCACCGTATCCCGCATATGTGAACAATGAATGACATCGGCGTAAACATCCAATGAAGCGAATCTGAAGTGCTGTTAAGGAAAGTGCTGTTAAGGAAAGAAGCGGCGTTGAAGGTTAGCTGCAACCTTAACGCCGCCCGTCTAGCCACCGCTCTTTCCCGTTGCTCCTTGAACTAATCCTCGTCGTTGTCGTGAAACTTATCTTCGTCAAACGAGATAAACGTCATGCCGCGAGTGCTGATGAATCCCGTGGCTATGGGGGTGAGCACTCCGTTATCGAGATCTAACTCACCAACGATGCCATCTGAGTCAGAGGTGGAGTAGGCGCTACCTGGCTCGAAGCCAAACCTGGAGTAATCCATCCGGTACACAGTGTCGCCTTTGACATCGGAGAAGAGCAAAAACGAATGCGCGCTGGGCGCAAACGTCGTGTCATCTAGGGTCGCGTTGGGAAAACCGGGGACGGTAATCCCAAGATGCCCGACGATAGGATGCTTTGAAAATGGACTCCTGATGAAGATTAGCTCGGCGTCTGCCTGACTGTTCAGAACGATGTTGCCGCGAGGATCTCTCGTAAGCGAATCTGGGTCGGTCAAATTAAGAGTTACATCAGCGCCCGTCGGAATATCCACCGCCTGGGAGTCGCCGTTCAAAACCGGTACGACGTCCACCATGCCGCGGTGGAGCGAAGCCATCACCAATGCGGGAAAGGGATTGATGCCCGACCCATTTAAAGTGGGATTCGATGCCGTCATCAACACTCTGCCGTCTTTCACCACCATGTCGTCAAAGCCGCCGCCGTGGACGGTCGTTCCAAACGCGTACTTTGTCTGTCGCCCGGATTCCAGTTCGATCACCACGAGATTGGGGTTCGCGTCTTCGTTCTGAAGGCACCACAAGTCGTCGTCCCCGACAATGCGCAAACCATCGTTATGGCCCGGAACGCTGAATGTGCGCTTTACTTTACCTTCCAGAGAATATTCAACGATGGTGCTGGATTTTCCGTCGCTGCCATCCTTGGCTACTTTGTTCTGGAAACCCACATAGACGCGATCCCTCCACTGTGTGATGGAGTCGGGTTGCGAGTATTTGTCGGTACTCTTCGCGAACACTTTCAGAGTGTACGGAGCCTGCACTACCGGGGATGCTGGTGCGGGAGCAGCCGCGGCATAAGAAGCCCCGAGACAGACAATCAAGACTGTACCCATTAGATCGCACAAGTTTTTCCTTAAACTTACGTTTAACACGAGTAGTTCCTCCTGGATTTCAATGATGGAAAGTGCACGGGGAGATTACTTGGCGAGTCTTACTGCAACATCAATAATGAATGATAAGTTTGACTAGCTCAGAATCCGTGGGTATCGCAGCCGGTATCGCTGGTAATGAGAGACCCCCCCCTCGAAGAGATGTTGAATGCAATCTTTGATTGCGGACGGATGACGGGCAATCCGGAAGTATTCCGAGTGCTAAGCGCCTGGCAGGTCTGCGCTTGCGTTTGATCTCTGGCAGGTAGGATCAGAACATCGGGAGTAAACTCGGAAAACAGAACAAACTGATGTTTTCGTCTACTGCCGTCTCGCCTCGCGAGAATCAGTGTGAATTTGAGGGGAGCTGAGCAAATCAACTAGATTTACCCGCGTCCATGCAGGTAATAAGGCGAGGACATTGTGAATACTCGTTTGTTCCCATAAACGAGTAGCATCAATTCGAGCAGACGGCCGCGCTGATTATGGAGAAAATATTCGTACCAGCGCTTCTCCACCAGCTCCGGAATCACAACGACGATACGTCGATCCGGATGCTTTTCCGAGAGTTCCAGAACGAACTTGACCAGCGGGACAACCACAAAGCGATACGGCGACGGAAGAACTGTAAAGCTCGGCGGCTCTTGACCGGCGGCACGAAACGGTGCTTCGATGTAACTGCCAGTCCTCACGATGCAGCTCGTCATGTTCGCCGGGCTCTACGTGAACGATTATAATTTCAGAAGAAATCCTCGACGCAAACTCCACCGCCTGCTTTGAAACGCGATTCCACCCGTCAATGGGCACTACCGTTACAGGAGGGGCTTTGTGGTTCGCTGGCTCAGCGACCTCTGTACACGCAGTGGCAACGGCAACTTTCTGGTAGTGGCGTCGCACCCTGCGAAAAAAGAAAATCAGTAAAGGAATAAAAATTACGGTAATCCACGCGCCTTCGGTAAATTTCGCCACCAAAACGACGATTACGGTTATGCCGGTTACGAATGCTCCCAAGCCATTGACCAAGGAGCTCTTCAGCCAGTGCGGCCCGCGGTTCTTGTACCAGTGCATGACCATGCCGAACTGCGAAAGCGTAAACGCCAAGAACGCGCCGACCGCGTACAACGGAATCAGCTTATCGGTGATCCCGCGAAAAAGAATTAAAAGCACGCACGTTAACACTCCCAGTACGACGATCCCGTAACTGTAAACCAGGCGGCGACCCCGGAATCCGAAGGCATGCGGCAAATAATTATCCTGAGCGATTGCGCGACAGAGCCGCGGGAAATCGGCGAACGCCGTGTTCGCCGACAGCGACAGCACCGACAAAATGGCAGCAATCGTCACGTAATAGAAAATTCCTTTGCCGAAAATAGCGGTAAGCAACATGGAGAGAATGCTCTGGTAACCAGGCTGGCCGGGGTCGGTTGCGGGGATGCCATACGCTTTCACGAGATAGGAAATACCCGCAAGCAACACTGCCAGGACAAAAATAATCACGGTCAGCGTGCGTTGAGCGTTTTTTACGCCTGGTTCGCGAAAGGCTTTTACGCCATTGCTTACCGCTTCAACGCCGGTGAGAGCAGTGCAACCACTGGCGAATACTTTCAGCAGCAGCCAAAGGGTCACAGAGGCCGTGACCGGAGGAGGAACAGGGAGCGGCGTAATGGGAACCGGATGTCCCCCACTGGCCACGACTCGAATAACTCCGGCGACAATCATGATGAGCAGCGTGCCAACGAAAAGATACGTGGGGACCATGAAGACTACTCCGGCGTCACGCACGCCACGCAGGTTAATAATTGTGAGGATCACGAGAATACCGACGCATAACGAGACGGTGCGAGGCTGCAATGAAGGAACCGCAGAAACCAATGCACCGACACCGGCGGAAATTCCGACCGCTGCGGTAAGAATGTAATCGGTAAGCAATGCGGCCGCCGCCAGCAGACCTGAAGGCGCACCCAGATTCGAGCGCGCAACGGTGTAAGAACCACCGCCGGACGGGTACGCGGCGATGGTTTGAAGATAAGAAAAACCGCCGTACGGAAGTAGTAACGGGCAATTCCCTGCCTGACGGCATGCAAGAAATCCTGTCGGGAATAAAGCCAGGCGAGCAGGTCGTATCCAATGCGTTGGTCCTGCAGAACACGGTCGATCAATAAGATGAAAAGGACCCGCGGAGCCGTGCGGACAATTCGATGATGCAAAAGCTCATCAATTACGCGTTGAACAATAGATTTATGGTGCTCGCGCTGGCGATTCTTTTGCTCGCGTGGGGCGCCATTTCTTTTCACAACCTTCCGGTCGAAGCCTATCCTGATGTGGCCAACAATTACGTGCAAATTATCACGCAATGGCCTGGGCGAGCGGCTGAAGAAGTCGAACAGCAAGTCACCATTCCTATCGAGATCCAGGTGAACGGAATCCCGCATCTGGAGCACCTCCGGTCGGTCTCCCTATTTGGGCTGTCCAGCGTGATGCTCATTTTCGACGACAATTCCGAAAATGATTGGAACCGGCAGAAAGTGCTGGAGAGGCTGTCTCACGTCACCTTACCAAACGGTTTGCAATCCCAGATGGGCACGGACTGGAGTCCGGTTGGACAAATCTACTTCTATCATTTGAAAAGCTCGAATCCGAAATACGACGTCATGGAGTTGAAGGCCCTTGAAGACTGGACGATAGAAAAGCAATTCAAGTCCGTTCCCAACGTGGTCGACGTCTCGAGTCTCGGGGGTATCACGCGGGAATACCAGGTTCGCATCGATCCGAACAAACTCATTGCTTACGGACTGAGCATCGGCCAGGTTGAGCAGCAACTCGCTAATAATAACGTCAATGCCGGCGGCAGTTTTGTCGAAGCGGGCCTGCAACAAATCAATGTTCGGGCGATTGGACTACTCAATAGCGTTCAGGATATCCAGCAGACGGTAATTACAACGAAGAATGGTACTGCGCTGCGTGTGCGTGATATTGCCAGCGTCGCACAAGGTCCCAAGATTCGGTTGGGACAAAATGGAAAAGCCATTCACCGCGCTGATGGAAGCGTACAGGACAACGACGATGTGGTGGAAGGTGTTGTCCTTTTACGGAAGGGCTCCAACGCAGACGAAACGCTTGTGGCCATCCATGAAAAGGTCAAAGACCTGAATGAGCATATTCTACCGCCCGGCGTGAAGATCGTTCCCTTTCTGGACCGCAGCAATCTCGTCCATCTGACGACGCACACGGTGCTTCATAATCTGACCGAAGGCGTGCTGCTTGTTTCCGTGATTCTGTTCTTCTTCCTGGGTAATTTCCGCGGCGCCATCATCGTAGCGTTAACGATTCCGTTCTCGCTGCTGTTCGCGGCGATTTGCTTGGACCTCAACAAGATTCCCGCAAATCTTCTTTCCTTAGGGGCGCTTGATTTCGGAATGGTTGTCGATGGAACGGTTGTTATCATTGAAAATATCGTCCGACATTTTGGCTTGCCGGACAGCGCGCAAAAGACGCCTCTGGAGCGTATCCGGGACGGGGTCCGTGAAGTGCTTCGACCAGTATTTTATGCTCGCGCCATCATTATCGCCGCGTATTTACCCATCTTTACGTTACAGAGCGTGGAAGGCCGGCTGTTCAAGCCTATGGCATGGACGGTTTCCTTCGCGTTGATCGGCGCTTTGCTCTTTTCGATTCTTATCGCGCCGGTCCTGGCGCTTCTGCAATTCCGCAATGGAGTGCGGGAGTGGAACAATCCCGTCATGGAAGTTCTGAGGAAGCAATATCGAGTCGCGGTGAGATGGGCCATCGAGCATAGGACAATTACCGTCGGCGCAGGCGCCGCAGCCTTTGCAATCGCCGTGCTGCTCATTGTCAGTGGCGTGATCGGGTCGGAGTTTCTGCCTCATCTGGACGAGGGCGCTATCTGGGTCCGAGGGACTCTTGCTCCCAGCACCGGCCCTACCGAAGGGGTGCGCGTCGCAAACCAGGCCCGCGTGATGCTTGCCGCGTTTCCCGAAGTCACCGTGACAACCAGTCAAGTGGGCAGACCCGACGACGGCACCGACACCACGGGTTTTTTCAATACGGAGTACTTTGTCGATCTCAAGCCGAAAAACCAGTGGCGCCCGGTTTTTCATAAAGACAAAGACGAATTAATTGCCGCCATGGATCGTGAATTGAGCAAGATTCCCGGTGTTCTTTGGAATTTCTCACAGCCAATCGCCGATAACATGGAAGAAGCCGTCAGCGGCGTGAAAGGGGAACTCGCAGTAAAACTTTATGGCGAGGACCTCAAAGTACTCGAAGAAAAGGGCGACGAGATCGTAAATGTCATGCGGCGGATTCCAGGAGTTGAAGACTTAGGGCTCTTCCGCGTTCTCGGACAGCCGAATTTGGACATTACGGTCGATCGGCAGCAAGCGGCTCGCCACGGTATTAACGTCGCCGATGTTCAGGACGCCGTTGAGACGGCGGTGGGTGGAAAGGCTGTCAGCCAGGTATTGCAGGGTGAGCAGCGTTACGACCTGGCGGTTCGGTATGAAGCTCGCTACAGGGAAACCAAGGAGGCTATTGAAAACGTTCGTCTGTTGTCACCAGCGGGCGAACGTGTTTCTCTTGCGCAGCTTGCTAGACTTGAAGTGCGGGACGGCGCGTCGGAAATCTACCGCGAAGCAAACTCTCGCTACGTCGCAATCAAATATAGTGTGCGGGGCCGGGATCTCGGCAGCGCGGTAAGAGATGCCATGAATCGGGTTGGCGAACAGGTGAAACTGCCCGTTGGCTATCACCTGAACTGGTCGGGCGAATACGAAAGTCAAAAGCGGTCTGAGAAACGATTGATGGTCGTTTTGCCCATCACCATCCTCGCGATCTTCGCCATTCTTTACACCATGTTCGGTTCTTCCAAGTGGGCGCTGCTCATCCTTGCAAACGTCGCGATTGCTCCGATCGGCGGACTACTTGCACTGCTGCTGACGGGCACGCATCTCAGCGTGTCGTCAGGCGTGGGCTTTCTTGCTCTCTTCGGGGTGTCTGTAGAGACCGGAGTTATCATGCTCGAATACATTAACCAACTGCGTGCAGCGGGTCACACGATCGAGTCTGCGGCCATCGAAGGCGCGGTTCTACGTCTCCGCCCCATCATGATGACCATGCTTGTTGCCACTCTGGGATTGCTACCCGCTGCGCTCTCTCGCGACATTGGTTCGGACTCGCAACGACCTTTCGCCATTGTGATTGTGGGAGGGCTAATTGGTGCCCTATTACTCAGTATTTTCCTGTTGCCGGCCCTATACGTGTGGGCCGCAAGAGACAGCGACAGGCTGCCAGAACTAGAAAAGAAGTTTGGAGAACGTAGCTAATCCACTTGAGAGAACCGATGAATGAAAACTTGGTCCACTTAAATACCAGCAACTGGAACGAAACGATCACGGCAGTTCGATCGGTTGGAAGAGTCTAGCTCGAATGGCGCAGCGCACTCACAGTGTTATTTATGTTGTCTTGTTCTCGGGGCATAGCTTCTGCGGCCCCAGGTCCATTAGACGCTATGGTTGGGGTTTAAACGAGTTGGCACCTTTATGCAGAAAGACATACTGTGCCGGGACATATTTTGCTTACAGGAAACGAAGGCAATGGCAAGAAAATGTTAATGCGTGCATTTGCGAAAGCCTTGAATACCGGTCTTCGAGAATGTAACGCGCGCAACCTACTACCTCACTGCGATTATAACGTCATTAGAAGACGACGAGGCTATGCTGATTACAGATATATGTGCACCGTTGCGTCGCTCCTACAAAAATCGAATCGTCGAGACTGCAAACGACTGGGAAATTACTACAATGCGGTGCTTTCATATTTTGATTCGGACTCCAACATGCACCGCGCCACATACAAGCTCTGAGAATAGCCCAGCCTTTATGGAGAAACGGAATTAAACTCCTCGATCATCGCTACGCATAGTCCTTCCAGCGCGTCTGAAGAATCTTGACTGTTCCCATACTGGTTATTACCCAAGAAAGAAAAGATCAATCGCCGTCCGCTGGGCGTTTCCGCAAAACCGGAAAGGGTTCTAGCGAGTTCGGACGAGCCGGTTTTAGCGTGTACTCGCCCCGCCGCTATGGTATTTTTCATGCGCTGTTCTAGCGTGCCGTCAATTCCTGCAACTGGAAGGGACGAATAATAGTAGCCGAACCATGGCTGCGATTCGGCGTAGCGTAACAACGTCACCACCGCCCGAGGCGTAACCAAGTCTTGCCGCGATAATCCAGACCCATCCGTTTGAATGACTTCATCTGCAATGATTCCCGCGCTCGTATAGAAGTCCGCCACAATTGTCATCAGCTCATCGGGAGAACTGCTTTCAGCACTTTGCCGCATGGCAGTCCTTAGCAACAACTCCGCATGTAAATTCTGGCTAATTTTATTCACCACGTTCAACGAATCACGCAGTGGTATTGAGATGTGTTCAGCAAGAACCCTTTGCGCATTTTCTGCGGAGGTACCCACATAGTCGTGCCGCGCCTTCACCCCTCCTCGGATCGTCATGCCCCGTTCTTCCAGAAGTGACTTCAATACCGTTGCGGCATAGATTGCAGGTTCTTCAATTCCAAGAACTAGTTTTATCGGGGCGCTTTTTTTTGGAAGAGTGCCGCTTACCACTATCCAGTGCTTACCGGGTTCACGGGTAAGTACAAGGTGTGCTCTCACCTTCGCGGCACCCGTCGAGACCCGGCTGTCCACCGTAAAGTCTGACGTTTGCGGGATCACAGACGTCTTTACAGAGTCGCCAGCTTTTTGCCCCGAGGTCAGCGTCAGCATCGCAGTGTTGTCATTTACCGCGAGCGCTGAGATCGCTGCGCCGTATCCCCAGACGATATCGCCCACTTCCCAACCGTTGGGATACGGTTCCCGCGGGAAATAGCTGTCATCTCCGATTACATCGCCCGATATGTTCTTTACCCCTTTGGCTACCAACTTGTCCGCCAGCTCCGCCAGTACAATTTCAGGTGGCCCTTCAAAATCCTCTTTCCGATCAAATGGCAGTTTGCGATTCGAAAGATTAGGATCGCCTCGACCGACAAGAAGCAGGTCTGAGGTCAACTCACCCTGTGGCGTTATCACTCCAATGCTTTCCAACGTAGTGCGAAATCGATAGTCAGGCCCAAGTTTTTCGAGTGCCAGGGCTGTCGTAAATAACTTCATATTCGAAGCCGGCGAAAAATACTTGGTCGAATTCTGTTCATAGAGTGTTTCGCCGCTTGCGCTATCCACAATCAAGAGACCCCACTCGCCCTTACTTGCGGGAGAAATTCTTAGCACGCCGTCCACTCTCCGGGTAAACCGTTGTGCGGCATCGGTCGCCTGAGTCTTACTCTTGCTATGACGCTTGATTCGCAAAAGTGCCTCTGGTATCGACACCAACACGCCGCAGGCGATCGCTCACCTGCTATCGCCGCGACTTTAAGACTAAGTCGACTAATGCCTATCCTCCCCTTAAAATTGCAAGTCCCTCACGAAGTATAGTCGAACATCTGCAATTCCTTTTGGTAGTTCCTGATGACTCTCGAATATCAGTGCGCTCTCGTCGCCGCTAGTAATAACCACCGTTTCCGTGCATTAAGGCGAAGCGAATCAAATGAACCGGAGCTGATTAAATTTATTCCATTCGCCGCGCGATTGGCTTTTCCGGGGCGGATCGTTAAACGGAGGAACGCGAGTTCCTGAGTAAAGCAAAGTCTTACCGAAATTACCCCAGCAATGGTCCTTCTTTGCACCCAAGTTGTTGCATTGACAAGGTTTATAAAACCCCTATTTCGGCCGCAGTAGTGCAGTAAATGCACCGATATTCGGGTGGCAAAGTGTGCGGTCCAAGTTTTTTTGAACTGAAGCCATCGAAATTCCTTGTATTTGGCAAGTTTCTTATAGCGACTCGCCTGCGCGCACGAGTTCGCCTTCGAATACCTGTGCTACTCCTTGGAATCTTATTAACCACCTTCGGCGCATATCAAGGCATGATTTTATTCCAAGTAATCTGTTTGCGGCGGCAGAATCCAGATACCACGGCATTGATAGAGCTTCGAAGGCAAGAGGTGGCGGCGCGAGGTAAAGTGTTCCGACCTCAGATGGTCTGGGTTCCTTACGACTCTATTTCGCCGGATATTCGTAGAGCGATTGTTTGCGAGGAAGATCCTCGATTTTTGAGGCATCCAGGATTCGATCCTAAGGCGATATGGAGAGCGGCCAAAATCGATTGGAAGGCCCGAAGACTCGTGCGGGGGGGGTCGACGCTGGATCAGCAGCTGGCAAAAAACCTCTTCTTTTCCCCTGTTAAGAACCCTTTGCGAAAAATTGAGGAGATTATTGTGGCGATGGAGATGGAAACATTTCTTTCGAAGCGGAGAATCATGGAAATTTATCTTAACGTCATCGAGTGGGGTGATGGTATTTACGGGGTCGAGGCTGCCTCGCAGCATTACTTCCAAACTTCGGCGGCTTTGCTGAATGTTAAACAGGCCGCTTACTTGACGGCGATTATTCCGGGCCCTCGTGGCCAATATAATCCCTTAGAGTATCCGGAACGGGTAGAGATTCGCGCAAAGGAAATTGTGGAAGATCTCGAGCGAAGTGCCGAAGACTCGGACGTACTCGTTGAATTAACCGGTGAACAGTGTCGGTTCGATTCAGCATTCTGATGCCGGTGTATAACAGGAGACCGTATCTTCAGCAGGCCGTGGATTCCGCCTTGGCGCAGACTTTTACAGACGATGAGCTCATCACCATTGATGCTGCGGCTGGTGCGCTACGTACAAAGTCCGCTGGGCTTAAATCCTACGGAGATCGATTACGCGGATTATCGCGAAGCGGATGGCGTGAA
>JRHI01000935.1_pt1 | contig 28262 bp, 25 predicted proteins | sample 215371 | NCBI WGS metagenome assembly JRHI01 (sample SAMN02929681, study PRJNA255918) | sediment metagenome | biome: cave system; feature: Ice Cave; material: Sediment; isolation source: sediment from deep within a dark volcanic ice cave with no known source of... ...
CAGACGAGGCTTCTCTAAACCACAGAACTATTTAAGCGTCCGTGTACTAGCTACCCGTACTCTGATAGTGACGCACTCCGAAACGCCAGATTGCGCCAGCGACGAGCGCAAAGACCAACGCAACGGCTGGCGCACCAAAGGTGGCTTCGCCGGGCAGACCAAATGGTAGTGGACGGCCGAGCAGATAGCATGTTGGCACATACGAACCAAAAGCGATGGGGACAATAAAAAGAAAGACGCGTTGTAGAGTCTGATTGTAAATGGAGAGTGGATAACTGAGCAGATCACGCCCACCATAGGTAAAAATGTTGACCAGTTCGGTTGCATCAATCGTCCAGAAGCAGATAGTGGCACCAATCAGCAGAACGGACACGAAAATCACTCCGCCACTAGCAATCCCCACGAGCAGGGCTACGAATTTCGCCAGCGTCCAGTGCAAGTTCGGTAAGAGATAGAGCGCAACAACAAAGCTTATCACTCCCTGGCTAATACGTCCTAAGCGACGGAGGCGAAAATCGCTTCCGGCCACTTGCACAAAAGAGCCTGCTGGTCGCAACAGCACGCGGTCGAATTCTCCCAAGCGAATGGTATCTGGGAAAGCATCGATACCCGCACCAAAGAGTTCGGCAAAACCAAAGCCTATCGACATAACGGTATAGAGCATGGCTACCTCGCCTACATGCCAGCCAAGCATAGTAGGGAATGGGCCGAAGTAGATCAAGACACCAGTGAACTCTAGGCTCGTCACCGCAAAGTAGGTAACAATATCAACCGCCATATTCACCTTATATTGAGACTGTGACTTCAATTGCATTGCCAGCAAACGCCAGTAGAGGCCCAAGTCACTGAGCATGTTTTTTATCATCATATTTCACCTCTTGTGGCAAGCGAACAGGCAGACTATCCACCTTGTACAATCACACGCCCAGCAGCAAGCGCAATCATCTTTCGTACAAGTAGCGTTAAAACAATGACCCAAAGAGCCTGACGAGCTAGCTCAAAAGGCAGGGAACCGAGAGGCACTTTTCCCATTACAATTTCCGCTGGCGTACTAAGCAAGGCGTTGAACGGCAACCATTGTACGATAGCAAGCAACCACGGCGGGAAAAATGGTAGCGGTACATAGCTGCCTGTAAAGAAGAGGGCGATTACGACAAACATCGTACCGAGGCCACGTGCTTCCAAAAACCAGAAGGCAACAGTGTTATACAGGATACAATAAGCAATGCCCACTGTTACACCAAGCAGCAGGCTAATAAAGAACGCAATCCAGTCAAGCACATTCCCCGGCACACCCAAGCCAAACAGCAGTATACCAGCGAGATACGTCGGTAGGCCGCGATAGAAGAGATAATAGAGGCCCTGACCGAACTTACGACTGAACCAATACCAGTAAAAATCGCAAGGCTTACTCAAATCTGAGATCACCGCCCCAGAGCGAATGGTTAGCATCAGTTCGTACCAGCCAAACGTCATTACCGTCATCACCAGCGACTGCACAAGCCACGTGTAGCGCAACGTGTCTCGCAGGTCATACCCTGAGACAGATGGTCTGACATGGTAGAGTGCAATGATGACATAACTGAAAATCGAGCCAAAAAAGATGTTGGTGAGCAGCCCTGACAGGTTGGCCCAGCGGTAAATCACCTGGCGCCGAAAGGTGGTACGCACCACCTCAACATAGAAACGGAACAAGTCGTCACCTCCAATCTTTCGCAATCAGCGCAACAAAACAGCACAAAAACCCAGCTACCCACCCAACAAAGGGGGTACTGGTTCTCGCGCAAACTTCTGTTGCAGACATACAAGCTATACGGAATCGTCCGCGTTTATTCCGTATTCGCTCGATAACGGCATAACAATATATGAATGATTAGATTGGTCACAAGACATTCGCATAGTGTATCACTTACCATGAATTGGTGTCAATCATTTGGAAGAGCTGAAAAGAGGACGCATGTTGACCAAAATTTCCATCGGAAGATATACTATATAAGAGATATTTTGAGAAAGGAATCATCAACCTGTGAAAGTCTATGGCCGTATGACGGTCTTCCCCATCATGCCAACACGCATTAGCCGCTTATATGAGCTAGCCTATAATCTGTGGTGGAGTTGGCATCCAGAAGCACGCACCCTCTATAGCACCCTCGATACCGAGCTATGGGAGCAAGTGGGGCATAATCCCGTCCGTTTTCTCAGCGAAGTCAGCCCACAATTGTTGGAACAAGCCGCCGCGAACACGGACTATCTCAAACACTATGATAGCGTCATCAGCGACTTTGATCATTACATGCACCCAAGAGCAAATGAAACATGGTTTTCGAGCACGTATCCCGAATTGACCGATAAAATCATTGCCTATTTCTCAGCCGAGTTTGGCCTACACGAATCGCTCCCAATCTATTCCGGTGGCTTGGGCATCCTCTCCGGCGATCACTGTAAAGAGGCCAGTGACCTCGGCCTACCCTTTGTCGGCATGGGGTTTTTGTATCCACAAGGCTATTTCCGCCAGAGTATTACCCGTGACGGTATACAAGAGGCTAGCTACGACAAACTGCACTTTTCAGAGGCCCCTGCCGTTCCCGCCACTAGTCCCGATGGTAGCGAAATTATGATTAACGTTGACCTACCAGGACGCCGTATCTATGCCAAAATCTGGAAATTGCAAGTCGGGCGCGTCCCACTCTATCTGATGGATACCGATGTGGCGCCCAACGCACCCGGTGACCGCGAACTCTCTGCCCGCCTATATGGTGGAGACCGTGAGATCCGCATCTCACAAGAGATTGTGCTTGGCATTGGCGGTGTTCGTGCTCTGCATGCGCTTGGCATCTCACCCTCTGCATGGCACATCAATGAAGGACATGCCGCCTTCTTGAGCCTGGAACGTTGCCGCGAACTGGTCACCTCTGGCCTCAGCTTTAACGAAGCGCGTGAGGTCGTCAAAGCCAATTCGCTCTTCACAACACACACACCAGTGGCTGCCGGCAACGATACTTTTAATTACGATATCGTCGATAAATATTTCGGCTCCTACTGGGACCAACTAGGCATCTCCCGCGATCAATTCCTGGAGATCGCTCGTGAGGACCACGGTTGGGGTCCTACCTATGGCATGACCGTACTCGCCTTGAAATTAACAGGCCAACACAACGGCGTCAGTGCTCTGCACGGCAACGTCTCACGCAAAATGTGGCAATTCCTCTGGCCCGGCCTCGATGCCGACGAGGTCCCCATTGGCTCCGTCACCAACGGCGTTCACAGTCCCTCCTGGATTGCGCCAGAAATCAACGCACTCTACAGCCGTTATATGGGTGAGTGGGGGCGCTACATCGACGACCCAGACTTCTGGACACGCATTGCCAACATTCCCGATGAGGAGTTGTGGAAAGCCCACAACTTGCGCAAAGAGGCACTCGTTGCCTACGCACGTCAACGCTTGAAACAGCAGCATATCCGTCTGGGTGAAAGCTCGATCCAGATCAACGAGTTTGATCACATGCTCAACCACAAAGCGTTCCTGATCGGCTTCGCACGCCGCTTCGCCACCTATAAACGTGCCACTCTGATTTTCCGCGACGTAGAGCGTCTACAACGCCTTCTGAACAACTCAGAACGCCCCATACAGATTCTCTTCGCCGGGAAAGCACACCCAGCCGATGAACCGGGCAAGGCATTAATTGAGCAAATCTATCGCCTCTCACGTGGCGCCTTCAAGGGCAAGATATTCTTATTGGAAAACTACGATATCGACATGGCCCGCTACCTCGTCTCTGGCACCGACATGTGGCTCAACAACCCCATTCGTCCCTACGAGGCCAGTGGCACCAGCGGTCAAAAAGCTGCCCTCAACGGCCAACCCAATTGCAGCATCCTCGATGGCTGGTGGGCCGAGGGCTACAATGGCAAAAATGGTTGGGCCATCGGTGAGGAGCGCGAGTATCACGACCAGAATGCACAAGCCGAGGCTGATAGTATCTCGCTCTACAACCTGCTTGAACAGGAGATCATTCCCGCCTTCTTCAAGCGTGGCGCCGATGACATCCCGCATCAGTGGATCGGCTATATGAAAGAAGCCATTCGCACCTGTGCTCCTGAGTTCAGTATGCGCCGCATGGTCAAGGACTATACCACGCGCTACTATGTGCCAGAGATGCGCCAGGGCGTGCAGATTGAACAGAACCGCTATGAACGGGCGCGTACTCTCTCGAAGTGGAAAGAGCGGGTTCGCGACGGCTGGAACGGCCTGGAACTCTACATTGATGGACGACGCGAAGGTCAACTCAGCCTCGGCGAGGGCATCGACGTACGAGCGTGGGTACGTACCGACAAGCTCAGCCCAGAAGACTTGTGTGTCGAACTCGTCTATGGTGAAGCCAAAGACGATCAAGTGCTCGCCCAGCATGCCATCCCCATACCCTACAGTAAGCGCGAACTAGACGGCTCCTATCGCTATGACATTCATCTCAAGCCAGAGGAAAGCGGCAGCTTTGCCTACAACGTGCGTGTGTTCCCCTCCCATCCTGGCCTTGACGAGAAGTATGAGATGGGCCTGATTCGCTGGGCATAACCTCTGCCTCAATAAAAACCCCCAGATGCAATGGGCAAAGGCCCATTGCATCTGGGGGTTTTTATCATTCAATTATCCGGCACCACCAGGCAACACCTTTGATGTTTCCTCACTAATCAGCCAATGCCCATTGATCTTGACCAGCGTGAAATTGAAATCCACGCGATTACGTGGTGTCGAAGTAACCGTTTTCCCTTTGGTGATTTGCGAGAACTTTGCCCATAGAACACCTTGAGCTACAACTGTAGCCGTATTGCCCTTGATAGATACGTGCGAGAACGTCATTGAAACTACACCACCACCAAGGTAGCGCACCGTGCGACTATTCTGTTGCTCTGTTCGTAGTGCCTTATTCAACGTTGTCGTAACGTTCGCCAAAGCATCTCCCGTATAATAACGAGCAAGTGTCGGAGAAACTCGTCCCTCCATCTGTTGTAGCAAACTATCTGAGATTGCCCCACCTTTATACGAGGCAGGAGGGACAGGCAACATCCGCTGTGCATTAATAGCATCCTGACAATTCTGCCGAATCGCCAACTCATCGCGGCTCGGCTGGCTTGACCCCCACCAGGAGGCAGCGAAACCAACGACCGCAAGAAGAATGCCCAATGCGAGTACAGCCCACAACTTGAAATTTCGCGCTAAAAAATCCTGCATACCATCTCTCTCCAATAAAAAAAGGCCGTAGCCATGATGCACGGAATTATCTCATACTTATGAGGAGATGTAAATGAAATATGCACAAAAGTTCGAGCAACCCTCAAAGCAAACCCACATTCGACACGCCGTGTCGAGCACGAAGGTGGGCAAACTCCCCGGAGACTAGCTAGCCAAAGGTATGCCTTGGGAAGCGGCTGCAGCTGCTGGCACATAGAGAAACTACTTCCACTCCATACGGGCAAAATAGTTGTCAGCATAGTTATCAATACACTCTGTCTGTTCTTCTTTCGATAGGCCAAAGCGCTCCTCTAACACTTGAGTAACTTTATCTTTGAGGTCTTGGTTGATCTGCATCTGCGTGAGCAAATCTCCGTAGTGAGCTTGAAGAGTGCCACAGGACATTATTACGAGCCATAAATGAAGACGAGAAACAGGTAAAGAGAAGCCTATGAACGCGCCGAATGCTTCAAGTCGCCCCAGAGCATAGACGAGTTCATCTTGATATGCATGCCACACTTGTTTGTGATCGGACGGCTCAACTCGCTCAATATTCCAGCTTTTTTCAACGCATTTCGCAGTACGGGAGCGAGATCGCTTCGTTGCCATTCTCCAAGAAGGAAAGCAGTTTTGATGCGCCAGAAATGGTATAATCCCCCCTCGCATTCCAAAGGGTATGGTCGAGGAAGCAAGAACTCATCAAGCATGCGAATAAGTTCTGGAAGAGCTTGCTCTTCTTTCAGTTCGCCCAGACAGAGAGCACTGGCCCACCGTTCCATAGGATTTGCACTCTGGAGATAGGGAAGTAAGACATCTCGTGCCTGGGATACACCACTATATCCAAGAGCTAAGAGCGCCAGCACCTTGTCTTCTTCAGTTCCCACCGTGAGAGTATGTGTAAATGTCGGTACATCAAGTGCTCCCCAGCGCAGTACGAACGCTTCGAGAGGTTTTTCATACTGTCCCCCGTAGTAGAACGTGCGAAACGCTTTTTCAACATAATCAGGCCAAGTGTAGGTTGCACTCATAGAGTTCCTCCAGTGTCGATAACCTTTTATTACTATCATATTCTACGAAGCAGATGCAGAAACGGCAGGTTCTATATTGTTTGTTGACGTAACTAGTGTTTGGTCAGGATGATCGATATCAAAGTTCGTTTGTTGCCAAATGTACAGATTGATAATTACCCCTAGTGGGGCCACCTGCTGTAGTTGTTTGGCCCACGTTAGTACCGCTTTTCGGCAATCAGGGCACGTTTTTACCTGTGTAAAGATTAACACATTGATCGTAGAACCAGAAGGAAGCCCTTGTAAATTCTTCCGTATCATCGCCAATGCCCATCTCTTGAGCTTAGCCTCACTATGAGTATCATTTTTAGCACCACTAGGAGAATCCATACCGTCAAATGGGTTAGGCGGACGGAAGGGGCTGGTCATTCCTGTTGCTTCAATATATACGTCACCGTAGTTGATTCTTCATTGTTCATTCATTCGGCTTCGATAAGTTTGCATATTCTGAGCGAGATTGAACGCAATTTGCCTTTGCCGTGTATCAGACCAACCACCAGAGTTAGTACTCCCTCCATTACCAATACCACCTGAAGCCCAAAAAGGAATAACGTAGAAGTAGATGTATCCTAATAAAGCAAGAAGGAGAAGTATCCACCAAAGACGCTGGGATTGTCCTTGTCCCTGTTCTTGTAGTATAAACCTATTTCTCCATATCTACATTATATCGTTTCTTTTTTGCTTATTTCAGAATTACGATAGCTATTATCATGAATGTAATGTGGCTTTAGATGGGTATATACTAGATTATAATCTAAGTTGAGTTTAAATACAAGATAATTTGCATCTACTTAGGTCTCCAAGGGCGATTTAGCAGTCATCGACCTAAGCAAGAATGTCATCAAGGTTCTTGTTGCACGCGTGCTCAGACCGACGACTGCTAAATCGCCTTGTATCATGTACCTAAGCATTTTCACGTCATTCCACCTAATGGAATCGATCTTCTCCACTTCTACCCAAGTGCTTTGATAATCTGTACTAAGAGGTGTTCAGTCCTAATATAGTAGTGGTTCAATGAGAGCGCCTCTTCTTTTGCTAGGTCAAGGACGCGTTGCCCTTGCTCCGTATAGGTCGTTCCTGCTTCATTCGTTGATTCATCCATCAGAGAAAGACTCCTTTCTTGTGTCTCAAGCAGGGCTGCACGGCGTAAGGCACGCAAGTGCAAGACCTGCACATGGCCTACATGCAAGCCTAATTCCTGTCCAATCTCTGCCATGCTGTATCCCTGGAAGTACCGCAGAATCAGCACGTGGCGTTCACGCTCAGGTAACAAATGCAGCAAATGATATACATGCTTCCGTGTCTGCTCATCATGCTGTGACTCAAAAAGGAGCACAGAGCTATCCACTACCATTATAAGCGATGAAGTGCAACAAAACCTTTATTGAGGAAGTTTCGAATATCCTGTGAACGAGAAATACTCAGTTTCAGTAATTGGATAAACCATTATCGGGTCATCCATTCTAAAAAAAATAGGGAAAATATCAGCCCCTCTTTGTTCAGGAATATTACTTTTGAAAAAGGCAACCTGCTCCTTTTCGACTGGTCCATAAAATTCCACCTCTGGAAGTTCCATACGGTCAGTTATAATTCCCACTTTCGAAGTGTACTTATGGGGATCATCTTCAAACAGCCTTATAGGAACGAGTTGCCAAGTAGAAGTGATTTCGCCCGGAGGAGTAACGTGAAGAATAATACTATGGTAGGGAAGATCGAGCCGACTTACATGTATAACACCAATATTAAACTCCGTAAAATATCCCAGAGATTGAACAGTAGTAGGCAAATTAGTTTGGGTGGAAGAAAGCGCTTCTATATTAGACGAAGAATATGAAATAGCCCTAACATGAGGAATTCCTCTTTGAGAAAACTTTAAGGCATAGAGAAAACGAAACTCCTTTGGCGTAATAGAGAGATATTTCAAACAAAATGCATTTTCTGCATCTTGCCTAAACGTTTCTCCTTGCTGGATCTCCCAACCTCTGGGTCCTAGTGGCATATACTCTTTCCTCTCTTTACCGCCTATTTCTCTGTGTTTGGAGCCTCGTCTGCACCATTCTCTGCTGATATGCCGAGTGATATAGAGGTATGCATAACGACTTTTCCACCACCCAGAGGCGCTTGCCAAGCCAGTGAGCCATCATCAGTGCGAAATAGATACACATACCCATCATTTGCACCTACATACACCATGCCATTATCCATAACTGGCGATGACAAAGCCGTACCACCTGTTTTGCCAGTCCAAAGCACTGTTCCAGTATCTGTTCGTAAGGCTATGAGAGCAGCACCAACACCAACATACACGACATTATCAGCAACAATTGGCGTTGTGAGATACTCACCAATTGTACCCATTCCCAGCTGGTTTTGCCACTGCAAGATACCATCACTTGCTTGTAAAGAATAGAGAGTGGCTTCCATCCCAAGTTGATGAAGGCCAACATAGACGCTACCATTCATGATAACTGACGAAGAGCGCGACTGCTTCGGCATGTTGTGTTGCCAGAGCAGAGAACCATCACGAGCGCGAAGAGCTATATAGCTTGAAAGCGTGCTGATATAAATCACGTCATCTCTAACGATAGGCGAGAAAAACGAGGGCGACTCAGGTAGCGGGGCCTTCCAGAGCAATGTGCCATTTTTCGCCTGTAGAGCATAGAGAAGTGGTTCTAACGGAGGATCGACCGCAGGTGCAACATAGACAACCTCATTTACGACGGTAGGAGGGTGAGCAAGGATTGGACCAAGAAATGCAGGAACATCAACATCCAGCTCTACCTTATATTGCCAAAGCAAGTTCTCATCAGTTGCTTGGAGGGCGTAAACGAAGCCTTCTATAACGCTCACATAGACAACTCCATTTACGACAGCAGGAGCACCGCTCAACCGCTCTTTCACCTGATAGCTCCAGAGAGGCGCGCCATCAGACACGCGCATAGTCTGGACGATATAGTCAGGATGTTTACTCACATTCATATAGAGTATATCATGAGCCACAGTAAAATTCACAAAACCTTGCATTGCATAGCGTTGTCTGAGTGTTCCATTACTTGCTTCGAAAGCATAGATATCTCTTTGGGCAGCATACAACGTGTTTCCAACGAGAATGATACTTGGAGGAAGGGCAATGTTGTTGATTCGCATATCTGTAAGCATCTTTCTTGCCAAGGTGCGTCTTCAGGAAGAAATTCCAACAAAGAGGTAGTTAGTCCATTATACATTCCATCAGGCAAAYGTAAACTCCCAAAGACCTTTATAATAGATATGTAACTCAACTTTTTTCCCAGTCAATCTAGTAATTTCTTCTCTCAGTTGCTGTTGCCTATCTTGCGGCCGCTTCCCCAAAGCGGAACCAATAGCAAGAAGGCGAGTAAATATATTTCCATATTCAGTCATGTCTGTATCGCGTCCACTACTCTCATTGCTCATGTGTACCTCCCCCTTTGATACGTGTTTCTCTCAACGAGAAAAATAGCGGTTCTACCTCATGATGCAAACAGAGATGCTCGCTGTACATCAGAACGTGCAGGTAGAGGAGTAAGTAGGTATCTATCCAGAAAAATAGATTCTTCTCCTGCACGATTTTCACCACCATGAGTACAACCATCACATAATATGAACCTTGGTCTATATTGGAATATATGCGAAGATTTGCGAAACATCAACATGAACGTATCAGGTAGTACAAATTCTCTATAGCATAATTTTCACCATGAAATGTTGAGAGGGATATAGTATGAGTGGTAGGCAATGTCTTCCCATCTCTCAGCACAGATAACTTATTCCCCATTTGAATTGCTCCCTCACTCTGTTCTATAATCTACTCATCACATCACTATAGACTGTCATATTGGAGATCATCTCTATGCACAACAAGCTCTTCCAACCCTTGCGTCTTGGACCACGTGAGGCTCATAATCGCATCATCTTTGGGAGCCATACCACCAATCTTGCACGACATAACCTGCTGAGCCAACAGCACGCCGACTACTATGCGGCACGAGCAGAAGGCGGCGCGGGTATGCTTGTCCTGGAAGAGCACATTGTGCATGCCTCAGACCTGCCCTATGAATATGCATTGCTTGGTTTTCTGTCAGGAACACAAGAGACTCTTTCCTCTGTCACGCAGCACATTCATGCTCATAATTCGCTCTCAATTGTGCAATTGGCGCATAATGGGCAGCAATCCACCAGTGACCATTTGCAACGTGAGATGTGGGCACCTTCGCCTGTTCCCGATGTGTCTTCGCGTGAAGTCCCCAAAGAGATGGAGCTAACCGACATTCGCGCTGTTGTGGATGGCTTCGCACAGGTGGCTCGTATTACTGCACAAGCAGGGGCTGATGGTGTTGAGCTACAAGTCTCCGACCGCTCTCTACTGCGCCAGTTCCTCTCTCCGCTCACCAATCAACGCAGCGATACCTATGGCGGCTCGTTAGAAAACCGCTTGCGTATGCTCTACGAGACGTTAGAAGCTGTTAGAGCAGTTATTGGTACCGACCATATCGTAGGAATGCGCTTCTGTGCAGACGAGCTAGCCCCGTGGGCAGGTCTGACACCAGAGCAGGGCGTCGAGATAGCCAAGCTGCTGGTTGCGACCGGACGCATTGACTATATGACCATCACGATGGGCAGCATTCTCAGCACACATATGTTCCCCTTCCAAGCATCAATGCATGTTGCTCCCAGCTACACGGTTCATTTAGCAGCAGCTATTAAAGCAGTGGTCAACATCCCCATTTTCGCGGCTGGTCGTATTATGAGCACAGCCCAGGCCGAACGTATTCTGGCAGAAGAACAGGCAGACGGCGTTGAGATGATTCGCCCCCTCATTGCTGATCCGAATCTACCAAGGCTCTCGCAGGCGGGACAAGTCGAGCGAGTGCGACCCTGTATTGCTTGTAACCAGGGTTGCCAGGTACGCAGCACTATGAATGTTGCAATCGGTTGTAATGTCAATCCAAATGTAATCAAGCCACAAGCACTCTCCGGGAGACCGGCAATGAGCAGTAAGCAAAAAGTCTGTATTATCGGCGGTGGACCAGCAGGTTTAGAAGCTGCTCGCACACTGGCATTACGCGGCAAACAGGTTATGCTCTATGAGCGAGAGCAAACGCTTGGTGGCGCAGTAGCACTGGCTGCAAAGGGACCAGGACGCGCTGAGTTACAGCACATTACCGATTATCTACAGGCAGAGGTAGAGCGGATTGGCGTCGAGATACATATGGGTGTCGAAGTCACGCCTGAGATGCTACTCGCACAAAAATACTCAGCGGTGATTGTCGCTACTGGAGCACACACAGGTACCGGCCTGTTACCCATTCCTGGTCATGATCTCCCCCATGTCACCGATTGTCGTCGTGTTCTTAAAGGAGAGCCAATCGAGGGACAGAAGGTTGTCATCATTGACGAGACCGCTTCACATAGTGTGGCCTCCGTCACCGAACTGCTTGCAGCATCAGGCAAGCAGGTTGAGGTGGTGACGGAGGATTTCTACGTTGGGCGTGACCTCGTGGCGACACACGATATCGTACTCTATATGCAACGCGTCTTAGCCCTCGGTGTTGTCTTTACACCACATACGTCAGTAGTGCGCATTGAGCCTGGGCAGGTAATCGTGATTGATCGTTTCGCGGAGGGCGAACGCGCTCTTCCTGCTGATAACGTTGTGCTGGGTACCTATGAACGACCAACGCAGGACCTCTATCTGCTGCTCAAGGAGCAGATGCCACGCGTCTTTCGTATTGGCGATTGCGTCACTCCGCGCCGTATTGAGCAGGCTATTTTAGAGGGGCGACAGATCGGGGAACACATCTAACATCCAACGTTATTTTTGCACTATCTAGCAAGGGAGCAGAGCATGTCGGGTCAATATTCCTATCTTTTCACACCCATTCGCATTGGGCAGACCATCATACCGAATCGGATTGTCTTCGCGGCACACCTGACCAACCTATCAGAGGAGAACCTCCCTGGTCCACGCCTCAGTGCCTATTATGCAGAGCGTGCTAGAGGCGGCTGCGGTCTGATTATCACAGAAGAGCAATCCGTACATCCTAGCGATTGGGCCTATCAGAAGCTCACCCACGGTTTTGACCCGCACGTTATCCCTGGCTACAAACGTATGACCCGCGCCGTGCATGAGCATGGTACACGCATATTTGCCCAAATCAACCACAACGGGATGCAAGCCAGTAGCATTTATTCACGTCGTCCCGTGCTTGGCCCGTCGCCATTGCCTGACCCCATTCACCGCGAGATGTGTAAAGAGGCCGAACCTGAAGAGATCGCAGAGATCGTGCGTGGCTATGCACTCGTAGCACGCCACGTACGCGAGGGCGGCTTCGATGGCATTGAGCTACAATCATCACATAGCTCACTGATGCGCCAGTTTTTCTCGCCCTATTATAACCGTCGCACCGATGCCTACGGTGGCTCATTAGAGAAACGCATGCGCTTCACACTAGAGGTCATTCAAGCTGTACGTGCCGAGGTCGGACGCGATTTTACGATGGGCATTCGTCTTTGCGGTGATGAACTTATTCCAGCGGGTTTGACGCTTGATGATGTGCGGAAAATCGCCGTACGTCTGGAGGCCACAGGACAACTCGATTTCATCAATACCAGCATTGGTGAATTTCATAACCTCTACATGGTCGAAGGCTCGATGCACACACCGCCGGGCTATCAACTTTTTGTCTCGGCAGGCATCCGCGAGGCGGTCAAGCTACCTGTCTTCTGCACAGGCCGCATCAAAGACCCAGTACAGGCCGAACGCATCCTACGCGAAGGCTTAGCCGACATGGTGGACGTTGTGCGCGGTCAGATCTGTGATCCCACGTTCACTAATAAAGCACGCGAAGGGCGCACCGAAGCGATTCGGCTCTGCATCTCCTGCAACCAATACTGCATTGGGCGCATGGGCCTCAACTTGAGCCTTGGCTGCATCCAAACACCCGCGACAGGCAATGAGCAACAATTTCCACCCATCACTAGCAGTCGCAATCCCACAAAACAGACGCAACGCCCCACACTCCTCATCGTCGGTGGTGGGCCAGCAGGCATGCAAGCGGCAAAAGTGGCGGCACAGCGCGGTTTCCGTGTCAAGCTCTATGAGAAACAGCACGAGCTTGGTGGTCAAATTAATTTGCTCGTAAAAGTTCCCAACCGCGTAGAATTTGGCGATGCCTCACGCAATCTACAACGCGATATTTATGAATTGGATGTCGAGGTTCACACCGACACAGAAGTCAGCGCCGAGAGCATTGAGCATGAGCAACCTGATGCCGTCATTATTGCAACAGGTTCACGCCCACAACTACCACAGGTTCCAGGTGCAGACCTGCCGCATGTAGCAACCATCTGGCAAGTGATCCAGGGCAAGAAGCTGGCACAGCCCGGAGAGCGCGTGCTCATATACGACCAACTTGGCTTCCACCAAGCCACCAGTACCGCCGAACTTCTAGCCGAAAAAGGCTGCAAGGTCGAGGTGGTGACACCCCAGTTCTATGTTGGTGGCGATCTGGGTATCACCTTAGACATCGAACTCTGGTACAGGCGTGCCCTTGCTAAAGGTATTATACTCACAGCTAACCACTTTTTAGCCGCCATCGGCCCCAACAACGCGACTATTACGAACAACTATACAGGCCAAGCACAGCAGCGTGAAAACCTAGCCTTGGCAATCATGGCAACACCCCAACTTGCTTACGACAGGCTTTATCATCAGCTTATCGGCAAAGTAAAGCAGTTGCAACGCATCGGCGATTGCGTTGCCCCGCGTCGCGTCGAACACGCCATCCTCGACGGAGAACGTGCCGCCCGCGCTGTAGGGACCACATTTATGGCGTCCGCGTCCACCCGCCCCCGTCGTAGGGACGCGCTCAAGCTGGTCCCTACGACATCTCTATCGTGAGAAAAATGCACCCCTCGCTTGTCCTATACTTGCATATGGTGCTAGACTTCCTATATCTCGTATATAAAGAAGGGTTGAGAAGGTGATTACAAAGCAGGAACGACTTGAGGCTTTAGAGCGGCAAAGAGTACGTTTAAGGGTGCGTATTGAGCGATTAGACCAATTGAGCAATCGTTATTCGTGGACACGGGTCGCTATCTTTTTCAGTGGTATGGCTGTGAGCGCGGCTCTCTTGATCGGAGTAAATCGCTGGCTTGCGTTGGGAATGGTATTTGTAACATTTCTCGTTTTTGGTATTGTTGCCCATTATCAGGGCAAGGTTGATCGTAGTGGCAGCCGACATCGCACTTGGTTGCACATCAAAACAATGCATATCGCTCGTATGAACCTGGATTGGGATGCCATTCCTGCCGTTCCGCCCGTCGGTGTACTCATGGATCATCCTTTTGAAACCGACCTGGATATTACAGGCCCGCACTCCATCCATCAACTGCTCAACACCGCTGTCTCGCGTGAAAGCGGACTACGCCTCCGTGCTTGGCTACTGAACCGTGTGCCCGACCTACCTACGATCCTGCACAGACAACAAATAGTACGTGAATTAACGGCGATGACCCGCTTTCGTGACAAACTCACTATGAAAGGTCTGCTCTCATCACGCGCCATTGCCGAACAATTGGATGGCGACCGATTAGTACGTTGGGTCAGTCAACCAAATCCTCCTACATCACTGTTGCCGTTGCTCTGGCTCTCTGGCATTCTTTCTGCACTCACTATCATCTTTTTCGTCTTGGCTTTCTTTGTGGTCATGCCGCAACTTTGGGTCTTCACATTGCTCGCCACACTCATTCTCTTCTTTACCACGGCCAAGCAGCGCGGCGACCTATTTGAAGACGCCACTTACCTGCGCTACTCCTTCTCTACACTCGCCACTATCTTTGCATACCTGGAAACCTACCCCTACGGCCCTCACAGCCACGTCAAGCACATCTGTGAACCATTCTTTGCAGACAGCGCACACCGGCCCTCACTCCTCTTCAAGCGCATTGCACGGATTGCAGCTGCTACTGTTTTAGAAAGAAATGCCCTCTTACGCCTGATTGTCAATATCCTGATGCCATGGGAATTCTATTGCGCCTATCGTTTACGACAGTATAGAACGCAGGCAGCTGCATTGCTCCCAACATGGCTTGACCGCTGGTTCGAGCTAGAGACGCTCGGCTCCTTGGCAACATTCGCTTACCTCAATCCTGAGTATATTCTGCCTGCTGTGACGGGAGCTGAAGAGCAATCCGCCTTGTTTCGTACAGAAGCGATTGGACATCCACTCATCCCAGATGAAAAGAAGATCACCAACAATTTCGCGCTCCAGAGCGTAGGTGAGGTCGTGATTACCACAGGCTCTAACATGTCGGGCAAAAGCACCTTCTTGCGTACGCTTGGCGTCAACCTATGCCTGTCTTATGCAGGAGGACCAGTCAATGCACGTCTGTTACAAACACAGCTATTCAGATTGTTTACCTGTATTCGTGTCAGCGACTCGGTGACAGATGGCTATTCCTACTTTTATGCAGAGGTGCGCCGCCTCAAAGCTTTGCTCACTGAGTTGGAACAAACGCATCCGTTCCCATTGTTCTTCCTTATAGACGAGATATTCCGTGGCACTAACAATCGAGAACGACTGATCGGGAGCCGCGCCTATGTTCGTGCATTGGCCGGGCATCATTGCGTTGGCATCATTTCAACGCATGATCTGGAGTTGGTGAAATTAGCCGATACTCTCCCAGACGTGATCAACGATCACTTCCGCGAAGAGGTTATTGATGGGCGTATGGTCTTTGACTATACCCTCCGCCCTGGCCCAAGTCCTACGACAAACGCACTCAAGATTATGCACATGGAGGGCCTCCCTATTGGGAATGGCAACGAAAGCGAAGAATTGCTATGAACCACAACGATCATGTACGCCTCTTACGAAAAGGCATTCCGACTCCTGGTGGAATATGGGCCGACCTCGGCTCTGGCAGCGGAGCATTCACGCTCGCCCTTGCCGACCTGCTCGGTCCGACAGGCCACATTTACTCAGTAGATAAAGATCAGGGATCATTGAGAGAACAAGAACGTGCTATGCATGCGAATTTTCCAACCGCAAAAGTAGACTATATCAACGCAGATTTTACGTGTCCACTCCAACTGTCCCAGCTCACTATCCAGCCTACCGACGACGCTGAGGCATCTAGTAATGCTCAGACGGACCACAAGGAATTGCTTGACGGTATTGTCATGGCAAACTCGCTACACTATGTCCACAAAAAAGAGCCTGTCTTGCAACTGATACGTAGCTACCTAAAACCTGGAGGACATTTTATTCTGGTGGGATACAACGCTGACCGCGGCAACCCTTGGGTACCCTATCCTCTATCTTATAATACATGGGAAGCACTTGCCCGCAAAAACGCATTTTCCAACACCACCCTCTTAGAGCGCGTACCGAGCCGTTTCTTGAACGAAATCTATTCCGCATTGAGCCTTATCTCATAATCATGTACCGTCGTAGGGGCTACATTCATGGCGCCCTTGCTCAATTTATTGAGCGAGATCCAAGGATAGGCTTTGCTCCTCGTCCCATAGGGGCGGGGTGGCGCGGCGGGATGGGCGGGGACCCTTGGGTCGCCCTGACGTGGGAACGATGCAGACCCATTTTCCCTCGTTGCGGCGATGTGGGCAACCCAACGGTCCCAGCCCATCCCGCCGCGCCACCCCCGCCCCTACGGGACGAACGGCGGCTCCCTCTTCGTCAAGCTCATCCTTATTAGGTTGATGCGCATGAGCACCATGAATGGGGTCCCATACGACATTACGCGGTCTAATTCAGCATCGAGATGGTTTGGCGAATCGTCTTGATATGCTCGAGTATTTCTTCGCGGTCCTGCGCATCAGGAGCCAACTCAGTGTATACCTTCAGGTCGCGCAAAGCTTGACCATAATGGCGTAACTGCAAATGCACGATACCACGATCACGGCGTTCAAAAGCAGAGTTGGGCGCAAGCAGTATCAGCCGATCACAGACAGCTAGAGCATACGGATGTTGCTCATTACGAATGTAAATATGTTTGAGGTTCGTAAGCATCCGTATCAGGAAATTTCTGTGGCTCACAGGCTCAAACCACTGTGCATGAAATCTAATCTTGCCCCCTGCCATGCTACGAATTCGTTCGCGACACTGCTGTTCGGTCATACATTCCCCATGCTCAAAGGGGTCGATATAGAGCCTTGTGCCAGTGGAAAGACGATGGCCTAGCACAAAATGGAAGGGCAACCCAATACCATCAACCGAGAAACCAATACGCTTACAGACCTCCATATAGAGCAGGGAAAGCGTAATTGGAATACCCACGTGCGTCTCAAGCACTATATTGAGAAAGCTATTGCCTGCATTATAATAGTCTTCGCGATTGCCATGAAAGCCTTCTTGCTCAAAAAGGACCGTGTTGACCGCATCGATCACCGTAAAAGGAGAGATATCTTGAGGTAGTTGTGACGGAAGCTGTCCTTCTGGTAAAGCGAGTAAAGTACCTACTCGCCGTGCGAACGCGTCGAGTTGAGCAAAATAGAATATTGTATCGAGGTTTGGATACTCTATTCTGGCTATAAGAAATGCCGCCTGCGCCAAGTCAATGGCGGCATCCTCTCCTGCAATGAGTATCTCAAAAGCTCGCAGTGCGCGTTGTTGCGCCGTAGGTTCCGTAGGTTGTTCTGCCATCCAAGGCATTTAATCACACATTCACTTCCAATGCAAGTATTTACCATATTAGGGCACCCGCGAGGGGAATGCCCCTACAAAGATGACGGAGGGCGTTGAGTGCCTCGTCATCTTTGTAGGGGCATTCCCCTCGCGGGTGCCCTAATATTTTATACCACTTGCTCAGGTGGGCTATTTCTGTTAGAGTGGGCACCAAGAAAAAGATGAACAATCCATTCCTTAGAAGGAGTCTACCATTGCCTAACGCGTTAATTACAGGAATTACGGGCCAGGATGGAAGTTATCTGGCAGAGTTCTTATTAGAGAAGGGTTACCGTGTCTTTGGTGTCGTGCGCCGCGCCAGCACCTTTAACGACGAACGTATCCATCACCTGCTTGGGCATATCGAGCTACTTGATGCCGACCTGCTCGACCAACTCTCACTCATCCAAGCAGTGCAGCAGTCACAAGCCGACGAAGTGTATAATCTCGCTGCCATGTCATTTGTAAGCACCTCATTTCAGCAACCCGTTGCCACCGGCGAATATACCGCATTGAGCGTGACCCGCATGCTAGAAGCCGTACGCCTAGCTGGAAGGCCCATTCGCTTCTATCAAGCATCTAGCTCGGAAATGTTTGGCAAGGCACAGACCATGCCGCAAAACGAGCACACACCCTTTTATCCACGTAGCCCCTATGGTGTCGCCAAACTCTATGGGCACTGGATGACCGTCAACTTCCGCGAGAGCTATAACATGTTCGCCTGCTCCGGGATCCTGTTCAACCACGAATCAAGCCGTAGAAGTCAGGAATTCGTGACCCGCAAAATCTCTCATAACGTCGCAAAGATTAAGCTAGGCCTACAGGATTCATTCGCGTTGGGCAACCTTGAGGCACGGCGTGATTGGGGTTTTGCAGGCGATTATGTACAGGCAATGTGGCACATGCTGCAACAGGACGAGCCGGATGATTATGTGATTGCCACTGGCACAACGCACAGTGTACGCGACTTTGTAACGGCTGCTTTTGCGTATGTTGGTATCGATGATTGGGAACGCTACGTCAAAATTGACCAGCACCTGTTCCGTCCTGCCGAGGTTGATCTGCTGCTTGGTGACGCATCCAAGGCGCACCAGAAGTTTGGTTGGCAACCGACAATAACCTTTGAGCAATTGGTAGGAATGATGGTTGACGCCGATCTCCAGCGTCTCTCTGAGCAGAGAAAGTAGCACGGTATGGAGACATCACTTCCATCAACAATTCTCCTGACGGGTGTTTCCGGCTTCGTGGGCAGCTATCTGGCCGAGCAATGCCACCAGTACTACCCACAGGCACGTCTCTTTGGCCTATATAGACAGGAAAAAGAAATACACACGATACCGGGAATAACTCCCTTAGTAGCGGATATAACCCACCCTGATGAGATACGCAAAGTCATAGCTCATGCACGCCCACATCTGATTTTTCATCTCGCCGCGCAAGCCTCCGTTGCTGTTTCCTGGACCGACCCGATAGGCACGCTACGCACCAACGCCGAGGGCACTATTCACCTCCTAGAAGCACTACGAGCAGAGCAGATTGCACCTCGCGTCGTGCTCATCGGCTCAGGAGAAGAATACGGCTTCGTTGCTCCCGAAGATAATCCCGTACGCGAGGAGCATCCTTTGCGTCCCGTTAATCCTTATGCCGTTTCCAAAGTCACACAAGAGTTGTACGCCTACCAGTATTTTGTAGCGTACCATATTCCCGTATTGTGTGTGCGAGCCTTCAATCAGTTTGGACCGCGCCAATCTGCCAACTTTGTGATTGCCAACTTTGCACGCCAAATTGCTTTAATCGAGGCCAGAAAAGCCGAGCCACTGCTAGCAACAGGCAACCTACGCGCACGACGCGATTTTCTCGCGGTACAAGATACCGTCCGCGCCTATATCGCAGTAGCCGAGCATGGCACGCCGGGAGCAGTGTATAACATTGGGTCAGGGCTAGCACATTCGATAGAAGAGATGTTGCACCTGCTACTTTCCTTCACCAACGTGCCCATTCGCGTCTATGAAGACCCAGCACGCTTACGTCCCATCGACCAGCCAATTTTCTTTGCCGACACCACACGCCTACGCACAGATACCGGTTGGGAGCCAGCGCTCCCCCTTGAGGATGCCCTCCGCCAGACCCTCGATTATTGGCGTACTATCGTGTAAAGTATGGGGGTAATGGAAAGGTTGCTCGTCTCCGTAGGGGCGGGGGTGGATGAGTGGCAGAGTGGGGACCCTTGGGTCGCCCTTGCCGAGGAAAATGTAAGGAACATAACCATGAGCTTTGAACAAGATCACAAATACTTAGAACATATTCTTACCTTCACCCAATCCGCCGCCCTCGAATTCCTGCATGGCCTCGCGCAACGGCCTGCTGGTCATACCCCCGAACCTCTGGCACACGATAGATTGCCCGATGAAGGACTGGGAGCACAAGAAGCGCTCTCCTACTTTCGGCACAAATATGAAGCCCAGCTTTCAGGCTCGCCTGGACCACGCTATTTAGGTTTTGTGACAGGTGGGAGTACACCAGCAGCATTAGCAGCCGATTGGCTCGTCTCATCCTACGACCAGAATGTCGCTAATGGCGATGACTCCATCGCAACCACGGTGGAGCACGAGGCGCTTGGGCTGTTACGTACGCTCTTTGCCCTTTCCGATGACTTTGAAGGAGCCTTTGTCACAGGCGCAACCCAGGCAAATCTGGTTGCTCTAGCGACAGCGCGTCAATGGGCCGCCCAGCGACTTGGCATCAATGTCTCGGAGGCGGGACTCTGGGATATGCCACGTATTCCTGTGCTTGCAGGTGCTCCCCATGCTAGCATCTTGAAAGCCTTATCGATTCTTGGCATGGGCCGACAATCACTTGAATACTTACCCTGTCTTGAGGGTAGGTTAGCTGTTGACCCCCAAGCAGTCAAGCAGCGCCTTGCTGCCCTCGATGGAAAACCTGCTATTGTGATAGCCAGCGCCGGTGAAGTCAATACTGGTGATTTTGATGATATCGAGACACTTGCTACATTGTGCCAAACCCACCAAGCGTGGCTCCATGTAGACGGCGCATTTGGACTCTTTGCCGCCTGTGACCCTTCCCGCGCCCACCTACTTCGAGGCCTGAACATGGCAGATTCGATCACTACCGATGGACACAAGTGGCTCAATGTCCCTTATGATTCAGGTATCGTTTTCACCCGCCACCTCACCTTACAAGAGCAAGTCTTTAAGGCAACTGCCGCCTATCTCGGAGAAGGGCCAGACCTCTTGCACCGCACGCCAGAGAACTCGCGCCGCTTCCGCGCCCTCCCCACGTGGATGACATTGATGGCCTATGGCCGTTCTGGCTATCGAGAACTGGTCACAGGTTGTTGTCTCCTCGCGCAAAAGCTAGGGCAAGGCATCAAGCAATCCACACAATTTGAACTCTTAGCGCCAGTCCACCTTAATATTGTCTGCTTTGCGTTACGTGGAGCAGACACAACGCAACGGAATCGCTTTTTGGAGGCACTCAAACAAGACGGGCAGGTCTTACTAACCCCCACCGTTTTTGCCGACAAACCTGCAATACGTGCCGCTTTTGTCAACTGGTCAACCACAGAGCAAGATGTTGTGCTTGTGCTTGAAGCGTTAGAGCGCTGTGTTGGCTCCTACTAGCCAGCAAGCTTACTACTGAGCAAATAAGTAAACATCAATCGTAACCATATTACTCTGACCTCCAAGAAGGTACAAAGTACTATAATATGATGCTCTATCAAAGGCAAACTTCTCTTTACCAAGTAGCTTTAAGATAGTATACACTTTTTCTGCTATGGTTTGTGCGTTGCCTATGTCACTATCTGTTGGTGCACCACCATATGCAATCACCAAGCCAACACTACGATCTCTCAGTACATTTTGTGCTCGCACTTGATTCTTCACATTGTCAATAGCACTTTGTGAATCATTTATAAGTCCGTTTGAATCAACAGTAATCTTAAATTCATGGAATTGCAGCTCCAAGCGGGGCAATGGAGTTGGTGTTGGTATTGGTGTTGGAGTTACTCCAAGAACCACTCTCGTTGGAACAGGCGTTGGTATCTGTTTATGATGTGGTGGGCTACCAACTGTATTAGCAATCAAAAAGAGCATTGCCAGAGCCAGTAGCAAATCGGCGAAAAGCCACCCAACTGAAGGAAAAGAGGAACTGTCAAAAGCATTTCGATGCCGCCTACTCATGGATGTTGTCCTCCTTGGGGAGGGGGTTGTCGTCTGAAATTTTGCATTATTCGTCTGATGAAGCCGGGAGGATTAGGCTGTATAAACGAAAGTTGTGTAGCAGCATGATAGAGATATGTTGACGTCTGGTATAACTGAGGACCAACTTGTGCTAATGCTCTGGTAGCATTATTCACATTATTGGTCATCGTCTCTATTGTTGTGCGCATCCCACTATCCAGTTGATATGTAACACCTTCAACCATCTTTAACGCAGTACCCATATTTGATGTAGCTGTAGTCATGTTTCCAGCCGCAGTAGTGATACTATTTGCCACCGACTCAATTTGTAACAGTACATCATTTTGGGTCGTATTGAGCGAGGCTATTTGGGTACTGATATCTTGCCCAATTGTAACGTATCTTTCTGCGTTATCTGTAAGACTTAACGACGCCGTAACGAGCTGCTGACTAGCATTTGCAAGCTGTTGGCTAGCGCTAGTGAGATCATTCAACCGTCCTTGATAGTTTCCTAGCTCTTTGTGAAGTGTTCCCATATCAGCATGAAATGTAGTAATCATTGGTATGATCTGCTGCTTGAACAGGTCCTCTACCTTATTATTGGCTTCAGTAATGGCTTGGGTAGATGAATGAGTTGTCTGCTGAATAGAATGCTCAACATCAGTGGCGACGAGCTTGACGGCACGTTCCAGATTATCGATTGCCTGTTTATTGGTATCTGCCACATGATTGACGATTTGAGTCATAGCAGCAACAGCGGTATTAATAACTCGCTGGACTCCATTGACTACTCTATCGATATCAGATTGATCGCCGACATGAGCAGTATCAGCCTTGGTATACTTTATGATTTCATCAACTTTGCTTTGTAGTTTTCGGACGAACTTGACCGCTTGTACACGAGCACGACGTTCTATATTGCGTGTAAGTAAAACAAAAAAAAGATAGAGGAATAAGAGCACAACATCTAGACCGGCTACCGTCGTGAATGTTAAACCGGTTATGCCGTTGAAACCATTTTGCCATAACTCTAAAAATGGTACTTGTTTATCATTTCCAGCTATCGCTAGGTATTTTTGATAGGAGTCCATAGCAATAAAGAGTGATCCCCAGGTGACGATAAGGGGAGCCAAACTAAAGCAATTACGTAAAAAATGGACAAGTTCCATGGTGAACGTATGGGTTTGTGCTTCCTCTATCTCTTGCTGGAATGCATTGAGGTCTACCCAAAGATAAGCCGTGTTAGGTGATAACTGATTATATTGGTCACATATAAGCTCTAATCGCTGAGCACCTTCACTTGCTCCTAGCGTTCTGCATTCCTGCAACAGTTTGTCTATTTCTTTTGCGACTGGTTCATGCTGCTGCGCTAGCTTCGATTGCATTATAGTCATCAATTTGATCTACCTTCTTTAACTCCAGAGATTTTTCCATCTAAAAGAGCTGTAATTTTGTTTTAACTCTTATTCTTGCCACGGTTTAATTGACCACCTCTTTCGACAAACCATGGTCCAAGCTCATTGCCCCGAAGATCACAATTCTCAACACTTCCGCGGCCATTTAGATAGACGGCAATTGCATAAAATTTGTTGCGGGTGATGCGACTATCACGAATAGTAAGATTGCTATCTTGCTTGATTTCTATACCGGCAGAGGCGTTCCCAAAAATATCACAATCGTTTACTGTACCTTGTGCTTTATCGTAAGTCAGAATGCCAGGGCCTTTCCCATCATGTAGTTTGCAACTTTGTAGTACAAGCTTCCCACCCTGCTTGATCTCGATGCCTGCATAGGTATTGTTGAAGATATCACACTTTTCCATAGTGCCTTGCGCGTTTTGGGAAACAATGATGCCAAAACCTTTCCCGTCATAGAGATTGCACCCTCTCATATCAATCGTTCCACCTTGCCTGATCTCGACTCCCGCTACTGTATTTCCATAGACATCACACTGCTCTAATTTCCCTTGTCCATTTTCTAAGATAAAAACGCCATATCCTTTCCCGTTGTACAGTTTAGTGGCTTGGACAACAAGGATACTCTCCTGTTTCACAATGATACCTGCCCGACTATTGGCAAAGATGTCGCACTGTTCTATTGTCCCTTGCCCTCTATCATGAACAAGTACACCTATCTCTTTGTTATCATGAATCTTAGATTGTAAAATAGTAGGATTTCCGCCTTGCTTGATCTCTATACCAGTAGTAACCGCATGAGAGATATCACAATTCTCTATGGTGCCTCTACCATTACCCCAGATGATGATGCCTGCTCCCCCAATCGTATGTACCTTGCACCGTTGCAAACTAGGATTTCCACCTTCTCTAATCTCCACGCCATTCATCATATTGTTGAATATCTCGCAGTCGTCTATGCTGCCTAGGCCATTATTCTGAACTAAAATACTACATCCCTTCTCATCATGAATTTTGCACTGCCTGATAGTAGGATTACCATTTTGCCTAATCTCTATACCAGCAAGGGTGTTGCCATAGATATTGCATCCCTCAACAGTTCCCTGACAATTTTCCCATGCTAAGATTCCAGTACCTTTGCCATCATGAATTTCACAATCTTGCACGTGAGGATTGCCGCCACGTCTTATTTCTATCCCGACAAGGGTATTACTGAAAATGTCGCACTTTTCAATTCGCCCTTTGCATTGCTCCCATACAAAGATGCCTTTTCCCCTTTCATGGTGGATGTTGCATTCTTGAACGAGAGGATCCCCACCTTGTCGAACCTCAATACCCGCTTGAGTATGTTCAAAAATATCGCAATCTTTTATTGTGCCGCGTCCGTTTTCGTGGATCAAAACTCCTACACCCAGACCATTGTGAATTTTACAGCTCCCAATGATTGGATCGCTACCTTGCCTAATGATTACTCCAGCACGAGTATTATTGAAGAGATCACAACGCTCAAGTGTTCCTGCGCCTTGTCCATAAATGAGAACCCCACCTTCTCGTCCATTGTGAATTTTACATTCGCGAATAAGAGGAGCAGTAGTGGCATTATGAATGGTGATACAGGCATATGAATCAGATGTTATATCACAATGTATAAGTTCTAACTGACCTTGAGGTATATCTACAGCGCTACATTTCTTTTGGATGCGCCCTGCATAATTACGTAACGTCAGACCTTGTATCTCGGCAAAATCGACTTGCATTTGGATACATGGTATCTGCTGGCTCTCAACAATAATCTGTTCTACCGGACCATCGCCGATGATTTTCACCTGTTTATCTATTACTAATCCTTCGGTATACGTACCCGGTTTTATAAGAATAGTATCCTTGGGTTTAGCATCTCTGAGAGCTTGATTGATAGTAGTGTATTGACCATTTCCGTATTGAGAGACGGTCAATATCTGGGGCTTATCTGTATTTGACATCTTTGATGGAGCATACCCTAATGCCTGTACCCATGACTCTACTCCCCAACAGGCAAGGTCTTCAGCAAGCCCTCTGTCGCAGAGACGAAGCGTCAAACGCTTAACAAGCATCTCAGGTGGAAGATTTTTTGATAGTCGTTGTAGCTCACCAACAATGTCTTCCGTGATAGAATAGATCAGCACATCGATCTCTCTCTGGCATTTTTTGTAATCCTCACACATGTCCATCAACAAGCCTCTACAACGTCCTGCATCTCGCCAAGAGGACTGATCGCATGTTGCAACAATGTCACAGAGTTTCTGGCGTGGTAAATCGTTCAATAGTCTGTTCCCGCTCTCAATACTTGAATGGAACCACTCACACTTCTTCTTACATTGCACCAGGGACATATAGTAGAGCTGCCTGTGCCATCATAACACGACACTTTGTTGCACGCCGAACACAAAACGAAACTTGCGTTATTGCAGTGAGGACACCCAGGATACTGATCGTCTAGCAGAATACTTCCCTTGATTTCGTTTTTATCGTATCCTTCTTTCTGCCCTAGCGTTTCTTTTACTGCAAATGCCCAATCAGCACACCACTGACTTGGACTCTTCTCTTCAAGACGAATGCCAAAGCTATCCTTGCTACGACTACAACGGCTCAGAACAATCACAACATGAGCGAGTTGATCCATGTACTTTGTCTCTCTTAGCCTTCTATACTAAAATGCACCTCTTAGCTCATCGCCTCAAGCTTGAACCAAAAGAGCATATATTAATAGCTAATATCTCCCTCGGAGGTACCAAAATTGATCTTGTTTCCTTTGGTAAGAACCGCGCTTCGCCCAACTTCCACTTCAAGCATTTTGCTATCCTGCTTTGTAAGAGCCCACTTTTCATCGGAGAGATTTTTTAATCCCCACACAGTGGGATCATTTGGATTGCGTATGACTTCCGCAATCGGCTTAGTAAAGTCGTACTTCTTCTGACCATCGATATGATGAGGATACAATTTGGTGTCCTGGTTCAGCATGATCACATTGTTACCAATACGTATGCGAAATGGAAGAATAACATCCTTACAGCACTTCCAACAAGGAGAGACTTTGCCACCAATTCTCCTCACAGTATCGATATCATAGAAATTTTCCGCTTTGCAGTGTGGACAATAGAAAATAGAGTCACGCAGGCGCACCATGGCCGAACGCCACTCATTTTCGAGGACACGCCCATTCTCAATATCCTTGATACCAGTGGTAAACGCCCTGATAAAAAGATCTCGTAGAAATTGAGGGTAGATAGGCCAGAAAATCAAAGCATTGTCCTGATATCCCGGCTCAGGTTGGTTAGAGTGATCATTTGGATCAAAAATGAAGACAGGGTCAGTACCATAAATCTTAGTCATTGCGGCCATATCAAAGACATGAATTTCTGCTTCTCGCTTACCCTCCAAAGGATGATGAAACATAAACATATAGAATAAAAGCACAGACAAGGAGAAAAGGTCCGTCTTTCTGCTTGGAAGTGCCTGACCCTTCACAATTTCAGGCGCCATAAAGCGCAATGTGCCAAGCACGCCACTATTGATATCGCCGTCTATAGCGACATTATCATTATCGCAAATAAGCACATCACCTTTATCTGGCTCCAAAAAGACGTTGCCAAAAGAGATATCACGATAGCACATACCTCCCACATGAAGCTGAAAGTAGCCATCAGCAAGATAAAACCCCGCTGTTGCTAAAGAGCGAAAGGTTGTATCTACACGTCGTTTCATGAGATCTACGATGCCCTTATAACGTTGCTGGCGTAGTGGCATGATGTATCCAAACTCGGTTTGTCCCTCTGCTGTCACCAACTCAAGAGGCCAGAGAAATGTATTGTTAGGTGCGCCTCTTTTGACCAACTCCATGAGTGCTGTCCGCTGGCCTTGAGTGGCAGAAGATGCAAAATACCACTTCAATGCCATAGCTGTATCGGCGACTCTCACACGATACACTTCCCCTTGCCCTCCAACACCCAGTATTTCTTCCACAACACAACTCATCCCAGAATCAGTTTGAAGCTTTTGTCCAGATTTTAACATAGTAACCATACAGTACCCCTTCTATAAAGAAGTCAAATGGATAGAAAATAAGTAAGAGAACAAAGGCGCATTTTACTGGGACGGATTGATACGACTTCCCGATTCACAAATCATGGATTTGTGAACATTATCTTGCATATCGCAATTCTCTAACGTTACCTCTCCATTTTGACGAACTATTATCCCATATGCATTGTTTTTGATGAAACACCTGCTGAAAAGAGGATTCCCTCCTTCTAACACTTCTATGCCAGCATTTTCGTTCCCATTAATAGCGCAAATTTCTACGCGTCCACCGCTATTACCTGAAAACCAGAGGCCATCTTTCTGTCCATCGTAGATCTGGCTCTTGGAGAGGTTGACGGTACTTTGGCCTTTGACTTCGACTCCATGCCCTGCGTTATGATGAATCTGGCAATCTACGATCTTGCTCAAGCCATTCTCGTCAATTAGTATCCCTGCGTTTTTACCATGGTGAATCTGACATTTTTGGATCATAGGGTTACTCCCGTGTCGAATCTCTATTCCCGCAATCGCGTTGCCGAAAATATGGCGTTACTACTCAGGTCTGCTAGAGAGAAGGAAGGAGGGGA
>JRHI01000936.1_pt1 | contig 28259 bp, 29 predicted proteins | sample 215371 | NCBI WGS metagenome assembly JRHI01 (sample SAMN02929681, study PRJNA255918) | sediment metagenome | biome: cave system; feature: Ice Cave; material: Sediment; isolation source: sediment from deep within a dark volcanic ice cave with no known source of... ...
AGCGAGCAGACGTGATAAGCGTCTCGGGAGTTCGAATCTCCCCCTCTCCGAAGGTGTCGCCGAGCGACACGTAATCGTTGCGGCCGATGTTCACCGGCTCYACTGCCGCGCTTAGAATTGCCGGCGGCTCAAGCGAAGGAACTTGCTGCTCCCGCAAAAAAAAACGCCTGCGAGGGATGCGACGTATACAGCGTTTTCCGTTGGCATTCGACACGATGCGAAAAGTAAGTCTCACAATGCGTAGTCGTGGCACGGCATTTTTCCTCGCCTTGGCGTTCTTGTGCCTGATCCCGGGCGGTGCACACCCCGCACCGACCGGCAACCGATCGTGATCGGACTCTCGATCGCGATGACCGGAGAGATCGCCGACGCCGCGTCATAACTACGTCAAGGCAACGGAAATCATCGTCACTGATCCGGAAATCTTGGGAGGCACGCGGTCTTCGTCGGGACGCGCATCCCGGTGCGGGTCGTTAGAGAACCTCGAGCTCGCATCGCGAACCATAGGTGCGGAACACCGTGTCCGGAGGCAATGTGGTCCTGGAGAGAGCATCGTGAGTCTTACGACCTCCACGGCAGGAAGTGAAAATGAACCGAATCGTCGTTCTGGCTGCGCGCATATTGCTGGGGTTGATCTTTGCGGTGCTCGGCATCAACGGTTTCGTGCCGTTCTTGCCAAATCCGACCTCAATCCCGGCGACGGCACTCGCGTTTTTCGGCGCGATGGCGGCGTCGCATTTCGCGTACTTCGTCTTCGGCGTTCAGGTGGTTTGCAGCATTCTGTTGCTGGTAAACCGCTATGTGCCGCTCGCCGTCATACTGCTCGCCGCCGTGATCGCCAACATTCTTGCGTTTCACATCACGATGTGGCCGGCGGCGCTCATCCCGATGCCGATCCTCGTGACGATGCTCTGGTTTATTGTCGCGTGGCCGCTGCGCGCAGCGTTCGCGCGACTTTTCGTAACCAAGTTATAAGGAGCAAAGTTCCACGCAAAAGATCGTTCCGTTCTTGTGGTTCGATGACAAAGCCGAGGAAGCGGCGAACTATTACGTGTCCGTTTTTAAGAATTCTAAAATCGAAAACATCAGCCGGTATGGAGAGGTGGGGTGGGAACGGCGGGTTCGGTTATGACGGTGGAACTTGAACTCGACGGGCAAGAGTTTATCGCGCTCAACGGCGGCCAACCCTCCGCTGGAGGTGCGCACCAAGGAGCGATAGCGCTGTTTGTGAACTGCGAGGGGCAAGCCGAAGTAGACACCTTGTGGGACAGGGTTTCCGAAGGTGGAGAAAAACTCCAATGCGGTTGGCTGCGAGATAAGTACGGGTTCTCTTGGAACATCGTCCCACGGGTTTAGGCGAAGTATTGGGCGACCCGGATCCCGAGCGGTCGCAGCGCGCTATGAAAGCCATGCTAAAATGGAAAAGCTCGATATAGAGGAATTGCGGCGGGCGGCCGCCCGCGCCTGAACGGTCTTCCTGAGTGTGGCCTGCCCGACTTCCGCGCGCGAGCAGTTTGACGCTGATCTTCCTGACCGTCCGCCGTACGGCAGGAGATTTCGCGGAGTTCAAAGGCTAGCCCTTGGGCGGGCGGTGGGTGACGATGTCGATGACAGTGACCGAGAAGATCCTTGCGCGGCACGCGGGGGTCGAGCACGTCGAGCCCGGGCAAATCATCAAGGTCAAGCTCGATCTCGTCATGGCGAACGATCTTTCTGCGTCGGTAGCTATCGGCGAATTTCGGAAGATCGACGGCGCGCGCGTCTTCGATCCAGCGCGAATTGCCTTGGTGGAAACCATCTCGTTCCCGCGCGCGACGCGCGGTCCGCCGCACTCGCCGGGCTGATGAAGACGTTCGCTCGAGAACACAAAATTGTCCATTTTTTCGACGTGGGACGCGGCGGCATCGAGCACGTCGTCCCACCTGAGGAAGGACTCGTCGCACCCGGCGACCTGATCGTCGGAGGCGACTCGCACAGCTGTACGTACGGGGCGTTTGGTGCGTTTTTCAACGGGACCAATTGGCCTCGGAATTCCACACTTACCCTTGGTACGCTTGCACGGGGCGGCGTCACCGGGCAGAGCAACTCACTCGAGCGCGCCGTCCCGAATTTCATCTTGTCGCGCAATTTCGAGCCGGCTTTTGCGATGGACGGTATCTCCAAAGATCTTGAGTGCGGGGCGCAGACCGCGAAGGAGCTCGGCGTGCGCCGACTCCTCCTTTCGATCGCGCAACAGTGTTATATCGAGGCGCGCGGCCTCGGTTTCGGCCTGCAGGACGTGGCGAGCGTTATTCGGCCAATGGGGCGATTGCGCAGGTCGAGGTGAGCGAAAGGAGGCGAGAGCCGGGTCGTTATTATCGATCCACGATCCGCACGGTGGTCGCCGCCGCGCCTGCTTCTTGGAGACGTTGGGCGAAGAGCTCCTCGAGGCTCTCCTTGGGCAAGACGCAGGTGTCGCAAGCATCTTCCGCGAGCGACATCTCGATCACGACTTGCTCCGTAGTCGCGTCCTTGACGTTTAACCTCACGCCGTCGGCTCCAAGACCGTTGAAGAGCGGAGCCAAGGTATCCGTCACTTCCTGACGAGTCACGAGGGGTACCCCCTCATCATTGTGCTTACTCCCATAGGCGCTCAGGCATTGGTAAGCCTTGGAAGAAGCTATCGGGCAGCGGCTCCGGCGGCGCAACGCCGGTGTTCTGGAGCATCGCGGCGAGCTGTCGCGTGTGCTGTCCCGCATGCCAGATCGCGCGCTCGAAGTATAAATGCATCGAAAACGCGCCCTCTTGCGTCGAAAGGATGCGCGGCCACGTCGCCTCGGTCTGCGCGGCGAACCACGCTGCCATTCGCCGTTGGACCTGCTCGCCATAAGCGGCGATGTGTTCGACGGTCTGCACGGATTCCGGGATCGGTTTGTTTCCCTGCGTGTAATTTTCGCCGTCCTTGATCTCGATGTAATCGATCGGGATCGCAAAGATGTGGTAGGAGAGTTCGCGCAGGTTGCGTTTTTCGCGCCGCGGTACTGTCACGCTCAGTTTGTCGTTGGGCAGCGCCAGCGTGTAGCGATGTGCCGCCGCGAGGATCCCCTCAAGTTTCTCGTACAGTTTATCTGGTGGGAGGATGGTGTGGTCAGGCGGTTTGATACCCAGCAGCTTCGCGACTTCCGTTAAGTCCATCGCGCGCACCCACGTGTCGTTCTTGCGTACGACCGGCGGACGGAAGACGCCCAGCGCCGTCATTTCCTTCATGCCTGTGAGGTCGTTGGCGACGTCGACGGCTTGGAAGTCTACTTGTCGGGACGAAAGAAACTCCTTCGCCTTGAGACAGCTGCTTCAACCCGGTTGGGTGTAGAGCTTGACGGTCTGAGTTTGAGTTTCTTGCATGCTGGCTGCTCCCGGACCGGATTTAGCTGAGTTTGATCGGATAGACCTCGAGGGTGTTGAACGTGTTCTGTACCAGCCCGTGAACGGCGTTGCTATACGCCAGCACGACCTTTTCAGCGTACAGGGGGATCACCGGTACATCGGTCATCGTCTTGCGCAGAATCTGGCGATAGATGTCGTTCCGCTTTTTCGCGTCCAGTTCGGCGTCAGCGCGCTCGAGCAGGTCGTCTACGCCACTGTAGTGCGCCGTGTTCAGGCCGGGCGGAAATGCCTTCGTCGCGTACAGCGAGACCAGCGGCGAATCAGGATCGGGCGGGCCCACGAGCCCGGTGATGCAGGTTGCGATGTCACCCTTCTGCCGCGCCTGCAGATAGGCACCGCGCTCGAGGATGGTAATGTTCGTTTTGATGCCGACGGCATTGAGGTCGTTGGCGATCGGTACGATGATCTGATCGTACGGATGCAACCCAAGCGAAACCAACTCGAGCTGAAAGGTCGGCACTTTGGCCTCGGCCAGCAGCGCTTTTGCCTTGGCGGGATTGTGTGGATAGGTGGGGACGTCTTTGGTAAACTCCGGAAAGGTCGATGTCAGAACACTGTACGCCTCACCTTTGAGGCCTTTGAAGAAGTCGTCTTGCAGTCCTTTGCGGTTGATCGCGTACATGATCGCCTGCCGCACGCGACGGTCGTCGAGCGGTTTGACCGTCGTGTTGAGCACCAAGTTCATCGTGTTGTTGGCATCGCGACTGACGACGGTGATTCCCTGAGCTGCCTTTAGGCGCTGGATGACCTCGGGCGCGTTGATCGCGAAGGCGACGTCGATCTCGCCGTTTTGCAGCGCGACCGCGGTGGCCGTCTCGTCCTTGATCAGGATGAAGGCCACCCGCTCGAGCGCCGGCTTGCCCGCGAAATACTCCGGGTTCGCGACGATGTCCACTCCGGTGCCCGGGGTCCACTTGTCGAACATGAAGGGCCCCGTACCGATCGGGCTCGTCGGATATTTATCGCCAAGTTCGGTGACCGCCTTACGATTCACGATCCAACCTTGGTTCCAGGCGGCGATCTTGTTCGTAAAGCCCGCGTTTCGTTTTTTCAAAGTGACTCGGGCCGTTGCCGGATCGACGGCCTCAATTCGTTCGACGTCAGCGAACTGACCCGCGTACGAGCTTGACGCAGCCGGGTCCAGGATGCGCTCCATCGAGTACTTGACGTCGTCGGCGGTAAACGTGCCGTACCCCTTGTGCCACTTGACTCCCGGGCGCAAGTGGAACGTGTAGATCTTGCCGTCCGAACTGATCTGCATCGAACGCGCCAAGTCGGGCACGAGTTTGTTCGTCTTCTGGTCGTATTTTAGAAGCCCATTGTAGATGTTCTCGGCGATCGTTTGGTTTTCAATTTGGAAGATGCGCGCCGGGTCGACGTTCGACATGTCGGAGCCGAAACGCACGCGTAAGGTCTTCGTGTCGCGAGCCATCCCACGGAGCGGCAGAGCGGCGAGCGCACCGGCGCTCGCCGCGACGAAGGTCCGCCGCTTCATCGGGCGGCTTGCGCCGTTTGACGCACGGTACCGGCGTTCGCGGGCAAGCCTTCGAGATAGCTCAGGACGTCGGACACCGGAACGACATCGCCATACTTCGCATCCATATCGAACAACGCCACGTCGTGCGAAAGCTTGACCCGGTCGGCGACGCACTCGCGCGGGACGATCACCCGGAAACCGCCCGAGCAGGCATCAACCACTGTCGCCCGGACGCACCCGCTCGTTGAGTTACCGGTGACGATCGTCGTGTCGATCTGCAGGTAAGTGAGCAGCGACTGCATGTTCGTCGCGTAGAACCCGCTCGGAAAATGCTTCTTGATCACGATTTCGCCCGGCGCCGGCTCGATGCGGGGATCTACGTCGATCGAGGGACTTCCCTCGACGAAGCCGCGGACGAGCGGAACTTTTTTGATGAAGGTTCCGCCGTCGGCGAAGTGCGGCGGTGTGAAAACGGTCGACGTGTAGATGACCGGCACGCCCTTGCGGCGCGCAATCGCGAACATATCGTTCATGTGTTCCATCGCCCGGCCCATGTCGATGAACATAGGGTAGCTGCGTTCGGTGATCCCGCGGTTCATGTCGATCACGAGAATCGCCGGCCGCGCTCCGAAACCGATGCGGTCGGTGAAATGGATGCGGTCGTAAAGGTTGCGCTGAGTCGCAATGTCGTCCATCAAGCTCTCCGTCGGTCGGTTTCGAGAGGTTCGCGGTTGCCGGCCGGAGGCATCCTGCCGGCGGCGGCCCGCTCGATGAACTCTAGAACCCCGCCCCCGTCTGGCTGCGCAACTGCGGATCGAGGGTGTCCCGCAAGCCGTCGCCGACCAAGTTGAAGCCGAAGACGACGAGCGCGATGCAGAGTCCGGCTGAAACCGAGATCCACGGATTGCTCTCGATGAAGCTTTGACCGTCGCCGATGACGTTACCCCACGTCGGCGCCGGGGGGTGGACGCCGAGTCCGAGGAAGCTCAAACCGGCTTCCGCCAGGATTGCCGTCGCCGCGCTGACGGTCGCGACCACGAAGACCGGCGGCATGCTGTTTGGCAAGACGTGATACCACAGCAGCCGAGGCGTGCCGGCGCCGGCAGCGCGCGCGGCCTCGACGTAAAGCAGCGGCCGAATCGTGAGGACGACCGAGCGCATGACCATCGCGACCCGCGGCGTATACGCGATGGCGATTGCGAGGATCACGTTTTCAAGGGTTGAGCCGCGCGCGGCGACCAGCGCCAACGCCAGCAGGAAGCCGGGGAACGCTAACATCATCTCGACGATCGCCGTCAACGTGCGGTCGACCCAACCGCCCAAGAGGCCCGCCGTTGCACCGACGGCCGCGCCTAACGTGAGCGATAGGAAGACGACCCAAACGGCAACCTCGAGCGAGATGTGGGCGCCCCAGATCAGTCGGGACAGCACGTCACGGCCATACTGATCGGTCCCCAGGAGATGGCTTGCTGACGGAGCGGCCAGCGTATGACGTAAGTCGGTCGAGACTGGATCGTACGGCGAGAGCACTGGCGCCGCGATCGCCACGACCGTTACCGCGAGCAGAATCACCGCACCCGCGGCAAGGCCGCGGTGACGCAAAAACCGCAGCCCGGGAAGGCGGCGCCGCCGCTCAGCCGGCGCGGAGGCGGGGGTCGACAATGCCATACAAAATTTCCACGAGCGTGTTGATCAGAACGACCGACAGCGCGAGGACGAAGACCGCGGCTTGCACCAGTGGATAGTCGCGGGCGGAGACGGCTTTGAGGATGAGCGATCCGATGCCGGGCCGGCTGAAGACGATTTCAACCAGAATCGCGTTGCCGATTGCCGTGGCGATCGTTACGCCGATTACGGCCAGGATGGGCACGAGCGCATTGCGGAGGGCGTGGCGCCAGATGACCAGCCGCTCCGCGAGCCCCTTCGCTCGCGCGGTACGGACGAAGTCGAACCCGAGTACCTCGAGCATTGCCGAGCGCGTCAGTCGGGCAATGTACGCCGCAACAGTCAAACCGAGGACCAGCGCCGGCAAGACAAGATGCCGGACCTGATCGAGCGGATCACCGGCCGCGCCGACACCGACCGATGGAAAGAGCTTGATGCGGTGCGAGAAGAGCAGTATCGCGACGAGACCGATCCAGAAAGCCGGAAATGAGATGCCCCCGACCGCCACCGCCATTGCGGCGAGGTCGATGGCCGTTCCGCGCTTCAGTGCCGACCAGATGCCGAGCGGAAGGCCGATCCCGATGGCGATCGCTACACCGACGACCGCCAGGGCGAGCGACGGCGGCAAGTTTGCGAAGACCTCGCGCAGCGCCGGCTGGTGCGTGATTGCCGACTGGCCGAGATCGCCGTGCGCCGCGCCGAGGATGAAGACCGCGTATTGGACCGGCAGCGGCCGATCGAGACCCAAACTGTGCTGCAGGCTGGCGATGGCTTGCGGGGTCGCATAGTCGCCCAAGATAAACCGCGCCGGATCGCCCGGGATCAACCGGATCAGGAAGAAGACGACACTCAAAATGCCGACCGTCGTTGCAACCATCATGGCCAATCGGCCCAGGAGATACCGTGCCACGATCAGCTAATTTCTACGATACGGCTTCATGCGGAGAGGACGCTCCAAGATCGCTGACCACCTGACGAAGACCTTCTCTTTATGCCACGCCACGCGCATTCGTAGAAGTATGATCGTTCGACCTGCGCCGACTGACTTGTGCGTGGAACCGGACCCGGTGCGGGCGGTTTCCCGAACACCAGCGCGCCAATCGGGAAGACGGTCGTCTTAGGGGTCTTTTTTTTATGACCGCCGGCTTTGGGCACCGACTCTACTGGACGGCAAGCGAAGGCTCCGACAGAGCTAGTCATTGTTATCTGCGAGTGTATGTTGCCGACGTGTCTGGACGATAACAGGAGCAGCAAACCACGCCCGCGTCACGGCAGGTGAATCGCCCGGCATGCCCAACGGGGAACGGTGCTCGATGGGCGGCCGGTCCTCGAGCGAGAACCGCATTATCTTCTTGCGGGAGACAACGTAGGCTGCGCGCGCACGCGCGAGGAACTACGTGCCGCGCGAGGGGGTTAATGATCATGATGACTCGGACATCGACGTTGATGGCGGGTGGGAAACTAGGGCGCGCTCATCGCGAACTGAAAAAGAGCTAGTGCGGCAAGAAGCCGAGCGAAAGCCAGGGGATCGCGGCAACCAGAATCAGCGCGACCACGATCGCCGACATGTAGGGATCATCCGGATCGTCGCTTCGTCCGGCGGAGCCTTCCCGATGATGCATGCGGCGTAATAGCCGACGCCGACCGGCGGGCTGTGCGACCCGATTCCCGTCGGCAAGATCACGCAAATCGCATAATGCACTTCGTTGATGTGCAAACTGCCGGCGATCGGGAAGAGCAATGGACCGAAGAGGACGATCGCTGGGATCCCCTCGAGCACCGAACCCAGCACGACGAAGAGCAAGCAAGAAACGGCGAGGAACGCCCCCGCACCTCCCGGCATTTTAACGAGCAGATTCGCGAGCTGCTGCGCGAATCCGGATTGCGTTACGGCCTCAACCGGATCAAGTATCATCGAGTGCCGCTGAAGCGCCAGATCACCGGGATCCCCGAAGTCATTGCCAAGTGGCGCGGAACGTTTGGCGTGTAAAGCTCAAGGAACCGGTGTATTGAGACTTTCACGTGCTTTCGCGCTGGACGATCGAGAACCCGACGTCGATGCGCACCGGTCCGATCGCGCTGCCGGCAAGGCGGTCGAGCATGATCCGGCCGGGGGTCTCGCCGATCTGCGTGCGCGGGATCGACAGCGTCGTCAATGCCGGAACGATCTGCGTCGCGATCTCGGAATCGTCGAAACCGGCGATCGCGACCCGACCGGGCACGCTCCAGCCGCGCCGCTGGCATTCGAAAAGCGCACCGATCGCAAAGAAGGCGATTGCGCAGGTCGAGGTGAGCGAAAGGAGGTTGATCTAAGCAAGTGTTTGCTTTATCGGCACCACAAGGCAAGGGTTGCAAATCATGGTTTGTTGGGTCAGGGCGAAAACGGTCTGCTCCGACGACTGGCGCGATCTAGTGGCGGGGCTCGCCAAGGTAATACTGAGGAATAACCAAGCGCCGTTTCGTTTCAGTTGTGAGGTTTAGCAGCGTTTGCTACACGACTTATGACGTCCAGAAGCGTAAAGCATCTCCTTGCAACCGCTTCGCGACCGGGTGCATTACCGCGCACGAAAAGCGCGCGATAGCTTTCGATTTCATCGAGCGCACCCAACATTTCCGCTGATACCAGCGATGTTTTGATTCGCAGAGCCTTTGTCATGTATTCGGCGTTGAACGAATTATCGGCCACGCGCACCCCTCTTGTGGGACGGTGGTTATCGCCGGCTTCAGCAGCACGATCGGCTCAACCCGGGGAGACACTGCTGGGCCAACGACCTTGCGATTTGGCCTGCTAACCGTTGAAATCCACCGATCCACGATTTTTTTGCGCGGAAGCAGCCGGAAGTCGCAAGAACTTCACCATCAGAGTTTCATCTAAATACCGATTCTCGGTTTTTAGAGCGTTCTGCTCGACACCGTAGATCGTGAATCCAAATCGCGCGTAGAGGGCGTGTGCGGCTTTGTTCCCCTGCACGACCGTTAAAGTAATCTGTTCGATCGCAGCCGGCGCGCAATTGACAACAGCATCGACAAGTGCCGCGCCGACGCCCTGGCGACGCATATCCGAGCGGACATACATTCCCCAGAGAAAACCTTTGTGGCGCTCTTTGGGGCCCGAGCCAGGAGCGAGCCCCGCCGTGCCGATGATTTGCTCACCGAAATATGCGCCGAGTACGATCGAGGTCGTCAAACGCTCCTCGAATGCTTCCATTGGCCGCGTGGCTTCGACTTCGTGCAGCGAGCCGAAGGCTTCCGGCGATCGTTGCAGGGCCTCGAGCCGGATACTGTGGTAATCACGAACGGTTGTTGCAGAAAGTTGCCGGATCGTGATCTTAGCCACGCTTGCCTCTCCTTCATGATGCGTGCACGCAGGACGCAATGCCGACTGCGCCGACCGACTTGACTGCCGTCCACTCCGAATGGCCGGCAGAGCACAACAAGCCGGCAGCCATCTGTGCTCGTTTGATCGCGCGTAGTCATGCGCCGCCGCCGATCGCCTCGACGAATCCTACTAGAACGGCCTCGAATCAGTTCCCTCGGCATACGCGTACGACGTCAGCGGCTCGGCTCCGAGGACCAAATCTTGAAAGAAGCGCGGGCGCTCCCGGTCAGCATCGCGTTGCCGTCGCGTACCGGACGGCCCAGCGATGCACCGAGTGTGAAACGCGGACCGTAGTTCGCGTCGACGACGACCGGCGCCGCAAGCAGCGCCATGCGCACGTCGGTCGGGATGTCGGCGTCGGGCAGTAAGGTCGCTAGAGCGACATCGAACCCTTGGCCCTTCCAAAGTTCGACGCCGAACCGTTTCGCGATTGCGACCGCCCGGTTTTCGGTGCGGTTCCACAGAAATACGCGAACGCCCGTGTTGCGCATCGCCAGCGCTGCGGATCGCGCCGTCGCGCCGGCCCCCAATAGCAACACGGTGACGGCGCTTGATAGCCGGCGGTCCAGCGCGGCCTCAAGTGCACAGATCGCGCCGATTCCATCGGTGTTTGCTCCGGCGACCGCGTCGGTTTCAAAGCTCAGCGTGTTCACGGAACCGAGTTCCGCCGCCAGAGGATCGAGACGGTCACATAATGCCGCGGCCTCCTCCTTGAGCGGGGTCGTCACGTTGACGCCGCGGTAACCCTGACGGCGGAGATCTGCGAGCACCGCTTCGCATCCGCCCGCCGGGACGCGAATGGCCTCGTAGGATCCGACAATTCCAGCCTCGGCGAGAAACTCACGGTGGAGAACCGGGCTACGGCTATGGGCGACCGGGTCGCCGATTAGCCCGAGCTTCACAAGTACGCAGCGATGTCGGCCAGCGAGCGGATCGTGTGCGCCGGCTTGGCGCCGAAGGTTTCCGCCGGTGCTCCGCTGCGGTTGCACCAGAAGACCGTCAAGCCGAACTCGGCGGCGCCGGTCGCGTCCCAACCGTTTGATGAGACGAACCCGATCTGCTCGCGCGAGCCGCCGAAACGGTCGACCGCGAGCTGGTACACCGCTGGCGATGGCTTGTACACGCGCACCGTATCGACGCTCAACACCGCATCGAAGTGGGACCGGATCTTGGCCGCGGACAGCGTTTGCTCGAGTGCGCGCGGGGTTCCGTTGCTCAACACCCCAAGCGCGACGCCGCGCACCCGCAACGCGGCAACGGCCGGGACGACGTCGGCGTACGCCGGCATCCGCGACCAAGCGTTAATGAGGGTGGCGCGCGCTTCGGGCGATACCTTTGCATCGTGGGTGGCCACAGCGTAATCGAACGCATGCGCCGTCAGCTCATCGAAATCAGCATAGCGATCCATGAGCGACGACGCGAACGCATAGCTCAGTTGCTTGGCCCGCCAAGTGTCAACGAATGCGCGCGCGTCTGGCGCAACCGCCGCTAACCGCTCACGGAGCGAACCAATGTCGAGCAAGGTCCCATAAAGATCGAAGACGAGAGCACGCAGCATCGCGTTTGCTTCTTCACGTCGGCCGGATGATCCGCGTCCCGCCCGAGCCGCACCCGCGGCTAGCGCTTCCAGTGTTCCGAGTCATGACCCGCACGGCGCCAATGGCTTTTCTTCGGCGCCGTTGGGATGACGAGGTTGCAACCCGGATGGACAGCTAAGGATACCACTCCGCTCAGATCGTCCCCGCTGGTTGTGCGGGGTGATTCGCGACGTGAAGCGCGCCGTCGCATGCCCCTGCGCGGCGCCGGCGGCTCGATGCTGTTCGCTACGCGATCACGTGCGCCGTCCTAAAACCAACCGTTCGAAAAACCGCAAAACTTTGGTGCCGTGCCAATCGTGCGCGACCAGCGGCCGCACCAGAATCACGCGCAGGCCGGCCAGCCGCGCGCCAAGGACGTCGGTAAACAGCTGATCGCCGATCACCATCGTGGTCGCGCGCGCGGTACCCAACAGCCGAAGCGCCCGCAGAAAGCCGTGCGGCAGTGGCTTGAGCGCGGCCGGGACGACGGGCACGCCGAGCAGTTCGCCGATGCGGGCCACCCGGTCCGTGAAGTTGTTCGACAGGACCACAACGCGCAAACCGGCCGCTCGTGCGGTCTCGATCCAGTCTGCTTCCAACTGAGCCAACTCGTCTTGGCCGTACCCGAGCAGCGTATTGTCCAGGTCGACGATAACGCCGCAAATGCCCGTCTGCCGTAATTCCGCCGGCGAAATCGACGCCAGGGACTGCGCGAATCGGTCGGGCGCAAGCATCGCGCGCTCTTGTGCGCTCCGTCCCCGCTATCCTCGGAATTGTCCCCAGCCGGCCCACCCTTCCCGGCAGCGTCTGCACAAGAATGTACGCTTACTCGCCGTTTTTGCACCCCCGACCCCCAAGGAACCCGAACCCAGGGAGCGGTATTCCCCGACCCTATATATTGTGTGGAATCATTGCCAGTAGTACAATATAAGGTACTGGGCGCCGGCTAACCGTTTGAACGTATCGAACAGGTGTTCGGTTGCCATCTGACGAAACCCACTGTTCATCGGAGACGACCAGCATGTCTGACGGCGCCCCCACCACGCGTTCGGAACCTTCAAGCCTGCGCGGGCTTCCCGAACCCAGCTTCGATCCCAATGCCCTTCGGGTGCTCCACGAGCGGTATTTCGCCAAGCGGTTCGACGGCACGCTAGAGACTCCGAAGGAATTCTTGTGGCGGGTGGCCTCGGCGATTGCCCAATCTGAGCGGCCGTACGCGACCGCGTTAGGCCGCGATCCGGAGGCCGTCGTCGCCGGCGTAAGCCATGCGTTTTACGAATTGCTCGCGCGGCGCGACTTTCTGCCAAATACGCCGTGTTTAGTGAACGCCGGACGGCCGCTCTCGATGCTCTCGGCCTGTTTTGTGCTGCCCGTTCCCGATTCGATCGAGGGCATTTTCTACAGCATCAAAGCGATGGCAGAGATCCAGAAGTCAGGTGGTGGGACGGGAATGCCGTTTTCGGATCTTCGCCATCAAGGCGCCGAGGTCGCGACGACCGGCCGCGATGCGTCGGGCCCCGTCTCATTTATGAAGGTGTTCAACGCCGCGACCGATTCGATCAAACAAGGCGGCGTGCGGCGCGGTGCCAATATGGGCGTCCTGCGCGTCGATCATCCCGACGTGTTCGACTTCATGCGTTGCAAGAAAGAACTCGACGCCGAAAATCGGGCGCTGTGGAACCGACTCGCCGATACCGGCCGCTACAGCGGCGGCGACCTTGCCCACATCAAGCAAGAGCTGCTGCAGACACAATTCAGCAATTTCAACGTCTCGATCGGCGTAACCGACACCTTCATGCACGCGGTCGAGACAGACGGTGACTTCGACCTGATCGACCCACGCTCTAAGACCATCGTGCAAACGGTCAAGGCCAAAGAAATCTGGCAAGCCATCATCGATGGTGCCTGGCAGAACGGTGAACCCGGAGTACTATTCCTCGATCACCCCGAGTGGAACCCGCTGCCCGGCCTCGGCCCGATTCAAGCAACCAACCCCTGCGGAGAGCAAGCGCTTCACGGGTGGGATTCCTGCAATTTGGGTTCGATTAATGTCGGGCACTTTTACGACTCGTCGACCAAGGACGTCGACTGGGAACGGCTCGCGCAGACGGTCGCGCTGGCCTGCCGTTTTCTCGACAACGTGATCGACGCGAACATCTACCCACTCCCCGAGATCGCCGAGATGGTCACGAACAACCGGCGGATCGGCCTCGGCATCATGGGTTTCGCCGACCTGCTGATCCAGCTTCAGATCGCCTACGGGTCTTCCGAAGCGATCGCGTTCGCAGCGCGCTTGATGAAGTTCATCCAAGAACGGGCCATCGACGCCAGCGATTTGCTCGCCCGCGAGCGGGGCGAGTTCCCAAACAAACATCTGTCGGTCTGGGCGAACGATCCACGACCGCGGCGCAACGCTGCGCTGCTTTCGATCGCGCCGACCGGCACAATCTCGATGATCGCCGGTTGCAGTTTCGGGTGCGAGCCATACTTCGGCATAGCCTACACCAAACACGTCATGAAAGACGCCGAAGGCCGGCCTCAGCACTTGTACTATGTCGTGCCGCTATTCGAAGAGATCGCCAAAGACGAAGGATTCTTCTCCGATGAGCTGATGTCGAAGATCGAGGAAAATCGCGGGTCGCTCAAAGGGCTGGCTGAGGTTCCGCTTCGGTGGCAAGACGTCTTCACCGTTGCAGCCGACGTTAGTGTCGATCAACATATCGATATGCTCAGCGCTTTCCAAAAATATACCTGCAACGCCGTGTCCAAGACGATCAACGCACCCAACGACGACACCAAAGAGAACGTCGCCAAGGCAATTTTCCGTGCGTATCGCGGCGGCTGCAAGGGCTTCACGTACTACCGCGACGGTTCGCGAACCGAGCAAGTCGTCACGTTCTCCAAAGATGGTGACATCAAAGGTGCCAACCGCGACGTTGTTCCTGGCCACAGTCACGAAGCGGCCGCTAAAGCGCCAGCGCCCTCGCCGAGGACTGAGTTGGACGCCCTGCTGACCAAGGCTCACGCCCTGTTAGGAGGGCGCTCATTATGACCAACTCCGATGTCAACGCCACCTTAGCCGGCTTGATCGCACGCGTCGAAGCGCTCCAAAGCGAAAACGCGCAACTGCGAGCGACGAACGTCGACTGCACGCAAACGCTCGCGGCACTCGTGCAGCAGGCCGAAAACCTGCAGGCGCAGGTCCGAGAACACAGCGCTCCCGTCGCGGCTGACCGGTCGGACTACCGGCAGCGACCGCCCGTGATGCGCGGTCGAACGGTTCAGGCCAACGTCGGATGTGGGCCGCTGTATATCACGCTCAACGAAGACGAAGCCGGCAATCCATTCGAGGTCTTCTTCAAACTCGGCAAGAGCGGCTCGTGCCAGCAGAGCTACCTCGAAGCGCTCGGCGTGGCAATGTCGGTCGGCCTGCGCTACGGCGCCGACCCACAAAAATTCGTCGAGAAGTTCGAAGGCATGCGCTGCCCCAATCCCAAGATGCGAGACGCGACCGGCCCGACGACCCTCTCGTGCGCCGACGGGATCTCGCAGGGATTAGCGAAGGCGCTCACCTTAGCGCTACCGCTCGGAACCGTGACGCCGGAAGCGCGCGGGGAAGCTGAACTCATCGCCGTCGCCGAGCCGCAGTTTCCGCTGTCGGCCGAAGAGCAGCAAGAACACGCGGCCAACGCCAAATCGATCGATCTCATCGGCACGCCCCCTGCGCGCGCCAATGGTAACGGTACCGGCGACGGGCACCGGGCGCCGGCCCTGCGATCGATGAGCGAGTTGCCCGAACCGCAGATCCGGCGGGCGATGCTGGCCGGCGTCGGTATGTGCCCCAAATGCGGCGGCAATCTCATCTCACAGGGCGGCTGCATCCAATGCCTGCAACAGTGCGGCTACGTCGGAAAGTGCTCGTAACGCGACCTTAGCCGTAGCGCAAGCGCGCTTGAGCTCGCTGCCCTTCTATTACGCCGTCAGCGGAGAAGTCTGTAACATTTACTGACGACGTGGAACGAGGGTCCCGTTAGTGCCATGGACCCTCGTTGGCTCGCACCTCGGGCTCACCCCACATGAAACGGCGCATCGGCGTTCGCAGTAATCGCGAACCCCACGATGTCCTGGCGCCGAATCGCAACGAGCCAAGGGCGAGCCTCGCCGTGAGCGCCGGACCCAGCGACGTCAAGAACTTCGCTAAAACATTCTGCTGGGTTTGGGTCTTCTCTACCGATCGGCGGCGCTCGATTTCAATGGCTTGTAAGCCTGCGTCGACCGCGGCTTCCGTCTCAATCGAACGCACGAGACGCCGCGCCGCAACGACCGCATCATAAATCGCGATATTAATTCCTTGGCCGGCGACCGGCGACATCGGGTGCGCGGCATCGCCGATGAGCAGCAGGCCTGGTTTCGACCAGCGCTCCGCGATCTGGCTGACGACCGGTAACAAGGCAAGCGAGTCCCAACTCGTCAGCGCGCTGCGAACGAGTTCGCGAAGCTCAAAGGGGACATGATCCGCGATGTGATTGACGATTTCGTCGAACGGCCGCGATCGCAGACGGGCATACTCGCCTTTATGGATCAGCCATGCGATCTGCATCCGGTTGCTGCGGCTCGCAAAGGAACCCACGAGCTCGTTCTTCTCGATACGAACGAATATCCGGTTTGCCAGCCCGGCGGGAATCGGCGTCGAAAACCAAAGTAAGTCAAAGCCGACTCGCTTGTCATTCAGCGCGATGCTCGCCAGTCGTCGCAAAGCCGAAAAGCGGCCGTCGCAAGCTACGACCACCGGCGCGCGAAACTCACGCTCCCCGGCGCCGTGCTGCCCGGCACGAACGCCGACGACGCGTTCGCCCTCAACGATCAGTTCGCGCGCCGCGCACCCCATGAAGAGCGAAAATTCAGGTCGGCGCGCAGCTTCGGCAGCGAGCAACTCGAGCAGCTCCTGCTGCGGTACGACCGCGACTCGCCCGACCGCCGTCGGTCCCAGGCGGCCAGGGAAATCGAAGCAAACCACCTTTTTCTCCAGCTGCACCGTGACGCCGGTGGGGAATCCGCCGCTGAGGGACAGCAGCGACGTTCCAAGACCGATGTCGTCGAAGATGCGGATCGCGCCGGGCTGCAGCAGCTCACCGCGAAACTCTCGGGCAAAGGTTTGAGCCTGCTCGAGCACGACAACGCGAACAGCGCTCCGACTCAACAGCAGCGAAAGCAGCATCCCGGCCGGGCCGGCGCCGACGACGATAACCTGCGGAGCGGCCACGACGCACCGTTCGGCCGTCGTGCAATGATTCCCAGCCCAGGAGTAAAAGCGCGAGCCGCCTCCCCACGCAAAAGAGTTTTGAGCTCAAACGGCGGCTAGCACGTAACCGGTTAGGCCAACCTTGGGATCCCGCCGTCGCGCGGCGGCTACAGACGTTCGAAGATGCCGGCGATGCCCTGACCTCCTCCGATGCACATCGTGACCAGCGCATACCGCTTTTGGGAGCGATGCAGTTCGTGGATCGCCTTGACGGCGAGGATACAGCCGGTGGCCCCGATCGGATGGCCGAGCGCAATCGCGCCGCCATTGGGGTTCACTCTTGCTGGATCGAAGCCGAGTTCTTTGGAAACAGCGCACGCTTGGGCGGCGAACGCTTCGTTGGATTCGATCACGTCGATGTCGCCGACCGTGATCCCCGCCCGTTCGAGCGCCTTTTTGACCGCCGGGATCGGGCCAATGCCCATAATTTTCGGGTCGACCCCGGAATGCGCATAAGAAACCAGCCGCGCGAGTGGCCTCAGCCCGCGCTTCTGGGCCTCGGCGCGTTCCATCAACACCACTGCGGCGGCCGCGTCGTTGATCCCCGAGGCGTTGCCGGCGGTGACGGTCCCGTCTTTTTGGAACACCGTCTTCAATTTCGCCATACCTTCAAGGCTGGCGTCGTCGCGCGCGTGTTCATCAGTGTCGAATGCGACTGGCCCCTTTTTCGATTTGACCTCGATCGGCACGATTTGGTCCTTGAAATAACCGCCGTTGATCGCGCCGATCGCGCGCCGGTGGCTCTCCACCGCAAACGCATCCTGCTGTTCGCGCGAGATCTCGTACTTCGCCGCGACGTTCTCTGCGGTAACGCCCATATGAACCGTATCGAACGGGTCGGTCAGTGCGCCGACCATCATGTCGACCACGCCCCCGTTGCCCATTCGCTGGCCCCAGCGTTGGTTCTGCAACGTATAGGCGCCACGGCTCATGGATTCCGCACCGCCCGCGACGGCAACATCTGTGTCGCCGAGCTTCACGGCCTGCGCCGCCGAAACGATCGCTTGAAAACCACTGCCGCACAGTCGGTTCAAGGTGAGCGCCGGCGTGGCGTGCGGCAAACCCCCGTTGATCCCGGCAACACGGGCCAGATACATATCCTTGGGCTCGGAATGGATGACGTTCCCGAAAACCACGTGACCGACATCTTGCGGCTGCACCTTAGCACGGCCGACCGCGGCCCGCACGACCTGAGCCGCGAGCTCCGTCGGCGGTATGTCCTTGAGGCCGCCGCCATAAGTTCCGATCGCGGTACGGACACCGCTCAAGACGACAACTTCTCGTTCGGCTGCCATGTCATTCTCCCTCATGAACCGGTCGCCAGACTCTGGTTGCGCCCAGTTTCCCACCGCGCCGGCTGGGTCATTCTTGGACGCCCTTGGAATCTGTAGCCCAGCTGTTTTGGACTCGATGCCGCCGGCTAGTTGGATTCGCTGCCGCCTCGGGACCCCGCGGCGACGAAGCCCTTGGGGCGTCGATGCCGAACCGTCGCCGGCATGAAGGAAGATACTCTTGCGATTCTCGTAGGCGGCGGGCCGGCGCCTGGCATCAATGGCGTCATCGCGTCGGCGGCGATCGAGGCGGTGAACAACGGGCTGCACGTCGTCGGCCTCTATGACGGCTACTATCACATCGCGCGCGGCGACACGTCACGCACGACCGAACTCACGATCGAAGCCGTCTCCCGAATCCACACGACCGGCGGCTCCATCTTGCGCACTTCGCGAACCAATCCCGCCAAGGACGAGGAAACGCTCCACAAATGCGTTCAAGCACTCACCTTGATGGGTGTGCGTTACCTCGTGGCGATCGGCGGCGACGATACGACCTACGGCGCGGCCAAGATCGCCGAGCGGACGAGCGGCCGAATCGGCATCGCAACCGTACCAAAAACAATCGACAACGATCTTCCGCTGCCTGACAACGCACCCACGTTCGGCTTCGAAACCGCGCGCACCGTCGGCACGCAGATCGTCGAGAGTCTCATGGAGGATGCGCGGACCACGGCACGCTGGTACTTGGTGGTGAGCATGGGTCGAAAATCGGGTGCGCTGGCGCTCGGCATCTGTAAGGCCTCGGGTGCAACCCTGGCGGTGATACCCGAGGAGTTTTCGGAAAGCGAGCTGGAACTCGACTTGCTCGTGAATACGCTGGTCGGCGCTATCGTGAAACGAAAGGCCAGCGGGCACGATCATGGCGTTGCGGTCGTAGCCGAGGGCGTCGCCGAACGGTTGTCGCCGGAAAAGCTCAAAGCGCTCGAGAGCGCGACGCGCGATGCTTACGGCCACGTTCGGCTGGCCGAGGTGCCGCTGGGCATCGTTTTGCGCGACGCCGTTCGTCGGCGCCTGGCTGAAATCGAAGTCGAGACTACCGTCGTCACCAAGGATGTCGGCTACGAGTTACGCTGCGCCAAGCCAGTTCCATTCGACGTCGAATACACCCGAACGCTGGGCTACGGGGCTGTCCGCTATTTGCTGAGCGGCGGTAGCGGAGCGCTAATCGCGCTCTCGGGTGGTCATGTCATCCCGCAAACCCTGAGCGATTTACTCGACCCGCAAACCGGTCGCATCAGAGTGCGCATGGTCGATGTTACGACCGAGGCCTACGAGGTCGCGCGCAAATACATGATCCGCTTGGAGAAGCTCGATTTCGAGGAACCCCGGCTCTCCCGATTGGCCGCCCACACCTCGCTAAGCGCGGGAGATTTCAGGTCGGCCTTCATGTCGGTCCCCTGATGCGCTCTGCTGTCGCGCCGCACCCTCTGTCGCGACAGGCCGTAGCTCCGCTCGCATGATCGAAGCGGCCAAAAACACGGCGACAGCTTTCAAACCAAGCGTTGCCCGTGCCCGCCGGCCGAGGGAACGACAACTAACAATATAGTTGACAGTCGGGTCGACCGGTGGTACCTTTGGGGCCATGGCGCGCAAAAAGTCCCCGACGCTCACCGAGGCCGAATATCGGCTGATGGACGTCCTGTGGAACCGAGGTCCTTCAACCGTCCAGGAAGTCCTTGACGCACTCGATGCGGATCCACCGCTGGCGTATACGACCATCTTAACAACGCTCCGGATCTTGGCCCAAAAAGGCTACGTGCGCCACAAGGCCAGCGGCCGAGCGTTCATTTACCGTACCGCGATCGGCCGGGAGGACGCACAACGTGATGTCGTGGCGCACGTGGTTGCGCGCTTCTTCAACAACTCGCCACGCGAGCTGGTCCTCAATCTCATCCAATCCGAACATCTCGACGACCGCGAACTTGTCCGGCTACGCGAAATGCTCGACTCGGCGCGCACAAATTCAAAGAGGATCGATCAATGAACATTGCGCTGGTCGTGCTGACCGTGTGCGCCGCCAGCATCGCCGCCAGCGGCCTAATCGTGGGTAGTGTCGGATTGTTGCTGCGGCTTCGGTCCTTTGAAGCCGCGACGAGACACGCACTGTGGTACAGCTCGTTGGTCGCGATGGCACTGCTTCCGCTCGCCGGTTTCGCTTTCAGCATGGCGCATGCCAAGCATCTCCAATCGCCGGTAATCATTACGCGCCTCCCGACAAGGTCGACGCTGACCGCCGTCGCGGGCACGTCCCACAGTCCGTTGCGCGTCGACCGGCCGGTTGTCCAAACGCCTGCATCCAGGCAGCCGGAGGGTGGGCTGACGTCCGTCAATCTGGCGCTGCTCGCCGTTAGCGGCTGGCTGCTCGTCGCGCTGACCGGTCTCGGCATCCTGGCCGGAAAGTTGCTGGGCGTTCGGGCGATCAAGCGCCGCTCGAGTCCGCTGGACCCGTCGCTGGCCGGCAATCTTCCATGGCTCACAGACTTAGCACGCGGCGAGCGTGAAACGTATTTGCGGCTCTCATTCGAGATCGAAACGCCGGTTGCAATCGGTTACCGACAGCCCGTCATCTTGATTCCAACTGATCTCGCCGCCACCAGCGGGGGTTTGCAAGCGATCGAGGACCTGGTCATTCACGAACACGCGCACTTGGTTCGGCGCGACGACTACACAAATCTGGTGCAGCGGACGATCGAACGGATTTTCTGGTTCAATCCGTTCGTGTGGATCGCCGGCGAGCGCATTGCGCTCGAACGGGAGATTGCCGCCGACGATGTCGTAGTAGGGCGCACCGCCGAGGCGGCGCGCTACGCCGATGCGCTTTGGCAGCTCGCTAGAGAAATGCGCATGCCCACGCACACCCTCGTCGCGCCCGGCGCGCTGTTTACCCGCAAGCAAATTTCCGTACGCATCGAGGCGCTGCTAGCGAGCAATCGCGCACACCTCGGCAAGCTCGGCCCGGTGAGCGCCGCCGCCATGTCCGCAGTCGCGGCCGTTGCGTTTGCGGTCGTGGCAATGGCCGCGCCGGCGCTCGAGTTTCCGGCGTCCGCTCCCGCGGCGCCCTCTCCGCAGGCCGCTTGGCCGCCGCCGGCCCCGCTTGCACATCATCGACTTGTGGTGATTCAACGACCCAAAACCCCAACTTTGGTCCACCGAATCGCGCCGGCGCCGGTGCCACCGCCCATGCCCGCACGCCACCTGTCCGTCGCCGCGGAAGCGCGAAAGAACGCTGCTGCCAAACCGCATCCGGGCGTTGCGCAGCGTCGGGTTATCGTCTGGACGCCGGAACGCTTAGTGATGTCCCAAACTCCTTCGCCGTTCATTGTCATTCCCGATCCAGCCGCACCCGTGCCGCACCTGGCCGTTCGCGCGACCGTCCCGCCCGCAACTGATGGACCGTTGACGCGCGAACTCGTCAGCGCATGTGTTCCATGCAATCTCGAAGGAAGAGATCTCCGAAACCTCGACTTGCACGGCCTCTCGTTCGCCGCTCGAACCTGACCAAGACCGACCTGCGCGGCGCTAATGTCGCCGGAGCGTCGTTTAGCGGCGCGAATCTCGAGGACGCTCGGTTCGACAACGCCGATTTAACGAACGCACGGTTTGTCGGGGCCAACGTCGACGGTGCAAGCTTCCGCGGGGCGCGGATGGCCGGCGTCCGTTTCGCCGGTCTCGCTCTCAATCGAGCAGCGCTCGATGCGGCGCAACTCAGCGCGATCCTGGCTCACGGCTGCAGCGGTTGCAACGTCTCTCACATGGATCTTCGCGCCGCCGACCTCCACGGCGTGCGGCTGCACGGCGCGAACATGGCGGGGACGGATCTCAGTGGCGCCAATCTGACCGGCGCACGCCTCATCGGCGTGAATTTTGCCGGAGCCAAACTCGACAACGCCGACCTGCGCAATGCCTCGCTGATCGGCTGTAACCTCAGTGGCGCCTCAACGAACGGCATTCAACTCGAGGGAGCATCCCTCATGGGCGTCAATCTCGGTCGGTCGGATACCTCCGAAGTGACGCCCTCTTTTCATTGGCATCATCTCTTAAGGAAATAGTTGATATGAACGCGGTTCTAACAGCCTGCCTCGCTGCGATCGTCACGCTTGCGAGCCTGGCAGTCGCCGAGGCGGACGACGTTCCACGCGATCTCATCGCTCGGTGCCACGGCTGCAACCTCACCGGCCTGGATCTGCGCGACCGCGATCTGCACGGCCTTTCCTTCGTCGGAGCAAAGCTTCAGGGAACCGACTTGCGGAATTGCGACCTACACGACGCCAAATTCACCGGATCCGACCTTCGCAACGTCAAGCTCGACGGCGCTAATATGAGCAACGTACGGATCGTCGGTACCAACATCGACGGTGCGACCTTCAACGGCGCGGTGCTTTCAAACCTGCGGCTGGTCGGCGTGCGCTTCACCCAGGGGAGCGTCGGCGATGCGAAGGCGCTCGGACCCCTCCTTCGGTCGTGCGTTGGATGCAATCTCAAGGCGGTCGATCTGCACGATCGTGATCTCTCCGATGTGCGGTTCGTCGGCGTGGACATCACCGGCGCAAATGTCCGGGGCGTAAAGTTCAATCGCGCGAAGCTTATCGGCGTCAGCCTCCGTGAAGCTGACGCTCGCAACGCCGACTTTGGCGACGCTTCGCTGGTCCAAGTCGACTTTCGAGCCGCGAAGCTGGATGAAGCGTCGTTTCGCTACGCGGTGCTGTGTACCGGCGATGCGAGCGGCGCGCCGCGCTGCTCCGACCTAACGGGCGCTTCGCTCCGGAACACCGATCTGCGCGGCGTGCGTTATTGCGATCATAATAAAACGGCGTGCCGTCCCCTCACGCGGGACGAGCTGCGCGATCTCGCGCACGCTCAACTCGACGGAGCACGGATCGATGCGTGACGCTGTGCTTGCTTGCGACTCTCTTACAGAGGGTGGAGATGTGCTTCCGATGAATCGAACCTACAGCCCAATTCGGATACCCGGGGGAGTGCGCCCAACGGTCGTTTTCCCGAAACCGAGTGGCCCGTTCATGGGCTGGGGCCCGCGCCTTTTTCGCTGATCGGCTCGGGGGCAGCGGTCTGAACCCAAGTGACAAGAATGCTCGCAGGCATGATACACCTGCGCCGCCGTTCAGTGTTTTGTCACGGCCGCCTCATCAGCAGTCGCGGGGCGGCAAGCAGGCGGAGGCCTTTCACTTGCTCGATGCGGCGACGCGACCTGCGAGCAGCAGCGGGTCTGTCGCGCGTCACGTGCTATGCTCCTCGACTGCCAGCGACAGTGTCTCCCAGCGCTTGAGCGCAGCCGCGGCCGCGTTTTCCGCAGCTTTGAGTTCACCGCCGAGCTTCACGACCCGTTCCGGGTTGATATAGGTTCCCGGATCGCTGAATTCGGCACGTAGATCGGCGCAAAGGCGATCGAGTCGCGCCACCTCGGCTTCGCACGCGGCGATTTCGCGCGTCGCGGCTGCTCGCCGCTGACGCTCCTCGCGTTCATCTTGACGCTTTTCGGCGGCTGCTGAGAGCGGCTTCGGCGGCTCCCGCCCTCTGGGGACCGTCGCACCTTCAAGCGACCTCTGATACGCTTCATAGTTGCCGTCGTACACGATTGCGGCTCCATCCCCGAGCGCAACCACGCGCTCCGCGAGTCGAGCGAGCAAATACCGGTCGTGTGACGCGACAATCATCGCCCCCGCGAATTCGGCGAGCACCGCTTCCAACGCCTCGCGGCTGGGGATATCAAGATCATTCGTCGGTTCATCCAGCAACAGACAATCGGCCGCTCGAGCCATAAGGCACGCGAGCATGATCCGCCGGCGTTCACCGCCAGAAAACGTTTCCACTGGCTTGTCCGCGGTCTCCCCGCTCACTCCGATACGACCCAGCAAAGCGCGCGCCGCTTCGGGAACGATCGGCGCGATCTGTAAGACCGCCTCCACAGCGGAAACACCCCGGGGGAGCGCGGCATCTGACTCCTGTGAGAAATAGGCAAGCGTTACTCCGTCGCTGACCCGCACTTCACCACTATCAGGCTTGACCGTTCCCGAAATAATATTGAGCAGCGTCGATTTTCCACAGCCATTATCGCCAACGATTGCGAGCCGCTCTCCGCGCCGAACATCGAATGATAAATCCTGCAGCAGCGGTTTACGGAATCCCTTGGTGAGTCCCGAGATCCGCAGCGCAAGTCCGGCCGTCGCCGGGCGCGAGGTATCTAATTTGATCGCGAGCTTTCCGCCCATCCGAGCGGGTTCCGCAACGCGTTCAAGCTTTGCCAAACGTTTTTCCCGGCTGCGGACGTGCGAGTAGTTGTGGGATCCGTGGGTCCGTAGTTCGGCGATCGCCGATCGTTGACGTCGTTCCTCGACCACAGAGGCTTCATAGTCGCGCTGGGCCTGCGCGACTCGTACGGTTTTCTGATCGATGTAATCGGCGTACGCGCGGCCGGAAACGCAGAGGTAGCGCTCGAGCTTGCCTTGATCGAGTTCCCATATTTCCGAAACCACTCGATCAAGAAACGTCCGATCGTGCGATACGATAACGCAGGCGCGCGCATCGTTCACTAAGAACATTTCGAGCCAGCGCACCGTTTTGATGTCTAGGTGATTGGTTGGTTCATCGAAGACAAGATAGTCCGGCTCTTCGAGAAGTAGGCGTGCAATGGCAGCCCGCGTGCGCTGCCCGCCTGAGAATGCGCTGAGTTGCCGGTCGAGATCAGCGTCATCAAATCCAAAGTCTGCGAGCATCGAGCCCATCTTTCGTTCGAGGGCCTCGCCACCGTGCCGCTCGAACGCGCCGCGTGCCTCCCCATAACGCTGCAAGAGCGTCGCTTCTTTGACGCTATCCCGGCGCTCCGCTGCGGCGCTCAGAGCAGTTTCCAGGGCGCGCAACTGCGCCTCCTCCTCGTGAATGCGCACGAACGCCGTCGACAATAATTCGCGCAGCGTATCGGTGGCGTCTTCTACGCCGGCCTGCGAAAGGTAGCCCAGGCGGGTGTTCCGCGCCCGAGCGATCGTGCCCGCGTCCGGTTCATCCCGTCCGACGAGGATCCTCAGCAGGGACGATTTTCCGATCCCATTTGCCCCGATCAGTCCCACGCGGGAACGATCGCGGAGCACACCGCTGACGCCGCTGAACAGCGTACGGGCGCCATATTGCCTTTCAAGATCCGTGAACCGCAGCCACTCCACATATTTCTCATTCGCCGCCGCTCGATCCGAAAGCTACTAAAATGACCTTACTTCCGACATGAGCGACTTATAGCAGTGACAAAAGCCGTCAAATATCGTACGTTTCATCGGATGTCCTTTCAAGCTTTTCGCTTACATTCAGCGCTTGCGCGCAATCTGAAGGGGCTAGGCTTTGTCGCATCCACGCCGATTCAAAGCGCGGCAATTCCTCCGGCACTTGAGGGACGCGACGTTCTCGCCTGCGCGGTGACGGGGAGCGGGAAGACCGCCGCTTTCGGCCTGCCGCTGCTGGAGCGCTTGTTACGCACACCGGTGAAGCGCGGTACCCGCGCACTGGTTCTGACGCCGACCAGGGAACTCGCCGCCCAAGTGAATCAGCACATCGCTGCTCTGGCGGCCGGTACATCACTGCGCACCACAGCGATTTTCGGCGGAGTTCCGGCCGGGCGCCAAGAACGCGATCTCCGATCCGGCGTCGAGATTGTCGTCGCGACCCCAGGCCGATTGCTTGACCATTTGGGACAGGCCCACACTCGGTTCGACACTATTGAAATTCTGGTCCTCGATGAAGCAGATCGCATGCTGGATATGGGTTTTCTACCCGCGGTTCGAAAGATACTTAGCCGCCTTCCTAACAAGCGGCAAACCCTCTTTTATTCGGCGACCTTGCCGCAACCGATCATCGCCTTGGCCCGTGAGATGCTCTTCAATCCCGCTGCAATCAATATTGCGCAAGTAGCACTGCCGGCGGCTGGACTAACGCAGCACTTGTATCCCGTTCCGCAGGAATTGAAGTCGAAGCTGCTGGTCGAGCTCCTGGGACGGGGCATCATTGAAAACGCAATCGCGTTCACGCGGACGAAACATCGCGCGAATCGCCTTGCCGACTTTCTCGGTAAATCGGGGATTAGCGTGGAGCGGATTCATGGCAATCGTTCGCAGGCCCAGCGTACGCTGGCTCTTGACGGCTTCAAACGCGGCCGCTATCGGGTGCTGGTCGCAACCGACATTGCTGCTCGCGGCATCGACATCATCGCGCTCGGCCACGTGGTGAATTTTGACGTTCCGCTTGTCGCCGACGATTACATCCATCGGGTTGGCCGAACGGCTCGCGCTGAGCGCCCGGGAGATGCGATCACGTTGGTTGCACCTGACGAAGAGCCATTGATAAAAGCGATTGAGAAAGCGATGAAAAACAAGCTCGACCGAGTCATGCTCAAAGATTTCGACTACACCCGCAAGTCGACCGAGCGCTTTGAAATACCAATTGGAGAGCGGCTTGCCGCCATGCGCACCGCACGGCTCGCTTTCCCCAGAAGCCGGCGCGTAGCCGGCTCACGAACGGCTGCTCGCCACCGCTAAACTGTTCTGACGGGATCCCCTCTGCGTCTAAGGGACCGCAACCAACGTGCCGTTCCCGGCAGCGGCTCGAGGATTCTGGCGATTCCTTGCCCGCTGTCACTACGAGCTGGCGCCGACGCATTTGCGCAAGGTCGCAGCGATGCGGTCGACGGATGATACACTTCTCTCGGCGCTCGAGTGGGCTGGCGGCCCAGGTTACCGCCGCAATCGCGCCGCGCCCGGCTCTTGCGCTGGCCCCTTCATAGGTTGGAGCCCGGTCCTCCTTCGCTCACCGGCGATTGAGGAGCAGCGGCGACGTTCAGCCGTTCGTCGGACAGCCTCAAGCCGATGACGTCCAACAGGTCGCGCACGCTCGAAAATGCTAGACGTTCACCCGATGTGACATCGTGCATCGATCGGCGCCACGACCCGGGGCCGCTCTTCGACCCTTCGCGCCACAAGCGCAGAATGAACACGCGGTCGGAACGCTCGCTTTGCCAAGGCACTGCTGAACCACCAGACGATCCGGGACAAATCCGGTTCACTCCTGAGGGTATCAAGCCGGCGTGCCGACGCCGTACTCACCGCGCCACGGCTGTCGGCGGCCGCGAGCGGAGAGGCCAGATTCCATGCGCATGGGCGGCGAGCAGTTCCTGGTTAAACGGCAGGCTGAACAATGAGTCGCGGGTCGGAGTGTCCGTGATTAAGTCAGCTCGATCCGCTAACAAGTCATACGCTGTCTGAAGGGCGGCATCGGCCGAAGACTATTGCTCGCACGCATGATAGACCTGCGCCGCCACCCAGTATTTTTGCCACGGCCAGTAATGGATGTCGCCAGCCAAGCCGACCGCGGCGAGCAGTTCATCGACGGTCGCGCGCGCCGTTTGCAGTTCGCCCGCCTGCAGGTACGTCAGCGCCAAGTCCGCGAGGTCGTCCAAGAAGTCGGCGGGCCGCTGGGCTGAAGGGCGTAACTCGAGAGCGGCTTTCATATGCTCAATCGCCGCCGGAACCAGGCCCAATTCGCGCTCAGAGGCGCCGAGGTTTCCCATCGCAACTGCTTCGAGCGCCCGATCGCGTATCGATCTCGCTAGTAGAAGCGCCCGCGATGCCGCGATCTTCGCGCTTGCCGCGTCCCCCTGGATTAGCAGAGCGAGACTTTGATTCACGGCGCATACCGTCTGTCCCCGTACGTCGCCGAGACCGGTGAAGTGCCGCAAGGCTTCTTCATAAGCATCGAGTGCGGCTTGAAGCTGGCCGACACGATTTGCGAGCAGACCGGAATTTACGAGCACCACGGCCACGCCCAGCCGCGCGCCGCTTGTTGCGTAAATGATTGCCGCCTCCGCATGGTCTGCGCGGGCTTCCTCTACACGGAAGCGCCGTGGCCGGCCCAAGGCTTCCGCGACCATCCGCGGAGCCCGAGACCGAACTCACAGCTAGCGATTTCGCGTTCGGCGCGATCGCAATTGGCGGCTGGCGGCCAAGCCGATCCGCTTTCAATGGGCGACTTTCAATCGCTTTGCGACATTCAAGTTATCGTTAACGTGTACTACTAGCTTTCTTGTCTGACACCTCGAAGATACGCT
>JRHI01000937.1_pt1 | contig 28193 bp, 23 predicted proteins | sample 215371 | NCBI WGS metagenome assembly JRHI01 (sample SAMN02929681, study PRJNA255918) | sediment metagenome | biome: cave system; feature: Ice Cave; material: Sediment; isolation source: sediment from deep within a dark volcanic ice cave with no known source of... ...
CCTCTGTCAACGGCCCGGGGCCGATTTCCACACGAGCGGGGACTCTACCCGGCTCAGGCCGGAGCGATCCGCGAGCGCTCGCTGACTGATCCCTTGGTTGGTTCGCGTGCCGCGGATCCAATCGCCCAGGGCACTTCGTCCCGCACCGATCCGCGCCGGCGTGGGCTCCGGCGGGGCACCGCGGCTGCCGCTTTGGGGATTGACCATGCCGCCATGCCTCCGGGGAGCACCGGCAACCACGACCAGGCGCCCCACGGGTCGTGCTTGGCCCGTCCAGGACACGACGCCGTCCGCTGCCGAGAGCAGCATCATACCCTGGCGGCTGAACAGCGCGCTGGACCGATCCAGCGCCCGCGGTGGTCGCCTGAGGCGTGAGGCGCCCGCGTCGCTCGGGCATCCGTCGTCGGCCCGGCCCCGCTCGCGGGACGCTCCAGCGCGGTGCGGCGCACCGTTCAGCCCAAATCTGTCGTCTCCCCTCGGGGCGGCAGCAGGCTGAGCTCGCCGAGGCGCCGCCGGTCCCAGAGCGCGATCTCGCGGTCAGCGGCGAATGTCCTCGCCTCCTCGGTGAAGCCGAATGGGCAGACGACGAGCCCCTGCCCGTCCCCACCGGCGGCCGTCCTCAGCGCGACGGCGAGTCCGCGGATCTGATCGACGGTGGCGGGCGTCCCCCCACTCAGACAGCGGACGGACAGCGCACTCTCGAACCCGGCCTCGTCGAGCCGGGTTGCGGTCAACGAAACGCCGCCGTCGACTGTTCCGACCACCCGCACCTGCCAACCCCGCCGCTCCAGCGTCTCCCGGACTCGCCGCGAAAGGGTTGCGGAATCCGGTCGGTCGAGATCCGGCAGCGGTGAAACATCGCGGGCGGCACGCTGCGGGGCGACCGGGGCGGCGAGCCCGAACAACGTGCAGAGCTGGTCACGCGAGAGCGCGGGCGAGACGTCGATCGAGACATCGTCGACGAGCGCGTTGAACAGCAACTGCTTCTCCCTGAGGATGCGCTCCAGCCGCTCCTCGATCGTGTTCTCCGCGGTGTAGGCGTAGACGTTGACGGGATGACGTTGCCCGAGGCGGTGGCTGCGCGCCTCCGCCTGGCCGACGACCGCGGGGTTCCACCAGCGATCGAAGTGAAAGACGTACGACGCCTCTTGCAGATTCAGCCCCTGACCGCCCGCCAGGAGCGAGAGGACCAGCGCCCTGCGGTCGGGATTGGTTCGAAACTCATCGAGAACCCGGTCCCGCGCGCCTTGGGCCTGGTCGCCCGTATAGACGAGCGCGGCCGGGCCAAGTCGCGCGGCGATTGCTCTGGCCCCGTACGAGGCGTTCGCGAACTGCGTGAAGACCAGCGCCTTGTGCCCCTCCTCCGCGAGGCGCTGCAGGCGGTCCCGGAGGTCGTTGAGCTTGCTCGATTCGCCCGTGACCGGGCAGAAGTTGCAGATACCCCGCAAGCGGCCGATCAGGTTCAGCACGTTTTCCGGTTGCAGGCGGTCGCCCAGCTCCCGCAGCTCGCGGACGCCCGAGCGCTCGGCGCGTTCGTAGCTTTCCCGCTGGCGAGGGGTCAGCGGCAGCACGACACTGCTGACCAGCTTGCGGGGAAGGTCGTGGAGGACGTCCGCCTTGCGGCGGCGCAGCTGAACCCGGCGCAGGTGGTCGCGCAGTCCGACCGAGAGCATGAACCGCCTGAGCTCGTCGCTCCCCGTCGGATCGACGAACTCCAGGATCGAGATGAGATCCTCCGGACTGTTCTCAAGGGGCGTGCCGGTGACCGCCCATTGCCGTTTGCGGCGCAGCCGCTTGCAGACGCGGCTGACGTCGGTCGCCGCGTTCTTGATCCGTTGCGCCTCGTCGAGGACGACGACATCCCAGAGCCGAGCGAGCGGCGAATGGGGATTGTCGGTGTAGTCGACGCGGAGGGTTTCGTAGCTGGTCAGGTAGATGTGCGCCGGGGTGCGCCACTGCCACGCCCGGTCGCTCGGCGCCCCGTGTACCGTCGAGACCCGCAACTCCGGTGCCCAACGCCGCAGCTCGGCTCGCCACTGCGAGATCAACCCGGCCGGGACGACCACCAGCGCCGACTCGATCTCGCGCCGGCGAATCAGGACGCGGAGCGCGGCCAGCGTTTGGAGCGTTTTCCCCAGCCCCATGTCGTCCGCGAGCAGGAGCGATTCGCGGGCGACCAGCTCTCGGACGCCGACGAGCTGGTATGGCAGAAGCGGCCGTGGCCACTCCATCGGCCCCGCACCGGCCAGCAGGAGATCGGTCGAGGGCTGGAGGACCGCGGCCAGCCGACGCGAGAGCGGGATCCCGTCGGCGGGCAGGCTCCATCCCCGCGAGCCGTCGCCGCCGCTGGACGCCCGCTCTCGACCCGGCCATGGCATCTCCTCGTTCCCCGCGGCCAGACCTGCCAGCGCGAACGCGACGCTGCCACGACCCGCTTCACCCTCGCACAGACCGAGATCGGCCAGCGAACCGGTCCGTTCCGCGACCGGCCCCACGGCGATCACCCCGCGCGCGGGCTCGATGGCGTCCCAGCCGGTCGCGACGGTGCGTGGCATGCCCCTTGTCGGAGCGGGGATCAGCACGCGATGGGCCGGCTGGTCACTCACCCGCGGCGAATCGCCCGTCGGGTCGGATCGCTCGGCTTCCCGCACCTCGAACCAATGTCCGACCGAGCTCATGGCAGCGGCGCCTCGGTTTCGCCGTACACCTCGCCGAGCCCGGTCTCGGCACGGTCGAACGGTTCCAGCAGCAACCCGCGGAGGTGGAGCTCGTGCAACAACCGGCGGGCCGGCGATCCTTCGGCCGCCGGTGCGGGAAACCAGAAGAGGTGCAACTGCTCGCGATCCGGTTCCGCGTCCACCCGATGGAGTGTCTCGGGCGCCTCCAGCGAGGAAAAGCCGGTCGTCTGCAACGCGGTCGCGATTCGGCACACCGGCAGCGAGACACGGAGGTCGTGGCAGAACAGGTCGCTGGTCACCTCCTCGGCGAGACCGCAGATGAGCCGCGGCACCGTCGAGCACGTCGCGAGGAGCGACGCCGCCAGCTTCTTCGTCGCGGCGCGCCGGACATCGCCCGGCCGCCAGAGGAAGCTGTTCGGCGTCGCGACGCGGTTGTAGGTGAACTCGACGGGCTCACCGCGCGCGTTGATCTGGAACAGCGATCCACGGTAGCCGGGCCGGTCGGGGTCGACCTCGACGTGCAGGTACGCCGCGGTGCCGAGCTCGTCGACCTCGTCCTGGTCCCGGTACGGAATCGGCATCGTGGCTGGCGCCGCCTTCGCTTATCCGCCGCGCTCCGCGGCGTCGGCGGACGCTTCCGCGGGCGCCTCGAACGTCGCATCCTCGGCATAGTTGAGATCGACGCGGGTCACCTCGAAGTCCGGCTGGTAGTCCGGATACAGGCGCCGCAGGTCCCACTCGTTGATCCAGCGGCGAACGTACTCACGCATCCTGGTGCTGGCGAGGCGCTCGTCGGCTCCGGCAATCGGGGGCGGTTCCCATCGGTAGGCCGTGCCGTGGATCGCGCGCACCTTCTGATAGGTTTCGTCCAGCGTTGCAGCACTCGGTGGCGAGAGCCGGATCGCCTTGCCGATCAGACGCATGCCCTTCTCTGCCTGAGCGGCGAGGAGCTTGGCGGCCTCGTCGCCGCTCAGGTTCAGCTTGCCGGGCACGGCCTCCCGATCGTTCCGCCCGTCGATGACTTCGGCCTCGTAGGCGGAGGTCATCGCCATGACGGAGAGGATGCCGGGGCAGTCGTCGTCTCTCGCGTTGCCTATCCAGCGCGCAATCTCCGCGTAGGATTTGGCCCGCTGGTTGAGCGTATAGCGCGCAACGAGGTCGACCTCGTCGAAGAGAAGCACCCAGCCGGCGTAGCCGGCGGCAATCATCACTTGCGCAACAAAGCGGAACCGTTGATAGGCGAGCGCCCGCGCCCCGACCCGTTCGATCGGGTAGGTCACCCGCTGTCCCAGGTCGCGCAGCTTTTGCCGGATCTCGCCGACCTGAATGGGATCGCCTTCCCAGAAGGCGATAATCCGATCGCGCAGCTCCGGATCGTGGCGCGACCGTTCGTAGAGGTAGAGGGTCGCGGCGAAGCGCTGGTTGAGCGCGGCCGTCGGTCCCTGCACCCACTTGTAGAAGTCGAGGTACCCCGGCTCGTCGAACTTCAGCTCGCCGGCGATCTGCGGCAGGGCGGCGCCGACGCGGCCGAGCACGGCCGCCGCGCGGATCGCGGTGCGGTAGACCTTCGCCGGGTCGTAGAGCGGCGTTTCCTTGCTGACGACGACCTTGCTGGTGACGAAGCCGTGGGCCAGCGCCATCTGGTTCAGGTATTCGAGGATGTGCGATTTTCCGGTCCCGAAGTTGCCGGCGATCATGAAACCGGCGGTGGACCGCGCCTCAGGCACGGTGTCCCGCGCCGCGCTCAGGAGACGCTCGAATTGCTCCTCGATGTGCGGGTGGGCGGAACCAAGGGCGACCACCGCGTCCCGGTTCGGAACGCCTGCGCGCAGGGCTTCGATAGCCCGGCGCGCCTGGACGCGATGCTGAATGGGCGGCCCCTGTCTGTCGTCAGACATGCCCATCCTCGACGGCGGACGCGCGGCCCATTCCCCCGGTATCCGGTCGGAGTCGGACCAGCGATGAGAGTGGGTTGGCGATCCGGCGGTCACGCACCTCGTCCCAGATCCGCAGCTTCAGCGGATCGTAGCGCTCGAGCCCCCGTTTCTGATCGTCAAGGAAGACCGCCGGGGCGATGGCCACGATCAAGCAGGCCTCCAGCTCGTCGGTCGCGTCGATGAACTGGCGCAACACCTCGTAGGCGTCCATCGCGGCGGTGGCCGTGTGGTAGAGCGATCCATCGCCTTCGAAGGGCCGCCGGTCGACGAGATAGCGTTCCAGGTCGAGCGTCAGGACCATGCCCTGGTCGCCTGTCTGCCGCAGCCAGTGCGCCAGCGACAGCACCATGTCCCGCGCGTTGTGGCGGGCGACTCGCTGAAAGATGAGTGCGTCGCGCAGCAGTGAGATGGAACGGAGCTCGCCCCGTAGCCACTCCTTGACCGCGTCGGCCTCGGGTCGGGCGCTTCCGTCCGGCTCCAGCTGCGCCTGGCAGAGGCGGACCATCGCGATCCGGAATTCGTGCGCCATCGCGAAGTCTCGGAAGACCCGCGACGTGAGCAGGAGCCGGACATCACGGCGGAGCTCTCCTTCGTCGTAGTCGTTCAGCTCGGCGACCGTTCGGTAATCGAGCCGCGACCGCAGATCCGGGACTGAGAAGCCGCCCTCGGCGAGCAGGCGACGCAGGCGGCGAGCCGCCAGATCGTCCCAGTCGAGCTGGCGAGCCACGGCGAAGAAGAGCTGATCGATCAGGTGGACTTTGGTCGTCGCGGCATCGACCGCGGCGAACGCGCAACCGGCGTCCCGCGCGACCCGCTCGATCTCGCGCCGGACCTCCGCCCCCGACAGGGACGGCGGGACGATGGCGAACTTGACTGCCGCGCCGCCGTGGGCGACGAAATCGCGCAGGTAGGCGCCCTCGATCGTCGCGAGCCAATCCGAAAGACAGAGATCCACCGTCAGACCCCTACGGCCGGGACGAACGAGACCCCGTGATACGTCTTCTCCTCGCCGTACTGGGTGACGACGATCAGCGTGCCGCGTGGCAGGCGGGCGCCCGCGCCGGCATGGAACTCGAGGCGCGCACCGTCCTTCGTCGTGGTCTGGCCGCTCTGGTCGAGGAGATAGATGTCACGCGCGAACTCGGGGCGGGCGTACTCGCGCGCTTGGCCCGGCAACATCGTCAGCAGGTCATACAGCTCGACGAGCGGAACGACGGAGCCCGCGTCGCGTCCGCCCTTGGTCGCGACCTTGTAGGCCGCGAGCAGGGATCCGAGAAACTCCGCCGGCCGGAACCTCGGCGGCCGTTTCTGCACGTCCTTGAGATGAGCGACCAGGACGCTGGGCCGGAGGCGGCGCTCCCTCGACTTGTCAATCAACAGCGCGCGATCGCCGGGCAGCACACGAATCAGCGAAGGGTAGCAATAGAGGCGACCGTCGAGCTCCGAGATGCGGAGCCCTTCGGCGCGCGCCCGCGCGATGAGCTCGGCCGTAAACGCGCCGCTTTCTAGGTAGGCTCCCTCGTCAAAGGTCCAGCTCACGGCGAGGCCCGCGATCTCTCGGTCGAGCCCAGCGATGCCTTGGCGAGCCGCTTCTTCTGCCGCCCGCAGCTCGCGGATCTTTCCCTGACGGGCAGCGCTTCGGTACCGCTTGAGCGTCGCCAAGACGGCGCTGGCCGCACGCAGCGCCGCATCGGCATCCGCCTCGGTCTTCGCGAACGCCGCTTCGATGCCCTCTTGCCGATGCTCGGTCCCGGTCGCCGATTCGATCACCGCTCCTACCTCTGGAAATGCGATCCCACATGAAGATTACGTAAATCCTACCACCGATACGAAGCGCCATTCGAGCGGGATGGTCGGGGGCCGGGGCGCTGGCATGTTTGGCGTCGAAGACGTGGAGCGGGTACGTTTCGTCCCAGGCGGGCGCGAGCCGTTTGGCCGTGACCCCGACGTTGGCGGTCTGTTCCTGTCGGAGCAGATAGCGCGCGCGGTGGCGCAACACCACCGTACCGCCGCCCCCGGTCCGCCGCTCCGCCTTCACCGACGATTGCCCGGCCCTCTACCCTTCCGCCCTTCCGATCTCCCCGACCGATGGGCGATACTGCCGCGTGCCGACGGCGGATTCGCCGGTCCGCGCCGGTTTGCGCGGGATGAGCTCTCGGATCCAGTCTGAAAGGACGCGCACCTTGTCCGTTGCCACGACCAGCCTGCCCCGGTGGGACATGTCCGCCGTGTACCCGAGCCTCGAATCCTCCGAGTACCAGGCGGGATTCCGGGCTGCGGTGTCCGCCATCGACGATCTGGTGCGTCTCTTCGACGCCCGTGACGTCCAGGGGCACCCCGGTGCGCCGCTCGACGACGCGACCGTCCATGCGCTCGACGAGGTCATCGGATGCTACAACGACGTCTTGCAACAGGTCGACACGCTCGGATCCTACATCTACGCCTTCGTCGCCACCGACAGCCGCGACGAGTTGGCACAGGCGCGGCTGAGCGAATTTGAGCAACGCCAGATCCCGCTCGCCCAGCTCTGGCCCCGGTTCACCGCCTGGGTCGGCTCGCTCGACGTCGACGCCCTCATCGCCCGTTCGAATGTCGCGCGCGACCACGAGTATCTGCTTCGCTACTGCGCGGTGCAGGCGACGCATCTCATGTCGCCCCCGGAAGAAGCCCTCGCCGCCGAGTTGCACGTCACCGGCGGCGGCGCCTGGACCAAGCTCCACGGCAACCTGACGTCCCAGATCCTCGTTCGGTTCGAGCGGGAGGAGGACACCGACGAGCTTCCCATGAGCGCTGTGCGCAACCTGGCGTTCGACCCCGACCCCGCGGTGCGCCGTCGTGCCTACGAGGCGGAGCTGTCCGCCTGGCGGGCGGCGGCTGTTCCTTTGGCGGCGGCGCTCAACAGCATCAAGGGCGAGACGAACACCCTGCTCAAACGACGCGGCTGGGACAGCGCGCTCGACCTCGCCGTCCTCCAAAACCACATCGATCGCCCGTCCCTCGACGCGATGATGCAAGCGACCCGCGAGTCGTTCCCCGATTTCCGGCGCTATCTGCGCGCCAAGGCACGGCTTCTCGGCCACGACGCCTTACCCTGGTCCGACCTCTTCGCGCCAATCGGGGCGGCCCCGCGGTCGTGGCGGTACGAGGAGGCCGCCGATTTAATCGTCTCGCAGTTCGGGACCTACTCCGACCGGCTGAGCGACTGCGCGGCGCGGGCGTTCCGCGAGCGTTGGATCGACGCCGAGCCCCGACCGGGCAAGGTCGGCGGTGCCTTCTGCATACCCCTCCGTGGCGACGAGTCACGGATCCTCAGCAATTACAGTCCGTCCTACAGCGGGGTGAGCACCCTCGCCCACGAGCTCGGTCACGCTTACCACAACCTGAACCTGGCGCGGCGCACGATGCTGCAGCGCGGCACACCGTCGACCCTCGCCGAAACGGCCAGTATCTTTTGCGAGACGATCATCCGGAACGCCGCGCTGCGCCAGGCCGATCCGGCCGAGCAGGTCGCGATCCTGGAAAGCTCGCTGCAGGACTCCACCCAGGTGGTCGTCGATATTGCGAGCCGGTTCCTGTTCGAGCAGCGGGTCTTCGAGGTCCGCGCCGCCCACGAGCTCTCGGTCGACGATTTCAGCCGGCTCATGCTCGACGCCCAGCGCGAGACCTACGGCGACGGTCTCGACCAGGACAGCCTTCATCCGTTCATGTGGGCGGTCAAGGGCCACTACTACAGCGCCGGCGGTCCGTTCTACAACTTCCCCTACCTGTTCGGCCTGCTCTTCGGGCTCGGTCTCTCCGCCCGCTCCCAACAGGACCCGGTGGGGTTCCGCGCGGGGTACGACGAGCTCCTCTCCGCGACGGGCTTGGCGGACGCGGCGACGCTCGCCGCGCGCTTCGGCATCGACATCAGATCGGTCGAGTTCTGGCGCTCAAGCCTGGCGCTCATCCGTGCCGATATCGATCGCTTCGTCGAAACGGCGAGCACGATCGGCATCTGACTTCCGCGGACCTGACGACCGGCGGCGACCCGGCAGCGGGGAGGAGCGGCGTGCATGACAACGCCCTGATCTACGATCTGGAAGCGGGCTGGTACCGGGCGGACATCCGGTACTGGGAGCGGCTGGTGGCGGAGTACCGTCCGCATCGGGTGCTCGACCTTGCCTGCGGCGCGGGGCGGATGACCATCCCGGTCGCGAGCACGGGCGTGTCGCTGGTGCCGGATTTTCGCGTCGTCGGTCTCGACATCAGCCAGCCGCTCCTGGCGCGGGCCCGGGCCCGTCTGGTCGACCTCGACCCGAACACCGCCGGGGTCATCGACTTCGTCGCCGGCGACATGGTCGACTTCGATCTCGGCGCCACGTTCGATCTGATCCTGCTCGGTTTCAACTCGCTGGCCTACGTCTACGGTCTCGACGATCAGCTCTCCTGCCTGCGCGCGGTGCGGCGTCATCTGGCGCCGGGCGGTCGCTTCGCGATCGACCTGATCGTGCCGCAGCTTGCCTTCCTCGTCGACGCCGAGCGCACCGCCCCGCTCCGTCTGGAGATCGACCGCGCGTCGCCGGAGCACGGGATCAAGCGCTTCTTGCGGTACGCGACCGAGCGCTACAACCCCCTGACCCAGACCGACGACACTCTCTATCACTACGAGATCGCCTACGCGGACGGTCGCCACGAGCGCATCACCGACGATCTCGCCTGGCAGATGTACTTCCCGCGTGAGCTCGAGTTGCTGATGCGCTTGGCCAGCCTGCACGTCGCCCACAAGTACGGGACCTACGACGGCACCCCATTCGACCGCGGTTCCATGCAGTACCTCTGGATTATGGAATCCGCCTGAGTTGGGCCGCTGGACGGGACTGACCCGGGCGTGGGGAGCTCGATGGTGGCAACGGACCGTCGGCGCACGGCACGGCAGCCCCGCGTGGAACCGCCGACCGCGGAAACCGTCGGCCGAGACAGATCACAGGCTCCTGATCTCCCATAAATACGCCAGCACGCCACCCGCCTCGCGCAGCGCGTAGTCGAGCTCCAACCGAGAGTTGCGCGTAATTGGACTCCCCGCGGCCGGAGCGCCGTACGCCTTCAACCCCAGATGATGCGCCATCGCCTTCAATCGGAACAGGTGATACCCGTCGCTGACGAGGAGGACACGCGAGAGGTGGCGCTCGTGCAGGAGGCGCGCAACTCCAGCCATGCTTTGCTCGGACGTCCGGCCGATGTTTTCGAGGAGGATCGCGCCCTCCGGCACGCCCCGATCGATCAGGTACTGCCGGGCGGCTTCCGCCTCGGTGAAGCGGTCGTTTTGCTGCCGGCCGCCGCAGACGACGATCAAGGACGCAGTGCCGGTGTTGTACGCCTGGAGTGCCTCGTCGAGCCGCGCCTGGAGCACCGGCGACGGCCGCCCATCGTACTGCGCCGCGCCCAGCACCACGATCGCGTCGACCGGTCGGGTCTGGTCGAGTCGCGCCTGCCAGTAGATCGCCGCGAGCAGCGACGTCCCGAGCAGCGCGACGGTCAGGGGCCCGCAGACGAGTCCGACGATTCCCCAGCGCCACAGCTCGGACCAGAACGGCCGCCGCCAGCGCCGGCTGGGGCCGATGGTGCCTCGGACGCCGCGCCCACCGGCCGGTCTGGTCCGCGTCGGCGCCCCCCAGGCGGCAACCGCGGGTGGCAGATCCAGGCGCTCGGTATCGCTGACGTGGTGCATGGGCCGATGATGACACCCGCAGGCGTGGTCTTCAAGGGATCGTGACGATGGGAGCACCGCCCGGAGTTGGCCGCGCTGCCGTCGCCGTCGCCCGTGGCGCGCCGGCGAGACCCTCGTCGTCCTTTACGCCGCCCCGAACAGCGCGGCCGGGAAGCAGCCGGCCGGGGAAGCCCTACCCTCCGCCCGGGTTGACCTCCTCCCGCTGCTTCGCGGCGACCGGATCGGCCTCGCCACGCCACGACGGCGTGCGACCGAGCTTGCCGGCTTCCACGAGCGTGCCCAGGACGTCGTTGATCACGCGCACGCCGAGCACCGAGGTGATGTCCCCCACGTCGTACGGCGGCGACACCTCGACAAGCTCCATGCCCGCCAATCCCTCCCGCGTCACGATGTGGAGCATACGCAACGCCTCGCGCGGGGTCAGCCCGCCGGCCTCCGGCGTGCCGGTGCCCGGCGCGTAGGCGGGGTCAATCGAGTCGATGTCGAACGACAGGAACACCGCCCGCGCGTTCTTCCAGGCCAGCTCCAGCGCCATCTCGGCGACGCGCTCCAGACCCCACCGCTCGATGTCGGTGATCGTGATCGAGGTCGCGCCCCGCTCCCGCGCGTTCCGGACGCCCGCGCGCGAGCCTGTCCAACCGCCGATCCCGATCTGGACGAGATTCGCCGGCGGCGCGTTGGGGATGTTGGTCGCGTGGAAGAACGGCGTGCCGTGCATCCGCTCGTCGAAGTTGAACTCCGACATATCAGTGTGCCGGTCGAAGTGGATGATCCCGATGTTGCCGTCGACGTACGGCGCGAGCCCCCGCACATCCGGATACCCGATGGAATGATCGCCGCCGAGCATCACGGGGAACACGGCGCGCTCGTGCAGGTAGGCGACAGCCTTGTCGATCTGGTCGAAGCTCTTCTCGATGTTCGCCGGGATGACCGAGACGTCGCCGACGTCGATGATCTCCAGCGACTCCAGCAGATCGACGCCGAGCTCGAAGTTGTAGCCCGTCCCCAGCGCCGAGATGGCGCGCATCGACTGCGGCCCCCAGCGCGTGCCCGACCGGAACGTCGTGCCGCAGTCGAGCGGTACGCCCAGGATTGCGACGTCCTGCCCGCCGAGCTGGCGCATGTCCTCCAGGAACGGTGAGCACAGGTAGGTCCCAGCGTTCGAATAGCGCCAGCGCCCGCGATTGAACAGGGGGATCGACCGGTCGCGGATGCTCTCCGCGGAGGGCAGCCCCCACTCGAGCTCCTGCCGGCGTCGCTCCTCGCTGCGCTCGGTCGGGATCTCCGCCTCCCGGTGCAGCATGCGCGTTCCGTGGAGTTGTTCCCGATCCATTGCCACCCCCGCTTCATTCGGTCCACAAGCGACCGCGCCGGGTGCCCCATGAGAAGAGGGATTCGGCAGACCGACCACGACCGGGCGCTATGCCCCTCGCTGCGCCGTGCGCGCCGCTTCGATCTCCGCGACCGCCCCCGGGTTTTCCAGCGCCGTCGTGTCTCCCACCGGCTGCCCCAGATAGGCGGCCCGAATCACCCGCCGCATGATCTTCGCGTTTCGCGTTTTCGGCAACTCGCGCACGAAGCACACCTCGTCCGGCCGCAGCGCCGCTCCCAATTGCCGCGCCACCGTCTGCCGGACCTCGTCCGCCAGACCGGCCGCCGGCGCGTGGCCGGGTTTCAAGACCGCGAAGACCAGGACCGACTCGCCCTTCACCGCGTGCGGCACGCCGACCGCCGCCGCCTCCTGCACCGCCGGATGAGCGACCGCCGCCGACTCGACCTCCGCCGGCCCGACCCGCTTCCCGGCGACCTTCAGCGTGTCGTCCGACCGGCCGCGGATGAACCAGAACCCCTCCTCGTCGATCTCCGCCCAATCGCCATGGACCCAGACGTTGGGGAAGCGCGACCAGTAGGTGTCCAGATACCGCTCGGGATCCCGCCAAAACCCGCGGGTCATCCCGACCCAGGGCTGGCGCACGACCAGCTCGCCCACCGCGCCGCGCACGGACCGTCCCCGCTCGTCGAGGACATCCGCATCCATCCCGGGCACCGGCCCGGTGAACGCGCACGGTTTCAGCGGCTTCAGCGTGACGCAGCCGACGATCCCGCCGCCGGTCTCCGTCCCGCCGGAGTAGTTGACGATCGGGCAGCGCCCGCCGCCGACCTCGTCGAAGTACCAGCGCCACGGCACCGGGTTCCACGTCTCGCCCGTCGAGCCGAGGATGCGAAGTGATGAGAGATCGCGCTGGCGGACCCAGTCGACGCCCTTGCCCATCAGCGCCCGCACCGCCGTCGGCGCGATGCCCAGGATCGTGACGCCGTGCGTTTCGACCAGCCGCCACAGCCGGTCCGGGTCCGGATGATCCGGCGTCCCCTCGAACACGAGCAGCGTGGCACCGAGCATCAGCCCGCCGGCGATCGCCCAGGGCCCCATCATCCACCCAAGATCGGTCAGCCAGAACAGGACGTCGTCGCCCTGGAGGTCGAAGCAGTAGGCGAGATCGTGCGCCGCCTTGACCGGGAACCCGGCGTGGACGTGGACGGCGCCCTTCGGCCGCCCCGTCGTCCCGGACGTGTAGATGATCATGTAGGGATCGTTCGCGTCGGTCGGTTCCGTCGAGAAACTCCGAGGTTGCGTGGCAACCGCCTCGTGCCACCACACGTCACGACCCGCGGTCCACGCGATCTCGTTGCCCGCGCGCCGCAGCACCAGGCACGTTTGCACGCTCGAGGCTGCGGCCAGCGCCGCATCGGCGGTCGGCTTCATCGGCACCACCGCGCCGCGCCGCCGGAAGCCGTCCGCCGTCATCAGCACCGAGGCGTCGCAATCGCGCAGGCGGGAAGCGACCGCCGCCTCCCCGTAGCCGGAGAACATCGGCGTGAAGATCGCCCCGATCTTGCCGCACGCGAGCGTCGCCACCACCGTCTCGGGCAGCATCGGCAGAAAGATGCCGACCCGGTCGCCCTTCGCCACACCAAGCGATCTCAGCGCGTTCGCCAACCGGTTCGTCTCGTTGGCCAGCTCCCAATAGGTCAGCTTGCGGACCTCGCCGTCGTCGCCCTCCCAGATCACCGCCAGTTGGTTGCGCCGCGGACCGGCGGCGTGGCGATCGAGCGCGTTCGCGACATAGTTGAATCCGCCGCCGGAGAACCACTCGGCCCACGGGGCGCCATTGCCCAGGTCGAGCGCGCTCGCGTACGGCCGCTGCCATGCGAGGCCAAGGTCGCGCACGACCGCATCCCAGTAGCGCCCCGGATCGGCCGCCGCCCAGGTCACGAGATCGTCGTAGGAGGCGAGTCCGAGACGCTCGTAGAACCGGCGGAGCCGGCTCCGCTCCACGTACGCCGCCGACGGCTCCCAGACAATGGCCCCCTCCTGCCCGGAGGCGGGCCCGGCGAGGGAGGTCGCATCGTCCATCCCAGCGTTGCTCCTGGTCGGGCAGTCGGCGAGACCACGCGACGCCGCATCGATCCCGGCGACGTCCTTCGCGCGCCGGACCGGCCAGAGGTTGCCGCCATTGTTGCCGCGCCAGGCGGGGACGGTCAAGGCTCGCCCGCGCTGCGCGCGAACGCATCAAGCGCGGTGTGTCACAATCAACGAGACAGGGAGGACCCGGCGATGCCGCGATGGCGCTTTTGGGAAAACACGAGCGAGCGCTCCGCCCCGCCGCCGGCGCGCACCACGGCGACACGCCAGTCACCGCGCCGGTCCACCGCACAGCCAATCGTCGATCCCGAGCGGGCGGAGCCTCTGTCTCGCCTGCGCCGGCGGCGGGAGGCCGCCCTCTTCGACGTCGAGCAATCCGAGCTCGCCCTGCGCCCCGAGAACCCCTGGCGGGAACGCAGCGCGCTGCTCGACGAGGTCCTGGCGACGGTCGATGCCGATCGCGCCGCCCTCGCCTTGTCGCCGCCCCGCCCCGCAGTCCCGCTCCCGCCGGCCCCGATCGCGGCCATTCGGGTCACGCCGGAGGAACCGGCGTCGGTGAGCTTCCGCGTCGGGATGGAGCGATTCTGGTACGAAGACGACATTGATTGGGCGGAGCGCGGGACGACCGTTGTCCACGGCGAGTTGCAGCTTCGCGGCGGCGTTGCCGCCGCGCTTATCCCCAAAGCGTTGCCCGCCGACCGTCGCGCCGAGCTCGAGGAGCACCTAACGGCCAGTCTCTTCGTCTTCGCCACGGATCTGCGCGATCGGGCGGTCGCCGGCGATCCCCTGCCGGCCTCACCGACATTGGCCGATCTGGCGCGGCCGTGTCCCGAGTGCGGCGGCTGGCGCGACTGGCACGGCACCTGTTTGGCCTGCAAGCGGCGCGACTGGCGTCGCCAGCAATTGTGCGGCGAAGCCGAACGGCTCCAGCGCGAGCGGGCCCGCGCGGAGGAAGAGCGCGCCCGCTGGGCGGATCGCCTGCCGATCGCCCGCCGGCGCCTCGCCGACGTCGACGCCGAGATTGCGGCGCTCGGAGGTTGAGGTGATGGCGATCGACCGCTGGTTGGCCAGCAGCGAGGCGCTCGGCGTCGTCCTGACCGCGATCCTCGTCGCGATCGGACGCGCCAATCGGCCGTTCCTGCGCGATGTCGCCCGGGACCCGGAGCGGCTGTGGCGGGCGCTGGCGCGTATCGCGTTGGTCGCCGGCGTCGCGTTCCTGGCCTGGACGGCGCTGGCCGACAACTGGCGCCAGTTGGTCGGGCTCCCGTATCGTCTGGCGCAGGTCTTCCCGTCGCAACGGGTCGAGATCGCTCCACCATCCGCCGGCGTCCGCGCCGCGACGTTCGTCCTCCTCGGGATCACCCTCGTCGCCGTCGCGTGCCTGGTCGCGCGCCACGTCGGCGGCTACTTCACCCAGATCGTCCTCCTCCTGGGGGCGCTGGCCCTCTGGCTTCCCCTGTTCGTGATTCGCCAGCGCTTCGACCTCAACCTGGCGTTCGGTTTTGGCGGCGACGCCGCGTCTCCGCTCGACGTGATTGGCTATCTCTTGGCGGTGGTCCTGGCCTGGACCTTCGAGGTCGCCCTCATCTTCGTCTCGTTCACCGTGCTCCTCGCCGGCGTCGCCCTGCCCATCACTCTGCTGCTCGACCTCGTCCGGCGCCGCCAGCCCCGCGTCACCACGGAAGCCGGCGCGTTCTTCGCCGCGCTCAGCGAACGCGCCGGATCGGCCGGACGACCACGGTAGCCGGCGGTGCGGGGGCGATCGCCGCCCCGCCCCGCCGCAGACCTCCGCACTCGACGAAACCCGGACGAAGGTACGGCCAATCAGGACCAAAGTCATGCCTCGGGCGCAGACGTCGCCGCGCGAGGGGGCCTATGCTCGTTCCCGGTTGCCCGGATTGGGGGCACCGGCCGCCTAACGGCGCCCTGCCGAGCATCTTCCTGGCCCACGACCGGCCAGAGGAGGTCCAAGGAGAACGTACATGCGGCGCTTCGCGCTGACCGCCCTCGTGACACTCCTGGCCATGACCCTCGTCGCGCCGCCCGCCGGCGCGGGCAAGGGCTGGTGTCGCTCCGACCCCATCGTCATCGTCGACGGCGTGCAGCTCCAGTTCCTGGTTGACATCCCGGACTATCGACAGTCCGACGTCGTCGGGCCCGTTGACGTCGTGCTCACCGTGCCGCAGGGTGTGCATCACGAGCTGGTGTTCAGCGATGCCGGCTTCAACGGCTATGGCGAGAGTTTTTCCGACGTTGCATCCGGCGACACGGTCGCGGCCGATGGATCGTTCACGGTGACGATCGACGTCCGCGTGCCGCTCGTCGGCAATCAAGTCGACCAGATGATGGTCCAGGTCATCTCGTCCAACGGCAATCAGGTCACAGTGGGGGGTGACACCATCGGTGTCCGGCTCCAGATGGCCCTCAAAGGCGGGATCATCACCACCACGTCCACGACCGGTGCCTCGGCGATCGGCGCTTCGGTCACCGGCGGCCCTGGTCAAAGCGTGACGGGCCAGAACGCGGCCGGGGGGTCCGCGACGGGCGGCACGATCACGACGTCCCGCCCGTCGTCCTCGGGCAGCACTCCAACTCCCACCGCCACGTAGTGCCAGCGGGCCGATACGGCCGCGCTGCCAAGCCTCGACCAGCCATCCGTAGCTGGACCGAGCATCGCAGCGCGGCCACGTCCTACCTTGCGTTCGGGGAGCAGCGGGCACCAGGAAGGGCGTCGTCGTGCGATGAACGAGCTGCGCGTCCCGGCGAAACTCTACATCGCGGCGGTCGCCCTGGCCGCGGGCGGGCTGGCCGCCGGGCTCACAATGCACGCGTCGCTGCCCAGCGCCGACCGCCTGAGCCTCGCGGTGGCGATGACCGGCTTGATGCTGGTCGCCTGGCTCTTTCCGCTCCCCTTCGCGTTCCAGACCAAGCTCTATCTCGATACCAGCGTCATCTTTGCCTCGATCCTCCTCTTCGATCCCGGTGTCGCCGTCCTCGTCGCGGCCACCGGCACGCTGCTTGCCCACATCGTGCGCCGCCAGTCGGCCGGCGAGCTCGTCTTCAATAGCTCTCAAACCGCACTCCAGACCGCCTGTGGCGGTCTGATTCTTGCCGCGAGCGGTTGGTCCCACGAGCCGCTCCGGTTCGACCGCCTAGCGGACGTGGCCTCGGTGATTCTCGCCGGAGCCGTGATGTACCTCGTCAATACCATCATCGTCGCCGGAGTGATCAGCCTCCAGGCGTGGACAGCCCCCTTTCACACCTGGCGCCACTCGACCGCCGACGCCGAACGGACGGAGGCGATCTCCCACCTGTCCCAGCTCGGCATCGGTCTCGTCGCGGCGATCACCGGGGACGCCCATCCCTGGTCGGTCGTCCTCCTGCTGCTGCCCTCGGTGACCGTCTACAGTTCCTTCGCTCGGCACCTGCAGCTCCGGCGGCTGGACGAGGACCGCCTCCGCGGGTCCGAGGCCAACCTCGCGGCGGCGCAGCGGATCGCTCGGCTCGGCGATTGGCAATGGGACTTCGACGCGAACGCCGTCACTTGGTCCGACGAAGTCTTCCGCATCTTCGGACTCGATCCCCGTGCGATTGAACCGTCCTTTGCGTGCGTTCTGGCGCGCGTCCATCCCGACGACCGGTCGCGCGTCGCGCAAGCCACGGCGGCCGCCGTCCGGGAGGGGACCTCCTACCAGATCGAGCACCGGATCACGTTGCCCGACGGGTCGGAGCGGAGCGTCCGCCAGGAGGCGGCGCTCGTCGTCGAGGGTGGCCGCCCGACCCGGTTCGTCGGCACGATTCAGGACCTCACCGAGCGCAAGCGGCTCGAAGACCAAATCATGCACCACGCCCTGCACGATCTCCTGACCGGTCTGCCCAACCGCCAACTGCTCCTCGAGCGCCTGGAGCACGCTCTGGCGTGCCGCCTCCGGCAGGCGGATGCGCTGGCGGTCCTGGGCCTTGACCTCGACCGTTTCAAGCTCGCTAACGACAGCTTGGGCCACCAAGCCGGCGACGAGCTCCTCGTCGCCGTCGCCGGTCTCCTCCAGTCCTGTCTTCGCCCAAACGACACGGTCGCCCGGCTCGGCGGCGACGAGTTCACCGTGCTGCTCGAGCACCTCGGCGATGAGCACGAGGCACTGCGCATCGCGCGCCGGATCCTTGACGTGTTCACCGCGCCGTTCACCGTCGCGGGTCACGACGTTTTCCTGACGGCGAGTATCGGGATCGCCTTCGCCCGCCCCGAGCATCGCACGCCGGTCGATGTCCTGCGCGATGCGGACGTGGCGCTCTACCAGGCGAAGGGCAAGGGCAAGGCACGCTTCGAGATCTTCGACACGTCGATGGCGCAGTTCACACCGGAGCGAATCAGCCTGGAAACGGACCTCAGGCGGGCGGTCGCTCGCGCGGAGTTTGTCGTCTACTATCAGCCGATCGTGGCACTCGGCTCGGGGCGGATCGAGGGTTTCGAGGCGCTCGTCCGGTGGCGCCACCCGGGGCGCGGCTTTGTGTCACCGGCGGACTTTATCCCGCTGGCGGAGGAAACGGGGCTCATCCTGCCGATCGGACAGTGGGTCCTCGCCGAGGCATGTCGCCAGGCGCGCTCCTGGCAGGATCGTTACCGCCGGTCCGCCCTGTCGCTCAGCGTCAACCTGTCCGCGCGCCAGTTCCAGCACCCCGATCTGGTCGCCGAGGTCAGGCAGGTGCTCAGGGAAACCGGCCTCGACCCGCGCCTCCTCCGCCTCGAGATCACCGAGAGCGTCGTCATGGAGGACGCCGAGTCGACGATCGCCACCCTGCGTCACCTGAAGGGACTCGGCGTCCAGGTCGCCATCGACGACTTTGGGACCGGCTATTCGAGCCTGGCCTACCTCCGCCGCTTTCCGGTCGATCTGCTCAAGATCGACAAATCGTTCGTCGCCGGTCTCGGTCGTGGGACGGAGGACCTGACGATCGCCCAAGCCATCATCAGTCTCGGCAATGCGCTCAAGCTGGCGGTCGTCGCCGAGGGGATCGAAACGGCCGGTCAACTCTTCCAGTTGCACACGCTCGGCTGCGAGCTGGGTCAGGGCTTCCACTTCTCTAAACCCATCCCTGCCGACTCCGCCGACGCCCTCCTCGCAACGGAACACCTCGCCCTGCAGCCCGTCCTCAACCTTCCCCTTCACACCGCCCCCACCGTTGCCTGACGAGGGGACGCGCGGTCGCACCCGACCGGCTCGACACCTTCCGGCTCGGGTCAGGAAACCGATCGGCCTACAGATCATCCGGCAGCACGGCCATTCCCGCCGGCCTCAGCCGCCCCTCGGCCATCAGGCGGCGCACGATCCCCCGGTTTGTCGCGGACCAGTTGCTCCCCGGCCGGCGCGGCACGAAGCGGATCGCGTAGCGCTCGACGTCGACACCCTTCGTCTGGACGTCGATCCAGCCGTGGCAGAGCGCGACGTCCAGCAGCGGGTCGAATCCGACGACCTGCTTGCCGCTCGCCTTCTTGCAGATGACGACCCAGACGTCGCGCTCGGTCGCGCCATGGGCCGCCAACCAGTCGTCGAACTGTCCGGCGCTCGTCAGCTCGATCGCTCGCTCAATCCCCATCGGCGGCCTACGGCGACATCCTGATCGACGCTGCGCGCATGATCGCCCGAAACGTGTGGCTGAACTCGATCCCGTCCGAGGTCCGAAACGCCACGAACCGCTCCCCGCCCCGACTGACGCCCGGGATAAACGCCGCCTGGTCGGCCCGCGCTTGGTGGTCGAACTCCACCTCGATGTGGCATCCCCGCGGCAGCTGCCACGGCGTCGCCGACGCCGCCCGCCGCACCGCCTCGGTCGCGCCCTCGCGGATCAGTTGCTGCGCCTTCACTGGATGCAGGTGGAGCGCCGAGAAGGTCGAATAGCCCTGCTTGACCGCGACGCCGACCGCATGATCGCCGACAAAGCCGCACGTTTGCGCCACCGCCTTGTCGTCGCCGGTCACGAGCACGACCGGCACCCCGAAGTGGCCGGCGACGGCGGCGTTGATCCCAAATTCGCCCGTCGAGCGACCGTCGAACCGCACGTCGTTGACCCAGCCGGACCAGGTGTGGGCCAGGGGCGCGTTCGGCGTACCGGCCTTGGCGTGGTAGCCGGTGAAGAAAACCGCGCCGACCCCGTCGAGATCAATCCCCTGCATCATGCCGAACGCTTTGTCGCGGCCGGTGATGAACCGGCAGTCCGCGTGCAGCTCTTCGGGGATGAGGTTGCGCATGCCGTCGTGCGCCTCGTTGACGATGACCTCCTCGGCACCGCCCGCCAGGGCGCCCTCAATCGCCGCATTCACCTCTCGCGTCAGCCGTAGGCGCGCCCGCTCGTACTCGACCGTCGACGACGGCTCCTCCCCGGCAACCACCTCGGGCGGCATGACCTGGACCCACGACGTCACCCCACACGTCCCCTCCATGTCCGCCGAAATCAGCACTCTCACCGCAATCCCCCCAAACGACATGCTACGAGGCAAGTGCTGAGGGCTGAGCGAACGATCGCTCCTCAGCGCTCAGCACTAACCGATCCGCCCCGCGTCGCTCAACCGCGCGATCACCTCCTGTGCGGCGTTGTGGCCCGGGGCCCCCATCACGCACCCTCCCGGCCAGGCCCCCGAGCCGCACAAGAACAAGCCGCCGATCGGACCCTCGTAGGACGACGAGCCAGGCACCGGCCGCAGGTCGAATGCCTGCTCGGGCACCAGCTCGCCGTGGAAGATATGGCCGCCGGTCAGCCCGAAGCGCGCCTCCAGATCCGGCGGCGCGAGCACCTGCCGGCCGATGATCGCATCGGGGACGTTCGGGGCGAACTCGGCAAACTCGCGGATCACATGGTCCGCGATCTCCTCGCGTCGCTCGTCCCAGGTCCCCTCGGCCAGCGTGTACGGGAAGTACTGCGTGAAGATCGAGATCGTGTGCAGGCCCGGCGGCGCGACTGTGCCATCGACCGCCGACTGCATGTGAATGTTCATGAACGGGTGCTCCGACGGCCGCCCGGCCCGCGCGTCGTCGCACGCCCGCTGCATATAGTCGATCGAGGGCGCGATAAAGAGCCCGCCCGTGCTGCCCTGGCGCTGCCGATCGTCCGGCAGCGCCTTAAAGCGCGGCAGCTCCCGCACCGCCAAGTTGATCTTCATCACCGGGCTGTCGATCTTGATCGCCTCGATCGCCTCACGGTAGTCGTCCGGCAGCTCGCTCCGCGGCACCAGCGTCAGGTAGGTGCGTTTGGGATCGGCGTTGGAGAGGACGACGCTCGCCACCACCTCCTCACCACTGGTCAGGATCACCCCGGTCGCTCGGCCGCCCTCGATCCTGATTTGGCTTACCTCGGCGCCCGTGCGGATCTCCACCCCCCGCTTGCGCGCGACCTTCGCCAGCGCCTGCGTCACCGCGCCCATCGCGCCGCGGACGTAGGCCCAACGCCCGCGGTGCCCTGTTGCCATGCCCATCGAGTGGTACAGCTTGACGTAGCCGGTGCCGGTATCACGCGGGCCGCGAAAGGTGCCGATCAACCCGGTGGCGGCGACGACGGCCCGCATCTGCTCGCTCTCGAAGAAGTACTCCGCGATATCCGCCGCTGAGCCGAGATAGAACTTCTGAAAGATGAGCGCGTCGTCTCTGCTTGTGAACTCCGCCGCCACCTCGGCCCAGGTGGGCGGTCGGCGCAGAATGAACTTGTCCATCACCAGCGACGCGCGCTCGACGAAGCCGTCGTAGTAGTCGTAGTTCTGCGCGTCCTTCGGCGAGATCCGGCGGATCTCAGCCAGCCACGCCTCATGGTCGTTCCAATAGGTGAGCGACGACCCGTCGGGAAACGGCGCGAAGAAGCGCGGGTTACGCTCCAACAATTCGATGCCCGCCTCCCACGCGCCCAGATCGTCGAAGATCTGCCGCGGCGCCAGGGACAACACATACGAGCCGGTCGAAAACGTGAACCCGGGGACGATCTCCTCCGAGATCGCCGCACCGCCGACCTCGTGATATCGCTCCAGGACGCAGACGCGCAGGCCCGCCCCCGCCAGGTAGCAGGCGGCCACCAACCCGTTATGGCCCCCGCCGACGACGACGGCGTCGTAGGCATTGCTTCGCTCCGCCATGTTCTTCCTTTCCGGTCTCGTTGCTTCCGTGGCGCCTGCGCCCGCCGTGGTCGGTCAGCCCAATCGGTCGGATCATAGCATCGGGCGGCGCCCGCCGCGGCATCGAGCAACTCGCCTTTACCGGCGGGAGCCTCCGTGCTATCATTTCTATAGTTATGAACAGTCGTCGTGTCCTGCCTGCCATCGACGACCTGAGTGCGTCTCCCCGAGCAGCGCGGCGCACACGCGAGGCGGGGCCCGTGGAAACGCCGGCCAGCCTCGGCTGTCCGGTCGCGCGGACCGCACAGGTCATCGGCAACAAGTGGACGCCGCTCATCGTCCGCGACCTCGCCCACGGCCACCGGCGGTTCAGCGAGCTCGCACGCTCGCTGATCGGGATCAGCCCGAAGACCCTCTCCGAGCGCCTCAAGCGGCTCGAGGAGGCCAGGGTCATCGAGCGCCACTGCTTCGCCGAAGTCCCGCCTCGCGTCGAGTATTCGCTGACCGACAAGGGCTACGCCCTCCTCCCCGTCATCGAACGCATGCGCGAGTTCGGCAACCGCTGGCTCCCTGCCGACGACTGCGCCGCCGAGGTGTCGGACGACGACTGAACCCGGTCTCGACCGCTGGCGTGCCTGTCTTGACGGGGGGACCTCGCCCAACGGGCACCCGCTGCCACGCTGCTTACCGCCCGCGGCGCCAAATCGCGATGAGCAGCCCGGTCGCGAGCGCCGCGACGGCGGCGAAGCCGAACACAAACAGCGCGCCGACCCAGCTGCGCAATTCTGGTCCCGTCGCCTGAAAGACCATCGCGAGACCGATCCCCATCGCGGCCGTGAGGATCGCGAGGGCTAACCGGTTCACCATGCCGTTCAGACTGGAGAGGGTTTCGGGCAGCTCGTCATAGTGGATGTGAAACGTCAGCTCGTTGCGCTCCAGGCGGGTCAGGATCCGTTGCGCCTGACCCGGCAGCGCGGAGGCCAGCATCATCGCCTCCAACGTCCGCAACCGCAGTTTTCCGCGCCAATACGACGGCGAGTAGAACATCCGCATCGCCTGTTTCACGTACGGCTCCGCCACCTTCGTCACCTCGAAGGACGGCTCCAGGTGCCGCCCCAGCGCCTCGCCCTGAACGATCGTCTTCGCCAGGAGGGCCAGCTCCGAGGGCAGATGGAGCCGGTTGCGGCGCACCAGCGCCATCGCCTCCCCGATCACCCGCGAGACCCGAATCTCGGCCAGCGTCCGGCCGTAATACTGCGCCAGCAAGTGGTCGATGTCGCGCTCGAGCGCCGTGCGGTCGAGGTCCGGGCCCGTCGCGCCGAGCGCGATCAGATCGTCCGTGATCCTCCGCGTATCCCGCTCCACAATCGCGATCAGCAGCAGGAGCAGCTGCTCCCGCCGGTGGTCGTTGATCGCGCCGACCATCCCAAAGTCCATCGCGCCGATCGACCCGTCCGCCATCACCACGAAGTTGCCCGGGTGCGGATCGGCGTGGAAGAACCCCTCTTCGAAGACCTCGCGCAGAAACAGCATGACGGCCCGCTCGGCCACATCCCGCCGCTCGAAACCACCGGCCGCGATCCCACCCAGGTCGTCGATCCGCACGCCCCGCAGCCGCTCCATCGTCAGGACGCGCCCCGTCGTGTGCGACCAGACGATCCGAGGGATGTGGACGCGCGGATCGTTCGCGAACATCCGAGCCATCCGTTCCGCGTTGCGGCCCTCGCGGAGGTAGTCCAGCTCGCCGTGGAGCGTCCAGGCGAATTCGCTCACCAGACCCGCGGCGCCGAGCTGGCGGGSGAGCCGCATCCGACGCGTGGCGACCCCGGCGAGGTCGGTCAGGATGGCGAGGTCCTCGGCGACCAGCCGGTCGACCCCCGGTCGCTGCACCTTGACGACCACGTCGCTGCCGTCGCGGAGTCGCGCGGCGTGGACCTGGCCGATCGAGGCGGTCGCCAGCGCGGTCGGGTCGATCTCGGCGAACGCCGCCGCAATCGGTTGCCCGAGCTCCGTTTCGATGACCTGCTCGATCGCGGCGAACGGCGCCGGTGGCACATGATCCTGCAGCTTGATGAGCTCGGCGATGTACTCTGGCGGCAGCAGGTCGGCCCGTGTCGAGAGAATCTGGCCGAGCTTGATGAAGACCGGGCCGAGCTCCTCCAACGCCAGCCGCAGGTGCATCGGTCGTGTCGCCCCGACACCTTGGGGCGGCGTAGCACCATCCACCGCCGGCATCCGCCGCCTGGGCAGCCGGCCGCGCAGGCTGATGCCGATCGGCGCGACGAGCCCGCCGAAACCGTGCGCCACCAACGTCGTGGTGATCTGCCGGTAGCGTGCCGCGTAGCGGCGGCGCAACACCAGGCTGGGCAGCATGTCAGCGCCTCATCGCCGGATCGACGGCGGACGCAGGGATCAACTCGCCCTCATCATAGCGGCCGGCCGTGCTTGATCGCGGTCTCGCGCGGTCGAGCGGTCGGCGCGGCGGGCTATAATCGGCGGTCTGAGCGACGACGCGCTCGCGATCGCGGAAGGACAGCGAAGCGGCATGACGGAGCAGACTGGAGACGGCGCGACCGGCAGCCGCCGGCGCGTCTTTTCGGGTATCCAGCCCTCGGGCACGAGTACGATCGGTAACTACCTCGGCGCGATCCGCAATTGGGTCGATCAGCAACGGCTCTACGATAACGTCTTTTGCATCGTCAACCTTCACGCGATCACGGTGCCGACGACGCGCGAATCGCTCCGGGCGAACACGATCACGATGGCGAACACCCTGCTCGCGGCCGGCATCGACCCCGCGCACTCCATCCTCTTCGCCCAGTCCGACGTGCCCGAGCACGCCGAGCTCTGCTGGCTGCTCAACACGGTCACCCAATTCGGCGAGCTGCGGCGCATGACGCAGTTCAAGGATAAATCCGGCGGTCATGACGAGGCCGTCTCGGCCGCCCTCTTGGACTACCCGGTTCTCCAGGCCGCCGACATTTTGCTCTATGACACCGATCTCGTTCCGGTTGGCGAGGATCAAAAGCAGCACGTCGAGTTGGCGCGGGATGTCGCCGAGCGGTTCAACGGTCGCTACGGCGACACCTTCGTGCTGCCTCATCCGGACATCAAACCCGCGGGCGCCCGCATCATGGCACTCGACGACCCGACGAAAAAGATGAGCAAGAGCGCCACCAGCCCGCACAGCTACGTCGCCCTGACCGACGACCCCGCCACGATCGCCCGCAAGATCAAACGCGCGGTCACCGACTCGGGCGGCGACGTCCGCGGCGGCGCCGACAAACCGGCGCTGACCAACCTCCTGACGATCTACTCGCTCTTCGGCGGCGTCGCCATCCCCGAGCTCGAACGACGCTACGCCGGCCAGGGCTACGGCGTATTCAAGCAGGACCTCGCCGATCTCGTCGTCGCCGGGCTCGGGCCGATCCGGGAGCGGCTGGCCGAGCTCGACGCGTGCCCGGAGATCGCGCTCAGCGTCCTGGCGGAGGGCGGCGAGCGCGCCCGCGTCCAGGCGCGGGCCAAAATGGAGCTTGTTCGCGACCGCATGGGTTTGACCTTGCAGCCGATATGAGAGCGGCCTGGGCAGGCGGCGGGCGGCTGATCGCGGACTACCGTGCAACGTGGCGCGCGACAGGCACCGCGGGGCGACGGTTTCTCATCGGTGGCGTCTTCTACTCGCTGCGGCTCGTCGCCTTTCTGGTCGCCTTCCCGCTCTACGCCCGGAGTCGCGGCTACGATACCGGTGACATCGGACTCGCCCTCGCCGGGCTCTGGCTCTCGCTCGTTGTGATCGGCATCCCCGTCACCTGGCTCGGCTCACGCGGGCACGGTCGCCGGCTCCTCGCGACCGGGCCGCTCCTCGCGGCCGGTGGTCAGGCTCTGATCGTCCTCGCACCGGACGGCGCGCTGACACTCACCTTCGCGGGCACGCTCCTCGTCGGCATGGCCGGCACCACATTCTGGATCCTGGGCGATCCTCTGCTCGTCGCGACGACATCCGCGCAGCGCCGGGCGCACCTGTTCGCTCTCAAGTTCGCGCTGATCACGGCGGCAAGCGCGCTCGGCGGCGGTCTCGGCGGCTGGATCCCGGCACTGCTGGCAACAACCCCCTGGCTGACCGATCTTGGCGCGCTGACGGCGACGATGATCCTCCTCGCGCTGATGGACGGCATCCAGGTCGCGCTGTTTTGGTCGATGCCGGCCACCCCGCCACTATCCGCCGCGGCTGCCGCAGGCGCACCCGCCGCGGCTGCCGTTGACCCGCAGCGGGGCGAGCGTTCCATCTGGCTCATCTTGCTCGTCATCACGGCTCCGGAAATCGGCATGGCGATCGGCCACAACTCCATCCGCCCCTTCCTCTCGCTGTTCTTGACGGACGAGCAGGGGTTGTCCGCCGCGCTGACCGGGACGGTCATCGCCGGGATGTCGGCGGTCGGCGGCCTGGCCGTGCTGTTGCTTCCCGCGATCGCCGGTCGGTTCGGCAACCTGGGCACGATCGCGGCATTTCGCCTCGCGGCGGCCGGCGCGGTCGCGCTCTGCGTCAGCGGCGTCGGCGTAGTCGCGGTCGTCGCCCTCCTCTGCGCCTACTACGGCACCATCGACGGCACCGAGGGGACGTACGTGACCGAGGCGATGGACCGGCTGCCCGTCGCCCGCCGGACCGCCTTCAGCGGTCTCTATGCGATTCTGTGGAGCGCCGCCTCGGCCATCGCCTCGACGGTCAGCGGTCGCCTTCAGGATCGTCCGCACGCCGGCTTCGTCGTGGCGTTCGGTCTCGGCGCGCTCGGCTATCTGCTCTCGGCCGTCTGGATCGGGACCACCTTCCCGCGGCTGCCGCGCCTCGTCCCGGTCCATTCGGGGTCAGGCGCCGTCGTCGCGGGCCCGGCATCGGTTGTGGACGAGCTCGCAGCCGCCGGCGAGTAGATCAACGACGGAGTCACGACGTGGTCGCGCCCATCTCGCACCCCGGCCGGCGCACGGTGCGCCATCAGCCGGCCGCCCGCCTCCTGGGCGCGGTCGCGATCCTCGCGGCGCTGGTCGCCGGACACGGCCGGGCGGCGCCGGCAGAGCCGTCGCCGCCCCATCTCGCCGCATCACCCGGCGCTGCGCAGTCGGTTCTTGACCAGCAGCCCCACCCTCTACGCGCTCGGCGACGCGGGGTGAGGCGCAATACGGCAAGAGCTGGCGGCACCTGGCGGCTGTGCTACGATTCCGGCCAGGCCGATCAGGCTTCGTGGCCGCGCGAGCGGAGACCGACGATGCGGTCTCCGCTCACGCGTGTCGATCCGTCCCCAAGAAGGAGCACGTTCGATGGCCTCCCGCTCGCGCGGCCGCGCGTCCACCGGTTCCCCGTTCCACTTCGACGAGATGACGCGCACGGAGCGCGTCATGGCCGCGGTCCGCGGCGAGCCGGTCGACCGGCTGCCTGTCTGCTTCTGGCATCATTTCCAGCCCGAGGGCTCGGGTCGGAAGCTGGCCGAGGCCTCCCTGCACTTCTTCGACGAGACCTTCGACCTCGACATCACGAAGATCATGCCCGACATCCCCTACCCGTTCGGCCGCCACTCGATCCAGAAAGCCGATGATTGGCGCCTGGTCGAGCCGATCGACGCGGACCGCTCGCGCTTCTTTCAGCAGCGGACCGAAGCGGTCCAGACGCTGCGGGACGAGCTTGGCTACGATACCCCGATCATCGTCACCGTCTTCGGCCCCCTCTGCGAGGCGCTCTACTTCGCGGCGGACCGTGACCACTGGTTCATCCACGCCAAGGAATCGCCGACGGTCCTCCACGAAGCCCTGAGCGTCATCGCTGAAAACCTGCGCGCCCACATCCGGGACGTGATCGACGCCGGTGCCGACGGCGTCTTCTTCGCGCTGCAGGGAGCCACCACGGCGATGATGCCGGAGGAGCAATATCGCGAGTTCGGGCGACCCTACGACCTGATCGCCCTCCAGGGCGCCGCCAACGGGTGGCTCAACATCCTCCATGTGCATGGTGAGAAGGATTTGATGTTCGACCTCGTTCTGGACTACCCCGTTCAGGTGCTCAACTGGTCCGATCGCCTGGCCGGGCCCAGCCTGCGCGAGGCCCGCGGCATGACCAGCAAGTGCCTGATGGGCGGCTGGCACGAGTTCGGTGCTCTCTCGAACGGGCCGGAGGAGAAGATCCTCGAGGAGGCGAAAGACGCGCTCGCCCAGACGGCCGGGCGCAAGTTCATCCTCGCTAACGGCTGCTCCGTCCCCGACGAGACGGACGAGCGCTGGCTCCATGCCGGCCGCGACGCCGTCGAGCAGATCGACGTGGAGTAACCGGCCGCGCGCTTCGTCGGCCCTCACCCCCCGACCCTCA
>JRHI01000938.1_pt1 | contig 28171 bp, 26 predicted proteins | sample 215371 | NCBI WGS metagenome assembly JRHI01 (sample SAMN02929681, study PRJNA255918) | sediment metagenome | biome: cave system; feature: Ice Cave; material: Sediment; isolation source: sediment from deep within a dark volcanic ice cave with no known source of... ...
CGCACCACCCGAGTCTCTATGTAGCTGTTCGCTGGAAATCCCTCGCGGGAGAGCTTGGAGGGAGCATGTCATGAGTGAGGTCGAGGCGCGAGTGTCCGTCCGTGCCGCTGCATCTCGGGCGCTGCGGTACCTCGAGGGTCGAGACGGGGACGTCATCGAACTGACCCGGGCGCTCATCGCGACCCGGAGCCCGAACCCGCCCGGCGACGAAACCGAGACGGCCGCCGTCGTCCGCGACGCGCTCCGGCGGTTCGGCCTGCCTGCCGCGACGGTGCTTGCGGCGGAGCCGCACCGCCCGAATCTCGTCGTCCGCATCGACGGCGCGCGTCCGGGCCGGCACCTCGCCCTGTGTGGGCATCTGGACACGAAGCCGGTCGGTGACGCGGCGGCGGAGTGGCGGACCGATCCTTACACGCCAACGATCGACGGTGACCGGCTTTACGGGCTCGGCTCGACCGACATGAAGGGTGCGGTGGCGGCAATGGTGCTCGCCGGGGCCGCGTTCAACGCGATGAAGGATCAGGCCGCGGGTTCGCTCAGCCTCCTGTTCACCGCCGACGAGGAATTCGGGAGCGCAAAGGGTGCCGGTTACCTCACCGACATGCATGCCGTCGACGCCGACGTCATCCTTCTGGGCGAGCCGTCCGGCGTCAGCGAGGACTGGGACGCCGTCCGCATCGTCTCCCGCGGCATTTCCTGTTTCCGGGTGATCGTGAGCGGTACGCAGACCCACTCGTCGATCTCCGACGTGCTGCCGACGATCAACGCCTGCGAGGCGCTAGCCCGTTTCATGGTCGCCCTCCGCCGCGAATTCCGGCCCCGCTTTCCGAGCCATCCGCTCTGCCCGACGGGGCCGACGATCAACATCGGTGTCAAGGTTATCGGCGGTGTGGGCTACGGGGTGCTGCCGGGTCGTGCGGAGTTCTGGACCGACGTCCGGACAACGCCGGGAATGACCGAGGCGACGTTCACAGAAGACCTCCTGGCCGCGCTTGAACGGTCCGCCGGCGAGCTCCACGGCGCGACCTACGAACTTGAGTTTGCTCCGTCGTTGGCCTGGCTGGACGCAACCGAGATTCCGGCCGATCATCCGCTCGTCGTCGCCTGCCAGGAGGCGGCGACGGCGGTCCTGGGTTCCGCGCCGCCGCTTGCCGCGTTTCCGGGCGGCACCGACGCGATGCGCTTTCAGGCGCTCGGCGGGATCCCAACGCTCGCCGCGTTCGGCCCCGGCCAGTTGCCGCTTGCCCACGGCCCGAACGAGTGGGTTAGCATCCAGAGCATCGTCAGTGCAATGCGCATGTACGCGCTGGTTGCCGTTTCCTACGGAGAAGCCTCGTGAATTACCGTCGCCAGCACGTCGAGCAGAAAGGAGGGACGTCAGAAGCCCGACGGAGGAGGACTCGGAGACCGGCACGCGCCGGGGAAGTCAGATGTTGGGAGGAAATCCGATCGATGAACGCATCCGATGATCTCTCGAACGTCAAGACGTCTCGCCGCACTCTCCTGAAGGCCGCCGGTGCCACGGCGGGGGCGGCGGCGCTCGAAGCATCGATCCGTTTTGCGAAAGCGAGCCCCAGCGGAGCGCCTGCCGTCGTCCGCAGCCGGGCCGCCGAGAGCAAACTGACCGTCCTCTACATGCAGGCGGGGACCTACGACGAGGCGGCGCGGCTGATCGCGCCGGAGTTCCAGCAGAAGACCGGCGCATCGGTCGAGGTCGTCGCCTTTCCCTACCAGAATCTCCACGACAACGCCGCGAACGATCTCGTGACCCAAACCGGCGCCTACGACGTGATCGACGTCGCCGCGCAGTGGGACGGCGAGTTCGCGCCCTACCTCACCCCGCTCGACGACTACGTCAGCAAGGACAACATCAAGGCCGACGCGTTCATCCCGAACATCTGGAAGCTCTCCGGACTCTGGGAGGGCAAGCGCAACGGCATCCCCAACGCCAACGACGCCATGGGCATCATCTACCGCACCGACCTCTACAAGGCCGCCGGCCTCGAACCGCCCAAGACCTGGCAGGAGTACAACGACCACGCGAAAGTCTTGACGAAGGCCGGCGTCTACGGCGCGTCGTGGGTCGGGCTCGGCGAGCAGCTCCAGGGCTCGTGGCTCAGCCGCTATTGGGAGTCCGGTCAGCCGCTCTGCGACCCGAAATGGCGCCCGGCGTTTGTCAACGACGCCGGCGTCAAGGCGATCCAGCGCCTGCGCGATGCGCTCCAGTACGCGCCGCAGGGCATGCCGGGCTGGGACATCCCTACTCACAAGAACGCGGTCCTGACCGGGCAGGTGGCCCAGGGCGAGCTGTGGCCGAGCTTCATCCGCGCCGACGCCCGCGACCCGAGCAAGTCGAAGATCGTCGACAAGTGGGCGCTGACGCCGTTCCCCGGGCCGTCTGAGTTGAGCATGTGGAACCTGGCGATCCCCCAGACCACGAAGAACAAGGACCTCGCTTGGGAATGGGTCAAGATGTACACCTCGCCGGAGAACGCGAAGCGCTTCGCGCTCCAGTTCGGCATCGGCTCGCCGCAGCTGGCAACGTGGGCCGATTCTGAACTGACCTCGAAGTATCCGGAGTACCCGCAGATCCTGGCGGCGATCAAGGCCGGCAAGCCGATCTGGCGCATCCCCCAATTCCCGGCCGCGTGGGACGTGCTGCAGAAGCAGCTCGAAAAGACGGTCTACCAGAACGCCGACCCAATGGCGACGCTGAAGACCATCAGCGACGAGTGGAACAAGCTGCTCGATCAGAACCCGCCGACGGCTCCCTATTCGGAGCAGTAACTCAGCTTTGCGAGCCCGGCCGCGCAAGAATCGCTGCGCGGCCGGGCCTCGGGCGGGACCCCGCCTCACGCGTTGAAGCAGTTCGGGAAGAGGAATTTCGATGGCAACCGTATCCCGTACAGTGGCGTCCCGACGCAGGCGTGCCCGCTGGGGTGAGCTTCCCGTCTATCTCGTCTTTCTCGCGCCGGCCGTGCTTTTTCTCGGGGTCACCAGTCTCTACCCGCTGCTCCGCACCCTCTGGCTCAGTTTCCACGATTGGTACATGAACCGGCCGAAGACATCCCCTCGCTGGGTCGGCCTCGGCAAGTACCACGAAACGCTCGTGGATTCCGTCTTTCGCTCCTCGGCCGTGCATACCGCGATCTTCGGGGTCGGGACGGTGGCCGTCGAGCTGGTGCTCGGCCTGGGCCTCGCGCTGGCGCTGACGAGCGGGCGAGGCTGGGTTCGCGTGGCGCGCTCGATCCTGCTGATCCCGATGATCATGACCCCAGTCGTGGTCGGGGTGCTGTGGCGGATCCTGTTGTTCGACAAGGGGCTGATCAACTACGGCCTGGAGAAGATCGGTCTCCGCCCGATCCTCTGGTTCGTCGATCCGACGTGGGCGTTTGTCGGTGTGATGATCGTCGACATCTGGCAGTGGACGCCGTTCGTCTTGATCGTCATGACGGCCGCGCTCGCGGCGTTGCCAAGCGAGCCGTACCGCGCGGCGCAGGTCGACGGGGCTTCGCGTTGGCAGATCTTTCGCTACATCACGCTCCCGATGCTGTGGCCGGTGATCGTCGTCACCGGCCTACTTCGCCTCATGGATGCCACCAAGGTCTTCGACACCATCTATGTGCTGACGAATGGAGGCCCCGGCTACTCGACCGAGATGCTCTCGTCGTACATCTACAAACAGGGATTGCGCTACTTCAACATGGGCGGCGCGGCGGCCGCGTCGTGGCTCTTTCTGATCGGCGTCGTAGCGATCGCCTATCTGATGATTTGGGTTCGAGCCCGCATGGGCCGTACGGCATGACGTCACCTGTCGACTTCGCAGAGACGGGGAGTGCGCAATGGCGGTGAAATCGGCCGCATCCTCGATCCGATCGCGTGAACTGGGATTAAGCCGGCGACGCTCTCGGGGAGAGGCGCAGTTGGCCGATCTGGCCTGGGCCGCGCTCCGGTGGGGCGTGATCGCCGTCGCGCTCGCCATCACCTTGGTGCCGGTTCTCTGGCTGGTCTCGACGTCGTTCAAGCGACAGGTCGATTACCTGGCCTATCCGCCGAAACTCATCCCGTCGACCTGGACATTGGAAGGTTACCGCGTCCTCTTCAGGCAGAACGCACTCAGCCATTACTTATTGAACTCGGTCATTATCACGCTGACGTCAACCGCGCTGGCAGTGTTCCTGGGCGCTCTTGCCGCCTACAGCCTCTCCCGGGCGCGCCTGCCGTTTAAACTCAACGGTATCCTCGCGTTCTGGATGCTCTTGACGCGGATGTATCCCGCAATCGCGACGGCGATTCCCTATTTCCTGATCATGCGCGACCTGCACTGGCTAGACACGAAACGGGCGCTGATCGTGACGTATACCGCCTTCAATCTCCCGTTCGTGACCTGGCTCTTGATCGGGTTTTACGAGGAACTGCCCCCCGAGCTGGAGCGCGCGGCGATGGTCGACGGCTGCAACGCCTGGCAGCGCTTTTGGAAGATCGTCCTGCCGCTGTCGGCCCCGGCGCTCGTCGCGACGGCGATCCTCTCGGCCGTCCTGGCGTGGAACGAGTTTCTCTTCGCGGTCATGCTGACCCGGCTCAACGCGAAGACCCTGCCGGTCGTGATGTCCGGTTTTATCACCGACAAAGGAACGCAATGGGACCAGATGACCGCCCTCGGCGTCATCACGATCTTGCCCGTGCTCGTCTTCGCGCTGGCGGTCCAGCGCTACCTCGTCCGCGGGCTGACACTCGGGGCGGTCAAGGAGTAGGGACTGGGCAGGGGCGTTTCCGCGGCACCGTCATCAGAGGTAGTGACTTGTGGCATCGGTCGTTTTTGAGCACGTTACCAAGCGTTTCGGCCGGGTCGAGGCGGTGCGCGATCTCAACCTGGAGATTCCCGATGGGGAGTTCATGACGCTCGTCGGTCCCTCGGGTTGCGGCAAGAGCACGACGCTGAACATGCTGGCCGGTCTGGAAGAGGTCTCGAGCGGCGAGATCTTGATCGACGGCGAGCCGGTTTCCGGTCTGCCGCCCGGCGATCGGGACATCGCCATGGTCTTCCAGAGCTACGCGCTGTACCCGCACATGAGTGTGCGGGATAACCTCGCCTTTGCCCTCAAGGTGCGCCACGAGTCGCGCAAGGTGGTGGCCGAAAAAGTCGAGCGCGCCGCGGCCCTGCTCGCCATCGCCGAACTGCTCGACCGCAAACCGCGTCAGCTCTCGGGCGGGCAGCGGCAGCGCGTCGCGCTGGGACGGGCGCTCGTCCGGGAGCCCCGGCTGTTCCTGTTGGACGAGCCGCTCTCCAACCTCGATGCCAAGCTGCGCGTCCAGATGCGGGCTGAGCTGAAGCTGCTGTTCGAGCGCCTGGCCACCACCGTCGTCTACGTGACGCACGACCAGGCCGAGGCGATGACGCTCTCCGACCGCGTGGCCATCTTCGAGAAGGGGATCATCCAGCAGGTCGGCACGCCGCTCGAGCTCTACGACCGACCGGCCAACACCTTCGTCGCGGGCTTCCTTGGATCCCCGCCGATGAACTTCCTGGATGGTGAGATGGTCGACGGGTCGATCGTCGGCGAGGGGTTCGCCTATCCGATCCCGCAGGGTCTTCCGGATCTCGACCGCAACCGACGTGTGGTCGTCGGCATTCGGCCCGAGGATATTGAGATCGACGGCGAACGCGGTGGCGCGCGAACCGCGGTCACGCTCGTCGAGCCGATGGGTTCGACGACGATCGTCTACGCGCACATGGCGGGCAAGCTCGTGGCGGCGGAGACGGACAAGGCGACGCCCCTGACCACCGGTAGCGAGGTGACCTTCGGGATTGCGCCGGACCGACTCCACCTGTTCGATCCGGATACTGGCCGCACCCTGCGCACCTGATGCGAAGCGCATCACACCATTCCGCGAACGCCAGCAAGTGTTGGCTTAACTGCGAAAGAGGTGGGGTTGGCCGGCGTTCTATGCGTGCGCACCATGTGGAAGGAGGGGTTGGCGACGATGACGGTTACCGATGCGCGCGACTTCTTTCGTCCGACGCCCGGGGTCGCCTACCTCGATGCCGCAACCTATGGGCTACCGCCCCGGACCACGGTCGAAACCCTCGCCCGCGCGCTCAAGCGATGGGAAGCCGGCACCGCCGATTGGGTCACGGAGTGGGACCTCGAAGCCGAAGCCTGCCGAGAGCTCTTTGCTCAACTCATCGGAGCAAGCAAGCGCGCGATCGCCCTCGTGCCGACGGTCTCCGTCGGGGTCGGCATGGTGGCCGCGTCGCTCGAACCAGGCACCGAGGTGCTGATGCCGGAGGAAGAATTCACGTCCGTGGTTTACCCGATGCTCGTCGCGGAACGGGCTCGGGGCGTACGTGTTCGCGAGGCTCCGTTCGCTGACCTGGCCTCCGCTGTGGCGCCCACGACGGGCCTCGTCGCGTTCAGTCTGACCCAAGCGCAGTCGGGCAAGACGGCGGCACTCGCCGACATCGCCGACGCCGCGCGTCACCACGGGGCGCGGGTCCTGGTCGATGCCACGCACGCCCTTCCCTTCGTGCCGGTCGCGGACGCCCTCGCCGGCATCGACTACCTCGTTTGTCACGGCTACAAACACCTGCTCTGCCCTCGGGGCGTCGGCTTTTTCTATGTACGCGAGGACCGGTGGGACGACATCGATCCGTACCTCGCCAACTGGCGAACGGGCACCCCACGTTACACCCGGTCCTACGGCGGCCCGCTGGCCCTGGCGAGCGACGCCGCCAAGTTCGACGTCTCGCTTGCTTGGCACGCGTGGGCTGGAGCCCGGCCATCGCTCGAACTGCTCGTGCAATGGGCGGCAGATGGCACGTTAGCGGGCGTGCTGGCGCTCTCCCGGCGACTCGCGGACGGTCTCAACCTCGAACCACCGACCTCGTCGATCGTGTGCCTTCCGGTCGCGGACCCGGCCGCCGCCGAAGCAGAGTTGGCGAGGGCAGGCATCAAGTGCGCCGCGCGTGGGAAAACCGTGCGGTTCTCTCCGCACGTCTACAACACGCCGGACGAGATCGACCGGGCCATCGCCGCCGCTGACTCACTCAAGGCCGCAGTTCGATGACGACCGGTTCCCGCAACCCACTCTCGCCGACGGCATGACTTCGCCTGCCGCGCCGGCCACTGCCACCCCCCGAGGGGCAGACATGGACAGCGGATGGAGACGTGCGCGATGACCCGCAGACTCGTCACCTTGCGGCGTCTGTCCGTCCCCGAGCATGAGGGCCCGGTACCGGCGCGCGCGGCCAGCAACTCCCCCTCGGAGTGGGGCCGCGCGGGTGCGGACGCCGTGCGCCGACCGCCACCGTGTGGGGACCCGTACGCGCTTCCCTTGGGAGACCGACGAACGCCGAGGCAACCGCTCATGATCAGGCGTAGTCCGCATAACCTCCCGGGTGGACGAGAAAGCGGGTGCGGGCCGCGGCTCCTCACGGAGCAGACAGAGCCGCGGAAGGTTGGGCGGGTGCGTGCTGCCGGCGAAGGAACGAGCGATTTGTTCGGCCCGCTGTCTTCTTCCGTCACGACCCTCGCTTGCCGTAGGGATCGAGCGCGTCCTGCAATCCATCGCCGAACAAATTCACCGCGATGATCGCAACCGTGATCGCGAAGCCCGGGAAGGCCATCCACCACCCCTGGTTAAGGTAGGTCACGGCCTGCTTCATGTCGGCACCCCATTCCGCCTGCGGCGGGTTGACACCCAGGCCGAGGAAGCTGAGGGAGGAGGCGATGATGATCGCCCAGCCGATCGCTGTCGTGAACAGGACGAGAATCGACGTCATCACGTTGGGGAGGATGTGGCGGAACATCACCCGCAACGGTCGACACCCGAGCGTCGTCGCCGCCACCACGTACTCGTCGTTCTTGGCTGAGAGCACCGAGCCGCGGACCAGCCGGACGAAGGGCGGAATCAGCGAGATGCCGACCGCGATCTGGACGTTGCGGAGCCCCGGTCCGAGCGCCGCGACGACCGCAAGTGTCAGCAGAATCCCGGGGAAGGCGAGCATAACGTCGATCAGGCGCATGATCAGCGAGTCCACCCACCCCGCCAAGTAGCCGGCCAGCAGGCCGGCAAGGATGCCGATCGAGGCGGCGATCACCGCGCCCAAGAGCGAAGCGCTGAGCGTCGGCCGTCCACCGCGCACAGTCCGGCTAAACACGTCCCGGCCGAGTTGGTCCGTCCCGAACGGATGAGCATGGTTGGGCGCCGTGAGTTTCGGCCCGGCCAGGATCTTGGTCGGATCATATGGCGCGATCCGGCTGCCCACGCCCCCAACACTCAAGACGAAGAGAACGACGAGGATGAGCGCAGACGCGCTCGCGGCCTTGTTTCGGGCGAAGCGGAGCAGGAAACCGCGCAGTCGCCCGGCGCCGGCGAGCTTCCGGAAGGCCTGCTCCTCGTTGGCGAGCGTTGGTCCTTGGACCGAGATTGCCATTGACAGGACCCAGCGGCGGCTACGAGTAGCGAATGCGGGGATCGAGCAGCCCGTACGACAGGTCGACCAGGAGATTGGCCAGGACGTAAATCGCCGACAGGATCAAGACGATCGCCTGGACCATCGGAAAATCGCGGGCGAGGATGCCATGGACGAGTAGATTCCCGATTCCCCGACGGGCGAAGAGCGCCTCGACGACGACCGCGCCGCTGAGCATGTTGCCGAACTGCAGGCCCAGCATGGTGACGACCGGGATGAGCGCGTTCTTGAGCGCGTGACGATAGACGACGGCTCCGTTGGTCAATCCCTTCGCGCGGGCGGTGAGGACGAACTCCCGCCGCATGACGTCGGCCAAATTCGCGCGCACGAGCCTGGAAATGATCGCAGCATAGCCCCAACCCAGCGCCAGCGCCGGCATCAGGAGGCGGTCGAGGCTCCCCTGCCCCGTCGCGGGAAGCCAATGAAGCTCAATCGAGAAGAGATAAATCAAGAGGATCCCGATGAGGTAATTCGGCATCGCGACGCCGAAGAGCGCGAAGATCATGGCCCCGCTATCCAGCCAGGTTCCCTTTCTCAATGCGGCGAGCATCCCCAAACCGAATCCGAAGACGATCGCGACGGTCATGCCCGTGGCGGTCAGTAACAGCGTGTCCGGGAACCCGTTGCGGATCTCTTGCAATACGACCGAGTGGCTTCGAAACGAGCGACCAAAGTCGCCACGCACGGCACGGGAAATGAATGAGACGTACTGCTGAACCAACGGCTGATCGAGGCCCATCTGATGGCGTACCGCGGCTTTCTGTTCGGTCGAGGCGCTCGTGCCTTGCAGCATGACATCGACCGGGTCGCCCGGTAGCAGGTGAACGAGCATGAACACGGCGACCGAGACGCCGAAGAGGGTCGGGATCGACATCCCGAGACGCCGAAGGATGAACGTTCCGATCGCCAGCACCCTTTCAGCGTCGCGGCCGCGGAACGCGTCCGGTTGGGAAGCCAAGACGGGAGGAACGGGGGCGGGGAATGATGACGGAGCGCCCGTATCGGCCGTGGCGCGGATACGGGCGCACGCCCCGGCGTTAGCTCAGGAATCCGACATCGTAGAAGTTCGGGTAGCCCTCGGTGTTGGTATGGAGATTGGCCATGTCCACGTTGGCCTTCGCCGCGAGCACGAGTCGCTTCTGGAAGGCGGGCAGCGCTGCGGCGTCGGCAAGGAGCTTGCGCTCGGCCTGGTTGTAGAAGTCCGCGCGCTTCTTGTCGTCGCCGGTCGCGAGGGCCTCGGCAAGAAGCTTGTCGAAATCCGGATTGGCATACATCGACCCGTTGCCGTTTTTGACGTGCGCGCTGGAAAAGAAGGTGTCGAAGGGGCCGGACGGGTCCGCCCACCAGTAGAAGGTCCAGTTCGCGCCATGCTCGCCGGCGTTGATCGCCGCTTGCCAGGCCGGAAACTCGAGACTCTTGATCTCAACATGCAGCCCGATCGCCTGCATCTGGGATTGGAACGCCGCCGACATGTCGTCCATGCCAAAATTGGCGACGATATAGAGCTGGAGATTCAGCGGCTTTCCGTTCTTGGCGCGGGTGCCGGTGCCGGTCCATCCGTTCTTTTCCAAGAGCGCCTTCGCGCCTGCGACGTCGACCTTGAACAGGTCTTTCGTCGATGGGTCGTAGCCGATCATCGTCGGCTCGAGGAAGTTGTAGGCGGGCTCGAGCGTGCCTTTGAAGAGCAGGTCGACAACGGCGGCCTGGTCGAAGGTCATCATCATCGCTTGGCGGACGGCCAGGTCGTTGGTCGGTGCTTTCTGCGTGTTGAGTTGCATGATCCACGGAGAGCCGCCGGTCGCGCCGGAGAAGGTTTTGTATTCAGCGTCGGTCGAGAGACTGGCCAGGTCCGTCGGCGCGACGCGGTCGATCAGGTCGACGTCGCCGGACTTGAGCGCGGCCAGCCGGGTCGCGTCCTCGGGCAGCAACCGATAGACGAGACTGTCGAGAACCGCCGGTCCGGTGTGGTTAAAGATCGAGGGGCCCCAGGTGTAGTCGCGATTCCTGACCAGCGTGACGTGATCGTCGTGGACGTATTCCTTCACCATGAATGGTCCGGCACCCGCGAGGTGGTCCTGGTAGTCCTGGCCCCATTTCTGGACGGCGGTCGGCGACTGGGGGGAGAGCCAGACGGTCGTCGCCATGTTGAGAAACGCGCCATTCGGCTGCTTGAAGTTCACCTTGATCGTGTAATCGTCGACGACGTCGGAAGAACCGTACGGGCCGAGCGCAACCAGGGCCCCGCCCGATTTGTTGGCCGGGTCGACGATGCGATCGAAGGTGAATTTCACCGCCTGCGCGTTGAACGGGGTGCCGTCGTGGAACTTCACGTCGTTCCGCAATTTGAGTGTGTAGGATGTGAAATCCGGGGCCGCCTGCGACGAGGTCGCCAGCCCCGGATAATACGTCGGATCGCCCGGTTTCTTCCATAAGAGCCGGTCCTGAATGCCTTGATTGACCAAGGCCTCGATCTGCAGCGTGCCGACCTGGGGATCGAGGCTGGTGATCGGCTGCCAGAATCCGTACCGTAGCGTGCCGCCCGGTTTCGCGGTCGGTGTTTGGGCGCGCGCGGGCATCGCAGCGGCCCCGAGAGCGGCCATGGCCGGGACCGCGAGCCCGAGAGCCGACAGGCGGGTCATGAGCTCACGCCGGGTCATGCGCGCCATCATCCGGTCCTGGCCGTGCTGGCCGTGCTGGTTCGAATCGTGCGGATTCATCTCGCCCCTCCACCGCGCTCGGCCGGTACGCGAAGCATGCCCATTGACGCCTCGGCACCGACCATCTCGTCGCTTCGCGTGACAACGCCACGAAGGCTATACCCGCGATGAAAGCGTGTCAATGCTCACCTGAAACGTTGTCGAAATTCCTTCCAAAATCGGACGAGTGCGCGGACGCGAGCCCGGACGTACCGCGGGATGAACCACCGATCGGTGAATGGGTAGGCAGCGGTGTTTGTGCCGGCTGGCAACGAGGCGCGCGAGCGGATTGCCCCAGCGTTAGGGTGGGATCTCCAGACGACTCGTCGGCGAATTCAGAATCGGATCCGGGTCGGGGGGTGCCGGCGTCTCGACGACGAGGGCGTGCCGCCCAGCGCCGCCCGGTCCGGCCCCAGCCGAAGGGTCAGGCGTCCACGCTCGCGAATTCGCGAACGGTCCCCCGGACGCGCCTCAATCAGACATCGGGTCGTTGCCGAAGACGGCCGCCGCGCGGTTTTCGTCGACGTGGTGCCGGGCTTCGAGCGAGGAGGGGCGAAGCGACGGGCGAGGACGCAAAGACCTCGTGGGCGGGACTGCCGTGCGAGGCGGAAGCGTGCCGTCCGGCATCGCGCGCATCGACCAACCGCGCGGGTGTCGCGTACGTCTCGGCAGGGTGGGATGAACGACGACCCACGACCCGACCGCTGATCGCGCGGCGCTGCAAACCGCAACGATGATGAGAGAATGTCGTGGCCCATCGAGCGGGGGGTCGAACTGACGTTGAGGGCAACCTCGCGCGCCAAGGAGGAACGACGTGCGTCTTACGGCAGACATGGCACTCGTAGGGGGCGGAAACTTTGGATTCAATCTTTCCGCGCCGCTGGACTGTCACATGTACCTGATCGACGGGGGCGACGAGTTGGCGCTCGTCGACGCCGGCATGGGCGGTCCATACGGCGACACCGAAGGCATTCTCCGGACGATCCGCGACGATGGATTCGACACCGCCAAGATCTCGTCGCTCCTGGTGACTCACTATCACGCGGACCATGCGGGAGGTGCCGCCGATTTCCGCGAGCGGCTGGGGCTGTCGGTGCGCAGTACACCGTTGGCCGCCCACACCCTCGAAATCGGGGACGAAGAGATCGTCAGTTTGCCGTTCGCGAAGGCTTCTGGCTTTTATCCCGCGGATTACGTTTACCGCGCTTGTCCGGCGACGGGTGATCTGGTTGATGGACAGGCGTTCAAGGTGGGCCGGTTGACCGTCACGCCGTTCGATACTCCTGGGCATTCGGCCGGGCACGTATCGCTGTTGGTCGAAGGCGGCGACCGTCGTTACCTTGTGGGCGGCGACCTCGTCTTCGCGGGTGGGACGATCATCGCCCAAAACATCCCGGACTGCTCGATCCAGGAGTACGCCGCCAGCGTCAAAAAAATGGCGAAGGTTCCATTCGATGCCTTTCTGCCCGGACATTTCAGCATTTCGTTGAGGGATGGCAAGCGCCATGTCGACATGGCTGCGACCGCGTTCAACAACCTCCTGATTCCGCGCAACGCGATCTGATCGGTCGTCGTGATCCTGTCATCTCGTGCCGCCTCTCCACTACGGTCCGGTGGACCTGGGGCAAGCAACCGCCTTTTGCAAGGTCGAGATCCCGCCTTTAAGGGGTCGAGGCGGTAGCTCAAAAGCCCGGATGATGAGCAACTGTCGGGGATTTTGAGAGGGGTACCCCAGGCAGGGATCGAACCTGCGACATTCCGCTTAGAAGGCGGATGCTCTGTCCACTGAGCTACTGGGGCATCGATTTTTCGCGGAGTTCCGCGTTTTTTTCGACCCTTGCGGGCCAAGGCCTCAAGGCCCTGGAGCAGCCGACATCTTTCCCCAAGAGTAGCCACCGTGCGCGGCAATGATACCACCCCTCGGTGCCATGCCAGCATGACTGCGGGCTCGCTCCCCGTGGTATTTCTGGAGCGACTCACGAAACGGGCGCCCGCCATGGCCGAAACGCGCATCGCCCGGGTGGTGATCCAGGTGGACGGGGCCGACGTCGACGAGCTCACGAACAAGCATCCGTTGGTATCGCCGCTGGAGTCCATCATCGGCCACTCGTGGCGACTCGGTGAACCACTCAATTAACTGGTCGCCTCTGCCCTTACCTCCCGCGACCGGCGACTGCCTGCCGTCAGGTCTCAACCCGACACCAGCTCTGGGAACTCCGCGTGCAGAATCGCGACGATTTGTGCGACGAGGTGATGGGCAAGCGCCGCGCCCTTCTCGGCACTCGCCCCGTGGGCCTGGTGCAACACGCCGGACGCGGGGACCAACCCGGGCGGCTCCGGCCAGATGGCATAGGCGGGGACGGGCCGGAGGTCCTCGTTGGCCTGGAGACGATCAGCGAGCACCAGCTCTGGGACGAAGTGCTGCATCAGCGAGGTCTCCGTTAAGCCCGCGTGCTCGGCTTCCCAGCCGGGAAACCCAGCCGGGAACAGGCGCTCGATGACTTCCCCGGCGACATGCTCCCACCAATTGATCAGGAGGACTTTCATACCGTCGAGAGGTTGATCGCGTAGCGCCAAGTCGACGCCTTCGCTCGCAAACAGCGAATTCTCCATGTGACCGTTCAGGATGGCGAGGGACCGTTGTCCCTGGCGCCCGTACTCTCGCACGAGGTCTCGGACCGACGCCGTCACGGTCGCGCCGTCGAGGCTCGTCGTTCCGGGAAACAACCCGCCTCCACCACTCTTGGGCTGCGACTTGTAGCCGTACCAAACGGGCGGGAGGACCACGGCCGGAAACTGGTCGGCGACGCCGAGCGCCAGGAAGAACGGCAGGTAGAGATCGACGCCCAGCGGCAGATGGTACCCGTGCTGTTCGACTGCACCAAGCGGCAGGATGAACACCGATCGGTTGATCCGGTCTCGAAACTCCTGCCACGTCAGGTGTTCCATGCGACGCACGTCGCGACCTTGCATGGTGCGTGCCCCCCACAACCAGGTTCTCGCGACGGCCACAGTCGGTGATTCCCACGGAGCGCCGGAGTCGGGACGGGATCATACCCGAATGGTCGGCGCTCTGTGGCCGACCCACCCGCGGTTCGCGATCGCCTCTTGCGGAATTGACACGCCGGTCCTCGCTCCATATGATTCCACTGTCTCATTCGCAGCACCGCTCGCAAAGATGATAGGAGGTCGGGGTCATGCAAACAGATGCAGCCTTGCCCGGGCCGGCGCAGGAACCAGCCAGCGTCTCGCGGCGGACGCTTCTCCGTGGCTCGGCTGCCCTCGCCGGGGCGCTGGCGTTGAACGCCTCGTTCACGCGACCGAGCAGCGCAGACAGCAACACGCTGAACTGGCTGACGTGGCCGGGCCACGCGGACCCGTCGGTGGTCGAGCCATTCTCCAAGGCCACCGGCATCCAAATCAAGGCGAAGGAATACGGATCCGGCGATCTTGGCTTGGTCGAGATCACGCAGAACCCCGGCAAGTACGATGTCTTCACGACGTCGATGGAGTTTATGCCCCAGTACGTTGCCGCCAACCTGATCCAGGAGATGGATCCGTCCGTCTACCCTGAGTGGAAGGACTACCTGCCGGAGTTCCAGAAGGACATTGGGTACAACGTCGGCGGCAAGTACTACACGATCATCTACGAGTTCGGCTTCAACTCCCTCTGCTACCGCACCGACAAGCTCACCGAGGCAGACGTCTCGACCTACAAGATTCTCTCGGACGCACGGGTCAAGGGAAAGGTTGGCTCGCAAGATTGGTGGGGCAACGCGATGGGTGCCATCAGCATTGCTGACGGCAACAGCCCCCGAAGTGGCAAGAATCCGTACGTCCTCACCAACGACCAATTCGCCCATCTGAAGCAGAGCATGAAGTCGCTCCGGCCCCAGTTTGCCGGTTTCTGGGAGATTGCCGCCGTTATCTCCGCCTTCGCGAATGGGACGATTTGGCTCCAACCCGGCGGCGGCGACTGGTCAGCACAGATCCTCCAGGACCAGGGACATCCGGTGGCCTCCGCCATCCCGCAGGAAGGCGGCTACCTTTGGGGCGAGGCGATCTCGATCGTCAACGGGACGACGAAAGTCGACGCCGCGAAGAAGTTCGTTGCCTACCTGATGTCGGCCGAGGCACAGGGACGGTTGGCTACGAAGCCTTCGTACTCGGCGATCGTGCCCAATAAGCAGGCGTGGACGTGGCTGCAGCAGAATAAACCCGACTGGGCGAAGCGACTCAAAATGAACACCTTCGACGATCCCAATGCGATCACTCCGTGGCGGGATGGTCGCATCACGATCCGGGTGCTGCCCAAGGATCAAACGGTCGAGGACTGGCAAAATGCCTGGATTGAATTCAAGGGGGCCTAGCCTCGCCTGACCGCTGCGCCGGTGTGGGCTGGGCCGGGGCCGGCGCCGGTTGCGAGGACGAGTACTCGCGTCGGAGCGCGGGTGTAGCGAAGCAACGGGATCGGGTCGTTCCATGGTCGGGATTGGTCGGGGACGCGGCGTCGAGGCGCCGCCCGGAATTGCCGCGTCCCACACGCCCGCCGCGCGGCGACGACGGGTAAGCGCGACCGCCCTCACGACCGGCCTTCCCCTCTTCGCGTGGCAGATGGTCTTCTTCCTGGGAGCCGGCGTCATCCTCGTCCTGATGTCTTTCTGGGTGATCAAGAACTTCCACATCGTCCACGACTACAACCTCGACAACTGGACCAAGCTGCTGCGGTCGAGCCTGTTTCGCCAGGTCTATTGGCGGACGCTGCTCTACGCGGGCATCGCCGCGACGGCGGCGACGACCCTGGCGTTCCCGTTCGCCTATGCGCTGGCCTTTAAGGTCAAGGCGGGGGCCCGGCGGATCGCCTTCCTGCTCCTGATCGTGCCCTTCTTTACGAGCTACCTGGTGCGCATCTACGCGTGGACGTTCATCCTCGCCGACGACGGGCCCGTGAACTACGTGCTCCGCAAAAGTGGGCTGGGTCAGTTGCACCTGCAGGGTACCCTCTTCGCCATGGAACTTGGGTACCTGACCTCCTTCTTTCCGCTTGTTGCGCTCATCCTCTTGCTCAGTCTGATGAACGTCGATCGGAGTCTGGTCGAGGCCGCGAACAACCTCGGTGCCGGCCGGTTCCGGTCGATCGTCTCGGTCGTGATTCCTTTAGCCAGAATCGGGGTCGTCTCGGCCTTTACGTTCGCGTTCATGCTCGCGTTCGGCGACTATGTGGCGCCCTCATTCCTCGGCGGTGGCACGCGCAACACACTGAGCATCCTCATCGTCGGCTCAGTCCAGGCGGGCGGCGACTTCCCGAAGGCGTCGGCGATCGCGACGGTGATGGTCCTGACGCTGCTGTTGGTCATCTTCGGCGCGTTCCGGCTCGCCTTCCCAGCGAGGAGGGCCGCGTGACCGACCGCCTCCTCGCCGTGTTGAGCCGCCTCTACATCGCCCTCGCGTTTGGCTTCATTTTCGCGCCGATCGTGACGTTGGTCGTCTTTGCCTTCAACGCGGATCGCTTCCCGAGTCTCCCGTGGAAGGGCTTCACGCTGCACTGGTTCTCAGTCATTTGGCACGACCCGGATGTCCGCGCCGCCGCGCGGCACAGCGTCGGGGTGGCCTTGGCGGTGGCCGTCCTCGCGACGCTCCTCGGCACGGCCGCGGCCTACTTCGTCACACGCTGGGACTTCACGGGGAAGGGGGCTTACCTGGGCCTCGTCGTCGCCCCGCCCTGCGTCCCACTGCTCGTTCTCGGTTTGGGACTGCTGATCTTCCTCCGCCAAATTCACCTGGGCAACTCACTGACGACCGTCGTCATCTGCCACACCGTCATCGCCTCTCCCTTCGCCGTGGCGATCGTGCGCCTGCGCCTGGCAGACCTGGATCCTCAGCTCGAACAGGTGGCCTGGAACCTCGGCGCGAACGAGTGGCGCGCGATTCGCCACGTCGTCTTGCCGCAGGCGGCGCCGGCGATCGCGGCCGCCTTCCTCCTCGCGATGACCGTCTCCTGGGACGAGTTCATCGTTGCCTGGTTCGTCTCGGGGCTGGACGTGACACTCCCAGTCCAGATCTGGACGACATTCACCGCCAAGATCAGCACCAGCGTCAACGCGATCGGCACGGTCGCCTTCGCCGTGTCGATCTCCTTCGTCGTCCTCGCCGAAGTGTTGCTGTTCCGAGTGGGAGCGCGGAGCCGGAAGGCAGCCCGATGGGAAGGGTGAACCGGGAGCTGGACCGCGACGCCGCGGTCGAGCTCGTCGACCTGGTGAAGCGCTATGGCGCCGCGGAAGCGGTCCGCGGTATCACCCTGCAGGTGCGCGACGGCGAGTTCCTCGCCATTATCGGGCCGAGCGGCTGCGGCAAGACGGCGACGCTGCGGATGATCGCCGGTCTGGAGACGCCGACGAGCGGCGAGATCTTCATCCACGGAGAGCAGGTCACCCAGACGAAGTCGTGGAAGCGGGACGTGCCGCTCGTGTGGCAGAGCTTCGCGCTCTTTCCGCACCTCACGGTCGCCCAGAACGTGGAGTTCGGCCTGCGGATGCGCGGCGTGGGCAGGCGCGAGCGGCGCGAGCGGGCGAGCCGGGCGCTCGAGACGGTGGGCCTGACGGCGTTCGCGGATCGGGCCCCCACCCAACTGTCGGGCGGGCAGAAACAACGGGTTGGCCTGGCGCGTGCCTTGGTCCTTGATCCCCGCGTCTTGCTGTTGGACGAGCCGCTCGGCGCGCTCGATGCCAGGATCGCGCGCACGATGCAGAGCGAATTGCGGCGTCTGCACAAGGACCTCGGGATCACGTTCATCTACGTGACCCACAACCAATCCGAAGCCCTCGCGATGGCGGACCGGATCGTGGTCATGAACGCCGGCGCAATTCAGCAACAAGGGACGCCGCGTGAAGTCTTCCGTGAGCCACGCAATCGCTTCGTCGCCGAGTTCGTCGGCACCAACAACATCTTCACCGGTGATGTGCGAGCGGTGGACGGGCATCGCGTCGCAGTCCAGACGCCACAGGGGCTGTTCTGGGTCGACGTCACCGCTGGCCGGACATGGAGGATCGGCCAGCCGGCAACGTTCATCGTGGCCGCCGACCGCATCGCGACGGGGACCAATGGCTGCGCCGAAGACAATCGGGTCGAGGGTCGGGTCACCGCTATCGAGTTCGTCGGCGCGGTCGCGACGTTGTTCGTCGAGCTCACGGGCGACGCCGAGTTCCGGATCCAGAAGCCGGAGCAGCACATGCAGCATGGCGACGCGGTCATCGGCGCGCCGGTGGCGGCAGGCTGGCGTGCGGGCGACGCCTTCCTCCTCCCCGACGATTCCCTGTGAGGCGGTTAGGGGCCGAACGCCTGAGCTACTGGGGCAGGCGGGCCGAAGGACCCCGCGACCGAACGTAGAGCCGCCCTCGCGCTACGCCGGGTCTGTGCTGGACACCCCGGTCGCGGCCGATTCGCCTGCCCGCCGGCGCTGCCGCAGCGACCTGGCGAACTCCGCCATCGCCGGACCGAGACGCTCCCCGACCGCATCCATCGTCACCAGCGTCGTCCCGGGTTTGCCGACGTCGGGCCGCGCGCCGATCTCGCCGGTCACCCGCGGCAGTCCGCCCTCGGTCCCACCCAGCACGAAGACCTGATTCGGCCGCCCCGTCTGGCCCGCCCGATAGCCCCGCTCCTGGAAGAACGCGATCGCGAGCGCCAGGACTTCGCCGGCCGTCAGCTTGCTGACCGTCTTTTTCTGGTAGGCGGTTCGCCGCATCTCGTCGTTGAACGCGTCCATCGCCCGTCCACCCCGCGCGCTCTGTCGCCGTCGCCCCGCGCTTAGACGATCTCGGACGACTCGCCCGGTGTGAGCAGGCGGCAGATCGCGTCGGTCTGCTGCTCCACCATCGTCTTGAACGACGCGGGGTCCTGTCGGATCGGCGGGAAGGTGTTGTAGTGGCAGGGGATGACCAGCCGCGGAGTCAGCAAGCGGACGGCCCGCACCGCGTCGGCCGGCCCCATCGTGTAGTGGTCGCCGATCGGGAGCACGGCGAGGTCGAGCCCTTCCTCGCCGATCAGCTGCATATCCCCAAAGAGGCAGGTGTCGCCGGCGAAGTAGATCGTCTTGCCGCCGAAGCGGACGACGTGCCCGGCCGGGACGCCCGGCGCGGCGAAATTGTCGCCGTAGCTCGAGGTGTGCCAGGCCGGCACGAGCTTCGTCGTCCCACCGTCGAACGCGACCGTGCCGCCGTGGTTGGCCGGGTGGGCGTTCTTGACCCCTTGCTGCCCCAACCAAACGCCGAGCTCGAAGGTCGCGATGACCGCCGCGCCGGTCCGCTGCGCGATCTCGACCGTGTCGCCGACGTGGTCGTCGTGGGCATGGGTCAGGATGATCGTCTGCGGATTGAACTCCGACGCCTGGCGCGTCGCGCTCGGATTACCGGTGATGAAGGGATCGATCAGGACACTCTTCCCGTCGGCTTCGAGGAAGAAGGCCGCGTGGCCGATGTAGGTGATCCGCGTCATAGAACCCTCCCTGCTCCGCCGATCGCCGGCGCTCATTCGCGAGCATAGACGACCCGGCCCTCCGTGATCGTCACATCGACCTTGACTTGCCCGATCTCCTCGGGTGTGATCTGGCGCAGGTCCGTCTCGAACACCGTCACGTCTCCAAGCATGCCCGATGCCAGCCTCCCCTTGATCGTTTCCTCGAAGGAGGCGTAGGCCCCGTTGACCGTGTAGGCGCGTAGCGCCGCATCGAGACCGATCGCCTCTTCTGGCCAGACGGGGCGTCCCTGATCGTCGCACCGGGTCATCATCGTTTGGAGCCCGACGAGTGCGCTCACGGGCACGATCGGGGCATCCGTGCTCGCGGCGGCGATCACGCCATGGCGGGCAAAGGTCGCCATGGCGTAGGCATGCCGAAGGCGGTCGAGGCCGAGGTTTTGGACGTAGGCGTCGCGGAAGTGGTAGATAAACGATGTCCCGGGGATCGGGATCACGCCGAGCCTCGCGATCCGGTCGATGATCGCCTCGTCGACGATTGAGCAGTGCTCGATCCGGTGCCGGGGATCGGTTCGGGGCTGCGCCCGCATCGCTTCCTCGTAGGCGTCCAGGACGAGCACCACCGCGGCGTCCCCAATCGCGTGAATGCCGATCTGGAAACCCGCCGCGTGCGCGCGGAGCACCTTTGCCTTCAGCACGTCCGGTGGCATCATCCAGAGCCCGACGTTGTCCGTCTCGCCCGCGAACGGTTGTCGCAGCCGAGCGGTGCGGCCGCCGATGCTCCCGTCGCCGTAGAGCTTGACCGGCCCAATTCTGAGCCAGGCGTCGCCGAACCCCGTCTGGACACCCAGCCGCAGCAGGTCGTCCAGCGTCTCGTCGAGCATCATCATCAGATGGCTGCGGATCGGAAGCCGGTCCTCCCGCCGCAGCCGTTGATAGGCCCGCAGTTGCTCGGGTCGATCGATCCCGGCTTCCGTCACGCTCGTGACGCCGGTCGCGAGGAACGCGGCGCCGCCGAGCAGGAGCGCCTCGGCGATCCGGTCCGCGCTCGGCGCACCCAGTGTGGCACGGACGAGCGCCAGTGCGGCCTCGCGCACCACCCCGGTCGGCTCGCCGTGTTCGTCGCGGTCGATCGTTCCGCCCTCGGGGTCGGGGGTGCTCGCCGAGATCCCGGCGCGGGCGAGCGCGACGCTGTTCGCGACGCCGATGTGGTGGCATCCCCGGAAGAACAGAACCGGGTGGTCGGGCGAGACCGGGTTGAGATCCCACCGCGTCGGGTGGCGCTGGTCCGCCAACCGCGCCTGGTCGTAGCCGCGGCCGACGATCCAGGTCTGGGGCGCGTGCCGTGCCACCTCACGGCGCAGGAGCGTCACCAGGTCTCGGATGGTCCGGTTGGGCGGCGTCGCGAGATCCAGGTCGGCGAGTGCCAACCCGACCGCGATCGGATGGGCGTGCGCGTCGTTGAGTCCCGGCGTCGCCGTCCGCCCCGCGAGGTCAATCGTCTCGACCCCCGGACCGGCCGCCTCCCGCGCCTCCCGATCCGAGCCGACAGCGGCAATCTTGCCGCCGCGAATCGCGACGGCGCTCACCTCCGGTCGATCTGGATCCATTGTCAGCACGCGCCCGTTGACGAGCAGCAGATCCCCGATCATCGATCATCGCCATTCCATCATCCACCAGTCACCCGTCATGCCGATCCTGCCCAGGAATCTCCGCGAAGCCGGTCTCCCCCAAGCTCACGCCGCGGCAGACACTCGTACGGATTCCGGGTGAAGGCTTCTCGTTCCGGCCGCCCACCCTCACCCCCAGCCATGCCCAGAGGGCGCCCACCAATTCTAGGAGAGGGGAGCGCGGGCATGCACGGCGGTGCGGCCGGCTGGGGACCGGACGGTTGGATCGGGCGGCGCCACGACGAACGCACGCTCCCCTCTCCCGCGCACCGGGAGAGGGGTCGGGGGTGAGGGCCGACGCAGCGTTCCAACGGAGCGGGATCAGATCCCGGCGCCGTCGCCTGTTCCGCCGGGGCCGTTGAGGTCGCGCCGCTCCAGCCACCCCCGGGCGATCTGGTCCGCGCGCGATCCAGACGTCGCCGGCGTCGATCGCGTAGTCGATCAGCCGGGCAATGGACCGCGAGGGACCGGGGCGACTGCTCACGAAGGGATGCAGTGTCAGACAGATCAGCTTTCCCTCGGCGCGCAGCACGTCGAGATCGTCGCGCCAAAACTCGAACGTCTGGCGCGGCGTCAGGATCTGGTCGACAAAGTAGGTAGAGTCGTCGTAGAGCCGCGACGGCGGCAGCTGGACCAGAGGAGGCCGCTCTGCGTCGGGCTGGATCGGGTAGGGCAGGTCGTCGCCGGGCTCGTCCATCACCCAGGCGAGCCCGATCTCCTGCGCCAGGGCGTGCGTGAAATCGTTGTACCGCCAGCCGCCCGACTTGTGGCCCGCCGGCATCGTCTGAGAGATCCCTGCCAGCGTCTCAAACGTCCGCCGCATGTCGGTCCGCTGCTCGTCATCGCTCAGTCGGTTGTAGGAGCGGTGGTCCCAGGTGTGGAGGACGATCTCATGTCCCTCGACGGCGGCCCGTCCGACCCAGCAGAACGTTGCCGGCACGCCGGTGCCGGCCAGCAGTTCCAGAATCCGCACCGTGCTGACCGGGTCGTAGGCTGTTTGCGAGAGCCAGTAGGTCTCGTCGCGAGCGCGGTCGTTCGCCTCTCCGTTCGGGCCGTCGACGTTGAACGTCACGCAGAGCGGCGCCCGGTGCCCGGCCGGCCACAGCGGCGGGCGTCCCTCCCCAGCGGTCACCGCTGGATTCCGACCGACTGACCGCCTGCCACGGACGGCGAGGCGAGTAGCCGGTCGACCAATGCGCAGAAGCTGTCGAGACCCGATTCGACCAGATCGCGACCGAACTCGACCGAGGCCAGTGTCGCGTCGCCGAGCGCGCCGTTGGTTGTGTACTCGTCGAAGAAGAACGGCACCGACACCTGATACTTCTTCAGGTCAGCGCGCAGACCCGTCGTCAGCTCCGTCAACTCGCCCTTGGCGAGCCGGTCCCGGCGCACGATCTCCGGCATCATGTACATCGCGACCGAGGTCTCGATCTCGCAGGCATGGCCGTTGACGTCGGTCGTCCGATACCGCTCATGCACCGCCTGATCGAAAAAGGAAAAGTAGGTGCAAGCCCCGACGAACGGCACCTCGAGCTCGGTCCGCGCCCGCACCGCCGCGATGTCCATCGCCGCGATATTTCCGCCGTGCCCGTTCACGATCAAGAACCGCTCGAACCCGTGCTGAGCGAGCGAATGAATGACCTCGACGATGACCTGAATGAAGGTCTCCGGTGAGAGCGAGATCGTGCCCGGAAAGTGCATGTGGTGGAGCGAGACGCCCCACGGGATCGCCGGGGCGACCAGCACCCGCGGCGCCATCCGCGCCGACGCCCGTCGCGAGAACTCGAACGCACCGGCGCCATCCATCCGCAGCGCCAGATTCGGGCCGTGCTGCTCGGTCGAGCCGATCGGGATCAGCACCAGCTCGATCCAGTCGCGCAGGTCGCGCACCTCGGGCCAGGTCAACTCGGACAGGACCAACCCGCTCTCCCGATAGTCCGAATCGCCCATCACCCCTCCCTTGCGCCGTTCCCCGCGCTCGGCGCCATCACCCGTTCGCGCCGGCGACGATCTCGCCGACCGCGGCGACGAGTCCGTCGACCTCGTCCTCGGTATTCCACCAACTGTTCGACACCCGCGCGACGACGGGCCCCGGGGCCATCTCGACGGCGCGAATGGTCAATCCCCGCTCGGCGAGCGCCGAGGACAGCATCTTCGGCGGCAGCCCCTGGGCGCGAAAGCAGACGATGCCGGCCATCCGATCGCGCGGGGTCGTCACCGTCACGCGCTCGATCCGGCTCAACCCGTCCCAACACCGGCGGCCCAGCGCGGCCACCCGGGCGAACAGCCAGTCGAGACCGACCACGTCGATTAACCAGCGCAGCGTCGCTTCCTGCGCCCGCGTTGCCGGATTGTAGACCTCGCCCATCTCGTAGCGCGAGGCATCCGCCGGAGGAAGGAGGAACCCGGTCGGGTCGACCTGCGCATAACGGATGTAGGTCGGACGGATGTCGGCGAAGCGGTCGCGGCGAACATAGAGCGCGCCCGTCCCACCGGGACCGCAGAGCCACTTCTGACCCGACATCGCGTAGGCGTCGACACCGAGGTCATGGAGGTCGACCGGGATCTGGCCCGCCGCCTGCGCCGCGTCGACGAAGGTCAGGATGCCGCTCCGGCGCGCTCGCCGCGCGATCTCCTGCAGCGGCATCACCGCGCCCGATGACCAGTGAAGGTGGGAGAGCGCGATCGCGCGGGTACGGCCCGTGATCGCGGCCTCGATCGCACCGACGACGTCGCCGCCACCGTGTCCGATGTCCGCCACGCGGATGGTGATGCCGTACCGGTGGGCGGCCAGTGCCAGCGGCGCCGTCAGCCCCGGGTGTTCCAGATTCGTCGTGATCACCTCGTCGCCGCGCCGCCAATCGAGCCCCATCAGCGAGATGTTCATCCCCTCGGTCGTGCTCCGGGTGAGCGCGATTTCGGTCGCGTCGGCGTGCAGAAATTCCGCCAGACAGGCGCGCAGCCGCTTCCAATCGTGCTGCTGCGCCAGGTAGACGTCGGACGCGATGCGGCCCCGCTCCAGCTCGCCCTGCGCCGATCTCACCAGCTCGTCGATCGCCAGCGTCGGCAGCGGCCCGTTTGTGCCGGCGTTGAGATACCCGGTCGTGAGGACCGCCGGCAGTTGCGCGCGCACGGCATCAACCTTCGGATCGGCCACAACCTCGCTGGCAACGACCACGCCCTCGCTCCTTGCTCCTGACACACCCCGACCGAAAAGCCAGCCCCCCTCGAGAGTCTATGGGCTGCCGGCAAGGCGGTCAAACCACGGCCCGCGGCGGGCTGCCCGTTGGAGTTTTGCGCTCTGAGTCCCAGGGCGGCGTATCCGCTCGCAACAACCGCTAGCGTCTTCCCGGCCGCGTTGGTATCCTCCGGCCCATGGTGGGCCACCGATCACACGAACGGATCCAGGTCGGGATCGTCGGCGCGGGTCAGCTGGCGCGCATGACTGTGCAGGCGGCGATCCCGCTCGACATCCGCCTCCGCGTGCTCGCCGAGCGACCGGACGATGGCGCCGCCCTGGTCGCGCCCGATGTCGTGATCGGATCGCCCAAGGACGGCGCCACGCTCGCGGCCTTCGCGGCGAGCTGCGACGTCCTGACTTTCGACCACGAGCTGGTGCCCGGCGAGCACCTCGCCGCTCTCGATGCAGGGGGCCACACGCTGCGCCCCTCCGCGGCAACTATGGCGATTGCTCAGGACAAGCGGCGGCAGCGTGAGGAGCTGGGCCGGCGCGGTCTGCCCGTTCCTCCGTTCGGCGCCGTTGCAGCCGCTGAGGATGTCGCCGCCTTCGCCGCGGAGCACGGCTGGCCGGTCGTGGTCAAGGCCGCGCGCGGGGGCTACGACGGCCGCGGTGTCTGGGTCGTCCAGGATGCGGCGGCGCTCGAGGTCATCTCTCGTCTCATCGCGGCCGGCGGCGACTTGCTCGTCGAGCAGTGGCTGCCGATCGAGCGGGAGGTCGCGATCCTCGTCGCCCGCCGTCCGAACGGCGAGATCGTCGTCTATCCGCTCGTGGAGACGGTCCAGGTCGACGGCATCTGCCGGGAGACCGTTGTCCCGGCGCCGGTCTCACCCGACCTTGCGACCGCGGCGGCAGCGTTGGCGCGCGAGATCGCGGTGGCCGTCGACGTGGTTGGCGTCCTCGCGGTCGAGCTCTTCGTCGTCGGCGACCGCCTTCTGGTCAACGAGCTGGCGGCCCGTCCCCACAACTCCGGCCATTGCTCGATCGAGGGCTGCGTCACCTCCCAATTCGAGCAGCACCTGCGCGCGATCCTCGATTGGCCGCTCGGCTCGACCGCCCTCACGGCGCCCGCGGTCGTCACCGTCAATGTCCTCGGCGGTCCGACCGCTGCCGACCCCATCGCCGAGCTGCCGAAGGCGCTCGCGATCGCGGGGGTCCACGTCCACCTCTATGGCAAGGCGACCCGACCAGGTCGCAAGCTCGGCCACGTCACGGTCTGCGACACGACCGTCGACGAGGCGCGCCGGCGCGCTAGGGAAGCGGCGGCGATCCTAAGTGGGACCGCGCCGGTGGTTGCGCCGAGATGAGCGATCCTACCCCGCTCGTGGGCGTCATCATGGGCAGCGACTCCGACCTCGGCGTCATGCGCGGCGCCGTCGACGCGCTGCGGGAGTTCGACGTCCCCTGCGAAGTCCGCGTCCTCTCGGCCCACCGCACTCCGGACGAGATGCTTGTCTACGCGCGAGGCGCGGCCGGCCGCGGCCTGCAGGTGATTATCGCCGGCGCGGGCGGGGCTGCTCACCTGCCCGGCATGGTGGCCGCCGCGACGCCCCTCCCGGTCATCGGCGTCCCTGTGCCCATCACCCCGCTCGGCGGCATCGACGCGCTGCTCTCGATCGTCCAGATGCCCGCCGGGGTCCCAGTTGCGACCGTCGCGATCGGCGGTGCGCGCAACGCCGGTCTCCTTGCCGTCCGCATCCTCGCCGGGGCCGATCCGGCCCTCCGCGTCGCGATGGAGCACTTCCAGCGACAGATGGCCGAAGCCGTCCGCGCCAAAGACGCTGCAATGCGCGCAGCGTTTGCCCCCGGTTCCTGAGTAGTGCATCCGCTCACCGAGCGTGCCGAGGGATTCCTCAGACACGGGCCGAGATGGGCCTGACATCGAGCCGGCATCTCAGGCGATCTCGTCCGGGTCGCTCGGCACCGCTAACCTTGCGCCCGCTCCGTTCCAGCACTATACTATTGATAGTAATGGGAAACAGGGGAAGCGTTGAGCGCCCCGTGGGTAGGAAGGAACGAGGGCAGGTGGCGGAGCGAAGCAACGGCGCGCGGTACGACGTGCTGATCATCGGGTCGGGACCCGCTGGCTGGACCGCCGCGGTTTACGCGGCCCGGGCGAATCTCAAGACGCTGCTCTTCACGGGATTGCAGGCGGGCGGTCTCCCCGGGGGTCAGTTGATGCTGACCTCGGAGATTGAGAACTATCCCGGTTTCCCCGAGGGGATCCTCGGGCCGGAGCTGATGGCCCAGATGCGCCGCCAGGCACTCCGCTTCGGCGTCGAGTTGGTCGAGGACGACGTCACCGGCGTCGATTTCTCCCGACGGCCGCTCACCGCCTTCGCTGGTCAGCCCGGCGAAGAGGTGGCCTATCACGGCAAGGCCGTCGTCATCGCCACTGGTGCATCCGCCATGTGGCTGGACCTCCCGTCCGAGGAGCGCCTGCGTGGTCGCGGTGTCTCTTCTTGCGCCACCTGCGACGGCTTTTTCTTCCGTGATCGGGAGGTCGCGGTGATCGGCGGCGGCGACACCGCGCTGGAGGAAGCGATCTACCTGACCCGCCAGGCCAGGAAGGTCACCGTCGTTCACCGCCGCGACACGCTCCGCGCCTCGAAGATCATGCAGGACCGCGCACGCCAGAACCCGACGATCGCCTGGGCACTCAACCGGGAGGTCGTCGAAATCCTCGGCGCCGAGCGCGTCGAAGGGCTGCTGCTCCGCGACACCGCCACCGGCCAGACGTCGCCGCTGTGGGTGGAGGGCATCTTCGTCGCGATCGGTCATCGCCCCAACACGGAGCTCTTCCGCGGACAGGTCGCCCTCGACGCCGCGGGTTACGTCCTCGCCACCCACCACACCGCGACGAGCGTGCCCGGCGTCTTCGTCGCCGGCGACGTTCGCGATCGTCGCTACCGCCAGGCCGTGACCGCCGCGGCCGAGGGTTGCATGGCCGCCCTCGACGCCGAGGAGTTCATCGCCGGTGAGATCTGGACCGACTGGTCGTTCGAGGACGAGGGACCGGTGGTGCCGGCCGCGCGGCCGGCTCACTCCGACCCGGCGCCCGCCAACCATGCCTCGCGACGCGTTGTGATGTACACCACCTCGTGGTGCCCCGACTGCGACGTCGCCAAGAAGTACCTCGCCAGGCTCGGCGTCGCCTATCACGAGATCGACATCGAACACACCCCCGGTGCCGCCGAACAGGTTGAAGCCTGGAGCGGCGGCTACCGGACCGTTCCGACATTTGACATCAATGGCCAGATCGTCGTCGACTTCAACCGCCGTGCCCTCGACCGCGCCCTCAGCGTCGCCTGAGCTCGGTCACCGGTTCCGGCCACAATCGTTCCGTGCGGCTGTCGCATCGCACTGACGTGCCGTGCCAAGTGAGATAAGACAAGGAGCACGGCCCTCGACCAGGGTGGCGGACGTAGACGCCGGTGCAACCTCTGGGGCGCGAGCGGAGTCGGTGGCGCTCCGCCGTCCCGCCCGGCTCTGGGCTCACCCGTTCACCCGCTCAGTCCGATGCCGCTGCCAGTACCGGCTCCGCCACCAGGTCGGCATCAACATCAACCGCCCCGTTCAGCGGCAACGCGCGCTGCGCCCCCTCCGGCAGCGTCTGCAT
>JRHI01000939.1_pt1 | contig 28151 bp, 23 predicted proteins | sample 215371 | NCBI WGS metagenome assembly JRHI01 (sample SAMN02929681, study PRJNA255918) | sediment metagenome | biome: cave system; feature: Ice Cave; material: Sediment; isolation source: sediment from deep within a dark volcanic ice cave with no known source of... ...
AATCGGCCTGCACTTCTACACGGCCGGCTGAATAACCCTCTTAGGTGGCCAGCGGGCCGCCGGGAGCCGGAAAGGAGGCACTCAACCCCGCGGTCGGGCCGTCGAATCAGGGGTCCCAGTCGAAGACCACTGTGTGCAGTACCTCTAGGCCTGCGGGTCCACCGTGGAGATCACCCGGTCACGCGCGACCCGTCGGCGATCCGGAACACCCCGTCGGTGCCTTCTTCCAGGTCCTGGCCCAAGACCGTGGCCAGCAGGGTGGCGGCTCGGGTCACCTCAGTGCCCAGCTCTCGCCCGTGCAGGACCCCCAGCACCGCGAACCCGTCGCGCGCCCGGGAGTCGATCAACCGCTCGCGGGCGTCCCGGTCGTCCCAGTCGATCTGCGGTTTACCTGTGGCGACATAGTCCTGCCCGCCGCACAGCCACGCCCGCAGCTCGGCTTCCACCTCGGCGGCCACCACACCGAGCAGGCCCCGCAGCGCCGAACCGATCAACGTCACGGTGTCCATCGTGGCCACCGCGTCATACAGCGGGGTCGAGTCCAGCACCCGGCGGCGCCCGACCAGTCCGGCCTCCCGGGCCGCACCCAGGGCCACCTCGAACACCCGGTCCGGGCGCGCCGAGCTACGCATGTCCACCAACACGGTATGCGCGAACCGCGCCCAGCCGACCCCGCCGTACCCGCCGACCCCCCGCGGCGTAGCGCCACCGCACGTCGAAGGCATACCGATCCACGGCCTCCCGGTCTGAGAGCCCCTCCAGCCGCTGCAACACCATCACCGTCGACACCACCGACGGCGGCACCGAACACCGACCCCGCGAGGTGAACAGATCAGCGAACATCTCATCGGGGAACAACCGGTCCCGCTCCCGCGCCAGGAACCCATAGATCGACTTCTCCGGCAGCGCCCCCTCACAGAACCGGACCACATCATCGAACATGTCGCCCTGCTGACCAGCCCGCCCCAACGTCACGAGATCATCATCCCAGTGATCGGCCCGAGCTCGGGTCACCGACATGCGAAAGACACCAGCCACTAGCGCGCCACCGACCCGATCGTGCCCTTCATTGTTTCCAGGGTAAAAGACAGTTGATGGATGTCACCGGTCCACGCGTCTCGGAGGGCTGGCCGACGACCCGGCCGGCGGGAGTACCTGGTTCAGGCCGTCGTTAACGCACTGAGCCACTCGGTGCCACGACGAGGTCTCGGCGAGTAGCCTGCGACCGGCATCTCCGAGCCGGCGGGCGAGTTCTGGGTCGTCGAGCAATGCCACGATCCCGTCAGCGAGCTCGCCCGACCGACCCGGGGGGACCAGCAGGCCGGTCAGGCCGTCGCGGACCACGCTGGAGACGTCTCCTACGTCGGTCGCGACGACTGGCCGACCGAAGGTGTGCGCGAGATGCGCGACGCCGCTTTGACTCGCTTTGAGGTACGGGGTCACGACGACCCGGGTTACAGCCAGCAGGTCCTCCACCTCGTCCGCGCCTACATAACCAGGCCGTGCATCGACCCCGCCGACCTCCTCGGCCTTGCGTAGCAGGGCGCGCAGATCCACGTCGCCGCTAACCGCGCCGGCGAGGATCAGGCGCGCGTCTGGAATCCGACGACGCACTATGGCGAACGCTTCGAGGAGTACTTCGATACCCTTGTAAGACGTCCACGTACCGAAGAACAGGACGACGGGGTCGGTCGCGTCGACGGCACGCACGACCTCGCTGCGGCGAAGCGCACTCTCGTCGCCGTGCGGAATCACGATTACTGGACCGCCGGGGCGCCAGGTCTGTAGCAGGACCTCCCGTGATCGTTCACCGAGGACGAAGGTGACGTCCATCCGTCGCCACGCTGCAGTTAGTAGCGCATCTAACGCTGGACCAGACTTACCCATACGAGTGTTCTGCACGTTGGACGGCACGGGCTCATGGGCCACGATGCCCAACAACGACCGGGGCAGCACCAGGTCGCTGAGCACAACGAAGGCAGCGTCCATCCCGAACCGCCATCCCGACCACAATACGACGTCAGGGCGCATGAGGACGAGCCGTGGTATCACGACGAGCCAAGCGGCGAGCAACCTGAGGGCCCGAACCGCGCGGCGGGCGAGGCGCACCATTCCACCTGCCGGGGCCTTCCGATCACCGGGATGCCACGTGGGCAATACAGCGTGCACGCGGAGTCCTGAACCCGGTGCGGCCAGCTCTGGCCTCCGGCCGGTGACAAGATGGACGTCGTGGCCGGCGGCGGCCATCGCCGTTCCGAGCTGAAGCGCAAACTGGAACAGCCCTCCCGACGGAGAGAACTCGACGAACACGATTCGCCGACCGTCCAAGTCATGCTCCTCGCTCGCCACACATCGGAGTTGGACCTCCCAGACGTGGCGCGGCCACATGCCGACTTAAGCCTACGCGATTTCGATGACCAGCGGCCCAGACCTCGGTCAAAATCGCACTATTCTGAGATTTCGTTAGGATCAGCTAAAACGGGACGGAGTTCTTTGGCAGTGTCGTCGGTAAGCTACGGGGGCGGGAAACAGGTGAACCAGCCGACGGTTCTCATCACGTCGGCTCCGGAGCGTGCGGTGATCGCGGCCGCGCGGGGGCTCCGGGTCCACGGGTACCGAGTGGTGGCGGTCGCTACCCGCGCGCCAGTGGCGGGACTGCGTACTCGAGCCGCGGCGGCGTGTCATGTCCTTTCCGATCCGCTGCGCGATCCGCGCAGGTTCACCACGCAGGTCGCCGAGGTCGCTCGCGCTCAGCGGGTCGATGTCGTCCTGCCCGGCTGCGATGCGTCTCTGCGGGCCCTGTCCGAACATCGCGATCTCCTCGAAGGCGTCGTCGCGCATGGCCTTCCGAGCCGGGGCATTGTGCTGCGTTCACTCGACAAGCTCGGCCTGGCCCGTGCGGCGGAGGCCGCCGACATGGTTTCACCCGAGACCTATGTATGCCGAGACGCGGAATCCGCACGGCTCGCCGCCCGACGTTTCGGCTTCCCCGTTATCGTGAAGCCGCAATTTTCCCTCCTTGACCGCAGAGATCGGCTCGAACAGCAGGGCGGTCGCGTAGCGACCACCGAGCGGGAGCTCACAGGGCTGCTGGAGCGACTCGGTGAACCGGTGCTCGTGCAGCCCCGGACGCGAGGCGCGACGTACTCCTTGGGCGGAGTGGCTGCAGCGGCCGGCCTCCTCGGTACATCCTTTGCGCGCTACGAACGGACATGGCCTGCCGGCGCGGGGAACGTGACGTTCGCTGAGACGCAGCATGCACCCTCATCTTTCCTCTCCAAGGTCGAGGCTCTCGTCGCCGCCCTGGGGTGGCGCGGCGTGTTCGAGCTCGAGCTCGTGCGCGGCGACGACGGCATCTTTCGCCCCATCGACTTCAATCCTCGGGTCTACGGTTCTTTGGCGCTCGCAGTCAGCGCGGGGGCGAATCTGCCGGCGATCTGGTGCGACCATCTCCTCGATCGCGGGCACACTCCAGTTCATGCCCGACCGGGGCACCGCTACCGGTGGGAGGACGGCGACGTCCGGCACGTCGGGCGCTTTCTGCGCGACGGCAAACCAAGCTTAGCGACGGCGGTCCTCCGTCCCCGAAGAAAGACGGTGCACGCCTACTTCTCGCTTCGCGATCCAGCTCCGCTAGCGGCTCGACTTCTCCATATCACCGGGGTGGCCGCTACGCGGATTGCGAGGCGTTACGGCCCGAGGTGGCCACGAGCAGGTAGAGAGACGATGATCGTCGAGACCACTGGCAGGAGAGCATCTCTGCAGATGGCCCTCCTGCGGGTGGCGGCCCGTACGGGGCACACGTACCGAGCGAGCACCGCGCTGGCAAGGCTGTTCGGAGGCGACCCGATAGCGACTGTCGTCTTCGACGGCGGTGGCCGACTGGATGTGCGGCTCGGCGATCCGTACTGGTCCCGCCTGCTCGTCGGATGGGAATACGAGCCCGAGGTCTCGGCGATCATCGACGCGGCGATCGCCCACGAGCCGACGGCCGTTCTGCTGGACTGCGGAGCGAATATCGGCTACTTCTCAACCAGGTACGCCCCCGTGGTGACCACGGTGGCCGTGGAGGCGGTTCCCCCGATGTACCACCAGCTGCGGCGCAACGCGGAAGTGAACGGTTTCCACGCGGTGCCTGCAGCGGTCTGGTCGCGCAGCAGCGACCCGATCCTCGTCACGTGGGACCCGGTCATCCCTGCGAGCGCGAGCGTCGTCGACGGCGCTGGATCCCGGTCAGCGTCCGTCCCCACCATCACCGTCGAGGAGCTGTACAACTCATACGCGGGCAACGCGCCGGCGATCCTTAAACTTGACATCGAGGGTGCGGAGGTGTCGGCTCTGCGGGGTGGTGCGGCGGTGCTGACAAGCTGTTTGATTGTGTACGAGGATCACGGCAGGGACCCGTCCCACACGGTCACCCGGTATCTCCTCGATCGCGGGCTGGCGGTCTATAGACATGACGGTGCCGCGCTGGTCCCCGTCCGCGACCCCACGGAGCTCGACCTGGTGAAGAGGGACTCCGAACGGGGATACAACTTTCTTGGGCTTGATCCGAACGGCCGGTGGGCGGGAGTGGCACCCCGGTGAACGCGCTGCCGGGTACTGGTTGAGCTGCAGCGCCGCGCAACGGTTACTAGCCTCTTATGGAAAAGCGCAGGTCATGACAAAAGAGAGTGCTGTCGATGTCGCCGTCGTCGGCGCTGGTCCCTACGGGCTGGCAGCGACCGCCTATCTCCGCGATGCCGGGCTACGGGTCCATACCTTCGGGGAAGGCATGGGGTCATGGCGCACGGGGATGCCGTCGCAGATGCTGCTGCGGTCGTCCCTGCGGGCGTCATCGATCGCCCACCCTCGAGCCGGATTCCGGATCGAGGACTGGTATGCGGAAGTCAGCCGGCCAATCTCGCAACCGATCCCACTGCAGGACTTCCTCGACTACGCATCCTGGTGGGCCCGGAAGGTCGTTCCCGACATCGACCCGCGTCGCGTCGCGCAAATTTGGCGCACCGATGTCCCTGACCCGGGCTCCAAAGGGTTCGTGCTACGTCTCAGCGACGGAGCTCTGATCGCCGCCCGGCGGGTCGTCGTGGCTCTGGGGTTCGAGTCCTCAGCCAGGTGGCCCGACGAGGTCGCAGCAGCGTCACCTGATCAGGCGGTTTCTCACGTCGCCGATAATTTGGACCTCGCCGGTTTCGCTGGACGCCGGCTTGTGGTGATCGGGTCGGGTCAGAGCGCACTCGAGTCCGCCGCGATCGCCCACGAGGCAGGCGCAGACGTACAGATTGTGTCCCGGTCTCCGCAGATTAACTGGCTTTCCCCGATGCTGGCGGTCGGCGAGAAGCCACCGGGGTTGCCCCGGCCGCCCACGGACGTGGGTGGGGTCGTCACCGGGTGGTTGGCGGCCGCCCCAGATGCGTATCACCTGTTGCCGAACCGAATGCGCCGCTGGGTGCAGCGCGGGTGCCTGCGCCCAGCGGGAGCCCATCAGCTCCGCGCGCGGCTTGCTGACGTGCCGATGCACCTCGCGCGACGTGTGGACAAAGTGAGGGTCGTCGGGGAAGGTGAGGTCCACGTGGCGCTCGAGGGCGGCGAGTTGCTGACCGCCGACCATGTCCTACTCGGCACCGGCTATAACGTCGACATTCGTCGATTCGGACTGCTTTCCCCCGAACTCCTGGCCGCCGTGCGGTGCAGTGAAGGCATGCCGCAACTGCGGACCGGCTTCGAGTCCTCGGTGCCGGGGCTGCACTTCCTCGGATCAGTGGCGGTGCACAGCTTCGGACCGATCAACCGCTTCATCACGGGCACGTGGTACGCGGGTCCTGGGCTCACCCGAAGGGCTAGGGGCCAACGGGGGCCAGCATGGTGCTTCGCGTTCTCAGTGTCCCCCGACACTGGGACGCTGGAGCCCAGACGATGGGTCAGCCGTCGCCAGTCCCGCTCGTGAGCGCGCCGCTGCGCGTCGCCGCCGTGATAGACGGCCTCGGATGGGGTGGCGCGGAGATGCTGCTGGCGGACTTCGCCCTCGGCGCCGCCGCCCACGACATCGAATTCACCGTCGCTTACCTCAAGGATAAGGACGGGAATCCCGCAGCCAGCCGGCTGCGCTCGGTCGGGGTGGACCCGGTCCACCTCGGTATCGAACGGCTCCGCCAGCCCTCGGCCGTACCGATCCTGCGCCGCCACTTCGCGCGGGTACGACCCGACGTGGTGCACACCCACCTCGGCTACTCGGACCTGCTGGCCGGAGCGGCCGCACGAACCATGCGGCTGCCCATCGTCTCTACTCTCCACGTCATGCGATGGGACGGCACCGGCCGAGAGCGGTTCAAGGAGGCGATCTTCGGTGCCGTCCGGCGCCGATGGATGAGCCGGGTGATCACGGTGTCGGACGCGGCCCGCGTCGCCTACCTGGCAACCGGCCGCGACCAGGCTGAGCATGTCACCACCGTTCACAACGGCGTAGCCGGTCGGGTCCACCCTGGTGCCGGCTCGGCTGTTCGTGCGGAGCTGGGTCTGGACGCTAGTGACGTGGTAGCCGTCATGGTCGCGGTGCTGCGGCCTGGCAAGGGACACCAGGTCGCGCTCGAAGCGGTTGCGCAGCTGCGCCGGGTGCACCCGGAACTGCGGCTAGTCATTGTCGGGGACGGTCCCAGTTGGGGCGAGATCGCCGCGCTGGCCGGGCCGCTGGGCGACGGCGCCATGCTGACTGGCCACCGCGATGACGTGCTTTCCGTCCTGGACACCGCCGACTTGTTGGTCCATCCCACCGAGTTCGACGCCTTCCCCACGGCGTTGCTGGAAGCTATGGCAGCGCGAGTCCCGATCGTGGCCACCGCGGTCGGCGGCATCCCCGAGATCGTCGACAACGGAACCACGGGCGTCCTGATCGGGGCACCGCCGACGGTCGAGGAATTGGTGGCCGCGCTGCGACCCCTGGTCGCACGCGCGGAGCTGCGTCGCACGTTAGGTGAGGCGGGACGCGTCCGGTTCGAAGCCGAATTCACCGCGCAACGCTGGGGCGGCCGAATGCGGAGCCTGTACGAGGAGACGCTGCATGGCTGACCGCATCGAGAACACTGGCAGGTTCGGGGCGGCGTCCCGAACCGCATCCTTCGCCCGCTGCCTACGGCGGCGTGGAGCCGGTGTCCCAGGTCGCGAGCACCCGGAACTTGCCGAAGGGGATATGCCTCAACTCAAAGTAATCGTGAGTGAGGCCCACGGCAGGGTAGGTGTTGGCCTGGGCAGGATGCGGCAGCTCGAAGCCGATAGCCATTGGGGCGCCTCCGCAGTCGACGTTGTAGGCGCCGTAGATTTGGAGGGCGCGCGCGACGATCTTTTCCCCAGCGGTGATACCCGGGATCGTTTCAAGGTTCAGTGATGGGTCCAGTTGTAAACGTGCTCCCTCAGGTATGGCGTCGGGTGAGTCGAACCTTCCGTCAGTAGTGAACGCGGGCTCGCGAAAGACGCCATGTTGGCACTTGGTCGTGGAGAACTCCAACGCGTGGCGGATCTTGCCCTGTCGAATCTCGTGGGTTCGGACCACGCCGGCGAGCACCGCGAACCCAGAACCGCGCGAGCTCCCTACGCCGTCCGGCGGACGAGTCAAGCCATCTCCGTCGAACGAGGTCAAGGCCCCCCAGGATGCGCTGGGGTCACCGTCCGACCAGGTGTACTGCCACATCTCGTACACGGTGCGCGTCGACCAGTCGATCACGGCGATCTGAGCGTCACTGCCTGTTGGCGGCACCATGTCGGCAGTGAGCGGTACCGACATGCCAGCGAAGGGACACTTCCCCCAGTTCTTGCGGCACGACACCATCCGTCGCGGTGTCGATACGTCGGCGTTGTAGATCCCGAACCCGAACTTGTATAAGTCCGCGATCGGGGACCCGCCCCCAGACAACAGTCCTGCGATCATCGAATCGTTGTTCGGGTCCAGCACCGGGTCCTTTCCGATCGGTCGGTTCAAGGGGCTCGTTGCGGCAAACGGACGGGCGCTCATGGCGCCCTCCGACGGGAGCAGGCCCCCAACAGGTCCGGCCGATGCCGAGCAAGACACCATGGCCAGGACGACCCCGACCAACACGCTGAAGACCTTGGTCCCCGACCAGAATCGGCCCCGCCGGGCGGCGAACACCACGACGACGAGGGTGAGCGTGCCCGAGAGCAGAGACCACCACAGGGCCGCTGCGGGGTAGACGCGCTCGGCTCGGACGATGTCGTCGCTGATCGAGATGACCGAGTAACCTGGCTCCACGCCCGGGCGCCGGAGTCCGGCGGGTGCCTCCTGCGCGGTCCTCTGGACCAATCGGACGGCCTGCTGCGGGGTGTCGCCCCTCCCGAGCATGGTGACCACGCCCGATGTCGGGTCTCCGGTGACCGTGACATCCGGGCGGGCCGGCGCAAACAGCGCGGCCAACGTCGGCACTACCGGGGTGCGGGCGCGGACGTCGAGGGCATAGCCCTCGACGTCGCTGGGCTGGGCCTGCAGGGTCAAGGACCGCTGGGCTACGTAGGAGGTCTGGGCCGTGGCGAGAAGTACGGATATTGCCACCCCGACGACCACAGCCGCGCCAACCACGAGGACGGCGGACCGACGGGCGGCATGGCGCCAATCGGCTCGGAGGGCGGCCCTGGCACTGGCGTCGAGCTGCGGGGAGGCGTGGGACTGGGCGTGGATCAGCGCCGCAAGGGTGAAGACCACTAGGAGCTCGCGAACGTAGGCTTGGTGCAGGAACACGCTGGCGACGGACCAGCCCACGATGGAGGCAAGTGCCGCGGCCGCGAGGACTCGGCTTGCGCCCTCGTGGGGTCCGGCGACGCGCACGTGGGCCAATCGCACCATCGATCGCGTCACCATCGCGGCCATGCCCACGAGGAGCACCGACCACCCTGCGAGGCCAACTAGGCCGGATTCGGCAGCGATCTGCAGGTAGAGGTCGTGGGGTGCGTCGATCAGGGGCCCGTTCACGTGCTGAGCGGCGGCCGATCGACTGCCATAGGCATAAGTCAAAGAAGAGAAGGCGCCCGGGCCGACTCCGAACAAGGGATGGTCACCGAACATCGCCAGACCCATCTCCTGTGCCGCGACACGACCGACCAGGGAAGGGTCGGCCGAGTTGCCCTCGACCTGCGACAGCGTCAAGAGGCGATCGCCGACGCCCGGGATGAGGATCAGCAGCGCACCGAGTGGTGAGAGCAGGAGACCCGCCCGCCGTACGGCGGGCCCGGCGGCGAGCACCCACACTCCGGTGAGCACCGCGGTAGCGATGACAGCGCCCCGGGACTGGGTGAGGTAGATGCCGAGCCAGATCGCCACCGTTGACAGCGACCACCCCACGATAGGGCGGACCCGGTAGTTCTCGACCGATCGTTGTACCAGCGCGTAGGCGAACGGCAGGCCGATCAGGAGGTTGCGCCCCCAAAAGTTCGGGTCTTGCGTCGGACCCGCGTGCCGCGCGGTCGTCGTGAGCTCCCCGAGGGAAGCAGAGACGCTGGCGAAGCCACCGAACGACGTGGAATTTCCGAGCACGAACTGGTTGAGAACGGTCAGGGCGGCCAGCACGGCGAGCGGTACGACCATCAGCTTTGCCAGCCACCACGGCGCGTTGATGATGTGGGCCAGAAGTAGCGCGAGCCCAAGGAAGACAGAGTCCTTCAGAGAGGAGGCGAGGACGAGGGTGGTTGTCTCCCGGGACGCGGTGCCGATGATGGCCGGGACGAGGCTGAGTAGATAAAGCACGAGCAAGATCAGCGGCGTGAGCACCGGTCGGCGCAGGCGGTCTCGCACTTCCGGGTGACGGATCGCCAGCAGCACCGAGGAGGTGGCGAGCGCGAAGATTCCCGTCTGGATGCTGCCGGGTACGACGCCTTGGAGGACGGCCGCCGCATTGGTGAACTCGTCTACCACTAGCAAGGCCAACGTGACCGCCGGCCGCAGAACGACGATAGCCGCTAGCCCCAGCATCACAACTCCGACCGCGAAGAGCATCCCCGCGGCCGGCGAGGCGAGCAATGCGATCAGCGCCGTGAGCGTACCCAACAGGAGCGTCCACCACGCTGTGTCGACGCGGTCGGGACGGCGGTGAGCCGTCGGACCCGCGAGCATCGCCACCGTCGAGCCGATCATCACGATGGTGTACTTGGGGAGCCAGTTACCGGGCCACGCGGCTGATCGGCCGTGGCTGACGGCCCGGCCGGGGTTTCACGCGATTGGGCGGCCGGTGCGACGGTGCTTCTACCGGTCACCAGCGACGTGATGCCGGCCCCGACGAGGAACCCACCGGCCGCCAGGACGATCACTAGCTGCCCGACGGGCGGACCAACTGGCACAGCAGTGCCCTCGGCGCCTTGGATGGCCACGATAGTGAACGGGCCGGAGACCTGCTGTGCGAGCGGCAGCGCCTGCTGGACCGCGACGGTGAGCGCACGTTCCGCAGCGAGCGCCGAGCCCCCTTCCATCGTGACCCGCATCAAGGTCGTGTTCGGCACCACCCCGGCGTCCAGGACTAACGACGATGCCGGCACCCCTGCGGCTGCCGCGGCCGCCGGCACCCAGCGCCGCTGGCCGAACACCTCGGCGGCGGTGCGAGTGACCTGCCCCTGGTTCAACGCCTCCCAGAAGGAGGGCACCTCTTGTGGAGTGAGCGCACTGCTGGGAAGCATCGCGAGTTCCGTCTGTGCTCGATGGTTCTGTGAGCTCACTGTCGCGATCAGGAGCGTGAGCGCGGCTGCCACGAGCGCCCCGAGTAGGCCAGCCACTGCGCTGAGCCCGAAGACCCTATTCCTGGGACTCACGTTCCCCCTTGCCGTCGCGACGAGACCAGGAACCCGGGAACTCATTGCGGATCACCGCCTCCTGTTGCTCCACGCTCTTCTGAACGTCCGGAGCACAGCCGCGCCCTGACGGAGGAGATCTGGTGCGCACAACCCCACGAAGCACGTATAGAGAACCCCGCCGAGCGCGAGGAGTACAGGAACCCGCACCGCGAGGGACCCTGATTCTACTAGATGAGCGGAGCTCCACACGAGAAACGCCATGCCCGCACCAGCCGCGAGCGGACCGGAGAATGTCCGAAGCTGCCGGGAAAAGGTGATCCCGATGACCCACCGAATAACGAAGAGCCGCACCGCGCAGTGCATCACCTCAACCATGAGCACCGCGACAGCCACGGCCAGGATGTCGCGGTGCGCGGCGAACCACACCACCGGGGCCAGCACCACGAACTTCCCCAGGTTGATCAGTGTCAACAGGCCCGGCCGCCCTGTCGCCTTGTAGACGTCCCCGGAGTGAAACGTCACCGAATAGACCACCGTGAACACGGCGAGAACCGCCAGCTCGTTCGCCGATTCCGAGTAGTCGCGCCCATACAGGACCTCCACGACCTCCGGCGCCAGGGCTGCCATCCCGAAGCCGAGCGGGGCAGTCAGCGCCAGGACGACGCGAACAGCCCTCAGGTAGTGGTCGGCCAACGCGGCGCGGTCGTGTTGCCAGCGGGATAGCGAGCTGAACAGCACTTCGCTGACCGTGTTGCACAACATCAGGACGACCAGTTCAGGCAGGCGATACGCCAGCGTGTAGAAACCGAGCTGCTCGTCCCCAAGTTGGCGGCCAATGGCCACGTAGTCGCAGTTGTAGATGCCGAAAGCAACGAGGCTCACCAGTGTGGCGGGGAGGCCGAACCGGGCCAGCTCGACCGCGACGGTGCGGTCGAAACCAGGGCGCACGGCCGTCCGCGTGACCCCCCAGTACATCAGGGCGGTGAGCACAGAGGCGGCCAGCTGCCCCCAGATAAGGCTCCATACCCCAAGCCCGGCCAGCGCGAGCCCCACCGACAGGACGGTCTTAACGAGCGCTCCGGACACCTCGGGGACCAACCGGCCGCGGAAGTCGATTCGCCGACGCAACAACGACACTGGGACTGCGCCCAGCGACGAGATCAACAGGCCGGCCCCCAGCACCCGGACCATCGGCACCAGCTCGGGGTGCCGAAGCGCGCCCGCGATGATCGGGGCGAGGAACAAGGCGGCCGCGCTCGCAAGCACCCCGAAGGCGACCGACAGCGTCAAGCCCGTGGGCGCGAGCCGCCGCCAAGGACCGCGTTGTTGGACCAACGCGAGCGTGATGCCGAGGTCCTTGGCGTAGTCGAAGACGTTGAGCACCAGAAGAGCGAGCGCGAACACCCCGAAATCGGCGGCCGTCAAGATCCTCGCAAGGATCACCGTCATGATCAGTGTGGAGGACTTACTCAGCGCGAAAACCAGGTAGTTCCAGGACACCTGGCGTCCGGTCTGTGCAAACCCAGGCGCGTCGGGATGCTCCTTGGCCGGTGTCCGGCCCGCTGTCGAGGTCACGCGGGGGCCCGGGCCAGACCCGCCAGCAGGCCGGCGCCCCAACACAGATGCACGACGGGCGGCACCACCGCGGCCCGCCACGATGACGCTGTGTCCACAGCCGCGGCGCGGGCGCCGGCCGCGGCGGCGGCACCGAGGTAGACGCCGGTCGCCGTCACACCCCAGCGGGGTCGGACGAAGGCCAGTCCGAGCAATCCCAAAAGCAGCGACGGAGGCGCGAGCTGACGGGCCTTTATCGAATCAGGATGCATACGCAACGTAACAGCCTTGAACTGACCGTACCGGAACATCTTTCTGGCCAACGCCGGCAAGGACTCCGGGACATACCAGACTGAGCGGGCCTGCGGGACGAGCCACACGGTGCCACCGGCCTTGCGGAGCCGGGTGTCGACCTCGAAATCCTCGTTGGCGAGCAGCCGCTCGTCGAACCCGCCCACCTGCAGCAGAGCCGCCCTGCGGTAGCAGCCGGTGAATACGTGATCGACTGGCCCCTCATCCGCGCCCACCCGGTGCGGGGCACCACCCATACCCACGGGCCGGCGCAGAACGGCCGCGATGGCCTGGCCCCACCGTCCTCGCCCACAGGTGTCCATCGCCCCGCCAGCGCCGACAACCTCGACGCGGCGTTGGAGCACGCGCACCAGCGCTTCGATGTAGTCCGGAGCGTAGTCGGCGTGGGTGTCCATCCGCGCCACCAGATCACCCCGCGCGCGCCGCAGCCCCGTATTGAGCGCGGCGGGGATATTTCGATCCCGGTTGTCGACGACAGTCATCCACGGCCGAGAGATTGCCGCGTCAGCCAACCAGCCCCGGCTGCCGTCGGTGGACATTCCGTCCACGATGATCACCTCGATGGGCGCCCACGTCTGCGCCTCGATGGCGTCCAGCAAGGCGGGCAGGCGCGCTACCTCATTGCGGGTAGGCACGACAACTGACACCGAGGGCTCGATCTGGTCGACGCCATAGCGGTTCATGCTGGCCTCAGCACGAGCTGCTGGCCCGCGGCGTCCGCGCCCACAGCCTGGTCCGGGCTGTCTGCCAGCCGTACCGCGCGACGCTCGACGCATTCGTTGTCGGGCCGATCACCATCCGCCGCATCTCGTACGGTGAGTGGTCGCGTTCCGCCAACCCGCTGCGAGTTGTCAGCGCACATCGGTAGCCGGTCTCCCGCGCGATGTGAATAGTGGTGTCGTCGTAGTCCTTGTCAGTGCCGTTCGGGTAGGCGACGGTGTCCACCCGCACCCCGAGCGCGGACTGAAGCTGGGCGCGGGAGTCCGCCAGCTCTGCGGTCTGGACCGTGGCCGTCTCCCGGCTGAGGATCACGTGGCTGGCTGAGTGCGAGCCCACCTCGTGTCCGGCAGAGACGAGGGCGCGCGCACCGTTCCAATCCAGGAAGTACTCCCCGTCCGGGTCCGGGTCGCCGGGTGTCAGCAGCTCGGTCAACTGGTGCACGGCATTCTCTCGGGCGGCGTGGTCCAGGCGCTTGAGCGGGCCGAGCAGACGGTCGTGCACTTGGCGTCGAGCTGCCGGCGTTCCCAAGTCATGGCGAACGCCGTCCCACGTCAGTTCTTCAGCCTCTGTCCGGTCGAACGCCGCGGCCAGATCTTCCCACCAGGCCCGTATCCGCCCAGACAGGAACCCGGGGACGAGGAAGAATGTTGCCGGCAACCCCGCCCCCGCAAGCGCAGGAACTGCCAAATCGAGCATGTCCCGGTACCCGTCGTCGAAGGTCAAGACCACCGCACGCGGGGGCAGCGGCTCTTCGCGCCCGATGAGGTCGAGCGCGGTCGACAACCTGATGACCGTAGTGAACCGCGCCAGGAGCTGGAGCTGGCGTTCGAAGCCCTGCCTGCCATGACCGGCCGGAGCCGGGAAGGCTGGCGTCGGATCGATGTTGTGCCAGCACAGAACGAGAAGGCGATTGCTCATATGACGCCCCCGGTATCGTGCGCTTCCCATGTTGTGTGGTGCTCCTGGCGGACGGGGACGCCGCCAGGACAGGAGGACGCGGTGGGACGAGCCTGCTTCTTCCCCTCGCCCCTACTCACGTCGGCATACAGGGTCCGCAGCCGGGCTGCCCAGCTCGAGGCCTCAAAACTCCGCTCGAAACGCGACCGTGCCGCACCGCCGAGCACGGCACGCCGCTCCCGGTCCACGGCGAGTGCGCGAATCGCCCGCGCTAACGCCACTGGGTTGCACGGCGGGACGAGAATCCCTTCGTCCGGTGTCACGATCTCCGGAATCCCGCCAACCTCAGTCGCCACTATCGGGAGGCCTGCGGCGAGCGCTTGGATCAGCGCGGTCGGCAGCGCGTCGAACTCGCTAGGCTGGACGACAATGTCAGCCGCCTCAAGCAGCGCGGGAACGTCGTCGCGGTAGCCGGTGAACTGCAGGCGCTCGCGCACGGGGACGCACGCGAGCTCGAGCGAGCGGCGCAACGGCCCGTCACCCACGACGAGGACCCGCAGATTTGGGATGTCGCTCAGCAGCTCGAGCGCGGTGATCAGATCGCGGTGTCCCTTACCCTCGCGCAGCAACCCCACCTGTGCCACCACGACCGCGTCACCGGGGATGCCGAGTGAGCGGCGCACGGCGTCGGACCCCGGGCGACCGGCGGAAATCCTGCCGGGATCGGTGATGCCATTGTGGATGGTGACGACGCGGTCGGGATGTGCGCTGGGGAACGCATCGAGATACCAGCGGCGCTGCGCCTCGGAGACGGTGATCGTTCGCGCCGCCGTGGTCAACCGACCGATGGCAGCGAGCCGCCGCTTGAACCCAGCCACCGCTCCTGTGCCGTCGTCGACGACATGCGACGTCGACACCATCGGCAGCCGCAACCTTCGTGCTACCACAGCTCCAACGAGGTCTGCATGCTTCAGGTGGGTGTGCACCACGTCCGGCTGCCACTCGCGCAGCAGGGACAGCGACCGGGGGAACGCTCGCACGTCCCATCGCGAAGGCAGGTCGAGAGCGAGCACTGGAATGCCGAGCTCCTGCAGCGCCGATAGATACCGCTCGTCCCGCGGCCGCACCAGCGGCATGACTGCCAGCTCGAGGCCTGCCGCGGGCGCGGCTCGCGCCAGGTCGACCAGGACCGCCTCGGCACCACCGGGTTCCAGCGAGTGGATGAGATGGACGACGCGCACGAATCTTCTCGCCATGGCCTGCGCGGATGGTTCGGCTGTCATCGTTGCGCCCGTCGGAAGACGTGGCCGACCGTTCGCAGGAGGATCTTGCAATCCTCCCACAAGGACCAGTTCTCGATGTAGAAGTTGTCGAAGTTAGCCCTATCACTTATTGAGGTGTCGCCACACATGCCGTTCACCTGTGCCAATCCAGTGAGCCCGGACGGCACTCGGTGGCGTGCGGGGTACCGAGGGTGCTGTCTGCTGAACTTCCCGACAAAGAAGGGGCGCTCAGGACGCGGCCCAACCAGGCTCATATCGCCACGTAGGATGTTCCAGAGCTGGGGCAACTCGTCCAGCCAGGTCCTTCGCAGCATGCGACCGACAGGTCCGATCCGGCTATCGTGGGCGATGCTCCACTTGATGGATGCCTCGGTGTCATCGGTCGGTCTGAGGGTGCAGAACTTGAGCAATATGAACGGTCGACCGTCGAGCCCCACTCGCTCCTGGCGAAATAGCATATTCCTGCCCGTTTGGTGGTAAACGAGCAGGGCGCACGTCGCCAACACCGGTAGCAGCATCACCAACAAGACTGCGCTGAGTACCACGTCAAGCACTCTCTTGAGTTTCCAGCAGATGGTGCGGTGGGCCGCCCGACGCAGCCGGACCAGAGGTAACCCGCGCACAAGTTCAGTGTTTCGGTTTACTACGCTGAGCTCATAGAACCTGGGCACGATAAAAATCTCGCAGCGCAATCTGTCGCATTCCCGCAAGGTTTCGACCATGGTGCGCTCGGGGTCGAGCTAAAGGCGACGGCCACGGTTCGGATGTCGAACTCCACGATGACTTTCGCGAGATCGGCTGTGTTCCCCAGCCGCGGCACCGGGATCTGGCGTCGGCTGAGGTCCTGCATCGGCTTCGTGTCGAGGAAGCCGATAGGATGCAGGCCGTATTGCGGGTGTTCAAGCATGATCCTGGTAAGTTCACCAGCCACTTGGCCTCCGCCTACGACGAGCGTTCGGTGATGGGCGACCCCGTGACGGCGTGCGTGGCGCAGCCCGGCATAGGCAAGCGAGCGCCCGCAGAGCGCCAGGGTTGCGAATGCCACCGTGGTTATGATCGCTGCCCGAGCCGGGTAGCCGCCGCTGATCACGTCAGCGGACGTCATGAACATGCCGGCGATGAGTACCCGTCCGAGTAGGGTCGGGAGATCGTCGAGGACGGACAGGTGCGCCCTGGGCCGGTAGAACCCACCGGCGGCGATTAGGCAGAAAATCAGGATACCTAGGATGATCGTCGTGCCGGCGACCGAGCTTGGTGTCAGCAGCACCGCGCCGGTATAGGCGATTAAGTCGGTGGCCACCAGCATGACGGCCGCGCCGAATCGCAGTGGGATTCTCCACAGGAAAGGCTTAGTCCTTACCTTGCCGGGTTGATCGACCGTATCGGCTTCGGGAGCGGTGGATGATGGACGCTCAAATGACGATATCTCGGGTGTTGGTTCCTCAGAAGCCGTGCGTGTCGGTGTTTCGAGCGTTCGCGCCTTGCCCCCCGGAGCTGAGTCCGTGTTGTCGGTCGGCCCCCAACCCGGAAAGCACAGATTCCGGTCATTTGTCATCGACCCGCCCCTGCCCGCAGGTCGCAGGATCGCCCGATGCTCTTCCAGATGATCAAGGCGTCCAGCGCGAGAGACCAGTTCTCCACGTAGCGCAGGTCCAGCCGAACCGATTCCTCCCAGGACAGGTCGCTGCGGCCGCTGATCTGCCACAGCCCCGGCTTGACGAGGAGCTTGCGTTGCGCATCCCGGGAGTAGTGGGCGACCTCGTCGGGCAGCGGCGGCCGGGGGCCGACCATCGACATCGACCCAACCAGCACATTGAAGAGCTGGGGCAACTCGTCGAGCCAGTACTTGCCAAGGAACGTGCCCACTCGAGTCACCGGAGGGTTCCGGCGGAGCGTGAACAGCGGACCGAAGCCCTGGTCGGTGTTCACCGCCGTGGACCGAAACTTGATCAACAGGAAGTGCTTGCCGTGCTTGCCGACTCGGGATTGACGGTAGAAAACGGGGCCGCCGTCGCTGCGCACCGCGATCACCAAAGCGACCAGCATCGGCGCGATCGCCAGCAGCAACAGGGCGGCCGCCAACCGGTCACCCAGCGCCTTGATCGCCCGCGGCACTCCGGTGAACGTGGGCTGAGTGAGGCGCAGCAGAGGTAGGCCGTCCAGCGCAGCTACGTGCAGCCGGGGGCCGGCGATCTCCATGAGGCCGGGATCGACCACCAGCTCGGCGCCCGTGCCCTCGATGTCCCAGGCTAGGTGGTGCAGACGCCGTGAGCTCCAGCCCGGTGTCTGAGCCACCGAGATCACGCGGTACTGGCAGTGCCTCGCGACCTTCGCCACCGAGTCCAGATCACTGACGACAGGCACGTCGAGGATGCTGGGGCCGCCGTCGGTGCCGGTCCCAGAGAATGTGCAAGCGCCTGTCACCGCCCACCCGTGGTGGGCGGCCCGCCGAGTACGCACGATGAGCTCGGCCACCGCCTCCTCGGTACCGACCGCGAGGACCTCGTGCATGCAGGCGCCGTTGCGGCGCCGCCGGTGCAGCACCTTGCGCAGGACCAGGCGACTGACCGCGGCCAGGATGAACGCCACCGGGATGACGCCGAACGCGTATGGCCGCACCTCTGGCAGCTTCAGAGCTAGCCCAACCAGTCCGACGACCACCGTAACCGTGACGAGAGCGCGCATCAGCCGGCTGAACTCTTCAGAGCCCTGACCCAGAACCGCCGGGTCCCAGGCCTGCGTGAGACCGAGGGCGACGGCCGTCAGCGCCATCAGGACCAGGCCGAGCGCGACGCGTATGTCATGGGTGCCGGGCGCCTGGCCCCACCACTGATACAGCCCGAGTGACACAGCCATCGCCGCTAGGTCCGCCCCAGCTACCTCTTGGGCGTATCGAATTTCCCAGCGTGGCCGCGCGACCGCTGTGCGTAATGGTCGGTTGCCGTTGAGATCGTGATTGTCGAGCCGTTGTGTAGCGGCCCGCGCCAGGCCCGCCGCTGTGGGCGGCATTCCATTCGGGGCCGACTCGCCGAGATCGACGTTCGTGCTGCTGTCACTACTATCGGAGCCCATGACTCATCGCCCACATTCGTTCAGTCATAGGAGTGGGTGACTCTAAGCTAAGTAATATCAACGGACCGTGTCCACGGCCACTCATCCCATAGCCCTACACGAGATATCGGCTCAGAGCGGGTAACGTTACGGCGAACATAGGGTAAATAGGTAACCGTGCAACGGTCCCCCGAGCGGGCACCGAGCATGGCTGCTCCTAGATGCACCATTCCCGCCATCTCTGCGGCGCGGGTGTCCTCGGCGTTCGGGTGAACTCCGCTGGTCGACTCGACGGCGCTGGATAGTGTGCTTGCCGCGTGCCGGCGGGCGCCGACCTTCGACCAGGTTTTGGCCAAGGCCGTAGGCGGCGAGTGCGGACACGCGGGGTCGTCGCCGAGCGCCTCGGCCGCTTCTGCCTCACGCGCGGCGCGTGGTGGTGCTAAACACTGTGACGGTGGATCACTACGGCGTGGTGGTTTTGCTCGAAGAGATCTTGAGCGACCTCCCCCGGTTGCCCGGCGCAAGCTGTATTGGACGCCACGATCCTACGATGACCTGCCCGGGCGCGGACAGCCGCACCACGCCCAGGAATGCGCACGCATCCAGCGGGCCGCCACCTGCTCCGGAGGCTGCCCCGTCCGGCCGCAGTGCCCGTGCCCCATTACCAGCGTGACCGTCGTCCCAGCTGTGGGCGCMCGGCGAAGTTCCGCGCGGTGCGCACCTCGACCCCGCCACCACCCGGCGTGCTCCCCGGCTCGGCAGCTTAGGATTACGTGGGCGGATCGGATGCCCTCGGCTACGCCGAATGTGTGTCACTTGCCATATTTCGTCTGGACCAGCCGACTTGGCCACAGCTACCACAGGCCACCGCCCCCCATCCTCGAACCACTACCCGACCCGCTAACTCCCGACCGGCCGCCCATGCCGCTGCTACTCCCGATCGACGCCCACTGGGAAAGCTCAGAGATCTGGGCGCAACCGCCACCACCAGAACCTGAACCCCGCGATGACATCCCCCCGTTCTGACGCGAGCAGGGGTCGGTCGGCGTGCGCCCAAAGGCCGCCACCTCGAACAAGCGGTCCTGGTGAGCAGATCCGTGCCGCCGGCGCTCGAAGTCGAGCAGGTGCTGCTTGCGTTGCAGGCCGCCGCCGTAGCCGGTGAGGTCACCAGTGGCGCCCACGACGCGGTGGCACGGCACGATGATGCCGATCGGGTTGCGTCCGTTGGCCAGGCCGACCGCCCGGGCGGCGCCGGGCCGTCCGATCCACTCGGCGAGCTGGCCGTAGGACCGCGTTTCGCCGTAAGGAATCTCCCGCAGAGCGGCCCACACGGTGCGCTGAAACGGAGTACCGACGAGATTCATCGGTAGGTCGAAAGCGGTGCGTTGCCCGCCGAAATACTCATCCAGTTGCCTGATCACCTCGGTGAACGGCGTGGGATCCGGGTCGCCGAACATCTCCGCTGGCGGTCGGTGCCGCTGCAGGTCCATGTAGAGGCCAGCGAGGGTGCCGTCGAGGGCTACCAGGGTGAGCGTGCCGACGGGGCTGTCCCGCACGGTGTGAACTAACACGAGTGATCCTTTCGTCCAGCCGGTAGCCGGTTGATGGCATGGTCGCCGGTGGCCCACAGGTACTGCACGGCGTAAGCCCGCCAGGGCCGCCAGGCGCTGGCGTGGCTGGTCAGTCCCGCGGCGGCCGAGGGAAGGCCCACGTCCCGCGCCGCGCGGCGGATTCCCAGGTCGGTTGGCACGAAAGCATCCGGATCGCCGAGAGCGCGCATCGCGATCGTCTCGATGGTCCAGGGTCCGAAGCCCGGCAGCGCGCCGAGTTGGGCGCGGGCCTGTTGCCAGTCACTGCCGGCGCTGAGATCGATCTCGCCGCCGGCCAGCGCACCGACCAGAGTGGTGAGCGTGGTGCGGCGCGCCCGCGGCAAGGCAAGTGCGGCCGGATCGAGCAACGCCAGCGCCGCCGTGTCCGGGAACAGGTGGGTCAGCCCGCCGGCCGGGTCGTCCACCTGTTCCCCATGTGCAGCCACCAACCGGGCGGCGTGGGTGCATGCCGCCTTGGTGGACACCTGCTGCCCGAGCACCGCACGCACCGCGAACTCCGACGCGTCGACGGTGCGCGGCACCCGGCGGCCCGGATTCTTGTCCACCAGCGAGGCAAGCATCGGGTCGGAGCGCAGCTGGTCGTCGACGGCCACCGGATCCGCGTCGAGGTCGAGCAACCACCGGCACCGGGTGATCGCGGTGGTCAGGTCCCGCAGGTCGGTCAAGGCCAACTGGCATTCGATGTGATCGGGCAGCGGTCGCAGGGTCGCGACACCATGGCCGTGCGGCAGGCGCAAGGTGCGGCGGTACGCCCCGTCACGCCACTCCTCCACCCCCGGCACTGCAGTCGCCGCGAGATGTCCGAACAGGTTGTCCGGGCACAGCGGCGCGCGGAAGGGCAGCCTCAGCACCAGGGATCCAGACGTGGCCGGCGGGTGTCTGCGGGTGGCGCGCGCTCGTAGTTCGGTCGGGGCGAGGGCGAAGATCTCGCGGACGGTGTCGTTGAACGCCCGCACACTGGCAAAACCCGCAGCGAACGCGACGTCACTCATCGGCAAGGAGCTCGTCTCGATCAGCAGCCGCGCGGTCTGGGCGCGCTGTGCTCGCGCCAATGCCAGCGGGCCGGCCCCCAGCTCGGCGAGCACCTGCCGCTGGACCTGCCGAACGCTGTAGCCCAGGCGCGCGGCCAGACCAGGGACACCGGCCCGGTCAACTACTCCATCGGCGATCAACCGCATCGCTCTGGCCACCAGGTCGGCGCGTTCGTTCCATTGCGGAGATCCCGGGCTGGCGTCCGGCCGGCACCGCTTGCAGGCCCGAAACCCGGCCAGCTGCGCCGCGGCAGCGCTCGGGTGGAAGCGCATGTTGACCGCCTTGGGCGGCACTACCGGGCAGCTCGGCCGGCAGTAGATGCCGGTGGTGACCACCGCGGTGAAAAACCAGCCGTCGAACCGCGCGTCCTTGGACTGCACCGCCCGCACGCACCGCTCAATGTCCTCATGCACCTCCACAGCATCGCCGGTGGCCGCAGGCATAGCTAGCGAGAATGCGACATGACCTGAGCAGCTGAAGGTGGTGTCGCAAACCCGCCGGGCAGACGCCCGAGGGCAGACGGTGACGCATCCTCTCCGTCGTGGTGGCGGCCGACGAACCGGCTGCCCGCTGCGCGGAGGCTACAGTTGCACGGTCACGTCCAGAGCGGCACGCAGCGCAGGGAGACGACTCGTGGAGCACCACCCGCCCGCGGCCACGCGGGAGCCGTTTCCGGCTATCGACACCACGGTTCCGCACTCGGCTCGGTTCTGGGACTACTTGCTGGGTGGTAAGGACAACTACCCGGTCGACCGCGCGGTCGGTGACCAGGTTCTGCTCATCGACCCCGATCTACGCGACGCCGCTCGCGCCGACCGGGGGTTTCTGGTTCGAGCTGTCCGGAACCTGGTAGGTGAGTCAGGGATCCGTCAGCTCCTTGACATCGGCACCGGGCTGCCCACCGTGAACAACACCCACCAGGTGGCCCAGGCGACTGCACCGGAGTGCCGCATCGTCTACGTCGACAATGACCCGCTGGTATTGGTTCATGCGCGCGCGCTACTCACCAGCACACTGCAGGGCGCCACCGAGTACCTCGACGCCGACGTGCGCGACCCGGACACAATCCTGCAAGCAGCGGCCCGAACGCTGGACTTCACCCAGCCTGTCGCGCTCATGCTGCTGGGGATCATCAACTACATCCCGGATACGGCCGAGGCGCATGCTGTGGTCAACACTCTGCTGGATGCGTTGCCTTCGGGTAGTTATCTGGCGCTGTCGCACCCCACCGCGGAAGTACACGGTGCAGCTGTGGAAGCGTCCATGCGGCGCTGGAACGAAAGCGGCGCCGCCCCGATCAGAACCCGCAGCCGCGAGGAGCTCACTGCTTTCTTCGACGGGCTGGAGCTCCTGCAACCCGGCGTTGTCCCGTGTTCGCTGTGGCGCCCTGAGCTCAGCGACGTCGGCACCCATGCCGAGGTACATCAGTACTGCGGGCTCGCCCGAAAACCCTGATCGCCGGCAGGTTCAGGTCTCTTTGAGGGTGCTGGTCAGGAACCTGATCGTCTCGGAGGGCGATTTGGCCTGGACACACAACCGGTCCATGACCACCCGGTAGTACTGAACGTCCTCGCTCTTGTCAAGGTACAGGGCGCTGGTCAACTGTTCGAGGTAAACGAGATCCGGTAAGTCGGGCTCAGAGAATCGCAGCATCGTGAACGGTCCCCCCACTGCCGCGTGTGCACCGGAGTAGAACGGCATCACCTGCAGCGTGACGTTGGGAAGCTCGGCCATCTCGATCAGATGATGGATCTGCTCCTGCATTGCTGAACGCCCATCGAGCCGCCACAGTGCCGCCTCGTCGAGCACTGCCCACAGGTTGGGCGCTCCGGGTTGGGTGACCACTTTCTGACGTTTCATCCGCAGCGCGACCCGACGCTCAATATCGTCGACGGATACGTCCGGATTGCCCATCTGGATCAATGCTCGAGCACCCTCTTGAGTCTGCAGCAGGCCGGGTACGAGCTGGGGCTCATAGGTGCGGATGACAGAGGCGGCTTGCTCCAGCCCGAGGTACATCTCGAACCAGCCCGGCAGGATATCGCCGTAGTGGTGCCACCAGCCGGGCACGTTGGCCCGCCGGGCGAGCGCCAGAAACGCTCCTCGCTCGTGCTCGTCGATGATGCCGTAAAGGGTGAGCAGATCTGCCACGTCGCGCTCCTTGAAGCTGACCCGTCCGAGCTCCATGCGGCTGATCTTGGCATGGGACGCCCTGATCACGTGGCCAGCCGCTCCGGTGGTAATTCCGCTCGCTTCACGGAGCTGACGTAGCTGATTGCCCAACACGATGCGCAGCGCGGTCGGCCCCTCCGGTCGTACCTGAGCGTGACCGGTGGCCGAATCGTTACCCGACCGAGCCGTCCGCACGATTCCTCCTACGGGTGAAGCACCACGGATCGTCTCACCATAGACCGCAGCTACCCCACCGGAAACCCCGGCCTGCCGTTGCGCACCGCCGGATGAGGTGGTCATCCCGCCACCTCGCCGAACTTACCGTCCTTCACAGCCCGCACGAACGTGGCCATCTCGGCACGGACGCAGAGCAGGACGGGTCCGCCCGGGTACCGGGAGTTGCGGACGGCGGTGGTTCCCCCGGCCAGCTCCGCCAACTCCACACAGTTTCCATTAGGATTGCTGTGGCTACTCTTCGTCCACCTGACTCCCCGCAGTAGCGTGGCCGCCATACCGTTCGTTACCGGCGGCATCTTCCACCTCCTTGAGCTCCGGGTCGACCAGCAGGCCCCCGAGAGCGGTCATAATGCCCGAAACGATGCGTTCCGACCCTAATAGATTGCATCCGTACTTGCATCGGTACACGACGTTTGAGACGCTCCCCGGAGGTGGCATTCCGGTGAATCACTTACCGTGGCCATTCGCGTACAGGATGCCCCAGCAGAAACCACGATAGGTAACCGGAGGCGCACACAAGGGTGAGCACTGTGAACTACGAGCGCTGCCGTCCCGGTAGTGGCCGCCGCCGCTGACGCTCGCGTCAAGTCACCTGATGGCTGTTATCCGTAATGCGGAGCTGCAGCCACGTGTCAATACGCATAGCCACATGATTCAGGGGCCATGGTCAGCAAATGCCGACTTCAGTACTCTCCGCGAGCTGACGGGCGCGGGCAGGAGCACGATCTTGACGTCGGTGCGCGCGATCGCCGCTGCGCAGGTGTCCGCCTTAAATGGTGATCGGGAGTGTCCGCTCCCGATCACCGACCCGCTCACTCCCTGCGTGCAAGACATTAGTGCGACGTGATTGGCATGCCACTGGTTCGCCTGTCACTGAGTGTGCCTGCCCGGACACCAGCCCGGCCATCCCTGCGTCGCCGAGGATACCAATGCGGACTAAGAAATTCCTTATAACCGCTGGCGTCAGTCCGCGTGGATGAGGGTGCCTACGTGTTCTCCCTGCAGAGCCTTGGTGATGTTGCCGGGGGTGAGCCCGTTGACGATCTGGATCTCCTTCTGGTGCTTGGCGTGTGCCATGAGCTGGAGCACCAGCGCGTCGACGGGCAGCGTGTCGAGTTTGAGGGCCAGGAGCGCACCGGCCCCGATCCGAGGAATCAGCTCCGCTGGGCTGCCGTTGGTTGTCGCCGGGTCGCTGGTGAACACCCCGTCGACGTCTTTGACGTAAACGAGCCGAGCGGCGCCGTAGGCATCGGCGAGCAGGAACGCCCCGGTGTCGGTGCGGTGCGGCGGGATCTTGCCCACCTCGGGCGGAAACTCGTAGATCCCGTAGGGCGGGTACCCGTTGGACACCGCGGCCCGGCTAGCAGCCAGGTGCACGGCGAGCTGGTGCGCGATCGTCGCGTGGGACAGGTAGGACACACCCTGCTCGGCGAGCAACGCCGCGATGAGATGCCCGTTCTGCTCCGCCTCCGCGGAGGTCAACGCGGCCAGCACCCCGGTGGGTAGACCGAGATCGAGCCCGACGCCCAGCACATGACGGCCCCGGATGCCAGGGCCGGTGAGGATCAGCATCCGATGCTCCGGCAGAGCGGCACGCAGCTCCTCGACGACCGGGGTTACCGCGTCGCGACCCTTATCCATGATCGAGCGACCGCCGATCACGACCACGTTGAGCCACGGCAGCAGCGGGATCACCGGGCGGTCCAGGGGCCGCACGAGTTCGCGGTCGAGCAAGGTCTGGCGCATCAACGGGGAGGGCACGTCCTTGGCCGCGAGGGAACGTTCGGTTTGCGGGAGGGTGTTCGTCATGACGTTCTCCAAAAGGGGCTGGCGGGGCGGCAGCTCTCAGGCCGCCGAGATGATCGTGCCGACGTGCTCGCCGGCCAGCGCACGCCTGAGCAAACCGGGTCGTAGCCCATTGATGATCTGGACCGACCGCACGTACCGGGCACGCCGCATCAGCTCCAACACCGGGCGCTCGATCACGAGATCCGGCAGATCGGCGGCGATCAGCTCCTCGACAGTGATCTCCGGGATCAGCTTGGCACTCAGGTCCGTCTTCGGATTGGCCGTGTACAACCCATCCTCGTCTTTCACGTAAATCATGTTGGCGCACCCGTAGACCTCCGCCACGAGATAGCACCCGGCATCGGTGCGGTAGGGAGGTATCACTCCCTCGTTGGGCACGCGCTGCCACATGTCGTACGGAGGCATTCCCGAAAAGATCGCCGCACCGCACTCAGCCAGGTACAGCGGCAGCGCGCCGAACGCCGAACCGCCAACCACCGGGACACCGTGGCGGGCCATCAGGTATCCCAGCATCTGTGCGTTCTGGTCGGCGACCGCGGAACCCACATCGGTCAGCACACCGGTCGGCAAACCGAGTTCGGCCGCCAGGGAATAGAGGTGTCGAGCCCGGGTGCCGGCACCGGTACCGATGAGGATCTGATGGCTCCGCTTGACCGCCGCCAGCTCATCCACCACCGGATACACCGCTGCCCTACCGCGGTCGATCAGGCTCTGACCACCGATCTTAATCACGCTCACGTCGGGCAAGATGGCGTAATCGGGCGCCCTATCACTTGCCTGCATGAGTTCCGGGTCACTCAACGGCCGGCTCATCAATAATGATTCGAGCGAAGCTCTACTCGCGACGTCTGTTGTCATGCGGTCCTCCCCGTATTACCCGGACTGATCACCGACTTTAGACGCGATGACGTGCGCCGCGGAGAGGCCAACGGCGCAGCACCAGCACGGACCTGCGGGGATAGCCGGGCGAAAGGCACCGCGCGGGCGGGGCCAGGGTCACAGCGTGATCCGCTACCCCGGCGTTATCATCCAGAAGAGTGGTCTTAACGATGATCTGGGTGGTGCGGCTGCGCGACCCCCCAGTCGGCGGCCGCACGACCCTACCCCCCGCGCGCAGACCGTCGCACAGAGATCGTTTCCGCACAAGCGCCAGTACAAACCGGTTCACGGCCTATCAGCGGCGCGCAGCGGTGCTGGGATCCGCCCCTGCGTATCCGTGGTGGTCACGCCCGGCACCTGCGGGCTTCGCTAAGCGCGAAGATCTCAATTGCGTCCCCAGCCCTGCATGGACTCCGCTTCTGCGGCTAGGCTGGCACGATGCCCGTGTTCCGGATCGGTGAGGCGGCCCGCCTGCTCGGAGTCAGCGATGACACGCTGCGGCGCTGGGCCGACGCCGGACGTTTCGCCTCCACGACCACCGAGTCCGGTCGGCGCGGAGTGGACGGGGCGGAACTGGCCCGGTTCGCCACCTCGCTGGCTGCGGATACCGAGGAAGTCGTACCGCACCTGCCCGCGTCCGCCCGCAACCAGTTACCGGGCCTGGTCACCCGGGTCATCCGGGACCAGGTGATGGCCAAGGTGGAGATCCAGGTCGGACCGCACCGGATCGTGTCGCTGATGTCCTCCGAGGCCGTGGACGAGCTCGGCTTGGAGCCGGGCGTGCTGGCCGTGGCCTCGGTGAAGTCCACCAGCGTCGTCGTCACGCTGCCCCAGCCGCCCCGCGACGGCCTCGCCAGGGCGAGCCTGGCCAAGCCAAAAGCCAAGACTTAGAAGGGAATCCCGTGCGGGTCGCAGGTGTGGTCGGAGTGCTGACCGCGATGCTGGTGACGCTCACGGCGTGCGGCGGTTCGAGCAACGGTACCGCTCCCGGCACTTCCACGACCGGGCCGAAGGGTCCGGTGAAGGTGCTCTATGCCGGCTCGCTGGTCAACGTGATGGAACACAGCCTCGGCCCGAAGTTCGAGCAGGCCAACGGGGACACCTTCCAGGGTTTCAGCGCCGGGTCCAGCGCATTGGCCGCGCAGATCAAGGGCAAGGTTCGCCAGGGTGACGTGTTCATCAGCGCCAGCCCGTCGGTCAACGCAGACCTGCAAGGCCCGGCCAACGGCAACTGGGTGCCCTGGTACGTGAAGTTTGCCTCGGCGCCGCTGGTAATCGGATATAACCCGAGCTCGAAGTTCGCCGCCGATCTGAAGTCCAAGCAGTGGTACCAGGTGATCACCGAGCCCGGCTTCAAACTGGGCAGCACCGATCCAAAGGTGGATCCCAAGGGCAAGCTCGCCCAGCAGGCGCTCACCGACGGCGCCAAGATCTACAACGATCCCGGGTTGCCCGCCGCCGCGCAACAGAACATCACCGTGCTGCCGGAGACCGAGCTGGTCGGGCGGCTGGAGTCCGGCCAGCTCGACGCCGGCTTCTTCTACAGCAGCGAAGCGGGCGAGCAGAAGATCCGGACCGCCAGCCTCGATCAGGTGCACCTGGCCGCCACCTACACCGTGGCCGTGCTGAACATGGCCCCGAACCCGGCACCAGCCTCGGACTTCGTGCAGTACCTGGTCTCCCCTGCGGGCCAGGAGCTGTTGAAGCAGGACGGCCTGACGGTGCTGCCGCTGGCCCTCTATGGTGACCCGGCCGCGGTGCCGCCGGCGCTGAAGTCGGCGCTGCCGACGACGGCCAGCGCCCCGGCCACACC